>WNGG01002054.1_pt1 | contig 35262 bp, 33 predicted proteins | sample 5400661 | NCBI WGS metagenome assembly WNGG01 (sample SAMN13153372, study PRJNA577476) | soil metagenome | isolation source: 100 cm soil or saprolite under Garry oak tree replicate 1 | place: USA:California | collected 2016-06-15
CGCAACACGCCGGCATTTTCACCCGGTCCCTGGACGACTTGCGGACCGGTGGTCGGAAACGTCTTCAGGATGGGTCGCGAATGCTTGTAAGAGCAGTGCTCGCTCCACAACGCAGAGAAGATGCCGAGCTCGGGGAACGTGGGCGTGCGGCCGAGCATCGCGACAATGCGCGCGTATTCGTCGGGGGTGAGATTGTGTTCCTGCACCAGCTCCGGGGTGATCTGCGGATCGGTCACGTCCGCGTCACGCCCTTCGCGACAGCGCGAAACACGCGCGCCAGGATATTCGGCGCCGACTTCTTCATCAACGCCTTGGCCTCTTCGGCGTCGAACCAGACACCGTGGCAATGCGTACACTGATCGATCTGGATGCCGTCCCATTCGTGCGTGATGAGATCGTACCCGCACTTGGGGCACTTCATGTAGTGCTTCTTGCGCTCACGCTCCGCCGCAGCTTGCTGCGCCGCCGCGCGGTGCTGACGCAGCAATTCGGCATCACGCCGTGCGAAGTATTCGTCTTCGTTCTTGTGGGGCCGGTCGGTCATCAACGAGCCGGCGCCGAGGAAGGTGGAGGCGCCGGAGGTGGTGTCGGCCGAATCCGTAGCGTGTCGCCACCGGGATTGGCGATTGGCACCCGGCCCGGAGGGGAGGAGGACTCACCGGAATAACGGTGGCCGTCCCAACGCAGGATCGCGTCGACGACCTTGCCGTCCTTCAGCGTCACCACGTCCATCGTCCCGCAGGTGTACTCGCAGCTATTGCGAAAGAAGAGATAGGTGTACTCGCCGATACGCCGTGCTGCGGCCGGCGCTGCCCACACCTCATAGACCTCGCGCTCGCTCATCCCCGGATTTATCGTGCCGGTGTCGTTGGACACATACGGCACGTCGCGGGTCAGGGCCTGGCCCGGCGGCGCCGCTGGAGGTCGCGGCCCACGCGACGCGGTCCGTTGTTGCTGTTGTTGCTGCTGCCGCTCCTGCGGCGACGTTACGCGCACCGCGGCGGTATCGGGCGCCGGGCGGGTGGGCGGCGGCGCCGGAGCCTGGGCAGTGGTCCGGCCACGCAACTTATCCCACGCCAGCTTCAACTTCGCTTTCGCGGCGTCGACCTGGTCACACCCTGAGGTGGCGACCGTCAACAGCGCGCAAATCGCCAGCGTGCTGCGTCGCATTGCGAGCCTCCAGAGAGAGGAAGACGCGGGCGCCATCCTGACCGCCTAGGACCTGCGCGTTGCGGCGCTCCGGATGCGGCATGATTCCGACCACATTGCGACCGGCGTTGCAGACGCCGGCGATATCGTGCAGCGACCCGTTCGGATTCTCAGTGATGTAGCGCAAGACCACCTGGCCATTGGCCTCGAGCTCGGCCGCGGTCTGGACATCGGCGACATAGCGGCCGTCGCCGTGCGCGATCGGCAGTGTCAACTCTTCGCCCCGCTCGTAGCTCGCGGTAAAGGGCGTGTCGGTCGCCTCGACGCGCACCCGCACCGGTCGAGAAAGAAACTTGAGATGCGCGTTGCGCATCAAGGCACCGGGCAAGAGACCCGCCTCGCACAAGATCTGGAACCCGTTGCAGATCCCGAGCACCGCGCCGCCGGCACGGGCGTGCGCGGCCACCGCCCGGAGCACCGGAGAGAAGCGGGCAATCGCGCCCGACCGCAAGTAATCGCCGTAGCTGAACCCGCCAGGCAGGATCACGGCGTCCGCATGCTTCAGGTCCGTGTCCTTGTGCCAGACAAAATAGGCGTCCGATCCCGCGGCGCGGGCCGCGTCGAGCGTGTCGGCGTCGCAATTCGAGCCGGGGAAGACGACTACGGCGACACGCTGCATTCGTAATCCTCGGTCACGGGATTGGCGAGGAGCCGGTCGCACATCGTGCGCGCCTTCGCGGCCGCTTCCTCGCGCGTCGCGGCCTGCACCTGCAGCACGAGGTGTTTGCCGGCGCGGACGTTCGCGACCTCGCCGAAGCCGAGCGCCTGCAGCGCGTGCTGGACCGCCTGGCCCTGCGGGTCGAGGAGCGAAGCGCGGGGCATGACGCGAATCTCGACCGTATATGGACCGGTCATGCCGCCCCTCCCGCGCCCGTCCCCGTTCCCGGACGCCTCGGTCCGCGGTAGTTCGCTTCGCTCTCGTCGATCTCAATCGGGCCCGCGATCTCGGCCTCCTCGTCCTCGGCGGCGGCCTTGAAGAAGCCGAGCAGAATCGCCCGGCCCACGCCGTAGGTCATGTAGGCGATGCCCAGTGGGAAGAGGAACACATCGTGCTTCCAGATCCCGAATACCAGGATAACAACAATCAGCGTGAGCCCCAATAGTCCGCTGACCGTTCGGAAGCCGGCGCGGGGCAATGTGGCATAATGGACGTTGCTGACCATCAGGATCGTCAAGGCGATCATCAAGAAGGTGAGCAGCAGATGCCACGGCAGGCCGTGCAGCGACGCGTACAGCGGCGTCTGCGAGAACGGGAAATACGTCGCCAGCGTCATCCCGGCTGCCGGGGAAGGCAATCCGATGAAGTAGGTCTTGGCACGACCCGCCTGCGTCACGTTGAACCGTGCCAGCCGGATCGCGGCCGCCATCACGTAGAAGTAGCAGAAGATCCACGATGCCCCGCCGCTGCCCCCGCCCGCGGAGCCGGCGGCGAATTCGACCTGATACATAAGGAAAGCGGGCGCGACACCGAAGCTGACGATGTCGACCAGACTGTCGAGCTCCGCGCCGAACCGCGTCCCCGTGCCCGAGATCCTCGCGACCCGGCCATCGAGCGTATCGAGAATCCCGGCAAAGACGATGAACCAGCCGGCCCGGTAGAATTCGCCGCGCGTGGCCAGCACCATCGCCCAGATGCCGAAGAACAGGTTGAACAGGGTGAAGAGACTCGGCACCACGATGACGACGCGGCGCAGCGGCAGTGGCGGCGGTCTCACGCGTACTCAGCCAGAACGGTCCCGCCCACGCGGACGCGGTCACCCGGCTTGACCTTGACCAGCGGTCGCGCGGAGAGGGGAAGGAAGACGTCGGTGCGGGAGCCGAAGCGGATCAGCCCCAGGCGGTCACCCTGCGTCACGCGGTCTCCGGGCTTCGCGTCCGTCACGATGCGCCGCGCGATCAGGCCGGCGATCTGCCGGACGAGCACGCGGCCGCGCGGGCCGCGCAGCCCGACCGACGACTGTTCGTTGTCGAGACTCGCTTTCGCGTCCGCCGCGTGCAGGAACTTGCCCTTGTTGTAATGCACCAGCTCGACCGTCCCGTCGACGGGGTGGCGATTCACGTGCACATCGAAAACCGATAGGAAGATGGAAATGCGCACCGCCCGCTCCTTGACGTACATGGGCTCCTCGGTCTCGATCACGTGGACCACGTGCCCCTCGGCGGCGGCGAGCACGTAGCGCTCACCCCGCGGGCCGTGGCGAATCGGATCGCGAAAAAATGCGACGACCCAGACGGCGAGAATCCCGAGCAGAAAGGCGAGCGGCCACCACAACCATACGGCTACCGCCGTCAGAATCCACGCCGCTGCGATGAAGCGCCATCCCTCGGGTGCGATCCTCACTCCAGATCGGTTCCAGTGATGCGTCTATAGGCATCCCGATACCGCTCGCTCGTCGCAGTGACGACCTCGGGCGGGAGGGACGGTGGTGGCGCTTCACCGTTCCACTTGCCCTGCTTCTTCAAGTCCGCCAAGTAGTCGCGCAGCGGCTGCTTGTCGAAGCTCGGCTGGCTGCGACCCGGTTGATAGCGGTCGGCCGGCCAGAAACGGGACGAGTCGGGAGTCAGGATCTCGTCGATCACGATCAGCTCGCCTTGCGCCGTTGTCCCAAACTCGAACTTGGTATCGGCGATGATAATGCCGCGCTTCGCCGCGTAGTCGCGGCCGGCCTCGTACAGCGCCAGACTGGCGCCGCGTAGTCGCTCGGCGGTCAGTCGACCCACGGCATTCACGACGCGATCGAATGTCACGTTCTCGTCGTGACCCTGTTCAGCCTTGGTCGCAGGCGAGAAGATCGGGGGATCGAGCTGGACGCTCTCAACGAGGCCCTGGGGCATCGGTTCGCCGGCGAGCGTACCGGACCGCTGGTACTCGGCCCATGCAGAGCCCGAGATGTAGCCACGGACGACGCACTCGAACGGCACGGTCGTCGCCCGGCGCGTCAACATCGCGCGCCCGCGTAGCTCATCACGCTGCGGAGCGAGAGCGGGCACGCGCGAGACGATCTCTTCCACGTCGGCGGTCAACACATGATGCGGCATGACTGATTTCAGGCGCGCGAACCAGAACGCACTCAGCTGCGTCAGCACGGCGCCTTTGTGCGGCACCGCTTCACGCATGACGACATCGAACGCGCTGACGCGATCGCTGGCCACGAGCAGCAGCGTCGCCTCGTCCACTTCGTACACTTCGCGCACCTTCCCGCGCCGCACCAGCGGCAGCGGCAGTTTGCTCTGCACCAGCACTCCAGTCATACCTGAACCTCCGCCGCGGCGGCTGCGGGAGCAGCGGCCTGAATGGCACGCATCAAATCGGGGAGGCCCCGATCGAGGAAGTCGTCGACTTGCTGGGGCGCGCGGCCCACATAAGCCGCAGGAACGAGCTCGTCCGGGGTCGCGCGAACCTTGAGACGCTGGAACTCGGGAGCGCGGGCGAGGTGGTCGAGCAGCTGGTCGGCTCCCTGAAGGCTGTGGGTGCGGATCACTTCGTGGAGCTGCTGACGGTCTCCGCCTGCCTTCACGCCGCGCATCAGGAGTCGCTCGGTGGCGAGAAATGGCATCGCCTTGGCCACATGCTGCGTGATCGTCTCTTCCCGCACTTCCAGCCCCGCCGCGACGTTGATCGCGAGCACGAGAATCGCGTCGGTGGCAAGGAAGGCCTCAGGAATCACAAGCCGGCGATTGGCGCTGTCATCCAGGGTGCGCTCAAGCCACTGCGCCGCCGCCGTATGCCACGCGTTCCCCTCCAGCTCGATCACGAAGCGTGCGAGGCTCGTGATCCGCTCGGCGCGCATGGGGTTGCGCTTGTAGGGCATCGCGGACGAGCCGACCTGCTCGCTCTCGAACGGCTCGAGGAGCTCGCCCTCATGCTGCAGCAGCCGCAAGTCGGTCGCGAATTTGGCGGCCGACTGCGCGATACCAGAAAGAACGGCCATCACCTGCGCGTCGAGCTTGCGGGTGTAGGTCTGGCCCGTGATCGGGAGAGCGTGCTCGAACCCCATCGCGCGGGTTACGCGGCTGTCGAGCTCGGCGACCTTCGCATGATCCCCGTCGAACAGCTCGAGGAAGCTCGCCTGCGTACCCGTGGTCCCCTTGACGCCGCGGAAGCGGAGCGTCGTGATCCGGTTCAACAACTCTTCCGCGTCTAGAGCGAAATCCTGCATCCACAGCGTCATCCGCTTGCCGACGGTCGTGAGCTGCGCAGGCTGAAAGTGCGTGTAGGCGACGCAGGGAAGCGCGCGATAGCGGCGCGCCACCTTCCCCATGGCGACCAGGAGCGCGCCGATCCGACCCAACAGGAGCTGCATCGCCTCGCGCATCAGCACGAGATCCGCGTTGTCTGTTACGTAGGCGCTGGTCGCGCCCAGATGAATGAAGGGACGGGCGGCTGGCGCCTGATCGCCGAGGTGATGGATGTGTGCCATCACGTCATGGCGCAACCGGCGCTCGTACTCGGCCGCTTTGTCCAGATCGACATCATCGAGATGGGCGCGCACCTCGGTCAGCGCGGCAGCGGGGATCGCGAGGCCCAGGTCCCGCTCGACTTCCATCAGCGCGAGCCACAACCGGCGCCACAAACCGATGCGGCGGCGCTCGCCCCAGAGCGCCTGCATGGCGGGAGAGGCGTAGCGCGCGGAGAGCGGCGAGACCCAGGTCAAACCGCGGCTTTCGCCCGCGCGGCCAGCTGGTTCCAGTCGGCGAGGAATTGATCGAGGCCGCGGTCGGTGAGCGGATGCATGAGCAGCTTCTTCAATACGTCGGGCGGCAAGGTCGCGACATCCGCCCCGATCATCGCCGCCTCCACGACATGGCGGGGATGGCGGATCGAGGCGGCGAGGATCTCGGTCTCGATGTTGTAGTTGTCGAAAATGGTACGGGCCTCGCGGATGACGTCCATGCCTTCCTGCCCGACATCATCGAGCCGGCCGATGAATGGGCTCACGTACGAGGCGCCCGCCTTCGCCGCGATCAAGCACTGCACGCTCGAGAAACACAGCGTGACGTTCGTCCGAATCCCGTCAGACGCGAGCCGGCGCACTGCGATCATCCCAGCCTCGATCATCGGGATCTTCACGACGATGTTGTCGGCGATCTTGGCGAGCTCTTTGCCCTCCCTGAGCATCCCCTCCGTGTCCACGGCGACGACTTCGGCCGAGACCGGCCCGTCGACGAGCGAGCAGATCTCCTTCAACACGTCCCGGGGATCGAGGTCGCCGGCCTGCTTGGACAGCAAGGACGGATTGGTGGTGATGCCATCGATCAGACCGGCCTGCGCCGCCCAGCTGATGTCCTTGAGGCTCGCGGTGTCGAGGAAAAACTTCATGATGTAGACTCCTCGGCGTAGAGGTCCGGAGGATAGTGCACCGCTTCCAGATACAAGCCCTGGGGCGGGGCAGGCGGGCTGGCCGCCAGATTGTCGTTTGCAGCGAGCAGACGGGGAAAATCCGCCGGCGGGCGCCGGCCAAGGGCGATGTCGACCATAGTGCCCACGATGAAACGCACCATGTGATGCAAGAAACGATCGGCCTCGACCGTGAACGCCAGCCCGACTCCGTCCGCTCGCGGCGCCCATTGCGCAAGCGCCACGCGGCATCGGTAGTGGGTAATGTTCGCACCGGCCGCGGCCAAGCCGCGAAAGCTGTGCTCTCCAACAAGTGCCGCCGCGACACTCTGCAAGGCGCCGACGTCGAGCGCTTGACCCCCTCCCAGCGCCCATTCATAGGGCCGGCGGAACGGCGACGCCGCGGCTTCGTCGGTACCGATCAGGTACCGGTAGCGCCGCCCCGTCGCGTTGCGGCGAGCGTCAAACCCCGGCTTCATCAGATGCACCTGCTGCGCCCAGATCTCGCGCGGCAGCAGCGCATTCATAGCGCGGCGAAGCTCTGCAGGCTGCCACCGGTCGCTACCCTGAAAACTGACACCCTGGCCGAGTGCGTGGACGCCGGTATCGGTGCGACCGGCGCCGGTCGCTGCGGTCTTACGACCCATCAACCGCTCGAGCACGGCTTCAAACTCGGCCTGCACCGTGCGATCTGCCGGCTGTCGCTGCCACCCTGCGAAGCCACCCCCGTCGTACTGGATCACCGCTAGAAAGGGGCGGCTTGGCACGCGGGGAAAGATGCAACTCGTTGTCACTATTTGACAAGGGTGATAGCCTTAATCCTCTATGGACTCCCCGTTGCGGCATGCGTTGACCGCGCTCGCTAACCACCAATCACTCTCCGAAGAGCAGACCGCGGAGGTGTTCGGCGTGGTGATGAGCGGCGAAGCGACACCCGCACAGATCGGCGGGCTGCTGCTGGGGCTCCGCGCTAAAGGCGAGACCGCGGACGAGCTCGCCGGGGCGACGCGGGCGCTACGCAACGCGATGGTCCGCGTGAATGCCGCCCATGAACATCTCGTGGATACCTGCGGCACCGGCGGCGGCAGTGTCTCGACGTTCAACATCTCGACGGTGGCTGCATTCGTGGCCAGCGGGGCCGGCGCGGTTGTCCCTAAGCACGGCAATCGCTCCTACACATCGCGGTGCGGCTCGGCCGATGTGCTCGAGGCACTCGGCATTCGCATCGTGCTGGATGCCACGAACGCGAGTCGCGTGTTGAGCGAAGCGCGCGTGGTTTTCTTGTTCGCGCCGAGTTTTCATCCAGCGATGAAACACGTCGGGCCTGTCCGCCGTGAGCTCGGCACCCCCACGCTGATGAATCTGGTCGGTCCCCTGGCGAATCCCGCGAGCGTCAAGCGGCAGGTGATCGGGGTCGCCGAGCCGGAGCGGGCGCCCATCGTCGCGGAGGCACTGGTTCGTCTGGGCGCCGAGCATGCGCTCGTTGTGCACGGCCGGGTCGGTATGGACGAGATCTCACCGCAGGGTGTGACGGATGTCTGGGAAGTGAAAGATGGTGCCGTACGCACGTGGGAGATCGATCCCGAGCGTTTCCGGCTCGGAATCAAGGATGTGTCGCAGTTGCAGGGCGGGGAACCCGCGGCAAATGCCGACCGGGTCGAACGGATTCTCGGAAATGGGGCGTCTGGCGGTGAGTCCCCGCCCGATCATGCGGGACTCTCGGCGGTGCTCCTCAACGCTGGGGCCGCGATATACGTGGCGGGCATTGCCGCGTCGCTGGCCGAAGGGATCGGGCGCGCGCGCGAAGTCGTCGCGTCGGGCGCCGCGCGTGCGGCCCTCGACCGGCTGCGCAAGGCGACCGCTAGTATTTCCTGATGACGCCGACGACGACTCCCTGCACGATGACGTCACGCTCGTTGAGGCGGAGCGGCTGCAGGTTCTCATTGGCCGGCTGCAACCTGATCCACCCGCCGGGTTCGCGGTAGAAGCGCTTGACCGTGGCGCCCTCTCCATGGACCAGCGCGATCACCGTTTGGCCGGGGTCCGCCTGATTCCGCTCCTGGACTACGACGTAATCGCCGTCCTTGATGTGCTCGTCGATCATCGAGTCGCCGCGAACCTTCAGGACGTAGCTGCGTCCGCGCCGCGGCAGCAGCTCGTCTGGTACGGCGAGTGTTTCGTCGCCGGTCACAGCCTCGATCGGGGCTCCGGCCGCGACAAGTCCCAGCAGCGGCAGCTCCGTCGCGCCGGTCTGGCCCTTGGGCGGAACGATCTCGATCGCTCGGCTCTCGTTGTGCGTTCGCCGGATGTACCCTTTGCGCTCGAGGTTGGTGAGGTGTTCGTGGACGGTGGCCAGGGATTGGAACCCAAACTGTCGGGCGATCTCCTCGAAGCTCGGAGCGTACCCCTTTTCTTCGATGTGTTTCGAGATGTAATCGAGGATCTCGCGCTGGCGCCGCGTGACCGGCATACTGGCTCCCGAAGATTTACCGAACCATAATCTACCCGAATAACGACCGAACGCAAGGATGCCAAATAACCCGCGCGCTGCCTCGCTCGATGCTATCCTCGCCGTAACTCGGGCCCGCGTCGCCGCCCTTAAAACGCGGGCCGCCGAGCTGGAGCGCGGGGCCTCGACGGGTGCGGCACCGCGCCCATTTCCGACACCAGGAGCGAGCGTCGGTGTGATCGCCGAAGTGAAACGCCGCTCCCCGTCGCAGGGCGCGATTCGAGAGGATCTCGACCCGGTCGTTCACGCCACCGCGTACGAACGCGGCGGCGCCGTCGCGGTATCGGTGCTGACGGACGAAGCGCACTTTGGAGGATCAATTGAGGACCTCAGGCGTGTCGCAGCCAGCATCACGGTCCCGGTGCTCCGGAAGGACTTCGTGATCGATGAACTTCAGATTTCGGAGGCCCGGGCCGCGGGAGCGAGCGCGGTGCTGCTCATTGCTCGTGTCCTGACGCCCGCACAACTCGACGGGCTCGCCCGTGCGGTACGGCGTCGGGGGATGACGCCGCTGATCGAAGTCCATGCGCTTCGGGAGCTCGACGCCGCGCTCGCCGCCGGCCCCGGCGTCGTCGTCGGGGTGAACGCGCGCGATCTCGACACCTTCGTCGTCGATCTGCGCGCAGCGGAGGAGACCGTGCGGCGGATACCGCCGGAGGTGACCGTCGTGGCAGAGAGCGGTATCGAGACGCACGAGGATGTCGAGCGGCTTGCAAGGGCGGGAGCGGATTTCGTCCTGGTCGGGACGAGCGTGGCGCGGCAAACGGACCCCGAGAAGGCGGTAAGAGCATTGGTGGGAGTCAAACGACAACGTCGATGACCGCAATCGAAACAGGTCGCTTCGGTCCGTACGGGGGCCGCTATGTCCCCGAGACGCTGATGCACGCGCTCGAAGAGCTGGCCAGCGTCTACGACGCGGCTCGCAACGATCCGCGATTTTGGGCCGAGCTCGAGCAGCTCCTCAAGAACTACGTCGGTCGGCCGACCCCGATCACAACGGTTCCGCGCCTTTCCGCGCAGGTAGGCGCCCAAGTCCTGCTGAAACGAGAGGACTTGAACCATACCGGCGCCCACAAGATCAACAACACGCTCGGACAGGCGCTCCTGGCCCAGCGGATGAACAAACGGCGCATCATCGCGGAAACCGGTGCCGGCCAGCACGGCGTCGCGACGGCGACCGTGTGCGCGCGTTTCGGCCTCGAGTGCGTCGTCTACATGGGCGAAGCAGACATGCGACGGCAGCGGCTCAACGTCTACCGCATGGAGTTGATGGGCGCGACGGTGGTGCCGGTTACGTCGGGGACTCGCACGCTGAAGGACGCGACGAACGAAGCATTACGCGATTGGGTCACGAACGTGACGACCACGCATTACATCATCGGCTCCGTGGTGGGACCCGATCCCTTCCCGCGTCTGGTCCGCGACTTCCAGTCTGTGATCGGGCGGGAGGCACGTGCCCAGATGCTGGAGCAGGTCGGTCGGCTGCCCAGCGTGGTGGTCGCATGCGTGGGCGGTGGGTCGAACGCGATGGGCATCTTTACGGCGTTTCTGGACGACAAGGCGGTGAAGCTCGTCGGCGTCGAAGCGGCGGGTGAAGGGATGAAGACGCGCAAGCATGCCGCGACGCTCGGCGCCGGCCGTCCGGGCGTCTTTCACGGCAGCCTGAGCTACCTGCTGCAGGACGCCGACGGACAAGTCCAGCCGGCGCACAGCGTCTCGGCGGGGCTCGATTACCCGGGCGTGGGCCCGGAGCATGCTTACCTGAAAGACACGGGTCGCGTATTGTATGACGCCGTTACGGACCGGGAGGCCTTGGACGCCTTCGCCGCCCTCTCGCGCTTAGAAGGCATCCTCCCGGCGCTCGAGAGCGCCCACGCGATCGCCTGGGTCATGCGGGCGAAGCGAGCCTCCGACGAACTCATCCTGATCAACCTGAGCGGCCGCGGCGACAAGGACGTCGCCATGGTCGCCGAGCTTACGGGAGCAACGCCCTGACGAATCCCGCGTCGCAAATCCCCGAGCTGGCGCTCCCGCCGTCACAGGTCGAGGAGCTCATGCAGGTCATCAGCAAGGGGATGCGGGCGACGCAGTTGTATCTGCCGAACAACCCCGTCTACCAGCGCGCCGTCGACAACATCCGCAGCGCGTTCCGTCAGATCTGGCAGGCGACGGACGACCTGAGTTTCGACATCGGCGAAACGGAGATGCGCTGGGAGGATCACCCGATCTACAGCCAGGAGCAGCGCAACGAGAGCATTGCCTGGACGCTGTACAAGGACGGCGTCCGCTCGCTCACGTTCAAGCCGGGCGTGGAAGACGACGAGATCGTGCGCTTCCTGTCGGTGCTGCAGCAAGCGAAGAACTTGCAGGCGGACGCGCCCGATGACCTGCTGACGTTGCTCTGGGCTCAAGACTTCCAGTTCGTCACCTACACATTCCGCGAGCTCGCGAGCGAGAACGCCGTGCCGATCGAGCGCACGGAGAAAGGCGCGCCCACGATCGGCGGCGGGGGGACTCCGGGCGGGGACGGCGGGTCGGCGGATGCGGCGACCGTGCGCCGGCAGGTCGAAGAGGAGGCGCCCCCCAAGCGCGAAGGACTGGTGTCGATCGATGACTTTGACACGACCCTCTATTTCCTCGACGACAAAGAAATCGAGTATCTCCACAAGGAAGTCGAGCGCGAATACGCGCAGGACCTGCGCGGCAACGTGCTCGCGATGCTGTTCGACTTGCTGGAGCTGCAGACCTACGGCACGGTCCGCGCCGAGCTGCTGTCCATCCTCGAGAACTTCATTCCCTATCTGCTGGGCGCCAGCGATTTCCGCTCTGTCGCCTTCATCTTGCGCGAGTGCAAAGTCATCCTGCAGCGAGCCCGCGAGCTGATTCCGGAACATCGGCAAATCCTGGAAGCGCTTCCCGCGCGGCTGTCCCAGCCGGACGCGCTGTCGCAGCTGCTGCAATCGCTGGACGAAGCGGCGAGTCACCCGACCGAAGCGGAGCTGAGTGATCTGTTCGGCGAGCTGCGCGCGGAAGCGCTCGGGACGTTGATGGGATGGCTGCCGAAGCTCACCAACGAGCGGGTGCGCAGTCTGGTGCAGGGCTCTGCCGAGCGGCTGGCCCAGACCCATGCGGCAGAAGTCCTCAAGGCGCTCGCGAGCGCGGATCCGATCGTGCAGCTGGAGATGGTGCGTGTCGCCGGCCGGCTCAAGCTCCCGGGGGCCCCGGACGGCATGGGCCCGCTGCTCGAACGGGGCGAGCGCGAGCTGAAGCTCGCAGTCGTCGAGGCGCTCACGACGATCGGCAGCCCCAGCGCCACGCGTCTCCTGGAGAAGGCGATCGACGACCAGGAGCGTGATGTGCGCATCAGCGCGGCCAAGTTCATGGGCCAGCGCGGCCACCGCAATGCCTTTCCGCGCATCGAGGCCGCGGTGACGGGCAACAAGCTCAAGGACGCCGATCTGACCGAGAAGATGGCGTTTTTCGAGGCGTACGGCGCATTGGGCGGCGCGGCCTGTATCCCGACGCTCGAAAAGCTGCTCGTCGCCAAAGGCGGCCTGCTCGCGCGCAAGGAGGATCCGGAAACGCGGGCCTGTGCCGCGATGGCCCTCGGCAAGATTCGCTCGCCGGCGGCGCGCGAGATCCTGCAGAAAGTGAGCCAGGATAAGGAGCCGCTCGTTCGCAATGCGGTGAGCCGCGCGCTGCGCGACGTGGGAGGAGGCGCATCATGACGGCGCCGGCGGGGGGGAAGCGACCGTCAATCATGGAGACCGTCCAAACCACGGACGGTTTCCTCCGCCATGCCGGCCGAGATTTCCTCGTCGTGCTGTATACGGCGTTCCGCTCCCTGAAGCTCTATCCGATCGAGAACGCGCAGGTTCAAAAGGCGCTGGACGATCTGGCCGCGACGACCAAACAGCTGCTCGATGTGGAGCGCGAGCTGGAGGTCCGGATCCAGGGCGAGTTCATCTTCGTGAACTCGACCCGGCTGCGCCTCGATCTCGATAACTACGCCTCCTTTTCACATATCCTCGGTGTCCTCCAGCAATGCGGCATCGGCGCCGTGCGAGTCGACGAGGGCGTGGACCGCAAACAGCTGCAGGTCTTCGTCTCCCTGCTGCTCGCCTACGCCGCGAAGGAAGCAAACCCCAACAAGCTGTTCGAGCTGTCCCAGAAACTGACCGACGGCGGCGTCTCGCACATCAGCGTCGAGCCGCCGCTCGAAGCCGAAGAAGACGTCGAGGAGGAAGAACGGCAGAAGGAAGCGGCGAAGCGCACCTACGCGCGCTCCGTGGCGGTGACCAAAGAGGTCATCAACAGCATTCGCATGGGGCGCACCGCCAACGTGAAGAAAGTGAAGCGCGCGGTGCAGGCCATCGTCGACCAGGTGCTCAACAACGAGTCATCGTTGGTCGGCTTGACCACCTTGCGCGACTACGACGAGTACACGTTCACGCATTCCGTGAACGTCTGCATCTTTTCGGTGGCGCTGGGGCGCAAGCTCGGGCTCACGAAGCTGCAGCTGTACGATCTGGGCATAGCGGCCCTGTTCCACGATGTCGGCAAGTCCCGCGTGCCATTGGAGGTCCTGAATAAGGAAGGGGGCCTGACTGAAGAAGAGTGGCGGATCATGCAGGCCCACCCCTGGCTGGGCGTGCTGACGCTGTTCGGGCTCCGCGGGTACGGCGAGATTCCCTACCGCGGCATGGTCGTGGCGTACGAGCACCACATGAAGATCGACCTCACCGGCTATCCAAAATCGATCCGCGGACGACTGCTCTCGATCTACTCCAAGGTCATCGCGGTGGCCGACGGGTTCGATGCGGCGACGAGCCGCCGCGTGTATCAGACCGTGCCGATTCAGCCAGATCAGGTGCTCAAGGAGATGTGGGAGAACCCGCGGCGTGGATATGATCCGGTCGTGGTGAAGGCGTTTATCAACCTGATCGGGATCTATCCCGTGGGCACCTGCGTCATTCTCGATACCTACGAAGTGGCGCTGGTGCACAACGCGAACCCCGATGTCGCGCACGTCCATCGGCCGGTGGTGCGCCTGGTGACCACGCCCGACGGCGCGCTCCTCACGCCGGGCACCATCGTCGATCTTTCGCAGAAGGACGCGAACGGCAGCTATCCGCGCACCATCGTCAAGGTCACCGACCCTGTCAAATACGGGATCAACGTCAGCGACTACTTTGTCTGAGACGGCCTCCTCCATCGAGGCACGGTGGCGGGCGCTCGGCAAGTCGCGCGCGCTGATTCCCTACCTGACCGCCGGCTTTCCCGATTTCCCCCGCTCGCTCGAGGCAATCCGGCGCGTCGCTCGAGCGGGGGCGGATTTCATCGAGGTGGGCGTGCCCTTCTCCGATCCGCTTGCGGACGGGCCGACGATTCAACGGACGACACAGGCGGCCCTGGAGCAGGGGATGACAGTGCCGCGCGTGCTGGAGCTGATCCGCAACGCGGACGTCTCTATCCCCATCATCATCATGACGTACCTGAATCCCGTGCTCTCCTTCGGGATGCAGCGATTCGCCGCGGAGGCGCGGGAGGCGGGCGCGGCGGGCGTGTTGCTCACTGATCTCCCCGCGGGCGCCGATCCGGCGGTGGAACAGACGGTTCGCGACAACGCACTCGCGCTCATTCGTCTCGTGGCTCCGACGACCGATGACGCACGACTCAAGCACGCCCTCACCGACGCGACCGGCTTCGTGTATTTCATCTCGCGGCTCGGGGTCACGGGCGCGCGCGACACGGTGCCGGCCGACCTGGACGCGCAGGTTCGCCGCATTCGCGACACCACGCGACTGCCCGTGGCTGTCGGATTCGGGATCAGCACACCGGCGCAAGCGGCTGCGGCCGCGCGCGCTGCGGACGGCGTCGTGGTGGGCAGCGCATTGCTGGACGCACTGGCGAAGGACGGGATCGGAAGCATGGAGCGCCTGGCGCGCGACCTGGCCGCCGCGGTGCACGGATGAAGATCGCCCGTTTCGTCGTTCTCTACAGCCAGGCGCTGGCATGGGTCGGCACCACGCTGCTCATCGCCGTACTCGGCGCAGACCATCGCTGGCTCGCTCAAATCCCGGAGATCGTCGTGTTGTTCGGCGCGACGGTGGCGCTGCGCGGCCTGGCCGTCCCGCTCAGCAAGTACTCCTATCTCACGCAGACTGCACTGGTCGGACTGGCCGGCAGTCTCCTCGTCGGCGTGCCCGCGACCGCGCTGGCGATTGCCGGCGCGACGCTCGTCACCGATTCGGCGTGGCAACGCAAGCCGCTGCGCGTCTCGTGGATCAATCTGGGCCGGGAGGTCATCACGCTCGTCGCGGCCTACGGCGTGTACGCGGCGTCGCTGCACTGGCTCGACATGCCCAACGGCGCGCCGGTCCTCAACATCGAGCTCCTGCCCGCGCTCGCCGGCTACGCGCTCGCGTACTTCGTGTTCGGCCGCGTGCTCTTCTACTTCAGTCTCATCATCCGCGCGAAGCTCGAGCCGGCGGAGCGGCTGATGATCGTGCGCTACGAGGTGATCGCCTACGCGGCAACGCTGCTCGCCGTGACGATCTTCGTCGGCGCCGTGGTCGCGTGGTCGCTCGGCGCCTGGCTCCTCGTGGGGCTCGTGCTGACATTCCTCGGCCTCTTGCTCAAGCAGATGATCGAAGAAGCGATCTCCGCCGAAGAGCTGAACAAGATTCACGCGATGGAAGCGGTGATTACCGCCAACATCAGTCTCGCGGACTCGTTCGAGCGGATCGAACGCCTGGCGAACCGGCTGGTGGACTGGGGCGACTTCCGCATCTACCGGCTCCATGACGGCGTGATGTCGCTCGCGCATCGGTCGGACCGCGGCCGGGAAAGACGCGGTGAGCCGTCGCAGGATACCGTCGCCTTGCGGCAGGCCGTGGCGGCCAGTGGCGAGACGGTCGTGATCGATGACGTCACCAAAGACAAGCGGGTCGCCGACGCGCCGCTCGAGGTCCAGAGTCTGGTGATCGTCCCGCTGAAATTCGGGGATCACGTGATCGGCACGCTGGAGCTCGAGCATCACAAGAAGCATTGCTATCGCCGTCAGGACATCCTGACGATCACCACCTTCGCCAGCCAGCTCGCGACGGCGGTCCATATCACCGACCTGCGCCGTCCCCTCGTGGAAACGGTGGATCGCATGACCCGCCAGCTGGCGACCATCGCGCAGACCGCGGAAGCGCTGAAGGGCGTGGCTTCCGCCGTGGCGCAATCGACCGGCGTCATTCGCGAGGGCGTGCGCCGCGAAGAGGGCGAGGTGTCGGGCGGCCTGGAAGCAACGGAAAGCCTGTCGCAGGTATCCCGCCGCGTGTCCGATGACGGAGCCGGCGCGGCGCGCGCGTCGACCGCGGCGAGCGACGTCGCCAGCCGCAACCGCACGCAGATTCGTGAGGCGATCCAACGTCTCGTCGCGCTCAAGGCATTCGTCGGCGAAAGCTCGAGCAAGGTCCAACAGCTTGGACAGATGAGCCGGCGCATCACGGGCTTCATTGCGTCGATCCGCGAGCTCGCCGACATGACGAACCTCTTGTCGCTGAACGCCGCGATCGAGGCGGCGCGGGCCGGCAAACACGGCAAGGGCTTCGCCGTCGTCGCCGACGAGGTGCGGCGGCTGGCGGAGCAGAGCGCCACCGCAGCAGCCGAGGCCGGCGACCTGGTGCAAGACATCCACACGCAAGTCGGCGAGGTCGTCGAGCAGATGCGCCGCGGCCAGGTGAACGTCGGTGACGTGGAGGAGCTGTCGGCCGCGGCACTCGAGGCGCTTGACGCGATCGTCGCGGCGACGGCGGAAGCGACCGCGCACGCCGGCCGCATCACCGCCGCGGCCGGCGAGCAGAATCAGGCGTTCGCGCGCCTGCGCGAGCGGATCAACGCCGTCGCCAGCATCGCGGGGGAGAACCGCCTTCAGGCCGATGACGTCGCCACGCGCGCGGTGCAAGCCGCCGAAGGCCTGACCGATCTCGAGCGCGCCACGCGCGACCTCGAGCAGGTGGCGACCATGCTGCGCGACCTGACGCGCGGGTTCGCCAACGTCAACTGAGCGGGCCTTCGTAGCCCTCGGCTCGAATATCGGTGACCGTGCCGCACATCTCGCGTACGCGCGGTCACGCCTCGCCACCCTGCCCGGCACAAAACTCGTGGCCGCATCACAGGTCGAAGCGACGGCACCCCTGGGACCGGTTGCGCAGCCGCCATTTTTGAACCAAATGGTTCTGCTCGAAACGACGCTGGACCCGGCAGCGCTGTTGGGGCATTGCCGGGCGATCGAAGCCGAGCGGGGAAGAGAGCGCCGGGAGCGCTGGGGACCGCGGACGCTGGACCTCGACATCGTGCGGTATGGCACCAAGACTGTACGGAGTCCGGAGCTGACGATTCCACATCCGGAGCTGCCCAACCGCGATTTCTGGCAGCGCGAAATCGCCGCGCTGGAAAGGGAACATGGCTAGCATCACGACGCGCGCGTTGCTCGAGATGAAAGAAAAGGGCGAGCGCATCGTCGCGCTGACCTGTTACGACGCGCTGTTCGCGCGCCTGCTCGACGCGTGCGCGATCGACATCCTGCTCGTGGGCGATTCGCTCAACCAGGTGCTGGCCGGCGCCCCCTCCACCCTATCGGCGACGCTCGACCAGATGATCTATCACACGACGATGGTACGGCGCGGCACCGAGCGCGCCATGGTCGTCTGCGACATGCCGTTCCTCAGCTATCAGGTGTCGCCGGAAGACGCGCTCCGCAATTGCGGCCGGGCCATGAAGGAAACAGGCTGTCACGCCGTGAAGATCGAAGGCGGGCAGCCGATGGCCGCCACGGTGCGCCGGCTCGTCGACATCGGCATTCCCGTCATGGGCCACATCGGGCTCACGCCGCAGTCGGTGCACGCGTTGGGCGGCCATCGCGTGCAGGGACGCGACGAGGCGAGCGCCGAGCGGCTGAAAGCTGATGCGACAGCGCTCGAGGACGCCGGGGCGTTCGCCGTCGTGCTCGAGCTGGTGCCCGCGCCGCTCGCATCGCAGATCACCAAGTCGCTCACGATCCCGACCATTGGGATCGGCGCCGGTCCGGCGTGCGACGGCCAGGTCCTCGTGCTGCACGACATGCTCGGCTTGAACGATCAATTCTCGGCGAAATTCGTCAAGAAATACGCGGCGCTGGCGGAAGATGTCCGGGAAGCCGCCCGCGTGTTCGCCGCCGAAGTGCGCGAGGGGCGGTATCCGGGACCGGAGCACTCGTTCGGCAAGTGATATTAAATTGCACTCGCCCACTTTTCCTGAGAGAACGGCACGATGTCGAAGACTGACGACGAAAAGCTTGCGAAGCTGATCAAGAAGAACATGGCCAAGGCCGCGAAGGCGAAGCCCAAGGCGCGGAAGCGCTACGATCCCACGCTGCCGCCCGAGACCACCGACGACGACATCGAGCGTCGTGACTTCTTTTCGGAGATGAAGAAGCGCGAGTTCTGAGGTTTCCATGACACGATGCCGCGGGGCGCTTATCGACAGGCTGTTTGATACCTGCGTGCTTATGCATCACCAAGTCATCCCAAAAAGGAGTAGTTGAGCGACTGGAGCAGCAACATCGAGTTGCCCGCCGAGTTCTTTTGTCCCCGAGAAGTGGAGCGAGGTGCCGCACTGGCACCGCTGATCCAGGCGCCACGCCGCCGACGGGAGCCGCATCACTCGCTCGGCACCCACACGGCGCCAGTCTAGCACCCGATCCCTTCGGACCCCTACCGCTGCCGGGAGTGTAATAGTCCACCGCGCCCAATACCCACAGGAGCAACCTCCCTGGAGGCTTCATGCGCGCGCACATCCCCGGTTATCGTACGTTAATGGTTCCCTCGCTTGCCTTCTTCGTCATCGCTCTGGCCTGCACGGATTTTGACCGTCTCGTCGGCCTTTCCGGTGAGCAGGCGCCGGGCGACGAGACCCCGGCGGGCCGTCCCGAAGAGCGTCGGGCGGCTGAATTGAGTCGGGTGGTCCCCGGCCTCGCCGGATTCTTCTACGACACCGCAGGGAATGTTGTGGTCGCTGTGAAAGGTGACGGGGGGGCGATAGTCACACGTGCGCGCCTGCAGCCCCTCTTCCAACAGGAGCTGGCCCGGTCCCGTCGCCGGCATCCGGCGGCGGATATCGTCGTGCATGGGGCCCAGTACACGTTCCTCGAGCTGCGGAACTGGCGGGACCGGCTGGAGACTCGTCAAATCCTGTCAATCCCAGGTGTCGCGTGGCTGGATCTCGACGAAGTCGCGAACAGGGTTGTGGTGGGTCTAGAGGCCGCCGGCGACCCCGGGGCGGTCCGCGCGCTAGCCCGAGCTGCCGGCGTGCCGGCCGAGGCTCTCGATATCGAGCGAACCACGCCGTATGTCTCGCAAAGCACACTGCAGGACCAGTTCCGGCCGATTCAGGGGGGTACGCAGATCCAGCGCGTCTCCGGCACGAGCCGGGTTACGTGCACGCTCGGCTTCGCCGCCCTGTGGAACAATCAGCAAGTCTTCCTTACCGCGGGCCACTGCAGCCCGAACCTGATGGCCACCGACAGCGTGGCGCAGTTCCAGCCCATCGCGCCGCTCACGGCAGCCGAGTCGGCGGCGACCACCGCCATCGGGCGCGAGATCTTCCGATATTCCGAGGCGTGTGGCAACAGGCGCTGCGCCAATAGTGACGCAGCGATCTACGGTGTGATGCCGAGCCAGTCGTGGGGATTGGGGCGGATTGCCCGGCCGACCTACGGCTGCATGCCGGGGCCCTGCAGCCCGGTGATCTTGAGCGTGAGCGGTTACTTGGTGATCGATACGACGCGACAGAGCTTCGTCGTCAACGATCTGGTGGGCAAGATCGGCAGCGCGACAGGGTTGAGCCAGGGCCTGGTGACGCGCACATGCGTGGACGTGTCTCCGACGAATGGTGCGACGTATCACTGCCAGATGTTCGCCAGCTACGGGGCGAACGATGGTGACAGTGGGTCGCCCATTCTCCTCGATATTCAGGGCGGGACCGATTCCACGGTTACGCTCGGAGGGATTCATTCCGGGAAGTCAGGGAGCAATTCCGTCTTCAGTCCGTGGTCAGGGATTGTGCAGGATTATGGAAGTCTGGTGGTGGTGCCGCCTGCTCAAGACACGGCGCGTCCCGTCGCTCCGGTTGGGCCTCTGACCCTTCCGGAGGACTCATCTGTAACTGTGCGCCGTCCCGGGGGACGTTCAGACAACGTCTACTACCGCAATATCTTCGAGCTTGCCTTTGACGATTCCACCAGTGGGCTGAGCGTCCGTACCATACTGAGCCGTTATCAAGCGGAGATCATTGGTGGGGACTCGCTTCCAAGGCTCGTCAAACCCGCTTATGTAATTCGAGTTCCGGATCCTGGATCAACGTTCGAAGCAGTGCAAGGCTTGTTGACGCAACTAAAGGCTGAACCGGGTGTTTACTTCGCACGGGTAATGATGTTCCGCGTTCACTGGGAGTCGAGGGGGCGGTTTCCGAACGAGGCACCTGGCATGAGACGCGTGAACTGGCAGTCGCCAGACTCGGGTACAAACGGCACTCGATCACGGCTGGCTATCCGAGCGCCACTTGCCTGGGGATGTGAGACCGGAACGTACGGCGGTCAGGCTGTTCGCGTTGGAGTACTCGACGTGGTGTTCGCATCGCAGCATCAAGACCTGCCAGCGTCACGTGTCTTTCCAGTCTTTGACACAACGGATTTCGACTTGGGTCTGCAACAGGACCGGGGCCTCCGCTCTCACGGCACCGGAGTGGCCGGCGTATTGAGCGCGATCGGAGACAATAGTATTGGAGTCACGGGTATCCTGTGGAGTTCCGACTTGCAGCTTTACCCATATGGCCAGGGGACCGCGTCGGTGCGCGACCCGATTAGGCGGTTCGGTCGCTCTCTCGCCGATGCCGCTCGCCGAAACGTCCGCGTGATGGTATCCTCGCTTGGGTTTGGTGATGTGGCGGACGACGATCAGGTCAGGCGGTTGCGCGAATCGTTACGTGATTATCTCAGTGCGGGGGCCGGAAACGTGTTCGTGTGGGCAGCCGCGTGGAGTCACGACAGCACTCCCGGCCGCAGGCTTACGCTTCAACAGCTTCAGACAACCAACGACACCACTGGGTTGACGCCATTGGACCGGGCCCTCGCACAGCTTCTTGACACCTTCCCAAACCAGATCATCCTCGTGGGCGGCACGGATTCTGCTGGACGCTTGTGGACGAAGAGCGACTTTTATACGGGTGGGATTCCCATTTTAGCACCCGCCACTGACGTTCTTACACTCGCGGATCCTGCCGATTTTCCAAGTGGCACTCTCGCGTGGGATGGAAACTCGTTCGCCGCGCCGCTAGTTGGGGGAGTCGCCGGTCTACTGCTTGCCGCCGACCCAACACTCACCGGTCCAGAGGTGACGAGTTACATCCTCCGCGGCGCCCGACAACCTCGCCTCAACCGGCAAACCGGCGTGTTCGGTCCGCCAGACGCCGTGGCTGGAGCTCCCGAGACCGTCTACCAGCTCGATGCCTACGGTGCACTCACCCTGCTGGCCAGCGAACGCTCCAGCGGTCCCCTCTGCGGCAACCGCGTCTGGGTCGCCGGCACGCAGCTTGTGGCCCAGCGGAACACGGGCGCTGCACCTCAAGTGCTCGCCGACATCGGTGACACCGCTGCGTTCGTCAACGTGCACCACGGCGGTCGGCGCGTCGACGTCTGGACGGACGCCTTCGATCCACTGTCGTTCGTATTCACTCAACAAGGCACGTGGACCCAGTCCGGAAATCCGCCCGCGTCGCCAGACGGCGGAGCCTGGAACTCGCTCTGGTCGCTGTCGCACGACGGTGATACGGCAGTTACCCTGGTGAACCACAGCGGCTCGGGCCAAGTCACGCTTGAGGTGCGCCGTGGGCCGACGGGCGGTTCCTCAACACACGTAGCGGACATTGTAGTACCTCTGGCCTTCTCCGGAAGTGACGTGTGCATCTTTATTGATGGGCCGAGCGGTCAGTGTATGGACAGCCGATTTGTAGGAACGAGCGAGTTTGTATACTCGTACACGGCGGCCTACTCGCCGCTCGGTGATCGGGTAATTGTCAGCGTCTCAACGGCTCGTAATCAGACCACCAGCGTCGGCGGCATGGCCGCCTGTCCCTGGGACACGGGCCCTAACCCAAGCCAATGTCGCACATATATCGATTACTCTGTGGAGACGATCGGGACGACATACCACCAGATCACTCTGCCGACAGGAACGGACACCGTCCTCGCGACTCCAACAACCGCGCCCGTGATGGTCTTCTGGGCCGCGGTCGCGGAGGATGGCGGGCAACTCGTCACAGGCGAGGGCGTATTTGCTCAGACCTCGACCTTGAGACCCGATACCAATTTCGTCGGTTTCCACCAACGTACAACCTCGCAGTCAACCACGGCTTGCACGCTCCGGTATCGACAGGCCTCGAGCGGTGTGGTTCCCAGATTCGAGACGGCATCCGACGATGTGTGTCGGGGGCCGCTCGGTGGAGGAAGCGTAGCGCCCGCGCCGCCGATTTCCAGTCGGACTCATTAACAAGCGCGGTGGGCGAGCGCAATCGACGGGGGACCCTATCCACCTGTGTGGTCCCCCGTTTGTTTTAACGCTGCCCATGCGCGAAGTCATCACCATCGCCGAGATGCGCTCGTGGTCTCGCTCCGAGCGCTCTCGCCGCCACACCATCGGCTTCGTTCCCACTATGGGCTATCTCCACGAGGGGCACCTCCGCCTCGTGGACCGCGCGCGCGAGCTTGCCGAGCGCGTCGTCATCAGCATCTTCGCACCAGTTCGGTCCACTCGAGGACCTCGCACGGTATCCGCGTGACCTGCCGCGCGACCGCCAGCTCGCACTCGCGCGAGACGTCGACTGTTTGTTCGTGCCCGATGCAGCGACGATGTATCCGGGGGGGGAAGAGCCCCTGGCGCGCGTGATTCCGGGGCCCGTTGCCGACACACTCGAGGGCGCTGCCCGGCCGGGTCACTTCACCGGCGTGTTGACCGTCGTTGCCAAGCTCTTCCACATCGTCGAGCCCGACGTGGCGGTATTCGGGCGCAAGGACTTCCAGCAGGCGATGCTGGTGAAGCGTCTCGTGAAGGACCTCGATTTTCCGATCACGATCGACGTCGCGCCGACGGTGCGCGAGCTGGACGGGCTCGCCCTCTCGTCCCGCAATACCTACCTGAATCCCGATGAGCGGCGATCCGCGCTCGCACTCCCGCGCGCGTTGCGCACGCTCGAGCAAACGTGGCGCGGGGGCGAGGCCGATCCCGCGAAGGTGCAGCGCGTCGGCCTCGAGGCGATGCGGGTGCCCGACGTCACACCGGAGTACTGTGCGCTGATTGATGAGAATCTGCAGCCCGTGAGTCGCGTGACTGCCCATACGGTCGCCGTGGTGGCAGCCCGCGTCGGCAAGACGCGATTGCTCGATAACGTCGTGCTGGGCGAGGGTATCGGTGCCGATCCGCGAGTCACGCCGTGAGCTTGCCGGCGTGGGCGCAAGTGTCGCCGGAGCGGCGCGCCCACATCGAGCGCGTGGTGACGTTGCTGGGGAATTGGGCCGACGCCATGCGCGTCAACCCAAAAGAGCGGGAACGCTGGCTGCGGGCCGGGTGGCTGCACGACGCGCTGCGCGACGCGCCGCTCGGAGATCCGCTGGCGCACGGTCCATTGGCCGCCGCCCGCGCGGCGACGGATGGTGAAAGCGATCGCGGCGTCCTCGATGCGGTCCGCTACCACACGATCGGTTTTGCGGGTTGGGACCAGGTCGGCAAGATGCTGTATCTCGCCGATTTTCTGGAGCCGGCACGAAAACCAACCGCACCGACTGCCGATCACCCGCAGCTGACCCAACGCGTTCCCAAGGAGTGCGCTGCGGTGCTACGGGAAGTTGCCTGCCGCCGCATCGAATGGATGCTGCGGTCGGGGTGGATGCTTCCGGACGAGACCGTGGCATTCTGGAACTCGCTCGTCGGTCGCTCATGAGGATTCCGCTCCTCGTTTTGGTCCTTGTCGGTTGTGGCGGGAGCGCCCCGCAGTCACATCCCATCCCCGGCGACAAGGGTGCCGCTATAACGGTCGAGGTGCTGAACGCCAGTGGCCGGTCCGGTGAAGCCCGCGTCGGCACGCGCTTGCTGCGCCACGCCGGCATCGATGTCGTGTACTTCGGCAATGCAGCGGAAAGCGGGCTGGATTCGACGCGCATCATCGTGCGGCGCGGGACGACGCAGGCGGCCGAGCGCGTCCGGGCGGCGCTGGGGCAGGGACGCATCGAAGTGGACCTCGACAGCGCCAAACTACTCGATGTGAGCGTGCTCCTCGGCGCGGACTTTGCGACGACCGCGCATCGCTCCGTCGACTTCCACCCGTAGCTGTCCACAGGCCGCGCTGATGTCGAGACCGCGACTCCGTCGCAGCACGGCCTCGACGCCGTGCTGCTTCACCCGCCGCGCGAACGCGAGCATTTGCGCGCGGCTGCTCGGCGTGAGATCGGGCGCGCCACCGGGGTGCAGCGGCAGCAGATTCACCAGTGCCTCGAGCGGTTGCGCGAGCCGCGCCAGCTGATCGGCTGCGTCGAGCGAGTCGTTCTTCCCGCCGATCAGCACATACTCGAGCGTTGTGCGGCGCCGAAACTGTTTCAACGCGTTCAGCAACTCGGGAAGTGCGTACTTTTTCTCGATGGGCATCAGCTCGCGCCGCAGGGCGGGGCTGGGCGCGTGTAGGGACACGGCCAATCGGAATTGCTCGGGACGCTGCGCAAATTTGGCGAGATTGGGCAGAATCCCGACGGTGGAAAGCGTGATATGGCGAGCACCGATGCCGAGCCCCCCTCCGGCCGCCTGATTCAGAATCGTGAGTGCGGCGTCCACGGCGTCCCAGTTGAGCAGCGGCTCGCCCATCCCCATGAACACGATGTTCGTCGGTTTCAGCGCGGGTTCGCGCATGATCAGCTCGCGCACTTGCCCGGCGATTTCCGCGGCCGAGAGATTGCGCCGAAATCCCATGCGCCCGGTCGCACAGAAAGTGCAGCCCAGGGCGCAGCCCGCCTGCGACGAGATGCAGAGCGTGCGACGTTTCCCTTCGGGGATCAGCACCGATTCGATCGCTTCGCCGTCGTCCAGCGACCAGAGAAATTTCTCGGTTCCGTCCCGCGACTGCTGATGCAAGCGAAGCGTCAGTCGCCGCAACGGCAACGCCTCATCGAGCGCGCCACGGAGCGGCGCGGGAAGGTCTGTGGCATCGGCCCAGCGCGCCACGGGACGCTGCCACAACCGGGGAAACACTTGCCGCACGCGATACGGCGCTTCGCCGCGTTGCGCGAGCCACTGCTGGAGGGCCGCCCGCGCGGCGTCAGGAGTAAGACTCAGGAGGTCGATGCTCACCGGAACCGCGCGTCCACACCGACGCGATACGCCGAGCCGAGGTCATTCACGCCGGCGTCGCGCGCAAGCGTGATGCGGTACTTCCCGATGGCGACCCGCAGCCCGCCCACGGGTCGCCAGCGCACGCCATTGCCATAGCCTCCCTCGCGCGCCAGCATCAGGTCGAGCGCCACCGTTTTCGCGAATTCGGCACCCGCGCCGAACTGATGGTCCGCCGCGAACCCGTGCGCGAACGAAATCCCATATCGCCCCCGAACAACTACGCGATCACCGGACAGCGGACCGCTCCAGATCCGCCCCTCGATGCCGGCATAGACGTCCTGCGACGGATCGTTCGACTTGAGGGAAGAGAAAAAGTGTGTGGCGGCGGCTAGGCGCAGCCGGTCGTTCCCAATGGTGCGGCTTGCGCCGACATCCATCGTCCAACGATCGGCGCGGCTGTTGTCAAGGCGCGTCTCATGAAAGGCCAACGTCGCGCCGACGCTGGTCCTTGCGACCAGGCGCGACCACGTCACGCCGCCCGCGAACGTGTAAACCGGAATCACAGCGCCGGTGGGATCGGGACTATCGATGGTCTGCGAGATGTCGCTCAACCCCACGCGCCCGAACAGCACGCCGACTTGCCCGACGGAGCCGGCCGGCACGCGCACGGTGGCGATGACGCCGCTGGCGTCCACAGCGGAGGGCGTCTGAATGGCCTCCACGCCGAACTGCAATCGGGCGCCGTCCTCCGTTTGGGCGGGATTCCAAAGTGCTGCCGCGGGGCCGACGGCGAGGGCGGGCGGCGTGGCCAGTGTCGTCGCGGCGACGCGCCAGAGCGTCGTTCCGGTCGCCTGCTGTGCCGTCGCTCGCGAGCCGCCGAGCACGAGCAGTCCAACAACCAGCAGGCCAATGCGTTGCATGCCGAACGTTTACCGTGGCATGTGGCGCTGTCAACTCAAGTCAACTATCTTCAATCGGTTACGGCACTTGGACATACTCCATTGCGGCTCTCCGAACTGCTGACGCCCGACCGCATCCGGGTCCCGATTCGGGCCCAGAGCAAGGAGGGCGTGCTGCGGGAGTTGGTGGAACTCCTGGTCGGGAGCAATGGAGCCGCTCCGGACGTGCTGCAGGCGGTCATGGAGCGAGAGCGGCAGTTCCCGACGGGCATCGGCTACGGAGTCGCGGTTCCACACGGCAAGACCCCAGCCCTCGCCAATCTCATCGCGGTGGCAGGCACCGCGCGGACCCCTGTGCCATATGAAACCGTCGATGGGGAGCCGGTGCGGCTGTTTTTCCTGCTCGCCGGTCCAGAGTCGCAAGCCGGGGCGCACGTGAAGGCACTGAGCCGGATCTCGCGGCTCGTCCGGCGCGAGCCGATTCGCGCGCGCCTGCTGGCGGCCAGTGACGCACAAGAGTTCTACCGCATTCTCGTCGAGGCCGAGGCGGGGGGGGGAGGGTGACTCGGACATCAATGCGAACGCATCGCTGCGGCCAGCTGCGAAACGAGCATGCCGGTCAGCGGGTGCGGTTGGGGGGCTGGGTTCACCGAAGCCGCGACCTGGGGGGCATCGTCTTCATCGATCTGCGGGATCGGGACGGCATCGTCCAGGTCTGCGTGGGACCGGCGTGGGCGTCGGCCGAGCTCATCGCGCAAGCGCACACACTCAAGAGCGAATCCGTGATTACGATCGAGGGTGAGGTCGTGGTGCGCCCGCCGCAGGGAAGGAACGCCGAGCTGACGACCGGCGACGTCGAGGTCCACGCCACGTCGCTGCGCGTCGTTGGTCCCGCCGAGACACCGGCGATCCAGGTCGCGCGCACCAAAGGAGACGAGCTCGCGGCCGAAGAGTTGCGGCTCAAATACCGCCACCTCGATCTGCGCCGGCCGGAGCTTCAGGCCAACCTGATCCTGCGCCACCGGCTGCTCCAGCGCGCGCGCCGCGCGCTCAGCGAGCTCGACTTTCTCGAGATCGAAACGCCGATCCTCACGAAGCCCACGCCGGAAGGCGCGCGCGACTATCTCGTGCCGTCGCGCGTGCATCCGGGCGAGTTCTACGCGTTGCCGCAGTCGCCGCAGATCTACAAGCAGCTCCTCATGGTCTCGGGGTTCGACCGGTATTTCCAGATCGCGCGCTGCTTCCGCGACGAGGATCTGCGCTACGATCGCCAGCCCGAGTTCTCCCAGATCGATATCGAGGCATCGTTCGTGGGACAGGAGGACGTGATCGGCTTCGTCGAACACGTGCTCGTCGCCCTGTGGGACGAGGCCGGGCACAAGATCGAGCGCCCGTTCCCGCGACTCGCGTGGCGCGAAGCGATGGAGCGCTATGGGACCGACAAGCCCGACCTGCGCTACGATCTGCCGATCGCCGACTGGACGTCGCACGTTCAGCCGCTCGCTGTCCCGTTCTTCCAGGGTGCGACCAACGGATCCCGCGTGCGCGGCATTGCGGTGCGCGGTGGCGGGACCCTCTCGCGCAAGGACGTTGACCAGCTCACGGAAACGGCGAAGACGCACGGCGCGCCGGGCCTGGCATGGGTCAAGCGCCAGGGCGAGCAACTCTCCGGCTCGGTGGGCAAGCACTTCACCGCGGAAGCTCTGGGCAAGATCGGCGTCGGCGATGGGGACGTGGCGCTCATGACCGTCGGACCCGATCGCGTCACCTCGCCCGCGCTGGACAAGGTCCGTCAGGAAGTGATCCGGCGGCTCGCGCCGCAGCCCAAAGTCGCACACGCCTTCTGCTGGGTCGTCGACTTTCCGCTCTTCGAGCCCGATCCGGAGACCGGCAAGCCGGTGTTCGCGCATCACCCGTTCACGTCGCCGCATCCGGACGACGTGAACAAGCTCGACAGCCAGCCGTTCGCGTGCCGCGCGCTGCACTACGACGCGGTGTACAACGGGAACGAGCTCGGCTCGGGCTCGATCCGGATCACCGATCCTCGGGTCCAGCGCAAGGTGTTCGCGCATCTCGGCCTGTCGCCGCAGGAGATCGAGGCCCGCTTCGGCTTTTTGCTGACGGCGCTCGCGGCCGGCGCGCCGCCCCACGGCGGCTTCGCCGTCGGCTTCGACCGGACGGCGATGCTGCTCGCCGGTGCCGCCTCGCTGCGCGACGTGATCGCGTTTCCCAAGACGACCGCGGCTCGAGCGTTGTTCGAAGGTGCGCCGACACCGGCGCGGCCCGAGGATCTCGCGGCCCTACACATCAAGGTGGTGCCTCCGCATGAGTGACGACGTCGTCCACCGGCTGTCCGTTGAAGGCGTGGATCCGCTGGCGTTGGCCGGCGTGAACGATGCCAATCTCCTCGAGCTCGCCAAGCGGCTCGGCGTGCGCGTCTCCTTGCGGGGCGACAGCCTCTCGCTCGCCGGACCGGCAGCTGCCATCGAACGGGCGGGGCAGGTCGCGCAAGCGCTGATCGACCTCGCGCGCATGGGAGAGACTGTCGACGTCCACGATGTCGAGCGGCTGATATCCGATGAAGCGCACGGCGAGCTCGGGCGCGAGGGGGCGACCGCCGATCCGGTGAGGATCATCCTTCCCGGGCTGCGTCGCGTCATCCAACCGAAGACCACCGGGCAGCGCGAGTATCTCCGGTCCATCGCGGAGCACGACATCGTCATCGGCATCGGCCCGGCCGGTACCGGCAAGACCTATCTCGCCGTTGCCGCGGCCGTGGATGCCCTCGCGCGCAAACGCGTCCGGCGGATCATTCTCGCTCGGCCCGCCGTCGAAGCCGGCGAGAACCTCGGCTTCCTGCCGGGCGATCTGCAGGAGAAAGTCGATCCCTATCTGCGACCGCTGTATGACGCGCTCGAGGACATGATGCCGCGCGAGCGCGTGCAGAAGGCGCTCGAGACGCGCACGATCGAAATCGCGCCCCTCGCCTACATGCGCGGCCGCACCTTGAGCGATGCCTTCGTGATCCTCGATGAGGCCCAGAACGCGACCGGCATGCAGATGAAGATGTTTCTCACGCGCCTGGGCGTGAATTCGCGCGCGGTGATCACGGGCGACAAGACCCAAATCGATCTCCCGAACCGCGAGGACTCCGGCCTGCTCCAGGTCGAGCGGATCCTGCCCGGCATCGAAGGGATCGGCTTCGTCTATCTGGGCGACGCGGATGTCGTACGCCACCGGCTGGTGCGCGACATCATCCGCGCCTACGCCGAGGACGCGCAGGGTTGAGATGAAGCTCCCGTCGCAGGACAAGGTGCGCTACCACCTCGTGCGCTGGGTGTGGGTCCCGGCGCTCGCGCTGGTCGTGCACGTCGCGTTCCCCTCGGGCAGCGCCGACGTAGCACCGTTGCTCGAGCCGGGTGCCCGGTCCGACAAGGACATCGTCGCGCCGTTCAACTTTGTGGTGAATAAGTCGGAAGATGAACTGCAGCGCGAAGCCGAAGAGCTCGCCGCGACCGCCAAACCGATCTACGAGTTCCGGCAGCGTGCGTACGACAGCTCCGCGACGACAATGGCGGCGTTCTTCAGCGCGATCGATGCAGTCAGCGATCGGGGTCCACAGGCCATCATTCATGCCGCGGGGGACTACGGCGTTCCGCTCACGCCGCAGGAAGCCGGATATCTCAGCAAGGGCGGCAAGCGGCGCGCGTTCGAGCAGGCGCTCGAAAGGCTGTTCGACCGCACTCTGGCGCAGGGCGTCACGGGGCCCGGTGTGCTTCAGGGCGAGCAGTCGCGGGAGCTGATCGTGCGCCGCGGCTCAACCGAGTCGTCGGTGCAGCGGGATCAGGTGCTGACCTTCGCGCAGTACTTGAACCGCGCCAAGCAGTTGCACCCGGACGCCGGCTCGAGCGTGGGGGACGTGCTGTACCTCAAGCTCGTGCGCCAGTTCTTCCGGCCGACCTTGATCCCCAAACCGCTGGAAACAGAGCGGCGCCGCAACGAGCTGCGCGGCAGCGTCGATCCCAGCAAGTACATCGTGCGCGCCGGCGATCGGATCGTGGGCGCGAACGAGGTCGTGACGAACGAGGCGCACGAGCGGCTGGTGACGCTGCATCAGGAATTGCTGCGCCGCGGTGCCGCGACGACGTACTCGATCCGCGGTGTCGTCGGTCCGCTGCTGCGCGATTCGCTGATCATCTCGATCTTCTGGGTGCTGATGGTGTTCTACCGCCGCGAGACCTACGGCGACGTGCGGCAAGTCCTCCTGCTCGGTGCGCTGTTCGCGATTTTGCTGACCCAGGCAGGGATGGTCGCGCGGTTCTACCCAGCGCACCCCGAGATCATCTTCATGCCGTTCCTCGCGATGATGATGACGGTGCTGTTCAACGGGCGCGTCTCGATGATCGCGGCGATGATCCTGGCGGTCGTCGTGGGCCTGCAACCGGTCTTCCACGACGAGCCCGCGACGTTCCTCTGCGTGGTGGGTGGCGTCACCGCCGCGCTGTCGGTCAAGACCCTTCGCAGCCGCAGCAATTTCTACGCGCCGGTGCTCATCATCGTCGCGGGATACCTCGCCGGTGCGCTGGCCCTCGGCCTCGCCAGTGGCTGGCCGATCGAAGAGATCGGGCTGCGCGGCCTCTGGGGCGCGCTGAACGGGCTGGTGTCGGCCGGTCTGACCTTCTTCCTGCTCCCGGTCGCCGAGTCGGTCACGCACATCACGACCGATCTCACGCTGCTCGAGCTGTCCGACCCGAGCCGGCCACTGCTCCGGCGGCTGTCAGTCGAGGCGCCGGGCACCTACGCGCACAGCGTCGCCATGGCGAACCTGGTCGAAGCGGCCTGCAACCGTATCGGGGCGAATGGGCTCCTGGGCCGTGTCGGGTGCTATTACCACGACATCGGGAAGGTCAAGAACCCGCAGTACTTCGTGGAGAATCAGATTCCGGGCAACAACCCGCACGACCGGCTGAAGCCGCTGCAGTCGGCGCAGATCATCAAGGCGCACGTGACCGACGGCCTGGCGCTCGCCGCGGGGGCGCAGTTGCCTGACGCGGTTGCTGCATTCATCCCCGAACATCACGGGACGACCGAGATCACATACTTTCTCGACAAGGCGAAGAAGATCGACGGCAACCAGTCACGTAACCTCGGCGACTTCACCTATCCGGGGCCCAAGCCGCGCTCGATGGAGACCGCGATCTCCATGATTGCCGATTCGGTGGAGGCAGCGCTGCGCGTCTTGGAGGACCTGACGCCGCAAAAGATCGAGGAAGCGATCGATCACATCGTGCGCACGAAGGTCAACGCCGGCCAGCTGGACGAAGCCCCGCTCACGCTACAGCAGATCGAGCAGGTGAAGTCGGCGTTCCTCGTCGTGCTGAGCGGGATGTACCACAATCGCATCGATTATCCGGAGTCGAGTGGCGGCATCAGTGCGGCGTGGCAGCCCGAAACCGCGCGAAGCTCGCGCTGACCAGCTGATGCGTATCGCGCGGCGCGTGCTGGCGTGGGAGCGGGCGCCCGAGCGATCGCACGTCGACATTACGCTGGTGTCTGCCGCGGCCATGCGCCGGGCGAACCGCCGCGCCACCGGCCGCCGCGGCCTCACCGACGTGCTCGCCTACTCGCTGCCGCAACCGGACGGCCGCGTGGTGGGCGATGTCTACATCTGCCCGGCTGCCGCGGCGCTGGCCGTCCGCAACGGGGGAAGCATTGGTTCCGGGCTGCGCGCAGAGTTCGTCCGCCTGGCCGTGCACGGCACGCTCCACGTGCTGGGATACGACCACCCCGAGGGAGCAGGCCGCACACGCTCGCGGATGTGGCGGCTGCAGGAACGTTACGTCAAACGAATCCTCGGCTGATGCTCACGGAAGCGGCGTTGCGACTCATCGGGCTTGTCGTAGCCATCAGCGCGGGCGTCTGGGCGGCGCTGCTCGCCCTGGGCGAGGAAGCGGCGGTCGGCGAAGCGCTGCACACGCTGGGTGACGCGCCACCTATCGCGGCCGAACGTCGCGTGCCGCTGCATCGCGCGCTGCACGTCGCGCGCCTTGCGCTTCTCGTGCTCGGTGCCGTTGCCAGCGCGAACGCTGTGGCGTGGTGGACGAGGGGGTGGGCGGAGGCGCTCGCGACACTGATCGTCGGCACACTCCTGCTGTTCATCATCGGCGACGCGTTGCCGCGCAGTGTGGCGCGCATTGCCCCCGAACTGTCGGACGCCGCTCTTCCCCTCGCGCGCCGCACACTGGCGCCGTTTGGCCCGCTGCTCTGGCTCCTCGCCTGGGTGGACCGCGGCCTGCATGCCGTGGTGCATACGCCGCGCCCCCTGCAGCCCGACCTCGGCACCGCCCAGCGCGATATGCTTCTCGGCGTGTTCACGCTCGCGGACACGACCGTCGACGAAGTAATGACGTCGCGCCTCGACATGACCGGTATCGATATCTCCGCATCCACCGAGGAAGTGCTCGAAACGTTCCGGCAGAGCCAGCACACGCGCTTGCCCGTGCTCGACGGGACACCAGACAACATCGCAGGGGTGGTGTTCGCGAAGGACCTCGTCCCGATCGCGATGGGCCTCGCCGAGCCCGGCACACGCTGGCAATCGCTCGTGCGACCCGCTTCGTTCGTGCCGGAGACGAAGACCCTCGACAATCAGCTGCGCGACTTTCAGGGCACGCCGGCGCACATCGCGATCGTCGTCGATGAGTTTGGCGGGACCTCCGGGCTGATCACCCGGGAAGACATCCTCGAGGAGATCGTCGGCGAGATCCGGGACGAGCACGACACCGAGACCGCTCCGGCGATTCGGCAGGACGGCGGCCGCTTCTGGGTGGACGGACGCACCAGCCTCGATGATTTGTCGGCGGCGCTCGGGACGACGATCGCGCACGCCGAGGTCTCGACGGTCGGGGGGCTCGTGTATTCGGTCCTGGGGCGCGTCCCGCGACCGGGAGACGAGCTGACGCTCGACGGCTATCGCGTAGTGGTGGAGCGGGTGGAGCAACGCCGGGTGACCCAAGTCTCGTTCGAGAAGCGATGACTGTCGCCCTCGTCGTGCTGTTCATCGGACTCGTGCTCGCCGGTGTCGCGGCGGCCATCGGCGTCGCCGCCGCAACCGTGAGCCAGCACGAGCTGACTCGCTGGGTGGCGTACAAGCTGCGTGGCTCGGCCGCAACGGCCGGGGTCCTCCAGAACCCCGGGCCCACGATCGCGGCCGCGAACATGCTCACCACGCTCGGCGTGCTTCTCGCGGCGGGCGCGACGCCCGCATTGCTGGCGGCGACGACGCCGACGTTCCTGGGAATCTTCACGGTTATGGTCGGCGTGCCGCTGTTCATTAGCGCGTCCTACCTCGTGCCGCGGGTCGTCGGGCGGCGCTGGGCCGAGGCACTCGTCGCGCGCGCCGTGCCCTGGATGGACCGCCTGGGCGTGCTGCTGTCACCCTTTATTCCGCGCCGCGAGCGTTCCACGCGCACGACGCTCGCGGCACTGCTGTCGTCGGCGGACACGGAAACGTTGGCGGCGACCGACGAAATGGCGGTCGTCTCCGGCGTCCTGGCGTTCTCCGACCGGCCAGTCCGCGAGCTGATGACGCCGCGAACCGCGATCGTCGCGTTCCCGGAAGGCATCCTGACCGCGGAAGCGGCCCACGTGCTCCAACAGTCGGGATACAGCCGCTACCCGGTCTACCGTGGCTCGCTCGACGAAGTGGTCGGCGTTGTCCATACGCTCGATCTCCTGGGGCGCCAGCCGGAGGACCCGATTCTGGTGCGGCCGCCGCTCACCGTTCCGGGAACGAGGCGCGCCGGCGACTTGATGCTGGAGATGCAGCGCGGGGGCCAGCACCTCGCCGTCGTACTCGACGAGTTTGGCGGCACCGCGGGACTCGTCACGTTCGAGGATCTGCTCAACGACCTCGTGAGCGAGCTGTTCGAACCTACCACCTCCGCTCCCGACGTCGCCCGCGTGGTCGAGGTCGAGGGCACGGCACCCGCGACGGAGCTCGCCGAGAAGCTCGGCGTTCCCGTGGTCACCACTGGGACCGCGAGCGCGCAATCGGTGGGCGGCCTGCTCATTCAGGCACTGGGCCGCATCCCGCGCGCCGGCGAGCGCTTCACGCTCAAGGGGTTGGAGTTCGACGTCCTCGCTGCCAGCGCCACGCGCGTCGAGCGTGTCGCCGTCCGTCGCGGCCCGGTCCGGACGATCGCCCTGGGCGGAAGCGCGACGTGACCACCCCCGAAGCCCCCGAGCTCCGACTCGACGAGCTGAAGGAGCTCGCCGAGCAGGACGATCTGCGTCCGTTCCTGGCACGAGCCAAGAACTGCCATCCGTCCGATCTCGCCGATATCCTCGCGGCCCTGGACGAGGCACACCGCGTCCGCGTGATCTCGGAGCTGCCGACCGAGCTCGCCTCGAGCGCGCTCGCCGAGATGGAAGCGGCCGAGCATCCCGAGGAGCTCCTCCTGGCCGTCGGTCCCGAGTACGCGGCCGAGCTGGTGGAGGAGCTGCCGTCCGACGATGCGGCCGACCTCGTTGCCGAGCTGCCGGCAAGAGAGCGCGAGGCGGTGCTGGAGGAGATCACCGACCGCGCCGACGTCGAACGGCTGATGGAATATCCGGAGGACTCCGCCGGCGGCTTGATGACCACGAACGTGGTCAGCGTTCGGGAAGACGCGAGCGTCGCGGAAGCGATCGAAGCGATCCGCCGCCAGAGCGATGAGGACGAGAGCCAGCTCTATCAGGTCTATGCGATCGACGCACAAGGGCAATTCGCCGGCATCGTCCCGATCGCGCGTCTGATCGTCTCCGCGCCGACGAAACTGGTGCGGGACGTGATGGAGCAACCGGCGGTGCAGGTGCAGCCGCAGCAGGATCAAGAAGACGTGGCCAGGCTGATGGCTCGCTACA
>WNGG01005673.1_pt1 | contig 35216 bp, 37 predicted proteins | sample 5400661 | NCBI WGS metagenome assembly WNGG01 (sample SAMN13153372, study PRJNA577476) | soil metagenome | isolation source: 100 cm soil or saprolite under Garry oak tree replicate 1 | place: USA:California | collected 2016-06-15
TTCGCGTTCGTGGCCGCGCCTGCGATCGAAACTTCTTCCGAAAAGCAACGGAGATCACGGGTGACTTGTCCTCGGAGGTGGGAGGCGCACTCAAAGTATCCTCGGACTCGACTCGCCCGGACGACGCCGAGAAGTGACCGATCATGAGGAGCTCGCTCCCCCCTCGACCCCCCAAAAGATCGCGGTCATTTCAGTCGAGCGCTGGTCCACACCGCTCAGCGGATCGCTTTGCGGAGCTCGGCGGCGCGGCGGCGGAGGGCCGGCAGTCCGGATTCGATCTCCACGCTCGCGAGCCGCTGGGAGAGCGCGGGCGGCACCTTGAGCGTGCCCGCCCGGTGCAGCTCCTCGAGGCGCGTCAAGGCGCGATCGACCACCTCGTCGTCGGGGTGGCCGAGCAGCCGGTCCAGCACGCGCGGATCGTCGGGCAGCGGATACTTCCGCAGGAACTCGGTGGCGGCGGCGTGGAACGCCTTCGGGTCCTCGATCGCGTACAGCTTCTTGCGCGCCTCGTCGCGCTCGACGTTCTCCTCGCCACCCCCGAGCTTCTCGCGCACCTGCTCGGGCAGCGCGCTCGAGGCCACGCCTTGCGAGAAGAGCCGCTCGAGGTTCGTCTTGTATTGCGTGTACTTGGTCGAGCTCTGGAACCGCTCCGATTCGCGGTCCGACCTGCGCGACGAGCCGCCGCGGTCGCGCTGCTTGTCGATCTCGCGCCAGCTCCGCGTGCGCTTGGGCTTCTCGTCGTCGGGCATGGGTCAGGAAGTCTAACGCCGCCCACAGGCAAAGTCGCGCGGCCCTCCACAGGCTGTGGACAACGCTGCGAATCGCGGGTACCGCGCGGCACGCAGGCGGGGCGGCTTGTGGGTCACTTGTGGACGGTCCCGGTGACACGGTTTGCGCGTTGACGCCTACACGCAGGGGCGGCGTACAAGCATCGGCCAGCGGATTTCAGGGACGGTGGGATGACTCGTCGAGAGATGGAGCGCAAGGCGATCTGGGTGCCTCGCTACTACGAGCCACGGTTCGGGCACGAGGTCGAGGTCCGGTACGACGAGGAGTACTGGTACCAGATCGCGCCCGAGATGAACCTCTTCCGGCGCGTGCGGCGGTTCGACCCGTTCACCTCGCCGATCCCGGAGTCCGGCGGCCTCGAACGGCTCGAGGGCTAGAATGTCGGAGACCCCCGCTAAGGTGGCGGCGTGAGCGCGAGCGCCTCGCTCGAGGCCGTCCGTCCGGCGCCGATCGCGGTGCCCGGCGGGCGGATCCCGCCGCAGAACCTGGACGCCGAGCGGAGCGTCCTGGGCGGAGTGCTGCTCGACAACGCCGCGCTCAACGAGATCCTCGAGCTGCTCAAGCCCGCGGACTTCTACCGGGACGCGCACCGCAAGGTGTTCGAGGCCATGTGCGCGCTCTCTTCCCGGGGCGAACCGATCGACCGCGTCACGCTCAAGGACGAGCTGACTGCCCTGGGCGCGTACGAGGCGGTCGGCGGCGAGGACTTCATCGACCTGCTCGACAAGCTGGTCCCCTCGGCCGCGAACCTCATCTACTACGCGACCATCGTGCACGAGAAGGCGCTCGCGCGCCGCGTGATCGAGGCCGCGCACGCCATCGCCACGCAGGGGTACGAGCAGGCCGGCGAGGTGGGCGAGTTCCTCGACGACGCCGAGAGGCGCATCTTCGCCATCACCGAGGAGAAGGCGCAGTCCGCCTTCATGCACGTCCGCGAGATCGTCAAGACCACCTTCAAGACCATCGAGAAGCTCTACGAGCGGCAGGAGGAGATCACCGGCATCTCCACCGGTTTCGCCGACCTCGACCGGCTGACGAGCGGCTTCCAGCCGGGCGACCTGGTCATCCTGGCGGCGCGGCCGAGCATGGGAAAAACCGCATACTGCCTCAACGTAGCGACGCACGTCGGCTGCCGCGCCCGGTACAGCGGCAAGCGCATCGGGGTGGGCATCTTCTCGCTCGAGATGCCGAAGGAACAGCTGGTCATGCGCATGCTGTCGAGCGAGGCGCGGGTCGACTCGCAGCGCATCCGCACCGGCCGGCTCATCGAGAGCGACTGGCCCAAGCTCGCACATGCGGCGGGGGCGCTCGCCGACGCGAACATCCACATCGACGACTCCCCCGCCCTCTCCGCACTGGAGCTGCGCGCCAAGTCGCGAAGGCTCGCGGGGCGGTTCGCCGACAGCGAGGCACCGCTGGGGCTCATCGTCGTCGACTACCTGCAACTCATGAAGGGGAACGAGCGCGTCGACTCGCGCGAGCAGCAGATCAGCGAGATCTCGCGCAGCCTCAAGGGGCTTTCGAAGGAGCTGAACATCCCCGTCCTGGCGCTCTCGCAGCTCAACCGATCGCTGGAGAAGCGCCCCGACAAGCGCCCCCAGCTCTCGGACCTTCGCGAATGCGTGACGGGCGACACGCTCGTGCTGCTCGCCGACGGCAGACGCCCGCCGATCCGCGAGCTCGTCGGGACCGAGCCCGAGGTGCTCGCGATGTCGGAAGAACGGCGCATAGTCGCGGCACGCAGCGACAGGGTCTGGTCGGTGGGTATCAGGCCGGTGTTTGACATGCAGCTAGCGAGCGGTCGCGCGCTGCGCTGCACCGCGCAGCATCGCGTGTTCACGGGCAGGGGCTGGCGCGAGCTGCGGGACCTCCACGCGGGAGATCACGTTGCCGTGGGACGCGCATTGCCCAGCGCGTCCTCCGGGCCACGCTGGCCAGAGCTTCGGCTGGCGCTCCTTGCCCATCTCATCGGGGATGGCAGCTACCTCTCGCACCAGCCGCTTCGATACACCACGGCTTCAGAGGAGAATAGCGACCTGTTTTGGGACCGAATCGCCGCTATCACGCCCGCCGGTGAAGAGGAGGTCTTCGATCTCACCGTTCCAGGGCCTGCGTCCTGGCTGGCTGACGGCATCGTTGTGCATAATTCCGGTGCTCTCGAACAGGATGCGGACACCATCATCTTCCTCTTCCGCGAAGAGGTCTACGAGAAGGACAAGGAAGAGCTGAAGGGGATCGCGGAGATCATCGTGGGCAAGCAGCGCAACGGGCCCATCGGCACCGCCAACGCGGCGTTCATCCACGAGTTCACGCGGTTCGAAAACCTCGCCCGGGACTATGTCCCGCAGGGCGGCGATTGATCCGGCAGGAGGGCGCGATGTCCAGAACGTACGTCGAGATGGGAACCGACATCATCGGGGGCGAGGTGTACCCCGGGCTCGAGCGGTTGCAGTACCGGCTGCGGCAGCTTGCCGCAACCCGCGGGGGCGACCAGGCCTGGATGCTCGCGCGCGAGGTGGAAGACCTGCGCGACCGCCTGCGTCAGGCGTGGGGACTGCTGCGCCGCGACGAAGCCGAATCCAAGCCGCAGGCCGGCGCATCTCACCCACGATGACGGTCCGCCTGCTCACCGTCCTGGCGCTGCTCGCGTTGCCCCCGCTACGCGCCGCCTGCGACAAGCCGCCGGCCGACCAGCCCCGCACGGCGATCGCCGAGGGCGCGCCGGCGCCCGCGGTGGCCCTTCCCGATCAGAGGGGCGCCACCTGGACGCTCTCCCAGCACCTCCCCGCCGCGGTGGTCTTCTACCGGGGACATTGGTGAAGCTACTGCCGCGCGCAGCTCGGTGAGCTGCAACAGAGACTCGGAGAGTTCACGGCGAAGGGCGCCTCGCTCGTGGTCGTCTCGGCGGACGAGCCGAAGGATTCCGCCGAGCTCGCGACCAAGCTCGGGCTGACCTACCCGCTCCTCTCGGACACGAAGCAGACCGCGATCCGCGGGTTCGGCGTGGCCGACGAGAGCACCGGGGTCGCCTGGCCCACCGTGTTCGTGGTCGGCCGCGACGGCAAGATCGCCGCGCGGTTCTTCACGGAGAGCTACAAGAAGCGGGCGACGACGAACGACGTGCTCGCCGCGCTGGACCGGCAGCGCTGACCGTCCGGGTGCGCGTCTGGCCAACGCTGCTGCTCGCCATCCGGCGGTCCAACTCGCCCCGGGGCGGGACGCGGCGCGTTAGAGAGCGCCACCCCGCATTCTAGACCTCGCGGCTCGCGCCTCCGCCGCCCGAGTCGCCGCCGCCGCCGCCGCTGAAACCGTCTCCTCCTCCGCCGCCCCCGCCCCACCCGCCGCCTCCGCCGCCACCCACGTACACGGTGCGCTGCTTGCGCGGCAGCTCCTTGTCGTACTCGCGCTTGTAGCCGCAGCGCGGGTTCGTGCACCGCTCGACGACGTGCGCCAGCCCGCGGCTCCAGTAGGTGGGCTCGTCCACGACCTGCTGATCGATGATCATCCACGACCCGTCGCGCGGGCATTTGTGCGAGCGGATGGAGGCGTAGGCGAACCCGTTCACCACCACGCCAACGAGCAGCGCGATCCAGCCGGCGCCGCCACCCAGCCCGATCAGCGCGACGACCGCGACGGCGGTGAGCAGTGCGGCGATGAGCGCGATCTTCTTCCCCGGGAACCGCCTGCGCATCCCGCTGGACACGAGGGCGAAGAGCACGGCGCCCATGCAGAGGATGGCGACTCCCAGCCCTCCTTCTCGCGTCGGAGCACGCGCCGCTCCGGCTCCCCGGCCGCCGCGCATCGCAGAAGGCTCGGGCGCGAGCTCGCCGCCCGCTCCCGCGCTGCTCTCCACCATGCCCGCCAGGGCGTCGACCAGCTTGACCGCCGCGTCGCCGTAATCGTTCCGCCGGAGCGCCGGCACGGCGTACTGGTCGATGAGCGCGCCCACCTTCCCGTCCGGCAGGATGCCCTCCAGCCCGTATCCGACCTCCACCTTGATCTTGCGGTGGCCGGGCTTCCCCGGGACGATCAGCAGGAGCAGCCCGTCCGCCCGCTTCTTGCCGTGGCCGAGACCCCACTTGCGGAAGAGGTCGACGGCGAACTCGTCGACGTTCCAGTCGCCCAGGTCGGGGACGGTGCAGACGGCGATCTGGGCGACGCCCGCGTGGTCGAGCCGGGAGGCGGTGGCGCGGATCTGCTCGACCGCGCCCTGGTCCAGGATGCCGGCCTTGTCCACCACGTATCCGCTGAAGGCGGGCAGCTCCTTGTCCGGGACCAGCGCGAGGACCGCGGGCGCCGCGAGCAGGGCGACCAGGGCGAGGCGGAGCTTCATGGCGCGAGTGTAGCGCGCTTCCTGGCCCTGTGCCGCGCGCGAAAGCACGGCGCCGACCAAGGGCCGGGCGACTGATCAGGCCGTGAGGTGCGCCAGGGTGCGCGCGAGGCGCGCCGCCGCCAGCTCGCTGGGCAGCTCGATGACCGGCACCTGGGCGCCCTTGGCCGCGTTGCGCAGCGCCGCCAGGCTTCGTGACTGGCCCTTGCGGCTTTCGACCAGCACCAGGTCCGTCCGCCGGCCGCTCAGCTTCGCGGCCGCGACGGTGGCGCTCCGGACGTCGCAGGCCTCGCGCAGCGAGCGCGCCACCTGGCGCACCCACTTCTCGTCGTTGGACACCACCAGCACCCGCGGCCGGCTCTGCGGGAACGAGAGCGGCAACTCGATCAGGAACTGGCTGCCCTGGCCCGGCGTGCTCTCGGCCCAGAAGTCGCCCCCGTGCTTCTCGGCGATGTCCCGGCAGATGCGCAGCCCCCGCCCGGCGCCCAGCCCCGCCACCAGCTTGGCCAGCTCGCCGCCGGCGATGCCCGGCCCGTTGTCCCGCACGCACAGCCGCACGTGGCGGGGACTCGCGCGCCACGCGCTGACCTCGACCGCGCCTCCGCGCGGAGTGGCGCGCACGGCGTTGGCGACCAGGTTGTCGAGCAGGCGCGCGAGCATCTCCTCGTCGGCGCGGATCTCCACCGCACGGGCCGGCGGCGCGGCCGCCAGCGCCACGCCCTTGGCGCGCGCGCTGGCCTCCGCTCCCCGGACCGCGGCGTCGAGCAGCGCGGCGAGGTCGACGCGGACCGGCTCGACCAGGGGGTTCTCGCGCCGCGCGCCCTCGAGGATCCGTTCGGCCACCTGCAGGGCGCGCTCCGCTTGCCGGAGCACCGTCTGCGCGCCGGGGCGCAGGTTGGCGGGGAGCGTGCCGTCCTTCTCCAGCTGCTCGGCGTACCCGATGCTGGCGTGCAGCGGCGCGCGCATGTCGTGCGCGGCGTCCGCCAGGCCCTGCTCGAGCACGGCGGCGCGCTGGGTGAGGCGCTCGAGGCGCGAGTGCAGGTCGGCGCGCTCGATCCAGAGCTTCAAGCGCCGGAAGAGGATCTCGGGCTCGAAGGGGACGACCACCTCGTCGGCGCCCGCGGCGAAGTATCCGCCCGCCGGCGCGCCCACCGCGCAGAGCACCTGGCAACGCGCGCGCAGCGGCCCAAGGTCCGAGGGCGTGAGCCCCACAGTGACCAGCACCTCGGCGGTACTGCCGTCGTCCGGGGCCGCGACGATGCCTCCGCGGGTCAGGCGCGCGGCAAGCCTCCGCGCCTCGGCGGGCGGAGCGTAAATGCGCACACGGATTACGGGATGCGCGGACATCCTGGCTCCCTGGCCCGCCCTGGGCCCTTCGGCCTCGACCCAAAGTCTTGCACATCTGCTGGACTGCCGTCACGCCCACTACGGCCTACAGGAGACGACCTGCGACCAGGAATTCCCGGTTGCCCGCGGGCCCCAGCAGGGGCGACGGCGTGGCGCCCAGCACGGCGAAGCCCAGGCCCCGCAGCGCGCCCTGGACGTCCTCCACGACGCGTTCGTGCACCGCCGGATCGCGCACCACCCCACCCTTGCCCACCTCCTCGCGGCCGGCCTCGAACTGCGGCTTGACCAGCGCCGCGCACCAGGCGGGCGGCTCGAGGACCGACGCGAGCGCCGGAAGCACCAGCTTGAGCGAGATGAACGAGAGGTCCGCGACCGCCGCCCCGCACTTCTCCCCGAGCATGCGCGGCGAGAGGGCGCGCGCATTGACCCGCTCGTGCACGACCACGCGCGAGTCGCCCCGCAGGCGCGGATGCAGCTGGCCGTAGCCGACGTCGACGGCGTGCACGCGGAGCGCCCCCCGCTGGAGCAGCACGTCGGTGAACCCGCCCGTCGAGGCGCCCAGGTCGCAGCAGACCAGCCCGCGGGGGTCGAGGCCGAACCGGTCCAGGGCGTGCTCGAGCTTCGCTCCGCCCCGCGACACGTACTTGAGCGCCTCGCCGCTTTTCAGCCGCAGCTCGACCGTCTCGTCCAGCAGCTGGCCCGGCTTGTCGACCCGGTGGTCCCCCGCGACCACCTCGCCGGCGAGGATGAGCGCCTGCGCCTTGCTGCGCGACTCGGCCAGGCCGCGGAACTGCACCAGCAGATCGGCCCGGCGGCGCGCCATCAGCGCTCGCGAGCCGTCCCGGCGCCGGCGGAACCGATGAGCGCCTGGATGCGCGCGAGCAGGCGCTCCATGTCGATGGGCTTGGAGAAGTAGTCCGCTGCGCCGGCCGCGAGCCCGGTGCGGATGTCCCCGGCGGTCTTTTTCGCGCTGATGAAGATCACCGGGATGTCCCGGAACTCCTCGTTCTTCTTCACCGCGCGGCACAGCTCGAACCCGTCGATCCAGCTCATCATCACGTCGAGCAGGATGAGGTCGGGCCGGTCGACGTGCAGGGTGGAGATCAGGCGCAGGCCGTTGGCGGCCTGGGTCACTTCGTAGCCCTCCAGCTCGAGGGCCATCTTGAGCATCTCCCGCGTCTCGCGGTCGTCGTCGACGATGATGATCTTCTTGCGGCCGGCCATCGGTTGCACCCGACGCGCGGAGACTCCCCGCGATCTACCTGCGTGACGCGTCGTCGGTGCCGAAGGGGGCGACGCGATCGTTCTCGAGCAGCAGCTCCACCTTGCGCTCCGCCTCTTCCAGCTTGGCGGCGCCCGCGCGCGCCAGCCGGATCCCCTCCTCGAACGCGGCGATCGATTCCTCCAGGGACAGGCCGCCGCCCTCCAGGCGCTCGACCACCTTGGCGAGGCGCTGCACGATCTCCTCGTAGCGCGATTCGTCCGCGGGGGGGGAGCTCTGGGTCATCTGCTCGGTCACGGCGATTTGCGATAGCACTCCTCGACCTCCGGCGCCACGGTCAAATAAGAGCAAATACCTCAGCGCTGTGAAAAACCTGGCGCCGTTACTCCTCGTCCGGCGGCGGCGCCGCGACCTGCGTCACCTCCGCCTCCAATTCGCCGCGGTGCAGGCGCACCCGGACGCGGTCGCCGGCGCGGACGGCTTCGGCGCGCAGCAACGCGTGGCCGCGCTCGTCGAAGGCGACCGCGTACCCGCGGGCGAGCACTCGCAGCGGGCTGAGAGCGTCGAGCCGACCGGCCAGCCCTTCGAACCGGTGCCTTCGCGCAGCCAGCGCCCGCCGCGCCAGGTACTTGAGCCGCTCCTCGAGCCGGGACACGTCCTTGTGCAGCCGGTGGAGCACGGCGGCCGGATGGGCGGCCTGCAGGCGATCCCGCAAGGCTTGCATCCGCTGCGCGCGCTCGCCGGCTTCCTCGCGCAACTTCGCCTCGAGGCGTTGCCGCAGCTTGTCCAGCCTCAGCCTGCGCTCGCCGATCAGCCGCCGCGGATCGGCGATGCGGGCGCGGCGCGCGTCGAGCTGCGCCTGCCGCTTCTCGGCGTGCGCCCGCCAGGCGCGCAGGAGCCGGGCGCGCCGCGTCGCGAGGTCGGCGACCAGCTCCTCCTTGACGCGGGCGAGCAGCTCCGCCGCCGCGGTGGGCGTGGGCGCGCGCACGTCGGCGGCGAAGTCGGCGATGGTGAAGTCGACCTCGTGGCCCACCGCGCTGACCGTCGGCACCGGGCAGGCGGACAGCGCGCGCGCCACGACCTCCTCGTTGAACGGCCAGAGGTCCTCGAGGCTGCCGCCGCCCCGGGCGACCACCAGCACGTCCACGCCGGGCGCCGCCGCGCCGCGGCCGATGCCGCGCGCGATCTCCTGCGCCGCGCCGTCGCCCTGCACCCGCGCGGGGACGATCAGCACCGGCAGGTTGGGGAAACGCCGGTGCAGCACGCGGAGGAAGTCGTGCACCGCCGCGCCGGCGGGGCTGGTGACCACCGCGATGCGGCGGGCCAGCCTCCAGGCGCGCCTTGAGCTGCTCGAACGCCACCTGCAGCGCGCCGGCCCCGAGCGGCTCGATGGAGTCGCAGATGAGCTGGTACTGCCCCTGCGGCTCGTACAGGGACATCCTTCCGCGGACGAGCACCGAGAGCCCGTTCTGCACCGCGAAGCGGAGCCGCCGCGCCTCGCGCGCGAAGAGCACGGCCCCGATGCACGCCTCGGCGTCCTTCAGGGTGAAGTAGAGGTGGCCGCTCGACGGGCGGCGCAGGTTCGAGACCTCCCCGCGCACGTGCAGCGCGGGGAACCGGCCCTCCAGGACGCCCTTCACCTCGCGCGTCAGCTCGCCGACGGTGTAGATGCGCGGCTGCGCCAGCGCGACCGGCGGGCGGACGCGCGGCGCGAAGAGGTCGAACTGGCCCGGGCCGGGCTCGGGCGCGGCGGGCGTGCGCGGCGCCTCCTGCGCCGCCTGCGGTCCCCTGGGTGGAAGGCGCTCGGGCACGAGATCGCAGTTCATAACATCCGGGGCCGACAAACGGCGCGCTCTCCTCGCAGCGAAGGTCACGGCGGCGGCCAGGGCGCAGCCCACCACGTCCGCGCTCTGAAAAGCGTAGCGCCGCCCTGACGGCGGCGACTAGTCGTCCGCGCCTGCCTTCCCGTCCAGCCGATCCAGCCAGCGGCGCGCCTTCATCGCGGTCTCGTCAGTCTCGGGGAGCACCGCGACGACGAGGCGGAACGCGCGCCTGGCCGCGTCCGGGTCCGTATCCTTCGCGACGTAGCCGCTCAGGTAGGCCTCGTTGGCCCGGGCGGCGAGCCTGCCGAGCTGGTCGCGGGCCTCCTCGTTGCCGGGGTCCTGCGCCAGCGCGGCGCGCAGATGCGCGGCGGAGGCGCCGATCTCCTCGTCGGAGTCGTGCGCCAGCGCCATGCGGGTGTGCAGACCCGAGAGCGCCCTGCGCACCTCCCGCCCGAGCGGGCTGTCGCGGCCCGCGGCCAGCCCGCGGTCCAACTCGTCGGCCTGCTCGAGCGCGGCGATCGCCTCCGCGGAGCGATCCTCCTCCATGCGCGCCACTCCCTCCCGCCAGGCGGAGGCGAACCGCTCCAGGCGCGCCAGCAGGGCGGCCGCGCCGGGCTCCGCGCGCGCCGCCCTCGCCCGCTCGACCGCGGCGGCGAGGTCGCCCGCCAGAAACGCCTCGGCGATCCGCGGCGCTACCGGTGGCGACCGCCGAGCCAGGCGGGTCGGAGAAGCCCGCCGGCGCTGGCCGGAGAGCGCAGCTTTCAGCTCCAACGCATCGGGACGGACAGGGTCGGCCGCCGCGCGCGATGCCCCGGCGCTGGCGCGCTCGAGCACCGCCGGGACCCGCGGCTGCTGCAAGTCGAGCTCGACGGCGAGCTTCGGCTTGCCGGGGGCGTCCGACCGACGCTCGTCGAGAAGCGACGTTCCCTGGTCGAACGGCTGCCGCGCGAGCATCCGGACCTGCGCGCGCTGCTCGGACGCATCCTGCGCCGGCCGTTCGCGCTCCTGCCGGCGCCAGAGCCCGAGCGCGGTCGCCGCCAGGAGCAACGCCGCGATCCCGGCGTAGGCTGCGCCGCGCGGGCGGAGCGGCCCGAGGCGCGACGCAGCCACGCCCGGCGCCCTCGGGGTGGCCCCGGTGCCGCGCACCGCCGTCCCACCCGCCTCGATGAACTGCACCACCGAGTCGCCCAGGACGATCTCGTCGCCGCTGCGGAGACGCGCCTTGTCGACCCCTCGGCCGTTCACGCGCGTGCCGTTCCCGGACCCCTGATCGAGCAACAGGTACCCCGCCCCGTCGCGGCGCAGCAACGCGTGCCGCCTGGACACCGAGATGTCCGGCAGAACGACGTCGTTGTCCCAGGCGCGCCCGACGGTCAGCTCGTCGCCGGCCAGCGCGACCACGATCCCCGCTCGGGGCCCGCTCACGACGACCAGACGCGGCGGCTGGGCCGGCCCGGACACCCGGCCCCCACCGCGGCCGCAGATCACCGTCGCCTCGAGCGGCGCATCGAGGGAGCGGAGCACGGCGCGGCGCGGAGAGGTCGCCATGCGGCCGTCTATCCGGCGCTCGCATCGCCGTCGGCGACGGTCGAGAGCTCTTCCCGCGCCCGGGCGCGGCAGCCGCTCGGGTCATCGCCCGGGAAATGGAGCAGCACCTCGCGGTAGACCGCCTGCGCTCTCCGTTCCTCGCCGTACCTCTCGAATCGCCTGGCGGTGAAGAACAGCTTCTTGCACTCGGTTCCAAGCTCCCGCTCCGCCGCCTCGATGAGCCCGGGCAACGCATCGAACGGCGGCGCCAGGTCGCCTCGGTCCAGCAGCCGGCGCGCGGCGGTGAAGCTCTTCCAGGCGTCGTAGAGGTTGCGCGGAGCGACGCGGCGCTCCTCCAGCTTGCGGCGCCCGCGCTCGTACCAGCCCCGCGCCGCTCCCCCTTCGCCGGACGCTTCGGCCCGGTCTCGCAGCGGGGCTACGGTCCCCGCGGGTCCGGGCACCGGCGCAGCGGCCCCGGCCGGCTCCGTTGCCTGGCCGGCACCGGCAGGCGACTCGCGCCCGTGGACCGATGCGACCGCCGCCGCTAGAAAGCACGACCCTGCTCCCGCGAAGACGCAGGTCCATGCCCACCGGGGCAGCGCGCGGAAACGCGCCAGGCCCAGGTGTGCCAGGGCGGCCTGCGCAGCTGCGGCCGCGCGGCGCGTCCACAAGCCCGGCGCGGCCTGCCGGCGCGGCCCGAACTCGAATACGAGAGGTCCGACGCCGATGCGGTCTCCGGGGCTCAGCGCCGCAGCGCCCCGGATGGGGGTTCCGTTGAGGGCGGTGCCGTTGGACGATCCTGTGTCGAGCAGCACGTGTCCCGGGCCTTCCGCGCGGATGCGCGCGTGGCTGCGCGAAACGAAAGGGTCGACCAGCAGCAGGTCGCTGGAAGGGGCGCGCCCGATGGTCACCTCGGCCCCATCGAAGCCGAAGCGCCGTCCGCGCCCGGTCCCTTCGGCGATGGTCAGCTCGAAGGGCATCAGAAGTCCCCTCCCAGGAAGACCTGGTACGCGATGGGGCCGAACAGCATGAGGAAGATGGTGGGGAAGATGCATCCGATGAGGGGGAGGAGGAGCTTCACCGGCGCCTCTCCGGCCAGCTTCTCGGCCCGCTGGGTCCGCTCCGCGCGCATCTGGATGGAGAGGACGCGCAGCACCTTCCCCAGCGGCGTTCCCATCCGGTCCGCCTGCGCCAGGGCATGCGCGAAGCTGGTGAGCGCGGGGAGCTCGACCCGGGCAGCGAGGTCCCGCAGCGCCTCCTCGCGCGTCCTGCCGAGCCTCAGCTCCTTGAGCGTGATCGACAGCTCGTCCGAGAGCGGGCCCTTGCGCCCCTTGTCCACGACCCTGGCGAGCGCCGCGGCGAAATCGAGGCCTGCCTCGACGGAGAGCGTCATTAGATCCAGGTCGTAGGGGAGGGCGCGGGCGATGGCTGCGCGGCGCGCCCTGGTCCGGTCCCGAAGCCACAGCAGCGGGACCGCGGCACCTGCCAGCGCCGAGCCGGGGATCGCGACCGGTTCCACACGCAGGCAGGACCAAGCGAACGCTCCGACCGCGAGGAACGCCGCAGCGGAGAGCAGCACCAGGGCCACGGCCTCCTCGGAGGACAGCTCGCCCGGGTGACCGGCGCGGCGCAGGGCAGCGGCGGCCGCCGCTCGCCAGCGCGCCGGGAGGACGCGACCGCTCGCGGCTGCAGCCGGGGCGAGCAACGCGCGCCGGAACGCGCGCACGGCCGCCGGGGCGGTTCCAACCGGCTCAGGCACGACCCGCCTGGCCCCAGTCAGGAGAGCTGCCGCGGCTCCGAGCGCCGCGCGAGCGACCAGCGCCGCGGCGGCGCCGGCCAGCAGGGCGGCGGCGAGCGCGGTGAGCTGCGGGAGGGGACCGGCCTGCACGGGAGCGCTCCCTACACGTCGACGGCGACGATGCGCCGGATGAGGACGAACCCGGTTGCCTCGAGCAGCACGATGGCCGCGACCAGGACGTAGCCGTACGCGTGCTCGAACATCGGCTGCAGCAAATCGGGACGGTACCAGTCCAGGAATGCCGCCACCCACAGGGGTAGGGTCGCGACGATCATCCCCTGCAGCTTCCCCTGGCTGGTCAGCGCGCGGATCTTGCCCTCGAGGCGGAACCGCTCGCGGACGGTCGCCGCGATCGTCTCGAACATCTCCGCCAGGTTGCCTCCCATCTGCCGGGCGAGGTTCGTCGATGCGGCCACCAGCTCCAGGTCCTCGCTTCCCACCCGAGCAGCCATCGCGGAGAGCGCCTCGGCCGCGGGCACTCCCAGCTTCACTTCCTTGACGTAGAGCCCGAATTCCTGCGCGAGCGGCGGCAGGGCGTCCCGGGCGGCCTGCTCGACGGCCTGAGGGAAGGTGAGGCCCGCCCGCAGCGCGTTGGCCATCTGCTGCAGCGCCTCCGTGAGCTGCGCCTCGAATCGCCGCAGCCGGCGCCGGCGGTAGACGCGCACGCCCAGCGCGGGCGCGAAAAACCCCAGCGCCGCGGCGGGGGCGCAGAGGAAAGGCCCGCCGGCCCAGAGCCCCAGCGCGGCGAGCAGCGCCATTGCCGCGGCGTTGAGCAGCACGAGCTGCCGCGGCTCGACGAAAAGGAACATGTCCGACAGATCCCGCAGCGACCGGACCACGTACCGGGCCCGGTACTGCTCGAACGCGCGCCGCAGCACGGCGAACGCGAGCAGCGCGAGCAGGAACACCGCCGCCGCCACCAGCAGGAAGGAGAGCCAGGCGAGCACGGCTTCAGTCGCTCCCCGCCGCCGCGCCGGCCGCCGCGCCGCGCGCGCCGCGGATGATCTGGATGGTCCGGTACCGCTTCTGCTGCAGCTCGCCCGCGCGCTCTCCGGTGAGAAGCTGCCTCTGGTCGACCACGGCGCGCTTCTCCTGCGAATCGAGATCGTCCGGATTGCGCAGGAGGAGCGTCAGGGTGCCGGTCTCCTGCGCCAGGGTGAGGATCTCCGCCTCCTCCGGCAGCACCAGCAGCGTGACGCTCGTGTAACGGCGGTCCTCGTCGGGCACGTGGCCCGTGCTGGCGTTGACGCGCCCGGTGGCCAGCACCACCACGTTCTGCAGCAGGGTGATGCTCTTGAGCTGCTGCGTCTGCGGGTCGCGGAACGAGCCCACAACGTCGACGTGGTCGTTGGGGCGCACCCAGAGACCGACCGCGTTGCGCTCCTGCACGTCCACGGTGACGGCCCGGCCCTTGGGATGGATCATGGCGGACAGGTCGGCCTCGCGCGCCGGCGCGAAATGAGAGGCGAGGATCGGGTCGCCGGCCTTGAGCGGCACCAGCACGCGCTGGCCGACCGGGTCGTTCTTCACCGATCCGTCCTCCTCGACGGACAGATAGGAGTCGGTCACGAACCGGGCGGGCACCTCGCGGATGGCCACCATCGGGCGGGCCAGCTCCGCGCCTTCCGGGACGTCGCGCGCGGCGCAGAGCACCTTCACCGTCTTCCAGCCGTCGCGCGCCTTGCGTTGCTGCCCGTCGATGGCCGACCAGGCGGCGAGGCCCGCGAGCAGGCCGAGCCCCAGAGCGAGCAGCAACGAGTTCCTCCCCGAGGGCACGTGAGGCCTCCGGCCCGCGGGCGCGAGCGGAGCGACTGTACGCGGCCAACGGCGCCGGGCGCAGTCCGCCGGTTGCCCGACCCGAACCACCCGGTCAGGCGGAGGTCACTCCTTGATCAGGGCGGGCTTCTCCTCGTCCGCGGGCAGCCGGACGCTGCGCAGCGCGGAATCGGCGGCCGCCTTGGGGCCGGAGTGATCCGGAAAGGCGCGGAGCAGCTCCCTGCGCGCCGCGACCGCCTCGTCGACCTGCCCGCCCGCGGCCAGGCATTCCACCGCGTGGGCCAGGTCCCACGCGGCCCGAGCAGGTTCCGACGGCCTGCGCAGCGCCGAGGCCTCGCGATAAAGCACCGCCGCACGCGCGTAGTCGCCGCGGCGCCGGGCGGCGCTGGCTTGCTCCTCGATTTGATCGGGATTCGGGACCACCGCCGAGGCCACGTCCCGCTGGGCCGCGACGACCCCAGCCGGCGGCCGGTAGGCCTGCGGCGTCCGCGAGTCTGGGGGCGAGCTGAGGGCCGCGGCGGACTTGGATTTGCCGGGGGAAGCGTCCGCTGCCGCCTTCGGGCTGCTGCCTGGAGGCGGGGCGGCCGCCATCCCGCCGGAAATCGTCCCGCCTACGACCCCACCTTCGATCGCGCCCTCGGTCGCTTCGTCCGGCACTTCGACGGCGCGGTCCCGGGGCTTGTACCGTTCCTCGGACCGCGCGGCTTCTTGAGGCGCCTCCTTCTTGCCCAAGATGGATGGAGCTTGCTGGTCCGGACGCGCGGTCTTCTCCTTCGCCGGTTCGGCGGCATTCGCCATTTTCTTGCGCGCAGGTTCTTGTACGCGGGCAGGCGGCGGCTGAACGATCTCGCGCGACGGCGCGACGCCCTTCGTCTCCGGCGCGACCGCCTTCCCTCGCGCGGCCAGCGCTTCGTCGAGCGAGGTCGGGACGGGGGCCTCCGGGGCGCGCACCTGGATGGGCGCGACTTCCTCGAGATTCTGCGGCGCCGAGGGCCTGGTCAGCGAAGACGTGACCACCACCGCCAGCCCGGCCGCCGCGGCGATCGAGCCGAACACCGCCGCGCGCCGCCCCCAGCGCGGCCCAGGCCGCGCCGTCCCGCCGCGCATCCGGGCATGGGGATCGAGCCGCGCCGCCTGGAGGCCCAGCGGCTTCACGCTCGCGGAGACCTCCACCACGGGCCCCGGCGTCCCGTCCGCCTGCAGGCCGGCCTCGGCGCGCGCGGCCCGGAGGATCGGCTCGTCGAACCCGGCTGGCGGCTCCTCGAGCTCGCGCAAGGGAGCGGCGGCCTTGCGCGCATCGTCGAGCTGCGCCATCTCCGCGCGGCACGCGGCGCAGCCCAGGACGTGGGCCTCCACCTCCGCGGCGCGCGCGGGCGGAAGCTCGCGGTAGGCGAGGTCGAGGAGCAGGTCCTGGGACTCGGCGCAGTTCATGCTCTCCCCAGCCGCACGCCCGGAGGCGGCTCCGGCTCGGCATCCTCGGCCGTGACCCCCACTTCGGCGAGCGCCTTGCGCAACCCGGACAGCGCGTAGCGCATCCGGCTCTTCACGGTGTTCTCGTTCGCGCCCACGAGCTCGGCGATCTCCTTGAAAGGCAGGCCCGCCTGCTCCCGCAGCACGAAGACCTCGCGCTGCTCCGCGGGCAGCGCGAGCAGCGCCCGCTGCAGAACGGGCCGCAGGCGCGCGCTCTCCGCCTCCCGGTCGGGTCCCGCGCCGCCCGACGGCACCGCGTCGACCAGGGGCCGTCCCTCCTCGCCGTCCTGCGCGTCCAGCGACTCGGCGCGCCGGAACCGCTCCCGCCGGGCCGCGTCGACGCAGAGGTTCCGCGCGATGGTGTACAGCCAGGTCTGGAAGCGCGCGCGGTGCTCCCAGGCGGCGGACCCCTTCACGATGCGCAGGAAGGTCTCCTGCGCCAGGTCCTCGGCTCTGGCGCGATCTCCCAGCATCCGCACGAAGAAGGTGTAGAGGGGGCTCCGGTGCCGGCGCAGCAGGCGCTCGAAGGCTCCCGCGTCGCCCTGCTGGAACTCGGCCAGCAGCTCCTCGTCTGTCTTCTCCCGTTCCATCAACGCGCGCCGCGCAAGAACGATCTTACCCCACAAGGCTGGAAGCGCGGCGACGTTCAGGCGCCGGTCTGTTCCTGGGCGCGGGTCACGCCGTGGTGGTTGCGGGTCGGGCGGAAGCCCGTGGCGATGCGGGGGAGCTTCAGGTCGGTCATGGGGCCCTTGGCGCCGCGCATGCAGTGGATCAAGAGGCGCACCGCGCGGGCGTCGAAATAGCCCGCGGTCGCCTCGTCGCAGAGCTGGTCGGCCGCTCCGCGCGCGTTGAACGGCTGCTGGCGGAACGGCCGCGGAGCGACCAGCGCCGCGAAGGCGCTCGCCACCGCGACCAGGTCGAGCCCGCGCAGCGGTGGCTTGCCGGCGACGCGCGGATATCCGAAGCCCGCGCGCGTGTGGTGGAGCAGAGCGAAGTGCACCGCCGGCGCATCTCCCAGCGCGCTGGCCAGCACCAGCGCGCCGACGATGGGATGGTCCTCCAGCGTCAGGGCCTCGTTCGCGGTGAGGTGGTCGCGCTTGAAGCGGAGCCGCTGCGCCGAGTGCCGCATGCCGATGTCGTGCACCAGCGCCCCGCCGACCAGGCGCGAGAGTCCCGGCGCCTCGCCCAGCGCCGCGCGGAAGAGCCGCGCCGCCACCACCGCGGTCCACACCGCGTGCTGGAACCGCACCGCGTCTTCCTCGCGCAGCGCGTCCAGCTCCTCCCAGACCGCTTCCGGGAAGCGCACCTCGCACAGCGCATCGGCGATCTGCGCGCGGGCGTCGGGCGGGCCAGCCAGAGGCTGCAGCGGCGCCGCGTCGAAGGACTCCAGGACGGCCTCGGAAACCTTCGTTTCGTGCAACGCGCGCTGCCGGGCATCCCTCGGCGCGCGCGCCGCGATTTCCTTCAGGTACCCGAGATCGGCGATCTCCCCTCTCGAGGCGACCAGCTTTCCGCTGGCTGCCACGAGATCCCGGGTGAGAACGGTGCCAGCCAGGGCGAAATCGGTCACGCGGACGCCCTCCTGTGGAGAAGGGAACGCTAAGGGCCCCCCCCGGGTACGGCGCAAGGCGACAACCGTGGGCAAGGGTCAGGAATCCTGCGAGCCGGTTCAGGGATCCTGGCCGCTGCCGGGCGTTTGCGCGGCTTCCTCGGGGTCGCCGCCGCCCGGCTCGACGCCGGCGGGCTGAACGTCGACCTGCCCTTGCGCCGCCGCCTCGCCGGCGAGACGGCTCTCGCGGATCTCCGCCGCCAGCTCGTCCAGATCGATGGCCTGCCGCCGGTTGAGCACGCGCACCAGGCACGCCAGCATGCGCTGCGCGCCCGCGGCGTCCGAGGAATCGAGGCCGAGCGCGGCGAGGGTCCCCAGGTCCGCCGCGGACAGAGGAATGGTGGACGAGAGCGCATCGCCGAACCAGCCGGCCTGCTGCTGCTGATCCTCGGGGGTCGCGACCCATCCTTCTTCGGCCGGCTGCTCTCCCTCGGCGAGCTCCTGCTGTCCGTACTCCTCCTCGCCCGCCGACTCGGCGTACGCCTCCTCTGCGTATCCGGGCTCCGCCGGAGCTTCCTCGGCGTAGGCCTGCTCGGCGGAAGCGCCTTCCCCGGACCCCTCCTCGCCGGCCGCGCTTCCGAAGTCGGGCTCCTCGCCGGAGCTGAGCTCGACCTGCTCCGCCTCCGCGCCCGCCTCCTCGGCGCCTTGCGAGATCCACCCCTGCGGCTGCGTGGTCGAGCGCTCCGCCTCGGGCGCCACGTCCTCCTCCATCACGAAGGGCGCCTCCTGCCCCGGAGCCACGTCGGCCTGCTCCTGGTCCATGCCCGGCGCGGGTTCTTCCGACCAGCCCTCCTCCTCGATGGCAATCTCTTCGGCGGGCGCCGGCGAATCGCCGGGCGGCTCGAGCAGCGATTCGCCCTGGCCGCCGCGACCCGACTCCTCGGCGGCTGCCGCCACGTCCGCGGCCGCCACTGCCCACGCCGATTCGGGCGTGGGGGCCTCTCCCGCGGCAGCCGCGAGCGGGTCGGCGATGTCGTTCCACGCCTCGGGAGCGTCGCTGGCCGGCGCCGGGCTCTCCGGGGCCGTCTCCAGCACGTCGGCGGTCCCCATGATCGCGTCGACCGGCAGCTCGGCCGTCTCGCTCCAGCCGCCTTCCGCGGGCGCGTGCGGCGGCGCGGGGTTCTCGGTCTCCAGCGCGACGCCTTCGTTCTGCCCCTCCGCCCATCCCTGCAGCGCCGCCGGGTCCTCGAGCGGCGGCGCCTCGGCGGCCTCGCGCGGGTTGACCGCCTCGAGGTCCGCCACCGCGTCGGCGGGGCTTCCCTGCCCGGCCAATTCCTCGGCGCCCTCCACGCTCTCCCCGCCCTGGGTGTGCGCGGCGATCGGCTCCAGCCCTTCCATCGGCGCATCCGCGGGCAGGTCCTCGCCGCCGAGCGCGACCTCCTCGATCGGCACGAGAGCGCCGTTCCCGCCGCCGGGCTCGGGCGCGCGAGCGGCCTGGGAGTGCGACGCAGCCTCCATCACCGGCGGCGGCGGGCGCGGCGGCTCGACGCGCCGGGAGAAGCTGGGCGTCGGGGTCGCCGCGGGCGGAACCGGCGCCATGGGCGCCACCGGCGTCAGCCTCCCCGATGCTCCCGGACCTTTCGCCGCGCCTTCCATGAACGGGCGCGACCCGGCGGGGAGCGGCTGCGCGTCGTCGGCGCCCTTCTCCGCCGCGTAGTGCTGCTGGATGGCGGTGATCACCTCGCTGTTGCCCACCAGCATGGGCTTGATACGCTTGCCAGTGTGGAACGCGAGCTGGTCGACCGCCGAGAGATCGGTGGGGTCGCTCATCGCGATGGTGATCACTTCGCTGCGCCCGGACCCGGTCACCTCGTAGGCGAAGACGTGCAGACGTTCCGCGACGGCCTTGGAGACCGTCTTCACCGCGCGCGGATCGATCTTCACGTCCGCCAGACGCACCGTGGGCATGCCCAGGTGCTGGCTGAGCGCGGAGATCATCTGCTCCTCGCGGCAGAATCCCTTCTGCACGAGGATGACGCCCAGCTTGCCGCCCCACTGCTTCTGGTGGCCCAGCGCGCTCTGCAGCTGGTGCTCGTCGATGACCTTCAGCTCGGTGAGCAGCTGCCCGAGTCGCTTGCGCGGCGGCATCCCGATCTCCGTTTCAGCGCTTCACGCGCGAGAGGTACTCCTCGCGCGAGAAGACGCCCTTCTCGATGAGCAGCTCGACCATCGCCTTGAGCGCCGCCACCGAGCGCCGCTGGGTCTCTTTTACTCCACGCAGCACCTCCAGCGCGCTGGTCCGCGCCGCCTTCGCCTCCTGCGCGGCGGGAGCTCCCGGCTGCGCCCTCTTGGGGTCGACCGTCACCACCGAGTCGCCGCTGTTGTTGACGATCTTCATCGAGGACTCGTCGCCGGCCAGCTCCTCGCCGCGGTACCAGCGCGCGATCGCGCCGCGGATGGCGGAGGCGCCCGCCAGCTGCGCCTCGATGCGGCAGCCGGTGAGCGAGCGCAGGTGGTCGGTGATCATCACGTTGCCGGGGTCGCTCATCGCCACCACCAGCGTGCGGCCCTCGTCCTTGAGCGCCAGGGGCACCAGGTTGAACTCCTCCGCCGTCTCGGCGGGGACGTGCTTGACGGCGGTCTGGTTGACCTCGCCCGCGAGGTCGGCGCGCGCGATGCCGGTCTGCTTCGAGAGCGCGCGGACCAGCACTTCCTCGGTGATGAACTCCATCCGGACCAGGATGTCGCCCAGCTTGCCGCCCCACTGGGATTGCTCCGCCAGGGCCGCCTTGAGCTGGAGATCGGTGATCACGCCTGCCTTGACGAGCAGGTCGCCGATCCGGATCCGCATGCGATCATCCTAGGGCAGCCCCAGAGGGGACGGCAACTTAGCGCCGGACATTCCGGGAACGCATTTCATGATGCCGCGCTCGGAAAAACGCAGCGCCGCCCCATCGGCGGCGACTGACGCTCCTCAGTCTACTTCGACGACCTTCACTCCGTGCGGCGGGGTGAGCTGGAACGCGCCGGGCAAGGTGGGTTTGCCCCACACACGCTCCTTCAGCTGCAGATCGACCTGGATCTTCTCCGCGGGCGCGGAGAGGCGCAGCCGGCGCGGCATCTGCTTGCCGCTGGCGTCGTCGAAATCGTCGAGCGAAACCTCCCACCACGGATCGTCGCCGCGAGCTCTTCTGACGTGCTCGACGCGGAGATCCGCGCCGAAGGAGACCTCCTGCCGGACCTGGCCGCTTTCGAGCGTCAGCACCGACCCCTCGCCTGCGCGGTGCGCCTCGACCGGGCGCGCGCCGGGCAGCGGAGGCATGGCGCCCAGGACCAGCGCGACCAGCTCCTCGTCGCGCAGCGGCTGCGGGAAGAGCCGCGACAGGTTCTCGGGAGTGGACGGCCCCCGGTAGAACACGTTGCTGCGCAGGTCGAGCAGCGCGAACCGGCCGGCGTCCGCGACCAGCAGCGCGGCGGGATTGCCGAGCGGGTCCAGCGCGGCGATGCGCAGCGAGGCGGGCCTGCGCACCAGAATCTGGATCTGGTACCGCCCGCCGTTCTGCGGAGCGTCCACCGCCGCCTTGCCGGACGCGGAGAGCGTCTGCGGCTCAGCGTGCGCCTTCTCGATCTGCTGCAGCAGCGCGACCGGATCGAGCGGCGGACCGGGCGGAGCCGGAGCGTGGCTGCACGCGACGCCGAACGCGAGGAGCGGCGCAGTGAGCGCGAGCCGCAAGCGGCAAGCCGCAAGCCGGAGCCTCACGACCCGAACGGCGGGGGCGTACCGCCTCCTCCCTCGTGCGAATCGGCCGTCCCGCCGCATCAGCTTGAGCAGGCTGTCCCGGTCGATGGAGACCGCGCTGGTCTCCTCCAGCGCGGTGACGGTGGCCGATCGCGGGGCCTGGTCGACGAGGCCCATCTCCCCGAAGTGCCCGCCCGCCTTGAGGCTCGCGATGGCCATCTCTCCCTTGGTCACCTGCACCTTGCCGCGGAACAGCACGAACAGCTCGTCGCCCGTCTCGCCCTCGCGGATGATCGTCTGCCCCTTCTGGAACTGCCGGCCCCGCGCGATGCCCAGGATCCCGAGCAGCTCCTTGTACGTCATGTGCTGGAAGAGCGGGATGCGCCGCAGGACCTCGGTCCTGCCCTCGACGTCGGGGCTCTCCTCGTCCGCGCCCGCCTCGACGGCCAGCGCGATGCCGGTGACGTTGTCCTTGCCCCCGCGCTGCAGCGCGAGATCGACGAGGAGGTCGACCAGCCTCCGCTTCTCCTGTCCCAGCAGCGCGGGCAGCTCGTCCTCGCCCAGGTAGCCGTGCAGGCCGTCCGTGCAGAGGACGTAGACGTCCCCCGGGAGCAGGTCGGTGACCAGCGTGTCCACCGCCACGCTGCGCTGGATGCCGATGGCGCGGGTGATGACGTTGCGGTTCTCCGCGGTGGCCACCTCCGCCTTGGTGATGAGGCCGCGCTTGAGCTGCTCCTGGACCATGGTGTGGTCCTCGGTGAGCTGGTGCGCGCGGTCGTTGCGGAAGAGGTACGCGCGGCTGTCGCCGACGTGCGCGATGACGGCGTTGCGGCCGCAGGCGAGCAGCGCGACCAACGTGGTCCCCATGCCCCGCTTGCCGGGATCGCCGAGCGAGAGGGCGTACACGTCCGCGCACGCCCTCTGGACCGCCCGCTCCATCGCCTGCGCGGCGCTCTCGCGCGCCTCGAGCGACGGCGTGCGGGTGAATGCGTCCAGCGCCGCCTTCTCGCCGGCCAGGGCGTCGCGCAGCGACTTCACCGCCGCGGCGCTGGCCACCTCGCCCGCCGCATGCCCGCCCATGCCGTCGGCGACCGCGTAGAGCCCGAGCGCCTCGTCGACCAGGTAGGCGTCCTCGTTGTGCGGGCGTTTCTTGCCGACGTCGGTGCGCGCCCAGCTCCGGATGACCGGCATGGCGCGCGGACCTTACCATGACGGAGATTGCTCCAGCGGAACCGCAGCCGCCGCTCCGAAAAGCGCAGCGCCGCCGAATACGGCGGCGGCTGGACGTGGCGCTCCGGCGCAAGTAAGGTGCGCCGCCCATGAACACCGAGACCGCTGTCATCGGCGCCGCGCTGGTCTTCTCGGCCGCGGCTTCCCCCGCATTCGCACAGGCCAGGACCACTCCGGGAGGTCAGTACAGCCTGCTGGGCGGCACCACGGTGCCGTCCGGAACAGACGTGGTGAGCGGCGAGTTCGGCTGGCCCAGCGCCAGCTTCGGATTCAACCACGGCACGGGGCCCAGCACCGACGTGGGCTTCAAGTTCGATCTCATCTACGGGCTCGAGAGCACGACCACCAGCCAGTTCGGCATCGGGTTCCGCGTGCCGCTCCGGTTCATGATCCACCGGCGCGACCGGATCAGCGCGCTCGCGCACGTCGACCCGGGCATCAAGATCTACACCACCACGCCGGCTCTCTTCGCGTTCCAGTGGCCGATCGGACTGACGGTCGGCTACAGCGCTACGCCGGAGCTCAACGTCGCGTTCGGTGTCGAGCTGCCGATGACGCTCGAGGTGACCGGTCCGGGCCCGTCCCCGGTTCGGATGTTCCTCGGGCCGATGTTCGGACCGGCGCTCGAATACCACTTGGATCGGCTGCTGACCGTCGGGTTCAACACCCGCTTCGGCCCGATCTTCCGCACGAAAGGTGGCGGGGGCCAGTTCGGCTTCGTCACCCAGATGCTGCTGGCGTACCGGCTGTAGCCATGCTCGGGATGCTCCTGGCCCTGCTCGCCGCCGCGCCCGCCGAGCGCTGGAGCCTCTACGGCGGCGAGACGGTGGCCGCCGGACAGGACGTCTTCAGCGGCGAGGTGGGCTGGCCCTCGACCAGCCTGGGCTGGACGCACGGGCTCACCGACAGCACCGACGCGGGCGTGCGCCTCGACGTGCTCTACGCCTTCGAGACCACCACCGATACGCACTTCGGGCTGGGCCTGCGCGTGCCGCTGCGGGGCATCGCGGTCCGCGCGGGCCGCGTCTCGCTCCTCGTGCGGGCAGACCCGGGGCTCAAGGTGTATCCAGGCAACGGAACGCCGTGGGGCTTCGCCCTGCCGGTGGGCGCCGCGGTCGGAATCGCCGTCAACCCGGATCTCCGCCTGGCCCTCGGACTCGACGTGCCGCTCACGTTCTTCTTCGGGCCCAGCGCGCAGGTCGTGATCGGCACGCAGTTCGGGATCGGGTTCGACTACTTCGTCGATCCGAGGCTGCTCATCGGGTTCAACGCGCGCGTCGGCCCGATCTTCAGCACGGACGCGAACGGCAGCCGGCTCGGGTTCGTGACGCAGATCGGCATCGGCTACCGGATGTAGCGCGATCCCAGCCAGATCACATCCGCGCCTTGCGACCTACCCGGATTCGCTGCGAGCGTCGATCTCGTGGCAGGCCCGGCGCCCTCTCCGTCCCGCATCCTGCTCGTCGACGATTCGCTCTTCACCCGGACGCTGCTGGCCGCCGAGCTTCGCGAGATGGGGTTCCTGGTCGACGCTGCGGGGTCGCTTCCCGAGGCGCACGAGGCGGTCGCGGCGCACGCGCCGGACATCGCCATCATCGACGTATTCCTCGCGGACGGGCCCTCGGGCCTGGAGGTCGCCCGGACGTTGCGATCCAACCCGGGCACCGCGCTGACCTTCATCATTGCCGTCTCCGGACACTACGCCCCGGACTCGCTGCGGCTCGCCCACGAGGCCGGGTGCGACCGGTTCCTGGTGAAGCCCTGTCCAGTCGACGTGCTCGTCGAGACCATCGAGCACTTCCTGGGCAGCAGCCGGCACTCCGCGGCGGCGTCCTAGCGCAATTCTGCTCAAGTGTGGGCCGGCCGCGCCGATCGTGCGTGCAGCGACCATGATGCGCCCTGTCGAAACCGAGGCTGCCATCCGGGACGTCTGTCCCAGCTGTCGCCAGTTCATCCGCTGGACGAAGTGGCGACCCTACCCGCCTCCCTGGACAGGAGCGCCGAGCCGCGGCGACGTGCGCAACGGCAGCTGCGAGTGCGGTGAGAAGCGGTACTTCGCGAGCCGGCTCCCGCAGGAGCTCTTCGCGCGCGCGCAGAAGCGCTGATTCAGCGCGGCGTGCCCGGGCGGAGGAAGGCGTCCAGCCGCGTCCGGAATTCGTCCGTCCCTCCGACGAACCGCACGCCCACCCCGGACCGCGTGCTCACCGTCCCGGTCTCCTGCCGCACGCTCTGCACCGTCACCAGGAGCGGCGGGTGCCCGTCGGGGAGCGGGACCAGCACCGGGAAAACCGCGGCGAAGGCGGGCATCTTCTCCATCTCGATGAACATCCCCGCCGGGCTGATGTCGCGGATGCGCGTCTCCACCGTGCCCTTGGGCGTGATGATCAACGCGGTCAGCTCGACCGGCGTCCTCTGGAACGCGCGCAGGTTGGGCGCGCCGGTGCTCTGGGCGAGCTGCAGCACCTTCCGGATGCGGAGCAGGCCGTCGTCCCCGAGGTCGGTGAAGTCGACTCCAAATCCCGGCCGGGGCTCGCCTTGCTCGACGGTGCGGACCACCCCGCTTGCGTTCACCGGTTCCGCCGCGTCGGGCAGGTAGAGGCTCAGCGTCACCCCGGCGCCGACCTCCGGCGGCGCGGTGCTGATCACGTACGCGCCGCCCTCGCTGATCTCGTCGGCGGTGGTCTGCACGACCCGCTCGCCCTCCGCGAACCGGATCGGAAACACCAGCTTCATGCCTCACCCCGCATGCGTCGAAGACATCGCACGTCCCGACCGCGCGGGCAAAGCTCTGGCCGGGGCGGCACTGCTTCGTACCCGTCCCGAGGGCGACGCGGAGCTGTCGGTGGACATCGAGCGGGCCATCTGGGAGAAGTTCGTCTTCCTGGTCGGGTTGTCGGCCATGACCTCGCTCACGCGGCGCTCGATCGGCGCGGTGCGTTCCGACCCGGACACGCGCGCGATGCTTCTCGACCTCCTGCGGGAAGCAGTCGCCGTGGGGCGGGCGAAGGGCATCCACCTGGACCCGGAGGAGGCGGAGAAACAGCTCGCCTTCGCCGACACGCTGCCGGCCGGGATGACATCGTCGATGTATAGAGATCTGGAGCGGGGGAACATGCTCGAGGTCGGCTGGCTCTCCGGAGCGGTCGTGCGGCTGGGCGGCGAGGTCGGGGTCCAGACGCCGGCGAACCGGGCGGTCTACACTGCGCTCAAGCTGCACGCGGACGACCATCCGCAGGCAGCGTAGCTCGAGGGCTGACCAAGCCATGGCAGACCTGAAGTCCGGGCGGATCCTGGAGTGGCACAGGCTTTCGCCCAGCCTGTCCCTCTTCCGTTTGGTCTCTCTCGACGGCTCGCCGTTTCCCCCCTACCAGGCCGGCCAGTACATCGCGCTGCGCCGAGACGACTGTCTCCTCACTCGGAAAGTGAAGGAAGGGAACGAGGTGCGCTACGTCCCCGACCTCGACGCAGAGGGAAGGCAGAAGCGGGGCCCGGTGACCCACTCGTACTCGGTCTCCTCGGCGCCTTTCGAGACCGCGCAGGGAAACCATCTCGAATTCTACGTAGTGCTGGAGCGGGGGCGGGACGGCGTGCTTGGCCGCTTCACGGAGTCGCTGTTCCGCGGCGTGGAGGACCACACGAACGAGCGGCTCGCCTTCCTGGAGCGGATCGTCGGCGATTTCACGCTCGCCCGGCGGGCGGCCGGCTTCGAGCACGTGCTGATGGTGGGGACCGGAACCGGCCTGGCCCCCTTCGTGTCGATGATCAAGCAGCTGCACTTCGAGGCGCAGCACGGCGCGGCTCCCCCGGCGCGGTACACGCTCCTGCACGCCAACCGCACCTGGGAGGAGCTGGCCTACCACCGCGAGCTGCTGGAGATCGAGAAGGCGAAGAGCTTCGATTTCGTCTACGTTCCCTCGGTGAGCCGGCCCACCGCCCGCGACCTCGCGGACCCGCAGGTCGGCTCCGGCCGGGCGAACAACCTGCTTCGCCATGTCTTTGGCCTGCCTGCGAAGGAACCCGCTGCTTCCCCGCTCGCGCTGCCCCGCGAGCGGCCGCTGGCGATGCTGCGGGAGCGGATCGAGCCGTCGCGCACTGTCGTGCTGACCTGCGGCAACCCGAACGTGATGGCCGACATCGCCTGGATCGCGTCGCAGGCCCGGATGCGATTCGAGAAGGAAGATTGGTGAGGGTGAAACTTGGTGGCGGCGGGTGGACTCGAACCACCTACCTACGGATTATGAGACCGTCGCTCTAACCGATTGAGCTACGCCGCCGGCGAGGGCGCGCGAATCTAGCGGCGGCCACCCGGTCCGTCAAGGCGAGGCGGGGGCCGGGAGATCCGCGTCGGAAGCCGATTCCGGGCTCGGCTGCAGGAGGCCGCGCAAGGAGACGTGCCCGAGCAGCATGAAGAGCAAGCCGAGGGCCACCTGGACGCCGAAGTTCAACATCCAGAGGGCGTTCGCGTACCCAGCCGCTTGCACCGCGACGGGCGACCCGCGGGTGAACGCATCGGGAACGAAGAGCGAGAGCCCGACCTGGGTGAAGAACTGCATGGTGCCGATCATCCCGGGTCCCGCCGGCACCATCACGCCCACCACCTGCACGGCGAGGATGGTCCCGACCATCAGCGGGGCGAGATGGAAGCCGAACGCGGGGGCGAGGAGCGCCAGCCCGAAGCCGTTCAGCGACCAGTACACCGCGGTGAGCGCGAAGAAGGCGAGGGCCTTCCATCCCGAACCGAGGTGGAGCGCGGAGATGAAGGCGCCCGTCATCGACGAGGCGCGCTCCGCCAGGCGGAGCGAGAACGGGCGCAGGAGCGCCGAGGTGAACTGGACCGCGCGGTCGCGCAGGAAGAACGCGAGGGTGACCGCCACGCAAAGGGTGAAGAAGCCGAGCGCGACCAGCACCGAGGCATGGCGGGCGAAGTCGGCGTAGCGTCCGCTGGCGTTCGCGCCGAGCATGCGCAGCGCGCCGATCCCGAGCAGGCCGATGGCGAGCCCGTCGACGATGCGCTCCACCACGATGGACGCGAACGCCCCGCTCCGCCGCAGCGTCGCCCCGCCCACCCCCGGCGGAGGGCGCGCGATCAGCAGCGGCCGGGCGAACTCGCCCAGCCGGAACGGCAGCACGATGAGCAGCATGAAGCCGACCGCGCTGGCCGAGTTGAGCCGCTTGAACCCGACGCGCCCGAGCGGCTCGAGCAGGATCCCCCAGCGGACCGTGCGCACCAGGTGGACGCAGACGAGGATCGCCGCGTAGCCCGCCATCCGCCACGGGTCGGCGGAGGCGATGGCGCGCCCCACCGCCCGAAGGTCGGCGTTGCGCAGCGAGAGCCACATGAGGAGGGCACTCACCCCGAGCGACAGCAGGAGCCGGACGGTGAGCTTCAGCGCGCGCATCGGGGCCGCACCGGGTAGCACGCCCGCGGAGGGGCGATCAATGCTTCTCGGGATCCTCGTCGCCGCGCTCGGTCGCCTCCTGCGCGGCCCGCTCGCCGGCCGTCCGGTACTCGCCGGTGAACCAGCGGCCGAGATCGACGGCGCGGCAGCGCGGGGTGCAAAACGGGAACGAGGGGTTCTCCTCGCGTGGCTTCACCTCCGCGCGGCAGGTGGGACAACGGCGCATGCCGTCGTTGTAGGTAAGGATGACCCCGACTTCAAGCGTGTTGCACGCGACGATGGGGCGAGCGAAAGATTGACGCCGACACGCGAGATTTTTATACCCGTCTAGAATGGCGCGATCGCGGGCAGGGGAGCGGCTGGTGCTCGTGGTCGACGACGACCCCGACATCCTCCAGACGCTCGGCCTGTGCCTGTCCAGCGAGGGGTACCGGGTGCTGATGGCCGCCAACGGCAAGGAGGCGCTCGACATCCTCGACCGCGAGCACCCCAGCGTCATCCTGCTGGATCTCATGATGCCCGTCATGGACGGCTGGCAGTTCGTGGCCGAGCTCGAGCACCGCGGCTGGCGCGACGTGCCGCTGCTCATCCTCAGCGCCGACCGGTCCGTGCAGGGCCACGCCAAGCAGCTGCGCGCGAACGCGCACCTGGCGAAGCCGTTCGACCTCGACGAGCTGCTCGGGAAGGTGAAGCAGCTCACGGGCGGCGCGCTGGCGAATTGAGCCGGCGTCACGGCGAAGTTGCCGTACAGCGCACGCTGATCCAGCCGATCCCGCCGCGGCCGTCGCGCGCGACCACCCAGATCGAGCCGCTGCCGGCGCCGGCCGTGAACCTGGCGATCCCGTTCACCGGCTGCGGCTGCCCGGGCAACGGCTCGTCCGCGTCGTCCCGGTCGAAGTCGATGGACACGGTGGAGAAGAACGAATAGCGCGGCGTCTCGCGCAGGTGGATCGTCTGCCCCGTCAGATCGACGGCGTCGTACTCCTCGATCCCCGAGGCGCCCGGGCCGAGCACCGGGCGCAGGCCGTACTCGACGCCCGGCGCGACCGCAACCGTCTCGTCGGGAGCGACGGTGGCGACGTGCGCGCCGTCGCGGGTGATCTCCAGGCCCACCACCTCGGGATTCTGGTTGCGCATCGACTCCGGAGCGGTGGTGTAGAGCAGGATCTTCGAGGCCATCACCGGATCGTGCGGGTCGCCGTCGCTCGCCTCCAGCGAGAACTGCACGCGGATGCCGCCGAATCCCTTCAGCCGGTCGTCCTCCTTCGCCAGGGCGACGAAGTCGGAGGGAACGTCCAGCCTGATCTGCGGCTCGCCGCTCGGGGCGGGCGGGACATCGAATGTCGGAACGCCGTCGCAACGCCCCGAGTCCGTCGGTGCGCAAAGGCTTCCCCGCACGGCCAGCGACTGGCGCGCGTTCGGGTCCGCGACCAGCGCGCGCAGCAGCACCGGCTGCGCCGTCAGCGCCTCGAAATCGACGGACGCGTCGGCGAATCGCGAGGTGATGCCGTCGTCGTCGAGCGCCTCCTGCCGGATGGCCAGCACGCGCAGGTCAGTGACCTGGCTGGGCGACTGGAAATCCGGCGTGCACGCGGCCGCCGTCACCAGACCGCAAGCCGCCAGAATACGTGCCACGATGCCCGCGCCAGGGGAGAGCGCAGCGCCGCCGAATACGGCGGCGACTGGCCGCAAGCCGAAACCCGGCAAGGTCACCACCTCACCTTCACGCCCAGCGTGGGCAGGACGGGCAGCCCGGAGATGCTGCCCTGCTGGCGGTACCGGTAGTCCCACACGTGCAGCTCCTCGTTCGTGTGGTTGAGCACGTTCTGCACGTCGAGGTACGCGGAGACCTGCCACAGGTTGCTGGTCCAGGTGTACTGGGCGCGCGCGTCGAGCTGCGAGAATGCCGGCAGACGCGCGTCCCCGAGGTTCCCCGAGTCCGGGTTGAAGCGTCCGCTGTCCGCGTCGAACACGGCGGAGGTGACGGGCGCCGTCGGGTTGCCGGAGACGAAGCGGTAGCGCATCGAGAGCTCCCAAGCGGGGCTGGGGCGGTAGCCGGCGACCACGATCAGGTTGTGCGGCTGGTCGAAGTTGAAGGCGCGCCAGTCGACGTCATTCCGGGGCAACAGATCGCTGCGGGAGAGCGTGTACGCCACCCATCCGTAGAAGCGCGCGGAGAAATCGCGGCGGAGCAGGACCTCGACTCCGTACGAGCGCCCGAGGCCCTGGTTGAGGTAGAGCGGGTTGGACACCGTGCCGTCGGGCAGCGTCTCGGCCGGCACTCGCGACGCCAGCGAGCTGCGGCGATCGTAGAAGCCCTCGACCGAGAGGCTCCAGCCGGCGCCGAAGCGGTGGTCCACGCCCAGGCCGACCTGGAAGGCGCGCTGGGGCAGGAGCGCCGGATTGCCCAGCGCGGGGTCCAGCTGGAACGGGCTCGGCGCCTGGTGGTAGAGGCCCGCGTACCCCTTGAGGCCCGTCGCCTCGGTCAGGGCGTACCGCCCCCACAGGCGCGGATCGAGCGTCCCGTAGGTGTGCTCGCGCCAGTGGAACTGATCGAGCCGCAGCCCGGGGTGCAGCTCCCAGCGGCCGAGCTTCAGCTCCGCCTCGGCGAACTCGCCCAGGTTGCCGAGCGGCTGGGTGTGCGAGATCTGCTGCTCCTGCGTGATCGGCGGACCGAGCTGCCGGATCTGCAGGGTCGATTGGATGTCCGCGTTCACCACGTACCGGTCCCAGGAGAGGTCGACGCCGGCGCGCAGCGAAAGCCACGGCCGCGCCTGCCAGCGCGCGTCGGTGCGGAGCGCGAGGGTCCAGTCGAAGATGCGGCCTGTCTGGTTGAGCCCGAACGACCCGGTGCCGGCGCCCGTGGCGTCGAAGGACTGGACGGTGAGCCCGAAGAGCGGCGCGACGCGCAGCGTGACGGCGTCCGAGACCGCGTGGCGCCAGCCGAAGCGGAGCTGGTGCGCGCCGATGTGCGAGCTCACCTCGAGCGGCTGGTTGCGCGACCCGCCCTTCTGGATGAGCGCGAGCGAGTCGTCGGTCCCGAAGGCGAACAGCGTCAGCTCGTCGCCGTTCAGGAGCTTGTGATCGAGGCGGGCCTGGTAGTCCCAGTACACCGGCGTGATGCTGGTGACTCCGTTCTTCGGATCGTTGGGGAGGAAGAGCGGCAGGAAGAAGTCGATGTAGCTGCGCCGAGCGGCGACCGCCACCTGGGTGCGCTCGCCGAGCGGCGCCTCGACGAAGCCGACCGACTGCAGCAGGTCGACCGAGACGCTGCCGTGGAACCCTTGCGGATCTCCCTTGCGCGTGCCGACGTCGATCGCGCCGGTGAGGTTGGCCCCGTAGTAGGCGCCGTAGCCGCCCGGGTAGAAGTCGATGCGGTCGAGGAGCTGCTCGTTGATCACCGAGGGCCCGCCGAGGAAGTGGTAGAGGATCGGGATCCGCTGCCCGTCGAGGTAGATGCCGGTGTCGGCCGGCGGCGTCCCGCGCACCAGCAGCGCGCCGCCCAGGTAGGGAGCGCGGTTCATCCCCGGGAGGTTCTGCACCACGCGGATCGGGTCGTTGAGCGACCCCGGCACGTTGACGAGCTCCTCGTGCCGGAGCGTGCGGCGCGTCGGCGCCTCCTCGGGGCGCGACCCTTCCACCACCGCCGAGTAGTCGCCCACCTCGGTCCGCCGCAAGTAGAGGATGACGTCCGCGGAACCGCGCGCCTCGAGGCGCATCCGGCGGCGCGACTCGCCGAACCCCGGAGCGCCCGCTCGCAGCTCGACCTCGCCGGCCGGGACGCGCAGCTCGAACCGGCCCTGCGCATCGGCGGCGGCTTGAGCGCCGCCCGCGAACACGTCCGCGCCCGCCACCGGCCGGCGCGTGCCCGCTTCCACCACGGTCCCGCGCAGCGTCGCCTCGCCGGCGGCCTGCTCCGGCGCCGGCGCGGCCTGCTTCCGCACCACGAAATGGTAGACGTAGCGGATCCGCACCGCCGCGGGCCTGCCGTCGATCTCGGCCGGCGAGAAGCGGAACGAGCGGATCGCCGCCAAGGCGGCCGTGTCGAAGTCGGGCGCCGCGGACCGCTCCACGACCACGTCGACGACGCGCCCCTCGGCGTCGATGTCCACCAGGCAGGCGACGTCCGCTTGCTCCCCGCGCGCGAGCCGGTCGGGGGGATAGTCCGCCGAATGAAACTCGATCAGCGACGGCGCGCGGGTCAGCTCGGGCGCGTGAGGCGGCGGCTGCGGCGACGCCTCGCGCACGTTCTCACCCGACTGCGCCAGGGCGAGCAGCAGCAGGCTGGCGACGGGGCCGTGCACAGGGGCGCGGGAATCTCCGCCTCGCCGGCGGGTCGGGTCAAGGAAGCGCCGGAGTGACTTCCACGGCCAGGTACCCGGCCACGCCGAGCGCTTCGCGGGCGCGATCGGCGGCCTCTCCCCAGGCGAGGACGATGGCGCAGTCCCCGCCTCCGGCGCCGCTCGGCTTCCCCGCCGCGCCCGCGGACGAGGCGATCGCGCAAGCGCGCGCCAGATCCTGCGTCACGATCGGCACCTGCGCTTCCTCGCCGAGAGCGCCCATCGCGGCGGCTGCGCGACGGACCGCATCGAGCGCCCCGGGAACGTCGTTGCGCTCCATCGCCTCGCGCAGCGCGGTCTCGTGGGCCAAGAGCGCGCCCGCGTGATGGCGCCAGCGGCCAGGCCGCGCGCGGGCGAACGCGAGGACGTCGCCGACCAGGCGGCGCGTGTCCGCGGGCGCGCCGGTCCAGGCGAGCAGGAACCGGACACCTGGAGGCAGGGGGATCGCTCGCGCCTCGAGCGGCGGACGAGCGAGCAGATCGCGCGCGCCGCCGCGGAGCGGATCGTCGGCGTCCGTCCAGGCGTGCCTCGTCCGGACCTCGACGAGCCCGCCCAGCGCGCAGGCGGCGACGTCCGCCCCGCTGCCCCGGGCGCCCTGCTCGATCCAGTGCGCCGCCGCGGCCAGGCACATCGCCTCGCGCGGAGCGACCTCGCGCCCCTGGGCCGCGCAGGCGGCGCGCACGGCGAGCACGGACGCGGCGGCGCTGCCGCCCAGGCCCAGCTTGCGGCCCTCGCGGGAGAGATCGTCCGCGAAGGCAGCCTCGAAGCCGCGAGGCTCGCGGCCCTCCTCGGCGCACAGCCTGGCCGCGATCCGCGCCGCGCGGGCGGCGAATCGCAGCTCGCCGGGGATGCCCGAGGACCAGCTCACGCCCTCGCGCGTCAGCTCGCCCCGCACGGACTCGCCGCCCGGGCGGCGCAGCAGCTCGACCGCGCGGCCGGGCAGATCGCGGAGCGTCGCGCGCAAGCGGAGATCCACCGCCAGCACCAGCGCCGGCTGGCCGCGCTCGAGGACCGAGTACTCCCCGGCCACGAAGGCCTTCCCCGGGACGGCGAGCTCAGCGGGCGCGGGCATCGGACGATCGCTCGACGACGCACGCTCCCCCGGCCGGGGCGCACACCAGCGCGTCGCGCACGCCGGGCACCGAACGCAGCGCCGCCTCGACGCGCGCCGCATCCCCGGGCGCGCAGAGCGCGACCACGTGCGGCCCGGCGTCGATCGTCGCCCACGCCCCGGCGCCCTGCTCGCGCAGCCGCTGGAGCGCTTGCAGGCAACCGACGGTGGCCGGCTCCCAGTAGAGGAGCGGCGGATCGGCCGCGAGCGCGTCGGCGTGCATGCGCAGCGCGTTGCGCTCGGCGAGCGCTCCCAGCCCCGGGAGGTCTCGCGCGCGGAGCAGGCGCAGCGCCTCGGGCAGATCGCGGCGGCATTGCTCGATCCACGCGGCGTGATAGGGCGAGGTCTCGCGCGACCGCTTCATCCCGTCCCGCGACCCGACCTGCTTCGGCCCTTCCCCGCAGACGGCCACGACCAGGCGCACCGGCAGGTGGTCCGGGGAAGCGACCTGTCCGGCGTCCTGGTCCTCCCACACGGCCCATCCGCCGGGGACGCTGCGCGCCGCGGAGCCGCTCCCCAGGCGGGCCAGGGCGGACAGCTCGCGCCCGGTGCGCTCTTGTCCGGCCGCGGCGCAAGCGGCCACCGCCAGGGCGGCGAAACCGCTCGCGCTCGAGGCGAGCCCGGCGGCGGTGGGGAAGTCGTTGCGCGACTCGATCCGCGCCCGGTCGCCGATCCCGGCCGCGTCGAGCACCGCGCGGGCGCGCCGCAGCTCGGCGCCGGAAGCCGGCCGGCCGTCGATGCGCAGCGAGTCCTCCGCGGCGCCCAGCTCGACCGTGGTGGTGGTGACGAGCTGGTCGAGCGCGACGGAGAGCGATCCCGCCTCGGGCAAGAGCAGCGCCTCGTCGCGTTTTCCCCAGTACTTCACCAGCGCGATGTTGGCGTGCGCGACGGCGGTGGCCTTCACGGGGCGATCTCCTCCGCGAACGCGCGCATGCCGGCCCCTTCGGCCGCGCGCACCAGCACCGCCGCGTGGGCTGCGTCGCGAGCCAGGCCGATGGCCGCCCCGCCGCCGCCCGCTCCGGTCAGCTTGGCGCCCAGCGCTCCGGCGCCGCGCAGCGCCGCGACGGCCTCCTCCAGCTCGGGGCAGGAGACGCCCAGGGCGCCCAGGACGCCGTGCGCCGCGTCGAAGCGGACACCCAGGTCCTGGAGGTCGCCTCGCTCCAGCGCCCGGGCACCGCCGCGCGCCAGCTCGCCGAGGAAGGCCAGCATCGGGTCGTAGAGGTCCGGACGCTCTGCGCGGCGGGCGGAGAGCGGCAGCACCGTCGAGCGCGTACCGCGCGCCACTCCCGTCAGCACCACCGCGAGATGCAGCGGCGCCCGCGGCGAGATGCGCTCGACCTCGGCCGGGTCGCCGCGGCGGAAGAGGATCACGCCGCCGCGCGCGCAGATGGCGGGGTCGACGCCCGAAGGAGCTCCGTGGAACACGCGCTCGAGCTGCAGCGCGAGCTGTTCGGCGCGCTCCGGCGGGCAGTCCCGGCCAGCGAGCTGCGCGAAGGCGCGCGCGAGCGCGACCCCAAGGGCGGCGGAGCTGCCCAGCCCTCCACCCAGAGGCAGCTCGCTGCGGACGCGCGCGTGGAAGCGCGGCGGGGCGCCGGCGGCGGCGGCGAGGTCGGCGGCGGCGCGGAGCAGCTCGGGAGGGGCGGGGATGGCGGACAGGGTCGGGTGCGAGGTCGGGTTCGACGTCGGGTTCGAGGTCGGGTTCGAGGTCGAGGTCGGGTTCGACGTCGGGTTCGGGGTCGGGTTCGGGGTCGAGGTCGGGTTCGAGG
>WNGG01001170.1_pt1 | contig 35145 bp, 34 predicted proteins | sample 5400661 | NCBI WGS metagenome assembly WNGG01 (sample SAMN13153372, study PRJNA577476) | soil metagenome | isolation source: 100 cm soil or saprolite under Garry oak tree replicate 1 | place: USA:California | collected 2016-06-15
TTCAGGTGCAGGTCGGCCGATTCGCCGATCGCGTGCATGAGGGGCCCATATCTCTGTGCGGCCGGCGCGCGCTGCCGGGCAGACAGATGACCTGGGGCTTCATAACGGCGCTCGGCGCCGGATCACGTCGAGGGCCTCGTCCACTCGCTTTGGGTCCAGCCCCATGCATCGGATGACGAGCTCCTTGGTCTCGAAATTCGGGTACGAGCCGACCGAAACGTCGGGAAACGTCTCTTCGAGCTCCCGCATCAGCGGATAGAAGCGGGCCTCGACGGCAAACGTGAAGCGCAGCTCCCGCACTGTCGCGGCCGACCCTGCCGTGAGGAACTCCGGCTCGATCTCTTCGGTGAAGATGCCCTTCAATTCCATCGGCACCCCGGGCAGCACGAAGATCCGCTTGCCGTTGGATTCGTAGATCGCCCCAGGGGCCATGCCCCGGCGGTTTCTGAAGACGTGCGCCGGCTCGGCCGGAATGCGAGACATGCGGAGGTTGCCCTCGGTCACTTGCGGCGATTCGAGCAGCCCCATCGAGTGCATGCGCTGCACGCGCCGCTCGATCCGGGCGAGCGTCTCCTCCCAGATCACGAGGTCCTTGCCCAGCGCCTCCGCCAGGGCGGCGAAGGTGCGGTCGTCCGGCGTGGGGCCCAGGCCGCCGCTCACGAAGATGTCAGTGACTTCGGCGTCGTCCAGCTCGCGACGCACCTGCTCGATGATCTCGGAGGGCCGGTCGCGGATCTGCGTCACCCGTTTGGTCGAATACCCGAGGAGGCGAAGGCGCTCTGCCATCCAGTGGGAGTTCGTGTCTAGCGTGAAGCCGCCGACCAGCTCGTCGCCGATGGCCAGGATGCTGGAGATTGGCATGGGCAAACATATAAACATGGAGCGCTTGCACGCGGTCGTCCACGGCGACGTGCAAGGTGTGGGGTTCCGCTATTTCGTCCAGCGCAAGGCGCAGCAGCTGGGGCTGCAGGGGTGGGTCCGCAACAACGATGACGGCACGGTGGAGCTGGTCGCCGAAGGCAGCCGGCTGCAGCTCGACCAGCTACGACGCGCCCTCGAGGACGGCCCGAGACTGGCAAGAGTCGACCGCGTCGAGACCCGTTGGTCGAACGCGACCGGAGGCCTCAACTCGTTCGAGCTCGCCTGGTGAGGAGCCCGAGGGCCGATGATGAATTTCCGGTTCGACTAACCTATCGAGCCGCGGCATTCTGGCCGCGGCCGCGAAACGAGGGGAGGTAAATGGATCCCAACACAGCCTGGTTCGGCGTGGCCGGCGGTCTAGCCGCCGTCGCCTTTGCCATTGTCCTTATCTTTCTTGTCCTCGCCAAGCCGACCGGCAACGACCGAATGCGAGAGATCGCGGCCGCGATCCAGGAAGGGGCGGCCGCCTACCTGAACCGCCAGTACACGGTGATCGCGATCATCGGGGTGATCATCGCCATCGTCATCGGCTTCTCCATCGACTGGAGCACCGCCGCCCTTTACATCGTAGGCGCGGTGTTGTCTGCGTCAGCCGGTTACGTCGGCATGAACATCGCCGTGCGGGCCAACCTGCGCACGGCTGAGGCTGCGCGCAGCGGCTTGAACAGCGCCCTGCAGGTGGCTTTTCGCGGCGGAGCGGTGACGGGGTTCATGGTCGTCGGCCTCGGCCTGCTTGGCGTATCGGCCGCGTACCTCGTGTTCAAGAACCCTGAGGCTCTGGTCGGACTCGCCTTCGGCGCGAGCCTCGTTTCGGTGTTCGCGCGGTTGGGAGGTGGGATATACACGAAAGCCGCCGACGTGGGGGCCGACCTCGTAGGCAAGGTCGAGGCCGGCATCCCGGAGGACGACCCGCGCAACCCCGCGGTGATCGCCGACAACGTGGGCGACAACGTGGGCGACTGCGCGGGCATGGCGGCCGACCTTTTCGAGACCTACGCCGTGACGATGATCGCGGCGATGCTGCTCGCATCGCTTCTGTTCCCGCACCAGATCGGTTGGGTCATCTACCCGCTTCTTCTCGGCGCGGTGAGCGTGGTCGGGTCGATCGTCGGGTCGTTCTTCGTCCGCATCTTCAACCCGCGCTGGATCATGGGCGCGCTGTACGCCGGGTTGCTGGTCGCGGTGGTCATCGCGGTTCTCGGGTTCTACTTCATCACTGAGTACATGAAGACCAACGGGTACCTGCCCGCCAACCAGTTCGTCACCGATCCGAGCCATCTCTTCTTCGCCGCGCTGGTGGGAGTCATCGTCACGGTGCTGATCGTCGCGATCACCGAGTTCTTCACCGAGACGGCGTACTGGCCGGTGCACCTGATCGCGAAGGCGTCGGTCACTGGCCACGCTACGAACATCATCGCGGGCCAGTCGATCGGCATGATGGCGACCGCGCTGCCCGTCGTGGTGATCGCCACCGGCATTCTTCTGAGCTACGGCCTGGGCGGCCTGTACGGCATCGCGATCGCGGCGACCGCGATGCTTTCCATGACCGGGATCATCGTCGCCATCGACTCGTACGGACCGATCACGGACAACGCGGGCGGCATCGCGGAGATGGCCAAGCTGCCGAAGGAAGTCCGCGAGATCACCGACCCGCTCGACGCGGTCGGCAACACGACCAAGGCCGTGACCAAGGGGTACGCGATCGGGTCGGCGGGCCTGGCCGCGCTGGTCCTGTTCGCCTCCTACACCCAGGAGCTTGCGAAGGCCGGCCATCCGACCACGTTCGAGCTGGCGGATCCGCGCGTCATCGCAGGGTTGTTCCTCGGGGGCATCCTGCCCTTCCTGTTCGGGTCCCTGGCCATGCTCGCCGTAGGGCGCGCCGGCGGATTGGTGGTGGAGGAGGTGCGCCGCCAGTTCCGTGAGATCAAGGGCATCCTCGAAGGTACCGGCCGGCCCGAGTACGGAACCGCAGTGCGAATCGTGACGGCCGCAGCCCAGCGCGAGATGATCGTGCCGGGGGTCATCCCGGTGATCGCGCCGCTTGCGGTTGGCTTCATCCTCGGCCCGCGAGCGCTGGGCGGGATGCTGCTGGGAGCGATCGTGACCGGTCTGTTCCTCGCCATTCAGATGACGAGCGGGGGCGCGGCCTGGGACAACGCCAAGAAGTACATCGAAGAGGGCCATCTCGGCGGCAAGGGGTCGGAGGCGCACAAGGCGGCGGTCACCGGGGACACCGTCGGAGATCCCAACAAAGACACCGCCGGACCGGCCATCAACCCCATGATCAAGGTCGTCAACATCATCGCCATCCTGATCGCGGCCGCCGTCTCGACCAACTACTTGATCCACTAGTACACTCGTCCCTGGGGTGGACGACTACCAGAAGGAGATCGCCGACCTCGAAACGCAGGTCGAGCAGCTGGTGGAGGCGGAAGGCGACGCCAAGACCATCGCCGAGCTGAGCATGCAGCTGGACATCCTGAAGGCGATCTACGCGCGAACCCTGGATCTCTACCAGCGTGGCCAGAAGGACGAGGGCCTTCGTTACGGCCTTCGCATCCAGGGCTATGGCGACTGGAAGATCGACAATGTCTACGCCTTCGTCTACGAGCGCTCGGTCGAGCTCGAGCCGAACGCCCACCATGCGTTCGTCGGCGGAATCAAGACTGCCGACTTCGCGTTGATGCTCAACCCATAGGAGGCAGCACATGGAGACGCCGCTGACAACCCTCGAGTTCGCGCGACGCGCACGCAAGCTGTATGGCGATCGCGAGGGGGTGCTCGACGGCGACCTGCGGCTGACGTACGAAGAATTCTTCACCCGGTGCGACCGCTGGTCCTCGGCGCTGCAGGCCATGGGTGTCAAGCAGGGCGACCGCGTCGCGTACATCGCGCCCAACACGCACGAGCAGCTCGAGTCTTTCTACGCTGTGCCCCAGATCGGCGCTGTGCTGGTGCCGATCAACTACAGGCTCACGGCTGACGACTTCGTGTTCATCACCGCGCATTCCGGGGCCAAGGTGCTGTGCGTCCACCCCGACTACCTCGAAGCCGTCGACGGGGTCCGCGACCAGTTGCGTGGCGTCGAGCACTTCGTGAGCCTTGGTAGCGCCGGCGGTCGAAAAGGTTGGGCGCAGTACGAGCAGGTCCTCGAAGCGGCTAAACCTGAGTTCAAGCGGCCCCAGATAGCAGAGAGCGATCTCCTCACCATCAACTACACGAGTGGCACGACCGCCAAACCGAAAGGCGTGATGATCACGCACCGCAATGCGTGGGCAAACGTCGTCGGCACGCTGGTGCATTTTCACCTCACAGTCGGCGACCGGTACTTGTGGACGTTGCCGATGTTCCACGCCAACGGCTGGACGTTCGTGTGGATCGTCACCGCCGTCGGCGGAACCCACATCTGCCTGCCGAAGGTGGAGCCGGCGCGCGTCTTCGACCTAATCCGCAGCGAGAACGTCGGCTGGCTTTGTGCGGCGCCGACCGTGCTCATCGCGCTGGCCAACGCTCCGCGCGACGTGCGGGGCGAGGTGCCGAAAGGCGTGCACGTCATCACGGCGGGAGCGGCGCCGGCTGCCGCAACGATCGAGCGCCTGGAAGGCGACCTTGGCTGGGAGGTGACCCAGGTTTACGGACTCACCGAGACGGCGCCGTTCATCACCATCTGCGAGCCGCGTCCGGAGCACAAGAACCTCGGCACCACTGAGCTTGGAGTCGTCAAGGCACGCACCGGCGTCGAGCTGATCACGTCAGGCGAACTGCGCGTGGTCGACGAAAAGGGAAAGGACGTGCCCGCCGACGGCACAACGCTTGGCGAGATCGTCGCGCGGGGCAATGTGATCATGAAGGGCTACTACAACGACCCTGAGGCAACTAAGAAAGTCATGGGTGACGGATGGTTCCGCACGGGCGATGCGGCGGTTCTCCATCCGGATGGCTACGTCGAGATCCGGGATCGGATCAAGGACGTGATCATCAGCGGCGGCGAGAACATCTCGAGCCTCGAGGTGGAAGGAGTTCTGCTGCGCCACCCCGCTGTGCAGGAGGCCGCGATCGTCGGCCTGCCGCACGAGAAATGGGGCGAGGCGCCTTTCGCATACGTGGTGCTGAAGCCTGGGGCGACCGCCACCGAAAATGAGCTGATCGCGTTCACCCGCGACCGCCTCGCGCATTTCAAGGCGCCGCACGGCGTGACGCTCGTTTCCGAGCTGCCGAAGACCGCGACGGGGAAGATCCAGAAGTTCGTGCTGCGCAAGGGCGCCGCGGCGATCGTCCGGCAGTAGCGCACGTAACTCGCAGCGTCCGATCCGCGTTGCCGATGGTGTGCGGTTGCGCCTTGCGGTGGCTGTCCTTTCGATCGCTTTCGCCGCTTGCGATTCGACGGCTGCCCAAAACGCGGCCGCCACGACAAAGGCGCCAAGCCCGGCCCCGGTCCGTGCGTTGCCAAATTGCAATGAGCCGACCACCGCAGTCTTCGCGGTTCGTGTCAACGCCGCGAATGGAGGCGTCTCGGGCGACTCGATCTTTTGCGTCGCCGCGTCCGGCATCAGGGACTTCAACACCCGGCTGCTGGAGTGGCCGGTCCAGTCTCGTCAGCTGCTGACCGCGGATTCGCGCTCCATCGTCCAGGTCGACGGCGGGAACGTGGATGGCAGCAATGTCGTCGGGATTTTCAACCCCCGGTCCGGGGACGGTCGAGCCCTGGGCACACTCAGCTCATTGGGCATCGGCGATCCCGGACCCCTCGAGGCGGTGCTGAGCCCCGACGGTACGCAATTGGCGCTCGGTGGCGCGCACAAGGTGCTGAAACGAACGCTCGCCACAGTCCCCACCGACCGGTGGCTGATGCCACTCCGATGGACCACCGCCGGGATCATCGCCACGAAGGTCGGGTTCGATGGGATTGCCGATCTCGACCTCCTCAGCATCGACCCCACGACGGGCACGATCTCGGTGCTGAGCCCAGGCCCCCACAACCAGCTGGTGATTTCACCGACCGGCAAGTTCTTCGCCTCAACAACCCATCTCGACCTCGGGGATGGACCGACCCTGCGCTACCCCTGGCAGAACGCCATCGACCTGACGGACGCGGACGGGCAGACGAGGCGGATCGTCTCGGAGAAGAACCACTGGTTCACCCCGCTGGACGTGAGCGACGGCGGGCAAGTGCTGTTCTCTTCCGATTCGCAAACTGATCCAGTCGCTCCTGACATGGGTTTGTACCTTGCGCAGGCTGATGGGCATCTGAACCTGGAGCTGCCTTCCGCATTTTCCGGCCAATGGGTGGTCGCGCGGTTCCTCAACGGATCCAATGCGCTGGTGGCACATCTCGTCGGGGGAGCTGGCACCGTGCAGAGCGGCCTCGGCGTCCAGGTGGTGCAGATGTGCACTGACGCGGATGCCGCCTGCCAGGTGCAATGGTCCGGGGACGTGGTCTACAACGGCCGGTGGCCGACGCTGATGACATCGATCGTGATGCTTCCCGCCGCGGCTTAGGCCCAGACCTCGGTCTTCGCCCAGACCAGTCCGTCCAGGGTGACACGCGCGGTGACGAGCGTGCCGCCGGCCAGCGACCGCTCATCGAAGAGCTTCACGGTCCGCGGCCGGAATCGATAGGCGGGAAGGTCGTCCGAATCGGCGTCGTAGTCGCGGAACCGCCTCGCGTAGGCACGCCTGGCGTCAGCCGAGGTGCGCCCGTTTGCGATGCCCGCCGTGCCGAAGAGCTGGATCCCCCGGTCGGGCCGGCCCCATGTCTGATGCGAGTCGTAGATCGTGACCGCGGCCGAGCTGTTCCTTGCGAGGTTGCGGGAGTGGATCGAATCGGGATCCGAGATCCAGACCACCTCGAATCGCTCCGTCCAGGCGAAGTACATGTGGTTGATGTGGGCGCGACCGCCTGATAACACCGTGGACAAGGCGCACAGCGGCGCCGCGTTCATGAGCCGGCGTGCCACGCGCTCGAGCGCTGCGGATGAAAACCGGCGTAACCGACGCTCGACCGTCACCCTCATAGTCTGGCGTCCGATTCCGCACGGGTGGCGTCAGGCGTGCGCTTCACCAAGCGCCACTCGCTTTCCATGCCAAGATTGGCTGCGGTGGATCTTCCCGACCGCTATAACGTCGGCGCCGACCTCCTCGACCGCAACCTCCACGCCGGCCGGGAGCGCAAGGTGGCGATCCACGCGGCCTCGGGCGACCTCACCTACGCCGACCTCGCGAAACTGACCTACGGGGCCGCTGGTGCGCTGCTCGAGCTCGGTGTGAGGCGCGAAGAGCGCGTGCTGATCGCCGGCTACGACTCCCCGGGCTGGGTCGCCTCTTTCCTGGGCGCGATCCGCATCGGCGCGGTGCCGGTGCCGGTGAACCCGCTCCTCCAGCGAAGCGAGGACTACGACCACTTCATCGAAGACTCGCTGGCGAGGGTCGTCGTCGTCGACGCCGCCAGCGACGAGAAGCTCAACGCAGCGGCGGCTCGCGCGGCGCACCGACCGAAGCTGCTGCGCGCCGACCAGCTCACCGCAGGCGATGCGGTGACGCCGGCCCCGACTCGCAGGGACGACATGGCATTCTGGCTCTACAGCTCGGGCTCGACCGGCAAGCCGAAGGCCGTCGTGCACCTGCAGCACGACATCCCATACACCTGCGTCACCTACGCCGAGCAGGTTCTCGGCATCACAGAGAGGGACACCACGTTCTCGACCACCGGGCTCTTCCACGCCTACGGATTCGGCAACAACCTCACGTTTCCCTATTGGGTGGGGGCTTCGACCGTCCTCCACGCCGGCCGCCACACGCCCGCCACGGTCCTCGAGACAATCGAAAAACAACGGCCCACGCTGTTCTTCAGCGCGCCGACGCTCTACAACGCGATCCTCAACTTCGAGGGTGCGAAGACACGCGACCTCAAATCGATCAGGCACTGCGTCGCCGCTGCGGAGGCGCTGCCGGCCGAGGTCTGGCGGCGTTGGAAGGACGCATTCGGCCTGACGATCCTGGACGGGGTCGGCTCGACCGAGCTGCTCCACATCTACTGCTCCAACCGCCTCGACGACCTGCGGCCAGGCTCCAGCGGCAAGCCCGTACCCGGCTACGAGCTGAAGATCCTCGATGAGCAGGGTCAGCCGGTGGCGAAAGGCGAGGCGGGCGATCTCTACGTCAAAGGCGACAGCGCGCTCGCGCTCTACTGGGCGCAGCACGAAAAGTCGAAGCGCTCGATTCTCGGCGAGTGGTTCTTCACCGGCGATCGCTACCGGGTCGACGAGGACGGCTTCTACTGGTACGAAGGACGCTCCGACGACATGATCAAAGTCAGCGGCCTGTGGGTGTCGCCGATCGAGATCGAGTCCGCGCTGCTCGAGCATCCGGCGGTCACAGAGAGCGCCGTCGTGGGCATCAGCGTCGACGGATTCACGAAGATCAAGGCGTTCGTGATCGCAAAACCGGGCGGCGTCGGAGGCGATGCACTCGTGACTGAGCTGCAAGACCACTGCAAGTCGCGGCTGCAGCGCTATCAATACCCCCACATGATCGAGTTCGTGACCGAGCTGCCCAAGACCGTCACCGGCAAGATCCAGCGCTACAAGCTGCGCGAGAGGGAAGCGACCCCTGCGTAAGCACATCGCCGTCCTGCCCTGCGACGGAGCGGGGAAGGAGGTCGTCCCCGAGGCGATCAAGGTGCTGCGCGCCGCGGGCGCGGACTTCGATTTCCAGGAGTACGAGGTCAACGCCGACCAGTACATGCGCACCGGTGAGCCAATCCCTGCGCTGGTTTGGGGCGAGCTGCAGAAGGCCGACGTGATCCTGTTCGGCGCCGTCGGGGACCCACGCGTCAACGACGCCGCCTATCTCGCGGGGGTGCTGCTGCGGCTTCGCTTCGAGCTCGACCTCTACGTCAACCTGCGCCCGGCCCGGCTCTACGACGATCGGCTGTCGCCGCTGCGCCGGGAAGACAGAAGAAAGGTCGACCTCCTGATCGTGCGCGAGAACACCGAGGGCCTGTACGTGGGCATGGGAGGGCGCTTCAAGAAAGGCACCGAGCAGGAGGTCGCGATCCAGGAGGACGTCAACACCTACGTGGGGGTGACGCGGATCATCGAGTACGCCTTCAAGGCCGCCACGCGCGAGGTGGTGATGGTCGACAAGTCCAACGCCATGACGTACGCGGGTGCGTTATGGCAGCAGCAGTGGAAGGCCGTGGCTGCGCAACACCAACACATCAAGACGCGTCATCTATATGTGGATGCTGCGGCGATGCAGCTGGTCCGCGACCCGAGCCAGTTCGAGGTCATCGTCGCCGGCAACCTCTTCGGCGACATCCTTTCCGACCTGACGGCCGAGCTCATCGGCGGGATGGGAATCGCCCCGTCGGGCAACATCAACCCGGAGACCGGGCGCGGGCTGTTCGAGCCGGTGCACGGCACGGCGCCTGACATCGCCGGCCGGGGCGTCGTCAACCCGATCGGGGCGATTTTGAGCGCATCTATGATGGTTAGACACCTGGGTTACACCGATATGGCTAATGCGATCGAGGGTGCGGTCGAATCGGCCATCCGCGCGGGCGACTGCACGCGCGATCTCGGCGGCGGCCTGTCGACCAAAGAAGTCGGCGATGCGGTGGCGAGAAGGCTGAAGGACTAGGAAGAGCGCTATGGGCATGACAATGACGGAGAAGATCCTGGCTCGTGGCGCCGGACGCGACAACGTGCGCCCCGGAGACCTGGTTCTCGCCAAGGTCGACTTCGCGATGGGGCACGACCTGACCATCCCGCCGGCCGGAAAGATCATGCGCGAGCAGATGGGCGCCGAGAAGATCTGGGACCCCGACCGCGTGGCCGTGACGCAGGACCATTTCCAGCCCGCGAAGGATGCGGCCAGTGCCACCCTCGGCAGGCTGACGCGCGAGTTCTCACGCGATATGGGAATCAAGTGGTACTTCGAGGTGGGGCAGGGCGGCATCTGCCACACGGTGCTGCCGGAGAACGGTCTCGTGCTGCCTGGCGAGCTGGTGGTCGGCGCCGACTCGCACTCGTGCACGTACGGAGCGCTCAACAACTTCGCCACGGGCATCGGCTCGACCGATCTCGCGTGCGTGTTTGCGCTCGGCGAGCTTTGGTTCAGGGTGCCCGAGACGTTGAAGTTCGTCTATCACAACCGTCTCAAGGAGTGGGTCGAGGCCAAGGACCTGATCCTCTACGTGATCGGGCAGATCGGTGTCGACGGCGCACGCTCCAAGGCGATGGAGCATACGGGCGAAGCGCTCCGCCACATCGACATGGAAGCTCGGCTGACGATGACCAACATGGCGATCGAAGCCGGGGCGAAGAACGGGATCATGGAGTTCGACGACGTGACCAAGGCGTACCTCGACGGCCGTGCCAAACGTCCCTACACGACGGTCACGTCCGATCCTGACGCAGAGTACGAGAAGGTATTCGAGTTCGACGCCGGGACCGTCGAGCTCGGCGTTGCCAAGCCGATGTCGCCAGACAATTACGCGCCGCTGTCCGAGGTCGCGGGCACGAGGCTCGACCAGGTGTTCATCGGCTCCTGCACCAACTCCCGCATCACCGATCTGAGGCGGGCTGCCGCGGTGCTCGAAGGGCACAAGGTCGCGCCGGGGGTCAGGCTCATCATCACGCCCTCATCGCACCAGGTCGCGATCCAGGCCGAGCGGGAAGGACTCATTCGAACCTTCCTCGCCGCGGGTGCGGCGTGGACCACCGCAACGTGCGGCGCATGCCTCGGCGGACACATGGGCGTGCTCGGCGAGGGAGAGGTTTGCTTGAGCACGACCAATCGCAACTTCCCGGGTCGGATGGGCCATCCGAAAGCCCAGGTCTTTCTCTCCAATCCCGCCGTGGCGGCGGCGAGCGCGGTCACGGGGGTGATCACTCATCCCGGCGAGGTGCTCGCGAAGATGCCCGCCGAGATCCGGTGACTCTCCCAAAGGTCGTTCGCGGACGCGCGTGGAAGTTCGGCGACAAAGAGCGCAGGGGGGTCAGGCCCCCCCTGCGGAGACCCCCCCACGGGCTCGTAACGACAACTCCCTTCAGGGGTCGGGGCGGTCGCCCGTCAAAGCCGGGCGACGCGGGACGACGAGGATGACACTGCCGAAGGTCGTTCGGGGACTCGCGTGGAAGTTCGGCGACAACATCGACACCGACCAGATCATCCCGGCCAAGTACGCGATCTACTCGCTGGACGAGAAGGAGCTCGGGAAGCACGCCATGGAGGGCGTCCCGGGCCGGGAGACCTGGGCGTCGCAGGTGGCGCAGGGCGACATCCTGATCGGGGGGTCGAACTTTGGCTGCGGCTCATCGCGCGAGATCGCGCCGGTCGCCATCCGCGGGGCGGGAATATCACTCGTGGTCGCCGACTCGTTCGCGCGCATCTTCTTCCGCAACGCGATCAACATGGGTTACCCCATCCTTCAGTCGCCGCAGGCGTCTGAGGCGATCGAGGACGGCGACGAGCTGGAGGTCGACCTCGAGCAAGGCATCATCCGCAACTTCACGAAAAGCGACGAATACCGGAGCGATTCCTTCCCGCCGTTCATGAACGAGCTGCTGCGTATGGGCGGGCTCGTGCCGTGGGTGCGCAAGCGGCTGGAAGAGCGCCGGCGGAATTCCCCACGAACTCAGAGCCTGAACTCGTGAGTTCGCGGGGACCCCGATCTGGGGCCGGCGTGCGTGGATGACATCAAGCCCGTAGAGCTGCAAGAGCCCCTGGAGGAGCTGGCCCGTGACCCGAAGCGCTTCTCCCACGACCTGAAATTTCCGCCCGCAGACAAGATCCGCGTCTACGACGACACGTTGCGCGACGGCGAGCAGATGCCCGGCGTCGCAATCACTCCGAAGGACAAGTACGAGCTGGCCCGGATGCTGTCCGACATCGGCGTCCACATCATGGACGTCGGCTTTCCGTCGGTCTCCGAAGGCGAGCGCGAGACGCTGCGCCTGGTGCTCGGAGGCCGCAAGAGAGGCGAGCTGCGCGAGGACCTCGAGGTCGTGTGCATGATGCGCTCGACTCGGGGCGACATCGATGCGACGATGCGGGTCATCGACCAGCTCGGCTCCAAGCGGGAGGAGGTCACCTACTTCATCTTCACCTCGGCCTCGGATCTCCACGTCAAGTACAAGCTCGGCAAAACGCTCCTGCACCGCGACGGCATCCCAGAGTCGGAGTGGCTCGAGCTCCCGGTCTCGTACTACCGCGAGGCAAACCTGCGAATGATGTGCGAGGCGATTCGTTACGCGCGCGAGCAGGGCGCGACCTCGATCGAGTTTGGCGGCGAGGACGGAAGCCGTGCCGACGTCGACTACATCGGCGAGATCCACCGCGAGGGCCTGAAGGCGGGGGGGACACGGCCGTCGACGCCCGACACGGTCGGGTGCTACTCGCCTTTCGCCGTGCGCGAGTACATCCCGGCGATCAAGGCCGCGGCGCCCGATGCGCCGCTTGTGGTGCATTTCCACAACGACCTCGGACTCGGAGCGTGGAACACCGTGACGGCGCTGGGATCGGGCGCTGAGGTGTTCACGACGAGTGTCAACGGCATCGGCGAGCGGACCGGTAACGCGCCGATGCACCAGGTCCTGCTCCAGCTGCGCTACCTGTTCGGCATCGAGATTCCAGGCTTCAAGTACGAGAAGCTGCGCACTCTAGCGCGCTACCTCGAGCGCGTGAGCGGCGTTCCGGTCCAGCCGACCGAACCGGGTATCGGACTTGACGTGTTCAGCCACGAATCAGGCATCCACACCGCGGGCATGCTGATCCACCCGGCGATCTACCAATTCATTCCGCCCGCCGACCTCGGCGCTGAGATCACATACGTGTACGGCAAGCATTCCGGAGCGGTGGTGATCGAGCACGCGCTGAGGCAAGCGGGGATCCGGCATGAGCCCGAGCTGGTGGCAAAGGTGCTGGCCGAGGTCAAGCGGATCCGCGAGGAGCGGGCCGAGCGAAGCGACTTCTCGGAATTTCATCGCCGGTACTACGATCACCTCAACCGCATGGGACTGACCGCGGAAGAGGTCGTTGACATCGCGAAGGCGCTGACCGCCCCCAGAGGCCAATAAATGGCCACGACCACGCGGGCCGAGACTGCTCCTAAAGAGGAATACCTGGACCTGCATCGCTGGATGTGCATGGCCAAGGCCCTCGACGACCGGATGCACATCCTGGTCAAGCAGGGCCGCGCGCCGTTCGTCGGCTCCAGCCGCGGCCACGAGGGCGTCCAGGTCGCCTCGACAGCCGCCATCGGCCCGGACGATTGGCTCGTACCCCACTACCGCGGCCTGGCCAACTCGATCGTGCGCGGCCTGACGATGAAAGAGTGGATGCTGGCCGTGTTCGCCAAGGCCGGCGACCCACTGTCCGCCGGAAGGAACATCCCGGGCGGCAGCTACAGCTACCGGCGGCTGAAGATCGCCCCCGTATCGCAGGTAGTCGCCAGCTGGATCCCCAAGGCCGCGGGCATCGCGTACGCCACGAAGCTCAAGGGTGAGGGCAGCGTGACGCTGTGCTCATTCGGCGATGGCGCGACGAGCCAGGGCGAGTTTCACGAGGGCGTCAACTTCGCCGCCGTGCACCGGCTGCCGGTCGTGTTCGTCTGCGAGAACAACAGCTACGCGATCTCGGTGCCAATCCGGCTCCAGATGGCGAATCCGAACGTGGCCGACCGGGCCGCGGGCTACGGCATTCCAGGCTTGACCGTCGACGGGACAGACGTGCCGGCGTGCTACGCCGCCGCTCGGGAGGCGGTCGCCCGCGCCCGGACGGGTGAGGGGCCGACGCTGATCGACGCGAAGATCTGGCGCATCAACTCGCACACCTCAGAGGACAACCAGCTCAAGTACCGCACCAAGGAAGAGCTCGAAGAGGCGTCTCGTCACGACCCGATCGTGCGATTCACGGCGTGGCTCGCGGAGCGGCGCTGGATCACGCAGGAAGGGGCGGCGCGTATGCAGACGGCCTTCGACCAGGAGGCGTCGGACGCCGCCGACTGGGCTGAGCAGCAACGTGATCCGCTTCCCGAAGACGCTCTGAAACACGTCTTCGCGTGACGCCCCAGGTACAAGTTCAGATCCGCAAAGTTAGACTGACGAAGTTTTGGACACCGAGCCGCCCGCCCCCGACGAGTCGACTCCGCCGGAGAGCACTGCCGACGAGCCTGTCGAGGCAGTGCCTACCAGGGAGACCACGCCGGTCTGGGCGCAGACCTCGCCCGCCGCACCAGCGCAGAAAAAGGGCGATCCGGATTGGTCCAAGACCGAGACGTCGGCCAACGGCGACAGCCAGAATGAGGCCCCTGGTTGGGCCCAGACGGTGCCGACCTCGCCCGGTCACGAAGTCGCGGAGCCGGCCGATACCGAACCAGAGCCGGCCGAGACTGCCGCGGCTGAGGCAACGATCGAACCGGCCGTCGCCGAGGCAGAGCCGGCCGAGACTGCCGCACCTGAGGCGACCGCCGAACCCGCCATCGCCGCAAGCACTCCTCCCGCGACCGATCCACCCCCCGCTCGGCAACTGACCGACCCCCCGAAGGCAATCGCCGCCGACGCGATGAAGTCGACCTGGCCTCCGGCGTCTTCATCGGCACCTGCGCCCCCTGAAGAGACCGACATCTGGCCGCCCGAACCGCCGACCGAGCCCGCGATGCCGGCCTGGCCGCCGCCCTCCGAGCTGGATGAGCCCGCGATACCGGCACAGGCAATCCCGAGCTGGCCGGATTCGTTTGACCCCATGCCGGCCGCTCACCCCGCGCCGACGATGCCGCCGTCTGGGCCCGCTGTGCCGCCGGCGGCGGCCGAGGCGTCAATACCTCCAACCATCACGCCCGAGGTCAAGCCCGTGCCTAAACCGATGCCGGCTGCGAAGACCCCGGACCCTCCGGTCGCCCCGGCGATGAGGGAGCCCGCCGCTCCGGCCGCCCCGGCACGGCCTGCATTTCCAGAAACGGTCATGCCGGCACCGGCTCAGCCGAACGCTGTCGCGCCACCCGAGTCCGGGCCGCCCGGCCGCCCGGCGTGGGCTCCTGGGCCGGTTGCCGAACCCAAGCCGGCCGGACCGCAAGACATGTCCCGGGCGCCGGTGCAGATGCCGGCGTGGGCACCCCGCGTGCCGCTGGCCGGCGACACCGGCAAGCCGACATGGTTCTCGCCGAAAGAGGCGATTCCCCACGCAACGGCCCAGCCGATCGCCCAATCCGCGCCGCCACCAGCGCCGGCGGCGCCTACGCCGCCCCTGATCGGTGGCCAGCTTCCGGTGGCGCCGATCCCGCCCGCGCCCGTCGCGCCCTCGCCCGCCCAGCCCTCGACAGGAAAACCGACCTGGGAGGTCGTCGAGCAGCAGCGCAAGTCGGCGCCGCACGCGAAGGTTGGGCCAACCGCCGAAGACCGCTCATACGCCGAGTGGTTCTCCTGGGCCAAGCGGGGAGGAGCTCCCGCGAGCGCCTGTCACGCCGCGGCTCAAGGAGCCTTCAAGGCGCTGTCCAGCGGCAAAGACGTCAACACCGCAGTCCAGTGGGCGACCGCCGCGATGAGCCGTCCACCTGAGCCCGTCTCCCAGACACGACAGGCCTACTGCGCCTGGTTCGCCCTCGCCAACATCGACCTCAACCTGGACCAGCACAAAGCCCACCTGTTCGCCGCGGGCGCGATCCAGGCGCTCGACAACGGCCAGGACGCGTCGGCTGCGCACGCGGCCGGGCTGGCCGCGGCGGGAATCCGCTAGCGCAGCTCGCGCACGGCACGGCTGGCGATTGCACCTACGCCGCATGCAAGGATCATTCCGCCGGCGATCAGGAACAGCAGCGTCGGGTTGACGTCGGCGATCGCACCTGACGCCCCGTAGGCCACGGGCGTCAGGCCCATCGACGCGAGCATCACGATGGACATGACCCGCCCCTGCATTGCGGGGTCGGTTCGGCGCTGCAGCCAGCTCACGGCATAGGTGTTGACGACCCCCGTGCTGACGCCGGAAACGCCCATCAACAGCGCGGCGAGAACGAGCGAAGGAACCAGGCCGACCCCGACAATGCCGAACCCGAGCCACACGCAAAGCGCCACGATCAGCAATCCAAAACGCTTAGGCGCGGACACCAAGCCCGCGCTCACGGCGCCGGCCGTTGCGCCAACTCCCCACGCGCCAAGCAGGACGCCGAGGCCGGTGGCACCGGCGGCGAATCGACCGTGGGCAATGGTGGGAAGTCCAACACCGAGGGCGCCATTGGCAGCGAAATCGACCACGGCGATGACGATCAGCGTCACGCGGATGCCGACGTCGGCCCACGCATAGCGGAGGCCGGCCACGATCTGTCCGCCCAGACCGCCGTCGGGGTGCGCCTTGCCGCCCGCGGCGCGCGCGGCCGCCGGCAGCCAGAGGATGAACAGCGCACCAATGAGGAAGCACGCGGCATCGCCCGCGAAGGCCCACCCGATTCCAAATACCGCAACGATGAGACCGCCCAGTACCGGGCCGAGGATGACCGAGGCTTGCGCGGTCACGTTCAGGACCGCGTTCCCCGGCTCGAGCTCGTGGTCGGCGACAACCCTGGGAAGGATCGAGGTGCGTGCCGGCCAGAAGAACGCATCGACGATGCCGAACACGACGGCGATTCCGTAGACCTCCGCCAACTGGACGCGACCTGTCAGCACGAGGAGGGCAAGAGGCGCAACGAAAATGGCGCGGAGGCTCATCGATCCGAGCATGGTCAGACGCGCCGAGAGGCGGTCGGCGAGCGCGCCACCCACCATCATGAGCACCGCTCGGGGGAGGGCCTGCACAAGCAGCACGGTGCCCAGCGCGAGGCTTGAGCCGGTCAGTTGAAGGACCAGCCAGGCGATGGCGACGTAGCTGAAGAAGTCGCCAAACATCGAAAGGGTCGTCGCGATCCAGAGCTTGCGGAACGGTCCCGACGAGAACACCGTCCACGGCTTCGGACGCACGGTGGCGACGACTGGAGGCGAAACCAGCTCTTCCATGCTCGGCATCACCGGTGCCTCAGCGCATCGACCGGCGAGCTCCGCCGGTGGGGTCTACGCGGTCGGCAAGCCGCCGCAGAAATCGCAGCATCAGCCCCGTCCGCGAGTGCGCCAGGTAAGCGATGGCTTGCGCCTCTTGCATACGCTTGCGCTGCTCCGCAATGTGACGGGCGTAGTCTTCCGGTCCGGGTTCCATTGGGATCATCTCTCACGCCTCCCTGGTTGGTTCGAGGCGCCGGAGCGCCTCATCGATGTCGATCTCTCCCCGAGCCACCTGTTCCATCAGGTCGAGCCGCGACGGCGACGCCGGGGCAGGAGCCCGCTCGATGCCCAGCTTTGTCAGCAGAGTGTCGAACCGCGCCCTGGCGGTGGGGTAGCTCACGCCGAGGTGCCGCTCGAGGTCCTTCATGTTTCCGCGCGAGGCGAGGAAGACCCGAAGCACCTCGCGGTCCTCGTCCGTCAGGACGCAGAACTCGCAGGAGGTGAATGCTCCCGAGAGCTCGGTCGAGCACGCCGGGCAGGTGAGTCGGGTCGTGGCGAGCCTGTGGTCGCAGACCGGGCAGTTGGCAGGTGGGCGCCGAGTGGTGGGACGCGCCATCTATTCCACCCCGATCCGGATAGTGCCCATGGTGCAGTCGCAGTCGAGCGTGCCCGCGCCCGCACCCACGGTGAGTTCGTGTTTACTCGTCGCATCCACGCCCTCGAACTCGACCTCGCCCATGGTTGAGTGGGCCTTGATGCGCACGCTCGACGTTTTGGCGAGCACGACTCGGACCTCCCCCATCTGGCAGCGGATCGTGTTGGCCCCGCCGTCCAGCCGGCCTTTCGCCGTCACATTGCCGGCGGTCACGTTGAGGCGGATGGGCCCCCGGAAATCACTGAGGCTGCAGTTGCCGGCCTGGATGTCGCCGGCCACCGAGCCCTGCAGGCCGTCGATGCTCAGGTTGCCCGCCTGCACCTTGGCCGATAGAGCCAGGGCCGGGTTCATGCGCACGGTGAGCTTGCTGCCGAAGTCGAGGCCTCCCATCCTGCCGCGACTCTGGGGACGGCTGAACTCGAAGCTGGTGTCGTCGCCCAGGAACGACTGCTCGATCACCATCGCGTCGCCCTCTTGCCGTGCGCGGTGCGGACCTTCAGCCACCGCGTAGCTCACCGCGGGGTCGCCGATCACCTCGGTATTGCCGAAGCGGGTGACGATTCTCACCTGGCGGACCGGGGCACCGCCGGGGGCCGGGGCCGGTTGTGGGGTGGACTGGGTGGCTGAAGCCGGCTCGCTCTCGAGGGCTTCAAGGCGGGCGGCGCCTTCCTCGGCCGAGATCATCCCCGCCGCCACCTGGCTCAAGATTTCACGTTTCCGGTCGTTCATGGATCAAATTAGAAACCATGCCTTGTCAATTTGTCAAGGCTTAGTGCAAAAATGATCCCAGAGAGTTCAGAGATAAGCTAGTCACGGCGTGCGAGAGGAGGTCCGCGAGCGGGTTGGGTGGGCCGCCGTCGCGGTCCTGTTCGCGGCCACCACCTGCGTCGAGAGCATGTCCTGGAACCAGCTCACGGCGTACACGCCGCTGTACCTTCGCGAGCTCCAGGTGCCGGCGGCCCAGGTCCCCGGCTGGATCGCCGCCATCTCGAGCCTCGGCTGGGTCCTGGCGCTTCCTCTCGCGCCCTTTTGGGGCGTGCTCGCCGACCGCTACAGCCGGAAGCTGATCATCGTGCGGAGTGCCGCCCTCGAAGCGGTGATCTTTGCGGGCTGGGCATTTTCGACGACGCCCTGGATGGCGCTCGCCTTCAGGTGTATCAACGGGTTCATCCTCGGCAACACGGGGGTGATGCTGGCCGTCCAGGCCTCGAGCACGCCCCGGCAGCGTCTCGCGCTGGCCGTCGGAATCGTCGGCGCCGGGTCTCCGGCCGGTCGTGCGGTGGGACCCATCCTCGGGGCGCTGCTGGTCCACCTGGTGGACGTGCGCGGAATGCTGCTCTTCGACGCAGCGCTTTCCGCGCTGATGACCGTGCTGCTGACGGTTGTCGTGCGTGAGGGTGAGCACGTGCGCCCCATGGACGTCCGTGTGCTGAGCCTGTTGCGCGGAGCGATTTCGGAAATCATCAGCCGGCCTGTCGTCCTACGGCTGTTCCTCGCCACGGCGGCGGCGCAGGTCGGCCTGTGGACGATGCTGCCTTACGTGCCCGTCTACATCGCGCGCCTCTCACCCGGCGATACGGTGACCGCGGTCGGTGTCGTCCTGTCGATCGTCGGGCTGGGCCAGGCGGTGGCCTCGGCGCTGTGGGGAATCGTCATTCCGCGCCTGGGCCATGTGGCCGTCCTCAGTGGAACCGCAGTCGGCTCATGCGTGGCGCTCACGTTCGCCGGGTTGAGCCACTGGCTGCCGCTCTTCGCGCTCGCGCTTCTCGTCAATGCCGTGTGCCTGGCGGCGATCCTCACCGCCGCGATGTCTGTCATGGCCGCGACCGTCAGCCCCGAAAGACGCGGCGCGGTCCTTGGCCAGATTCTCTTTCCGTTTTATGTCGGCGGGGTGATTGGTCCGCTGATCGGCGGTGCGGTCTTCGCCTGGGGCCAACTCGCGGTGTTCTGCATCGCCGCGGTGCTCAGCCTCAGTCCGCTGGTTGTGCTCTTCACCATGCGGCAGGCGGCGGTCGAGGTGAAGACCGCTTGAGGGCACTCGTCGGCGTAATCGCGGACACGCACTGCCCCGAGTTCATCGACCGGCTTCCCGACAGGATCTTCGATGTGATGCAAGGCGTGCAGATGATCGTCCACGCCGGCGACGTCGACGGCGCCTCCACGCTGGACGAGCTTCGACGCATCGCTCCCGTCGAGGCGGTGCGCGGTGACCACGATCAAACCCTCACCGATCTGCCGATGACCCGCGAAGTGATGGTCGAAGGCAAGCGAATTGTCGTCGTGCACGGCAATCGCTCACGCTGGATCGAGGAGCCGCAGACGCTGCTCTGGACGCTGAGCCTCGGCTACTTCCGTCCGCACACCGGGCTGCCGCGCAGTCTCCGGCGACGATTTCCCAACGCCGACGTGATCGTTTTCGGCCACACGCATCGCGCTTACATGCGCAAAGTCGATGGTGTCCTGCTCTTCAATCCCGGAGGGGTCCACCAGTGGAATGCGGCTTCGGTGCAGCGCCGGCTCAAGCAGAATCCTGGTTGGTTCGAATGGTGCTGGCTGCAGGCGGCGCGCCACATGCAGCGGGTGGAGCCGCCCTCGATCGGCATCCTGGAGATCGACCAGGATGGGATCATGCCCAAAATCATCGGGCTCTAGCATTCCTGTTCGTGTCAACGACCTACAGGCCGGCCGCGCTCGGCGACGCTGAGCTGGCTTCCGACTTGATGACAGCAGCTTATCCCGCGTTTGCCCACGACCCCGTGATGACGCGCTTGCGATGGGAGCACCCCCGCCGCGGTTTCGCTTACGGCAGATTTATCGCGGAGAGCGGCGGCACCCCGATCGCATTCCTGGCATGGGTTCACGGTCCCTGGCAGGATGTGCCGGACGGTCACTGCGAGGTCGAAGTGTGGCTCCGCCAGGAAGCCCTCGAACTGGAGCTCGTCGTCGCGATGTTTTCGTGGATCGGCCAGCAGGCCGAAGCCGAGCGACCGCGCCTGCTGCTGGCGTACTGCGGTGAAGACGAAGCCTTGATGCTCGAAGGTCTCCACCGCCTTGGATACCGCCGCGAGCGCGTCGAACGGGTGTGGGAGCTCGACCTAGCGGCGCATGGGCGCCGCCTTGTGCGCGAGGCAACGCATGCGCGTGACCAGATGGCAGCGGCCGGAATCAGCTGCCTGACCTTGGCCGCCTGGCGCGATCCGGACCGCATGAGAAAGCTCCATGAGCTCAACGAACGGACAATCCAGGACGTCCCGCACACCCTGACCATCGTCCCGGAGGCTTTCGAGGATTTTGCCAGACGGCTCGACGCGCCCGACCGCCCACACGACCGGTACTGGATCGCGCTTGCCGGCGGCCGTCCCGTGGCCATGTCCTATCTGAAATTTCCGCCGGTTCGTGGCACCGTGTGGACGGGGTACACGTGCACCGATTCCGACTATCGAGGTCGGGGCATTGCGCGGGCGACCAAGCTCCAGAGCCTCGCGCAGGCTGTCGAGCTCGGGATCCCGTTGGTCTGCACCGACAATGACGCCGAAAACGCCCCCATGCTGCACATCAACGAGAGATTGGGCTACGTCCGCCGGCCTGGATTCGTAGAGCACCACAAGCGGGTAAGAGAAAGCTAGATGCCTAAGACCAAGGACTACTACGAGGTGCTCGGCGTGCCGCGCGGGGCCACGCAGAAGGAGATCGTGTCTGCCTTCCGCAAGCTTGCCCGCAAGCATCATCCCGACCTCAACGCGGGGGACAAGCAGGCGGAGGCACGTTTCAAGGAGCTGTCGGAGGCCCATGAGGTGCTGTCGGACTCGAAGAAGAGAAAGCTGTACGACGAGTTCGGCGAGAACTGGGCGAGCGCCGCTGCTGCCGGCGTCCAACCCGGCGCCGGGGGATTTCGCCCCCAGGCGGGTTCGGGTGCAGGTCCTCGCGTCCAGTACCGGACGGTGAGCCCGGAGGATATGGAGGATCTCTTCGGCGAGGGTGGCGGCTTCGGCGACATCTTCGGCTCGATCTTCAGCAACTCCCGGGGGCGTGTCCGCCCGCAGCCAATCGATGTCGAGCTGCCGATCACCGTCAGCCTCGCCGAGCTCCTCACCGGCACCAGCAGGACGGTCGAATTGCCCGGCGGCCGGCGCGTCGAGGTCAAGGTGCCGGCTGGCGTGAAGGAAGGCACCGTGCTGCGCGTGCCGGGTCTCCGGGCGACGGTCCAGGTTGCGCCGGATCCGATCTTCACCCGGGAAGGCAAGGACCTGCGAGTGACGGTCCCTGTGCCGCTGCGCGCAGCGCTTAATGGCGGTGAGGTCGCTGCACCGACGATCAAGGGAGGCCAGGTCAAGTTCAAGGTGCCACCCGAAACGCAAAACGGAACCAAGATCAGGCTGCGTGGTCTCGGCCTGCCAGACCCGAAGGGCGGCCCGCCGGGCGACATGTATGCGGAGGTGCGCGTCCAGCTGCCGCTGCCGATGGACGAGGCGACGCGCAAGTGGGCGGCGGAGCAACCCAGCTGATCAACCCGCTCCGCTCGCGCCGCCTGCTGCTTCCGCTCGTCTTCATCTCCGGCATGGCGTCGCTGGGGGTTGAGTTCGGCGCGTCCCGCCTGCTCGCGCCCTACTTCGGGACGAGCCTTTACGTTTGGGGCGTTCTCATCGGCCTGATCCTGGTCTACCTCTCGGCGGGCTATGTCATCGGCGGCCGCCTTGCCGACCGGCATCCGCGCGACGACGTGCTGTACCAGATCACCGCGTGGGCCGGCCTGTGGATCGGCATCATCCCCCTGGTCAGCTACCCGATCCTGCTGATCTCGCAGCAGGGGTTCAAAGAGGTCAGCGTCGGCCTCGTGCTCGGCACCCTCCTCGCCGTGGTCTTGCTGTTCGCGGCCCCCGTGGTCTTGCTCGGCTGCGTCAGCCCGTTCGCAATCCGCCTATTGCTTCGCGACGTGGAGACCGGAGGCAACACGGCGGGTCGCGTCTATGCGCTTTCCACCGCGGGCAGCATCCTCGGCACCTTCCTGCCGGTGTTCTGGTTCATCCCGACCTACGGCACCCGCCCGACGCTCGAGGGATTCGGTCTCGTTCTGGTCGGCGTTTCCATCGCCGGACTGTGGCCGCGACGACGCCTCTACGCGTCGTTCGCCGCGGCGGTGATCCTCGCTTGGATCTTTCTGCCCTCAGGCATCAAGCCGCCGCAGGTCGGCCAGCTTCTCTACGAGAAGGAGTCGGCCTACGGATACATCCAGGTCGTGCGCGACGGCTCGAAGACCGAGCTGATCCTCAACGAAGGCGAAGCGATCCACTCGATCTACGACCCCAGCTCGTTGCTCACCGGCGGCCCTTGGGATTACATGCTGGTGGCCGATTCGTTTCGCCCCGCCCAGGCCTCGGAGCCGGTGCCGAAGGACGTTGCGATCCTGGGTCTGGCCGGGGGAACCGCGGCTCGGCAGTACACGGCCGCCTACGGCTCGGGCGTCCAGATCACGGGCGTAGAGATCGACCCCGAGATCGTCTCCATCGCGCACCGTTACTTCCATCTCGATGAGCCCAACGTTCATCCGGTGGTCTCAGATGCGCGCTACTGGCTCAACACGCAGGCCGCGCAGTACGACGTGATCATCATGGACGCCTACCGCCAGCCCTACATCCCGTTTCATCTCACGACGCGCGAGTTCTTCACCGAGGTCCACGATCACCTGCGACCGGGAGGCGTGGCCGTGGTGAATGCGGGTCGCACCGCGACCGACTACCGGTTGGTCGACGCGATCGCGAGCACGATGGCCGCGGTCTATCCCAGCGTGTTTCTGGTCGACGTTCCCGCGTTCAGCAACACGCTGGTGTACGGGAGCACTGTGCCCATCACCATCGCCGACGTCGAGCACAACCTTGGGCTGGTCCATGAACCTGTCGCCCAGGACGTCGCGCAGAGCGTGGTCAACGACGGCAGGCTGCGTGTCTCGCCTTATCACGACCAGGTCTTCACCGACGACCTGGCACCGGTCGAGCGGTTGATAGACGAGATCATCTTCAACTACGCCACGGGCAAATGAATCAGTGCGAAGGCTGTCCCGGCGTGACCCAGACCGACCAGGTCTCGAGGATCCGGAAACCGAGGCTTTCGTAGACCCTGAGACCCGCCGGTGAGGATTGCAGGTAGGCGAACCTTGCGCCGGAGTCGAAGCCGTCCAGCGCGGCGCGGGCCGTGATCGCTTTGCCATAACCGCGGCCGCGATGAGCTGCGGGGGTGGCGACGTTGAAGATCCCGACGTGGTCTCCGGCTGTGCTGCCAAAGGCTGTGACGACATCACGCCCGTCGACGCTCCCCACATAGGCATGGCTGCCCGGCTGGGCGAGGACTGCCGGCGGGATGAGCTGTTGGAACATCTCGAGCGGAGCCTCGAAACCCTCCGCGGCGATTGCCGCGTGAATTCCGGCTTCATCCGGACCGAGGGTGCGGATCGTGAGGGCCGGATGGCGGGCTGAGTCGCGGATCGCGTCGCTCGGTAGCCGCACAGCCATTAGTGGCAGCGGCTCATCCTCGACCATGCCTCGTTCTCTGGCGAGGCGGACGAGCTCAGTCGCGCAGCCCGGTCGCATCAGGATGGAGTGGGGGAGGTTCTCGCCCGCCACGACGTCAAGCAGTTGACGGACGTCGTCCGGGGTCGCCGTGACTCGGACGGTCAGAACACCGTTCAAGGTTGGGACCTGCACGCCGGTGATGAGCAATGACGCGTCGCCGGCGATCCTTGTGGAAGCTCTGTGCCCAAGACCTCTGGCCAGGCTCACGCCGTCGTCCACCACCGCCGACGTGACCCTGTCCGCGGTGAGCGGCCGCGTCGCGTCCACTCCAGCCACTTTCGGCCGTCAGTCTAGCCGCGAACTAGCTCGGTTGGTGAAGAGCTCCAGTCACCGGCTCGCCGGCCAGGGACTGGTCGGACTGGAGGCAGAGCAGGCGGACGCGACCGGTCGCCACGACCCGATCGCTCTCGTCGATGATGCTCGCCTGCCAGACCTGCGTCTGACGCCCGCGCGTGACCGGCGTCGCGACCGCGCGCAGCTTGGTGCCCGCCCGAACCGCGCGGATGAAGCTTGTGTTGTTCTCGAGGCCCACGACGTGCTGGCCGCGCTCGCGGGCAACGAGGTAGGCGCCGATCGAGGCGATGGTCTCGATGACGCCGCTGTGCACGCCCCCGTGAACGATGCCGTAAGCCTGGAGATGTTGGGGGCCGATGGTCAGCTCGGCGCGCACCTCGTCCTTGGTGGCGTGGGTGATCTGCATTCCCATCGCCTCGGGCCAACCTTCACGCCTTGCGTTCATCTGGGTCGCGAAGTCCTGGCTCACGAAAGCAAATCCTAGTGAGAGAAAAAAGTGAGGGCCGGAAGATCCGGCCCTCACGTCGTCTACGTTCGCAGTGCTACCGCCTCCGACTCCAGGAGCCGGTTTCGGATCTAGGAAGCCCTAGAGGTTAGAAGCTGCCTTCCTCCCGAGCTCCCGGCTGGCAAACGAGGCGGCTGGCACCACGACTCGGTTTATCCAAGCTTCGCCTCACCTCCTTGCCCCACGGGCGTTGAACTTCGCAGCAAAGTGTACCCGAATAAACTCTTCGGTCGATGCCCCGCAGATATGTCGCCGTGTGCGGTGCGACCGAGGCGACGCCATCGCAGCTCGATGCGGCACGCGAGGTGGGCAGGCTGCTCGCGAAGTCGGGCGCGGTCGTGATCAACGGCGGATACGGCGGCGTTTCCGCGGCGGCGAGCGAGGGCGCCGCCGGCGAAGGAGGCACCGTCGTCGGCCTCCTCTCGGAGGGCGATCGCGATGGAGCCAACCCTCACCTGACCGTTTCGCTGCCGACCGGGTTGGGGCAGGGACGCAACCTGCTGATCGTCACGGCCGCGGAGAGCGTGATCGCCATCGGCAGGGGATGGGGCACGCTAAGCGAGATCGCGCTGGCGCGAAGGCTCGGCCGGTCGGTATTCGCCCTCGACACGTGGAATGTGCAGGGACTCGAAGTCGTCGACACGCCCGCCGAGGCGGTAAGGCGCGCTCTTGGCGAATGAACCGCGCATCAAGAAACGGGTCGTCAAGAAACCTGACGGCCGGTACCTGATCTATTTCGAGAAAGCTTGAGCGAATTACGCTGGAATCCGCTCCTCGAGGAGTGGGTCACGGTCGCGCCGCTGCGGCAGGACCGCACCTATCACCCGCCGGCCGACCATTGCCCGTTGTGCCCGACGCGGCCCGGCCAGGCCGAGACGGAGATTCCCGAACCCGATTACTACATCACGGTTTTCGAGAACAGGTTTCCTTCCTACACGGGAGAGCAGGGTCGCTGCGAGGTGGTTTGTTACACGCCCGACCACGACTCGTCGCTGGGCGCCCAGAGCGTGGACCGCATCCGCGACCTGATCGAGGTTTGGCGCGACCGCACCAACGAGTTGGGCCGGCTGCCCAACGTGAAGTACGTCTACGTGTTCGAGAATCGGGGTGAAGAGATAGGAGTCACGCTGAGCCATCCGCACGGACAGATCTACGCCTATCCCTTCGTCCCGCCGGTGCTGCAGCGCGAGCTCGCGGCTGGGGCGCGGCACATGCGCAAGACCGGTCGCTGTCTTTACTGCGACGTCATCGAGGGCGAGAAGAACGGCGTGCGCACAGTGCTGCGCGACGACAGGTGGATTGCGTTCGTGCCGCCATTCGCGCGGTGGCCGTACGAGGTCCACCTCGCGCCGACCAATCACCGCGGTGGACTCGCCGACCTCGACGCGGACGATGACCGGTCCTTCGCGGCCAGCCTGAAGGCGTTGCTCCAGAAGTACGACCGGCTCTTCGAGCGTCCGCTTCCTTATGTGATGGCGATGCATCAGCGACCGCCCGGACGCGGTGCGCGCCACCACCACTTCCACGTCGAGTTCTACCCGCCGAACCGCACGCGCGACAAGCTCAAGTACCTCGCCGGCTCCGAGCTTGGAGCGGGCGCGTTCATCCTCGACGCGCGAGCCGAGGACACCGCCGCGGAGCTTCGTGCCCTCTAAGGCCGAATGGCACGGGCGCGCGCCCGGCCGGGTGAACCTCATCGGCGAACACGTCGACTACCTCGGCGGGGTAGTGCTGCCCGTAGCCGTGGACCGCTTCACCGAGGTGCGCGGCCGGCCCGCCGATGAGTGGTCGATAGAGAGCGAGGTCCAAGGGGGCCTCGCCTACGTGCAGGCAATCGGTGACGAGCTCGGCGCAGGTCCGCAGGCGGTGCATGTCGTGTCACAGGTACCGCCCAATGCCGGCATCAGCTCCTCGGCAGCATTGCTGGTCGCGGTTGCGGCAGGCTTGAGGCCGAGCATGGAAGGCAAGCAAGCCGCGCTCGCGTGCCAGCGCGCGGAGCAGAAGGCGACCGGTGTTCAGGTTGGGGTGATGGACCAGTTCGCATCGGCGCTCGGCCGTCGCGGCGACGCGCTGCTCCTCGATTGCGCGACCCTGGAGTACGAGTTGGTCCCATTTCCTGATGAGATAGCGATTGCCGTGATCGATTCAGGCGAGCATCGTTCGCTTGCGGCTACCCCATACAACCAGAGGCGCCGCGAGGCGGAGTCAGGTGATCCGAAACGGATGCGACACGTTCATTCGGAGATCGCCCGAGTCCACGCCTTCGTCGCGGCGCTGCACGAGAAGGATTTCACGCGCATAGGCCGGCTGCTCAAGGAATCGCACCAGAGCCTTCGCGACGACTTCGAGGTCTCCACCCCGACCGTGGACGCGCTCGTTGAGCGGGCGGCCTCGATCGACGGCTGCTACGGCGCGCGCATCATGGGAGCGGGCTTCGGCGGCAGCATGCTCGCGCTGGTCGATCGGCGCAAATCGGAGACCTTTGTCGAGTCGATGGGCAGGCCGGTCCTCCTCTGCTCGACTGCGGACGGCGCATTCCTGAGGACGGCATGAGCGATTCGCTCTTCATGCCTCTGACCCAGCGCGTGAGCGCGCGCGAGCTCACCAGGTGGGAGGCCGTGTGGATGCCGCTTGGCGAGGGCGAAGCGGAGCGGCTGACGATCGGACGAGGCACCGGATGGAAACCGATCGAGGTGCCGCGGCAGCTGGCGGGGCGGGAGGGCCGGCAGTCGATCTGGTATCGCACCGAGTTCCCGCGCCCGGACCACGCCGGGCGCGTCGTGCTGCGCATCGGGGGCGCCTTCCTGGCGACCAACGTCTGGTTGAACGGCCGGCTGCTCGGCTCGCACTATGGCTACTTCGCGCCGTTCGGATTTGACCTCACTCCGTACCTCAAAGGAGAGAACCTGCTCGTCATCTGCTGCGAGGCGCCGGTCGAGCCGCAGCCCGAGAAGAAGCGCCACATCATGGGGCTCTTCAACGACGGCGACCTCAAGCCGTATCCGGCTTCCGCGTATTCGAGCCTGCCGGAGCCGTATGTCATAGAAGTCCCGCTCGGCTTGTGGCAGCCGGTGCAGCTCGAGTACGTGGGGTCGATCGCGATCGACTGGCTGCGGCTCAAGCCCACCTTCGAAGGCACCGACGGCAGGCTCGAGGTGGAGGCTCGATTGCGCAACCTGGACGGCCGGCAGATGGACGGAGAGGTCGAGCTCTCGGTGCCGTCGCCTGGCCGCGATCCGCTGCGCCTGCGCCGCGAGGTGCGGCTTGGCGGAGGGACGGAGCAGACGGTGACGATGCGGCTTGCGCTTCCAGGCGCGAAGCGATGGCAGCCGTGGCGTCTGGGCGAGCAGCCTCTCTATCACGCCGAGTTCGTCGCCCGGTCGGAAGGCGGCGAATCATCGCGGATCGACGACGTCTTTGCGTTTCGCGAGCTTGGCTGGGACATCGGCCCGCGGCGCTGGAGCTTTGCCGTCAACGGGCGTCCCATATTCCTGCGCGGTGCGTGCTATGCGCCGTCGTATCGCCTCGACGAGCTGAATGCACGGACGTTTGCGGCCGACCTCGCGACCGCAAAACAGGCTAACGTCGACGCGCTGCGCGTGATCGCCAACGTCCTCCCGCCGGAGTTCTACCGGCAGGCTGACGAGGCCGGCATGCTGGTGCTCCAGGACCTGCCGCTCACGGGCACCTACGTCTATCACGGCCGCACAGACGAGACGCGCTTCTTTGAGACCGCGGCGCGAGAACAGCAGGCCGCGATGGTCACCCTGCTGCACAACCACCCATCCGTCGTGATGTGGATCGCGCATGACGACCCGCCGTGGCTCGCCACCAACTTCGACCTTGGCGACGTGCACGCGGTACGGCAGAACCACTCCATCGACCAGGACCTGAAATCACACTTCGACCGGCTCGATCCGAGCAGGCCGTCCATCGCCGCGTCGGGCGATGTGGATCTCCACCTCGGGCTCGGTTGGTCGGACGGTGCGTGGCGCGACATCGCACAGGTCGAGCCGTTGATGGTCACGGCTTTCGGCGCGCAATCGCTGCCTGCGGTCGACTCGCCGGCGTGGGACGGAATCGAAAAACGATGGCCGGTCGCGGATGACGAGCCGGCCTGGCGGTACGCCGGATTTCAGCCGATCAACTGGGCGGAGCGGGGCGTGGGTCTCCCCTCATCGCACCAGGCGCTCGAGGAGTACGTCGCACTCTCGCAGTCCTATCAGGCAGGCGTCATCAAATACGCTGCCGAGCACCTGCGCACGCGGAAATTCGAGTCGTGCTGGGGCGCGTTTGCGTATCACATGGTGGATCCGCACAAAGGCATCGGATTCGGGCTGCTCGACGGGGCGCGCGTTCCGAAGCTCGCGCTCGAGGCGCTGACCGAAGCGTTCAAGGCGACGCGGGTCATCATCGAGCCCCTTGCGTTCGAGCCCGCCCGCCCGTTTGGCTTCCTGCAGAATCCGCTCGTTCCATTCGCCGCGAGGCTCGTGATCGTCAACGACGACCCTCTGGTGATGGGTCGCGGGACAGTCCGCTGGTCGGTCACGCGGGAGAAGGCGGCCGGTGCGCGCGGGTTGGACCGCGTGCGGGACGCCGTGCAGAAAAAGTCTTACTCCGGAACAATCGAGGTCGAGGTTCCGACCGCATTCGAGCCCGCGGTCAGCGCGACAACCCTCAGCCTTCCCCTTGCGGCCGAGGGCGAGTACCGCATCGAGGCGTCGCTGACCCTATCCGGTCAGATCATCGACCGTGCCGAGCTTTCATTCAGTGTCACATCGAAACTGCCCACGATCCAGCCGCGGCCCGAGATACCCCACTACCTGGCCGAGCGCCTGGCCGACCTGCGCAGCCTGCGACCAGAGGCGCAAGGCCTCAGCTTCGCCCTCGAGAATCGCACTCGGCCCGCGGTGCTGGTTGGAGTGACCGGCTTGCGGCTCGACGGCGTGATCGTCACCGGTCACCAGATGCAGATCGAAACCAACGCCGGTCTTGCGCCCTTGCCCAAGCGCCTCGACATGCCGTTGGGCCGGCGCCTGGTGCTTCACGTGGTGACCGGCGAGCCGATCGGCGCGGGCGCTCATTCGCTCGAGGCGGACATCACCGTGCCTGGTATCGCGTCGGGCCGATTGGTCATCGAGAACGGCTCCAACTCGCGTGGCGGAGGCTAACCTCAGTGGCATACTTCTGCACTACGCATTCGGCACCTGACGAACTGAACCATGGCCGTCTAGGCGAGAAGGGAGGCTCCCCACCGCATGTCAGATGAATATCGCCTGATCCTCGACATCATCCTGGCGGTATTCGCCATCTTCGCCGCGATCTTTTACCTGAGAACTCGGCGCCGCCGCAAGAAGAAGGCCGCGCCGCCGGTCCGGCCCGCGGCACCGACGAACCAGACCGCAGGCGTCGCGGCGACGTGGGCTCCGCCGACTCCGGCGCGTCCTCCCATCGCTCCGACCGTGGTGGCTCCGCCCTCGGCTGGGTGGGGCGAGCCCGCGTCGCCGGCGGTCGCGTCGCCTCCTGCTTCGGCAGCGCCGTCGTGGGGCGCACCGTCAGCGCCGGCGCCGGCATGGGGTGGACCCCCGGCCGCTCCGGCTCCGGCGCCGCCATCCGCCGCGTCCCCGACCTGGGGAGCGCCGCCTGCCCAGTCGACGCCGGACGCCGCCCCGACCTGGGGTTCACCGGCGCCTGCTTCACCGCCCGCATCAGCGCCCGCCCCCTCGTGGGGCGCGCCTGCAGCCTCACCCGCACCGCCTGCGGGGCCCGCGCCGTCTGCCCCGCCCGCTCCCTCTTGGGGTGCGCCTCCGCCGCCCGAACCCGCCGCCCAGCCGGCGGTGCCTTCAGCGTCGTCGTGGAATCCGCCTGCGCCCGCCGCCCCGGCTCCCGCTGTCACAAACAACGACTGGGGCGCGCCGCCTGCCGCATCGACCTCATCGCCGCCCACGGTTGCACCGTCCTGGGACGTGCCCGCGAGCTCGCCTCAATCAGCGCCGCCAGCACCGGCGTGGGACATCCCCCGGACCGAGGAACCCGCAGCGCCGCCCGCCGCGTCGTGGGGCGCACCCGCCGCGGCGGCACCCGCTCCGGCGTGGGGCGCACCCGCCGCCCCGGCGCCCGAGCAGGCGAAGCCGATGGAGGCTGTGGCTCCGCCGTGGAACGCTCCGGCGCCGGTATGGTCGGCGGCCGCCCCCCCGGCGGCTCCCGCCTCCACTGACGCCGACCTGGCGGCCGGCGCCCAGGCAGTGGAAGCGCCGGTCGAGGCTCCCCCGGTCGAACCCGAGGTGGCCGAACCGCCCCCCGCACCCTGGTCCGCGCCCTCGTCCGGGATGGATGTGGCCGCGACGATGGTCGCGCCTCCGCCGTCTGGGGCGGGTGGCGCTGAGCGCGAGCCGACGACCCTGATGCCGGCCTGGCAGCCCCCGCCCGCGGCTCCCCCCGCTGTGCCCGACACGATGGCCATGCCCACCCGGCCCCCGGCAGCTGCCGGAACCGGACCGCAAGCCGAGCTGACGATCGAAAACGGGCCGGACGCCGGGCACAACCACCGCGCGGGTGACCACGCGCTGCGCCTGGGGCGCTCGCCCGACAACGACGTGATCCTCCGCGACCCCGCGACGAGCGGGCACCATGCGCGGCTCGAGAGGCGCGGCGACCAGTTCTGGGTCGTCGACCTGGGCAGCACGAACGGGACGTTCGTCAACGGCGAATCCGTCCAGGAGAAGCAGCTGAACCACGGCGACCGGCTCACGGTCGGCCAGAACTCGGTCCACTTCTCGCTTCTCGGAGCCTAGTGACGGTTCGGCTCGTTAACTAGCACGATGCGTCTACGTATCGCGTGGGCCACGGATCCCGGTCTCGAGAGAGAGGAAAACGAGGATTCGGTCGCGGTGTGGCGGCACAAGGCCGGGCTGGACACGCTCATCGTGGTTTGCGACGGCATGGGCGGGCACGCGGCGGGTCAGCATGCGAGCTCCATCGCGGTCAAGACCGTGACCACCGTGCTTGCCGAGGACGGTCAGGAAGGTCCCGACGTCGAACGCCTGAAGCGCGCCTGCAAGGACGCCAACACTGCGGTCTTCAACGCGGCCCGTGACAACCCCGACTGGAGCGGCATGGGGAGCACGATGGTGATCGCCGCGATTCGCTCCGGCGAGATCGCGCTGCTCAACGTGGGCGACAGCCCGGCATATCTGTTTCGCAATGGACTGCCGAAGCTCATCTCGCAAGACCACTCATGGCCCGCCGAACAGGTCCGGCTTGGACTGATCAAGCCCGAGGAGGCGGCGAACCATCCCCTCAAGCACCGCCTGACGCGAGCGGTCGGCGTGTGGGAGCAAATCCAGCCCTTCACCGACAAGTTGAAGCTCGAGGAGGGCGACGCGATCGTGTTGTGCAGCGACGGCGTCGAGACCGCAGGAGTGGGCGTCGAGGAGATGGGGCACCTGCTGCTGCGGGACGGCAACCTGGACCGAGGCGCGGAGCGCGTGATCGAGCGATGCCGCGAGCTAGGCGCGCCGGACAACGTCACCCTCGCAGTGGCCCGAGTCGAAGTTGACGTGACAAAGACCGCGGTCTTACCGAAACTGAAAATCTAGAAAGCCCGGATCAACGTTTCGGAGACGTGCTCGACTTTCATCGTCGAGCCCCGTTTGCGGAGCCCCGCCTCGAGCTGCATCTGGCATCCCGGGTTGGCCACCGCGACGACGTCGGCCCGCGTGGCCGCCAGGTCGTCGAGCTTCTCCTGCAGGATGCGATTCGACATGTCCGGCTCGAGCGTGCTGTAGAGGCCCGCGGCGCCGCAGCAGATGTCGGCGTGCCGCATCTCGACCCAGTCCACGCCGGGTATCGACCGGATCAGGTCGCGCGGCTGCTTCTTGATGCGCTGCGCGTGCGCGAGGTGACACGCGTCCTGGTAGGTGACCCGCAATTTCACCTCGCGCTTCGGTTCGGGCAACCCGACTTCGGCCAGCCACTCGCTGAGATCCTTCACGCGGCCCTTCAGCTCGGGATAGAAGTCCTTCAGATGAGCGCCGCAGCCGGCCGAGTCGACGACGAGCGCATCGAATTCGCCGGCGGTATAGACGCGCATGTTCGCCTTGCGCAGGCGATCGGCACCCTTGAGGTCGCCGTTGTGCGCAAACAGCGCGCCGCAGCATCGCTCGCCGCGAGGAAACCACACGTCGCATCCCGCCAGCTGCAGGAGCCTGACCGCGGCGTCGTGTGATTGTGGATAGAGGATCGGCATCACGCAGCCGACCAGGAACGCGACGCGATGCTTGCGTTCACCGATCGCTGGCGCCACGTTGCCCATCGGCGCTTGAAATTGCGCTTGCAACGAGGGGAGCATGCGTCCCGACCGCGCGACCGAGGTGAGGCGAAGTCTTTGAGCAAGGCGCGTGGCGGCTGCGGCCCCGCGCAAGCGCCGCGGGTGGGCTACGAGCTGGCGGAGAGCGGCGCGGCTCGCCGCCCGCTTGAAGGAGAAGCGGCGCTGATCCTCGACATCCGCACGTCCCGCTTCGATGATGCGGCCATACGGCACGCCGGACGGACACACGCCTTCGCAGGTGCGGCAGCCGAGACAGAGGTCGATGTGCTTCACCTGCTCCTCGTCGAACGCCAGCGTCCCGCGCTTCCACTGCGTCATGAGGTAGATCCGGCCGCGCGGCGACTCGGTCTCGAGCCCGGTGACACGAAACGTGGGGCAGGCGTCGAGGCAGAGGCCGCAGTGGACGCACGTGGCCAGGTCGTCGTCGGACAGGCGTGCAAACGGCGTGGCGCTCTTCTTAATCAAACGACAAACCTACCCGGGTTCAACACACCGTCCGGGTCAAAGGCATTCTTGATCCGGCGCATGATGCCGATCGTGGCGGGCGCCGTGCCCCAGGCGCCGACGTCGCGAATGAAGTCGTCCGGCCCGGCAAGCATGATCAGGGTCCCACCGACCGCCTCCGCCTTCGATCGGAGTTCGCTAACGCTTGCGGCGTCGCTGGCGATTGCCCAGTGCGCCACTCCGATGCCGGGGGCTGCCCACCAACCGGCTCCTCTGGGGAGCGCTTCCACCAGCTGACGAAGTTCTGATCGCGGCGCGGCGATGCTCGCCCATCGCACCGGTGCGCGTCTGGAGTGCCGCTCCCAGATCGACTGCTCCTCGACCGTCCAGCCAAGCTCACCGACCACGCGGTCGACCGCGTCACGACTGCCGGTGTAGCGGGCGAGCACCCGTCCGTCGGAGAAGACTTCGAGGGCCGAGGGCGAGACGGGCATCGACAGAGCGCGTGCGGCGTCGTCCCAGCCTCCCTCGCTCGCCACGGTCACGTCCCGAAGCGGTTTCGGGAAGACCTTGAACGACGCGGCGACGATCACGCCGAGCGAACCGAGGGCGCCGTAGTGCAGCTTCATCATGTCGTAGCCGCTGACGTTTTTCACCACCCGACCGCCGCCGCTTGCGAGCTTGCCGTCGGGCAGCGCGACCCGGATGCCGATCAGGAAGTCGCGTGGTGACCCGAAGCGCAGGCGCAGAGGTCCGGTCCACCCGCTCGCCAGCAATCCACCGATCGTGTGGCCGGGCGAGTGGAATGGATCGAGCGGAAGAAACTGTCCCGCCTTCGCCAGCTCCGCCTGCAGCGCCTCCAGTGTGATGCCAGCCTCGACGCTGACCACCATGTCCGACTGCGAATGCTCGATCACGCGGTCGAGGCGGGTTGTGTGCAGAAGCACGTCGGCACGTGCGGGCGGATCGCCCATCCCGCTTGCCCTGCCCCCGCCGACCGGAATCACGGCCAGCTTTGCTTCGGCCGCTTCGTGCAGGTGGCGCGCCAGCTCTTCAGCGGTCGCCGGCTTCTCGATCGCCGGTTCCGTCACCACCATTTCGCCTCGATGGCAAGGCCGGTGCGACCCGCCAGGTGGATCGGCTTTCGTGAAGGGTCGGGGAAGATCTTGCCGGGGTTGAGGATGCCGTCCGCGTCGAAGACGTCCTTCACCCGATGCATCGCATCGAGGTCGTCTTCGCTGTAGATCCACGGCATGAAGGCGCTCTTTTCCAAACCGATTCCGTGCTCGCCCGACAGCGCGCCGCCAAGCTCGACGACCGCGCGAAGCATCTCCTCCCCGGCCGCCTCGACCTGGTGCAGCACGTCGCGATCGCGGAGGTCGAAAAGGATGTTGGGATGCAGGTTGCCGTCTCCCGCGTGAAACACGTTCGCCACCGGCAGCCTGTAGTGCTCGCCGATCTCG
>WNGG01000964.1_pt1 | contig 35143 bp, 32 predicted proteins | sample 5400661 | NCBI WGS metagenome assembly WNGG01 (sample SAMN13153372, study PRJNA577476) | soil metagenome | isolation source: 100 cm soil or saprolite under Garry oak tree replicate 1 | place: USA:California | collected 2016-06-15
CTGGTGATGGATTTTATCGAGGGGGAAACGTTGGAGGAATACCTGCACAAGGAAGGGACAGGACAATCGCTCCCAGGGCTGGAAGCTTCCCAGGACGTGCCAATGAATTGGCACTCTACAGCCCTGCCACACAAAGGGGTGCCTCTACAAGAGGTGCTCGACATTGGCCTCCAGCTCTGCACAGTCCTTGATTACCTGCACACTCGACAGCCGCCGATTATCTTCCGCGACATCAAGCCTGCAAATATTATGCGGACAGCAACGGGAAAACTGTACCTGATTGACTTTGGTATCGCCCGGCGTTTCAAGCCGGGGCAGGCGAAAGATACGATAGCTCTTGGCTCGCCGGGGTATGCCGCGCCCGAACAGTATGGTAAGGCACAGACAACAGTGCGGGCGGATATCTATAGCCTGGGGGCGGTACTGCACCAGTTGCTTTCAGGAGATGACCCATCGGAGACGCCATTTCGCTTTGCACCTTTGCGCTTGTATGGGCCACCGGGACTTTCAGAGCTTGAGGCATTGATTTTGCGAATGGTGGAGATAGAGGTTGAGAACAGACCGGCGAGTATCAGTGAGGTCAAGGAGGAACTAGAGCATATCCGTGCGTTGCAGGTAAGCTCAGGCGCAAGTATCTGGCAACTCAGTAGTCTACCATTACCTCAGCCTCCTCCGGCTACAGGACGAGGATCACATCAGTCGGGGAAAGGTTCGGGACAACGGCAGCAACAGCAACAAATAGTGCTTCCTCCCAAAGGTCGCTCACGACGGAGGTTTGTCATTGCTGGACTGGCAGCTTCTACCGCTCTTGTCCTGGGGACAAGTGTTATCGGAAATCTCCTCTCGCTTGCGCCGGAACCTGGTATCCACATGGGTCCACCCCGGGCACACAGAACCTTTATCTATAGAGGGCACACAAAGCCAGTACGTGCGGTAGCCTGGTCAGCTGATGGAAAGTTGATTGCCTCAGCAAGTGAGGACCAGACAGTACAGGTCTGGAGTGCGGATCGCTTTGATGGAGACGAGGGCGGTTACTTGACCCAATACGTTGGTAATTCCCAGAACGTAGATGCGGTGGCATGGGCACCTCGCAGCACCAGGATCGCCTCTGGGGATAATGACATCGTGCATATATGGAACACTGACCCTGGTTCATCAGAAGGATGGTTCAATCTATCGGCTCAGGCAGAGTCTGGAAATAATCATCCCCAAATGGTGATAAGTGGGATCGCCTGGTCGCCTGATGGGCAGTATCTCGCCTTTCCCTGTCTCACAGGTATCCAGGTATGGGATACCAATACAAAGCAATATGTCACCACTTTGCATGGTCAGCAGACTATTACTTCTGTTGCCTGGTCGCCTGATGGCAAATACCTTGTCGCTGGTGCTTCGAGTTCAGTGGTGCAGGTCTGGGATTTTACGACCGGGAAAGAATTTGCTTCCTATTTCCACGATGATGCAGTGCTGAGTGTGGCATGGTCCCCCGATAGCAGCTTTATTGCCTCCGCAAGCAGAGACCAGACCGTACAGATTCGTAAAGCTACAGGAGAACTACTTATCACCTATCGTGGTCATACAGATGCGGTAAATGCCGTGGCGTGGTCTCCTGATGGGATGCATATCGCATCTGGAAGTGCAGGCGCTGACTCGAATGTGCAGGTCTGGGATCCCCTTACTCGTCGTTCCCCTTTTCTCTCTCTTCAGGCCGCCTATAGCGGTGTCAATGCTGTGGCGTGGTCTTCCGATGGAGTATACCTTGTGGTCGGAACGAGTGACAATACAGTGCTTGTGCTGGAGTATCGCTATAAGCGTGGTGAGTGATGCTTCACCGTGTGAACTATGCCATAGCATCTCAGTATCAGACAATGGCAACGGTCGCCCTACCAAATCAGCCAGATGCAGTCTCACTACTGAGCGATATCACCTCGTCTCCGACGTGTAGAGTCGCATTCCATGTAACAGTGATGGCATCCTTGACGCTTTCATGAGCAGGGCAGCCGCTGGGATGAGCTCGGAGCGCTCGCTCAGCAGCCTCACGAAACTCAGGTGGCACAGTAAGGTCATAATGAACGGCAATTGATTTGATACGAATGGTCTTACCAATACCGACGATACGACCATCGACGGTGGCAGTGTACTTCTGGCGGTCAAAAGGAATCTTGCGCCCTGCCAGGGCACCGGCAAGCGTGCCGTACATTCAGCCAGCGACGGCCGCAACGATATGATCGAGGGTCGAGGCGATTGGCGGTCCCTCCGTTCTACCATAGTACTCGCGCAGAGCACCCTGAACGCCATACACAACAGGTTCTTTCACCTCACCGAGGTAGGCGTTCCGATAGCCGTCTTTGTAGACGAGGCTGGCATGGGAGATATATTCGAAGTTGTCTTTTTCTGCCATAATAGGTGTCTTTCCTCCCAAATGTGCTGCCCATTCTGATTCCGAAAGTGGCGATCAACGCTCGTTGTGGGGAATGGGCCTGACAACATTAGCACGAAATCTAAGACTGTACTATACTTACGTATGTAGCTAAGTTTTATGCTAACACATTGCACCTATCGTGTCCAGAATGATACGAACAGATCCAGGGGATTCATTCTCCTTCTCCTGCCAACACGCCCTTGGGAAAGCAAGAGATGCCCTTTTTCCGATTTTTGCAGACCTTTGTACCGAAGATGGACGGCCAGAGAGCGCATGAAATCGTAGCCATCACTTATCGAAGAAGGCGGATAGCCCCACTGTTCTTCGAACGCCTTATGAGAAAGGGCATCTCCGGCCAGTGGAATGACTATATGATAAAACTGTTCGACTGAAAGATTGCTCAGTATGTTACGTACCTCACCCACTTCTGGAACAATCCATGAAGCACATGGATCATCAGGCTCAGCCTCGTTTAGCTCATCGAAGGAGGCATAGATCTTTTCTGTATCGTCGGATTGTATCCGATATCCAACTTGATAGCGGTACTCATCAGTCCAGTCAAGATACTGAACATGTTCATCTGCGTCATCTAGCCACTGGACAATGGTCTTCATCAGGATATCATCTGGCAGGGTGAGTAATGCTTCTTGTACTTGCTGGGTAAGGTTCTTCGTTTTCCCTTTCATGGTTCACCATTTCTTTCAGATTCGTGCTCACCAGATTGCGGCGAAGGCAATTCCCGCCTCATCTCATTTTCTTGTGAACCTGTTTGTGCTGCTTCCTTAATTGCCTCCAAATAGTATATCTTTTTGGCCTCAACCAGGGCACGCTCAAAATTTGCGAGCACATCCTTCTCCCGGTAAATAATCTTCTCCTCGGCAAAGAGTGGCCTACCAAAACGGAAAATACCATCCTGCTCTACATGTTCCACCTTCCGAAGTTTCTTAGGAGCAGGAAAAAATGTTCTTCCGACAGGATAGGGCATGTGAAACGAGAAACGCATCTCCGGGAAGGCAGCTGCGGTTATCTCCAGGTAGTAAAGAGAGTAATAATCTTTTTCTATATTCACACAACAGTGAGGACACTGCTTGATCATCGACCTATGAGCGGAATAAAATTCCCATTTGTCAGTGTAGAAGTCCTCCCTTTTCATTTCCCAGTGCTCCTGGCAAATCTGTAATGAGATTTTATCCGCATCCTCTGGACGATAGAAAGAGAGCCGTGCATAAAGGCTTTGGGCTAGAAGTTGCATAGCTTCGTTCTTCCGCCTATACCACACCTCCTTTTGTTTTGTATAAAGGGCAGAATGCTTAATACCTCTGTGACTTTTGACCTGATATGCCTTCGCCCAGCGTGATGCCCAAACCGTCCAGAAAGCGAGTTCGAAGGCTACTGCTAATTCAGGAGACGCTTGTTGTTTCCAAACCTCAACAGTTTCCATCCAGGAAGTGAGAAAAGTCTGCCGAGATTGTTGATTAGCTCTCCTGGCTTCTATAGCAACTTGCGCTCCAGCCTTCCGGTTTTGCTGTACCTGGACTTGATGTGCCTCTCTCCATTGCTGAATCTCTTCTTGGGAAAGACCAAGCACTACACGTCTGTCGTGGACAGGGTACTCCATATCCCAGCCAGCCTTCCTAAAAGATCGGTACTCCAGGACGGGGATCTTCCCCTCTCTAATCCAGCGTTGCCGTTCAGTTTTTGAGCAGTGAAGTAGGGTTTCTAACTCTAAGGGGCCAACAGCCAGCTCGATTTTAAAGGTCTCCAAAAACCGTGCTCGTTCAGTATCCTCCCTACCTATTAAGGCAAGAAGTTTTTCCACAAGTTGGGCTTTGAGTTCTGGTGTCTTTTGGGACAGGCCCAGAAATTCGATCAGTTGGGCTTTGGGAATTGCAGAGGAGATTAATTTTGAAAGTGTAGGCACCTCTGGGTGGTCTCCGGTTCTCATAGTGTATCTCCATACGGCATAATCTGCACAAGCTGTTTGTCGCTCGTGTGTCGCTATCTATGGAAATACGGTGAGGGTTGTACAAAGCGGAAATTCTATGATGAGTTATCAGACTGAGTACAAGAATGCTCATTTGCTGTCAGTCACCCTGGCAGTTCAATCCTTATCATAAGTATCCTGCTGCTGGGCTAATTTCTCATTGATCTTCTGCATATACATACGACGGAGACGTGCTTTCTCTATAATAGCTGCTTCTTCAGCATCAGCAGGGACAAGTGGGGGCACAGGCGTAGGTTTGCGGTTCTCATCGAGGGCTACATAGATCACCTGGCTGCTGGCAATCTGGCGTACTTCGCCTGTGAACAAGTCTTCTGCTGTGACTTCAACGCCAACTTCCATACTGCTCCGCCCGACGTAATTCATCTGACAGTGAATGGAAACGACATTGCCGATATAGGCGGGTGCCAGGAAATCAAAATGATTGATGCGAACAGTTACAACATTTCGACGTGAATGCTTAATCGCGACGATAGCTGCTGCTTCATCCACCATGCGCATGATAACTCCACCATGGACATTGCCATGCACGTTCGCATCCAGCATCTCCATAAGCCGACTGCTTGTAGTACGCGAGTAATCGATGCTGTGACCCTCGTTCAAATCCATCTGACTCAAGCCTTCTTCAAGTTCCGAAACATTGAGAGCAGTTCTTCCTTCGTCCCAGGAAAGACTGGCTCCTGCGCCAGTTTGTGGAGGAGGCTGATCGTTTGCTGTACCTGTTCTACATACGTGTCGCAACCAGGGCACTCTTCAACATGTGCTTCGAAACGCATGCGCATCTCTGGTAACAATGTGTGCTCCAGATAATCTGTTACGAGTTCTACGATCTCTTTACAGGTAAGCTCATTTTCGTTCGTCATGGTCTGATCTACTCTTCCTCGAAGTACTGCTCAAGCGCTCGTCGGACTCGTGACCGCGCGCGATGGAGCAACACCCTTTGATTCGCTTCAGTTAACCCGAGGAAGTGACACACCTCATCGGACGTCCAGCCTTCGATATCACGCAGTGTGATGACCTCCTTCTGCTTTGTGGGCAGTGCATCAATCGCCTCGTTGATATGGGCAAGAGTTTCCTGCGAAAGGAGCCGATCTTCGGGAACTTCATCCCAACTTTTAGGGAATGATACCCAATGGCCGGGCCATCGGGCACCGGGTGGCCGAAATCGTTCAGGATCCACTGCTGGTTCGTCAGGCTCAGTATCAAACTCTGGTAGTGCAGAGAAAGGAATACCACGTCCTTCGCGCTGTCCACGAGTTTTGGCGCAATTACTCAAGATACGAAATATCCAGGTCTTGAGTGAAGAGCGTGCTTCAAAGCGATTAATACCCAGGAGCACACCCATCCATGTTTCCTGAACAACTTCCTCGGCCACCTGGTGGTTTGGGACGTAGACTAGCGCAAGACGCAGCATCGCAATGTGATACTGGTCTATGAGCGAGACAAAAGCGGATTCATCCCCATTGCGCAGTGCCTCGACAAGATACAGATCATTTGCAGATGCTATAGGGACTGCCACGTCGGCTCCTCCAGCTTTTTGCTGACCCGTGGCTGTCTCAAGGGTCTCTTCCGGCTGTTGCATTCGTTGGCTCACGCTTCCTACCGTTGCTAAGAAGTACATCTAAGTTAATCAATCTGTTACAAAGTACTGCTATCCACACAAACGAAGCATGGTTTCTTGGGACAAAGCGGAATGCAGGGTAACCGATTTGATCCAGCCGTTGACGAACATCCTTCCTCCATCGAGGCACCCCCGCGAGGGTGTTGGCGGCAACCGTAGCGCCAGCCCGGACCCGATATACGAGCCCGAGTTGAGAGGTTTGGTCTTCATGGTTGGACGAACATGGCGTGTCGTTTCGCGATCTTGCTTGAGGAAGGCGACGCCTAAGAGGGCGATATTAATGGCTGCAGCGTAGTCTCTGGCTCCATTCCAGCCACACGCGAAACAGCGGAGCCAGGCTCCCGAATCGAGGGGTTTGGAGTCACGAGCAGGGTCTGCATAGGTGTTGGCAGGCTTGCCACACTGAGGGCAGGTGTGCGTGGTGCCTCTGGGGTGCTGCCAGGCCAGATGCACCCCTGCCAGGTGGCATTTATAGCGCAGGGTTCGCCACAGCGCCCCTCGGATCTGCGAGTTATTGCGCCAGCGAACCCAGCGGCCCCGGGCAGATTTTCCCCGGCCCTCCGACTTCATCGACTTGAGGGATTCGCCGGAGATCAGCTCCGCTTCCCACACGGTCGCCAGCAGGATCAGGATGTTGGCCGCCAGGTGCGCCAGGTCGTTGTTTCTGGCTTCGTACTTCCTCCAGCAACGCGCGATCTCCCGGCGCAAGATGTCCAGCGAACGCTCGCTTGGCTCTCGCCTGGGATCACCCAGAGGAAACTGATCGCGCCTGGCCGAAAGCACCGCCACCTTCCTTTTGAGACGATCAATGTGCCGCCGGGTACGAGCCTGGCACCCATCGAACCCGCCGGTGTCTAAGAACAACGGGGGAGAGAGCCGGTTGCCTGAGAGATCCACCACCGTGGCAGTAACCAGCGTGCGTACCCCCCAATCCCAGCCCAGTACTCGCCGGACCTGCCCGCGCTCAGGCAGCTCGGGGACGGGAACCTCGATGATGAAGTCGAGCACGGCGTAGCGGGTGCCATCCGGTTCGGCGATCTCGCGCAACGTGGGAGCGAGTATGGCACCTTGCTTGAGGCGCTCCAGCACTGGATCGGGTAAGGGCAATCTCATTTGCGGCTCGGTCCAGCTGGCAGGCCAAGCCCCGCTCTGATCAGGGGCACGAAACGCCAAATAGCAGCAGCATCCTTGCAGATCGATGCGCAACCGATACGCCTGGCCGTTCTCGCCGCCATCGTCTCCCGCGTAGGGCAAGATGCCGCGCTTCTGAACGGGAATCGCCTGCATTTGTTCATAGGTGTCGGGAAAGCAGCCGTTGGCGAGGTAGAAATTGCACGCCTGTTCAATCAGGCTTTGCAGTTCCACCGCACTGCCCCCATCGCTGTGCTCTTCCCGCAGGCCAGCCAGGGCAGCTTTGATCGCTTGGCGGTTCTTGCCCGCTCGTTTTTTCTCCGTTTTCGGCAGGATCATGCCCTGCTCAAGCAGAGGAAGGATTAGGGCAAACTGTTTCTTGCGCTCGGCTTGCCCACGTAGGATGCGGCCAGCTTGCTCGGCTTCGCAGCGCCATTGCCGGTCCCCGTGAAAAGCAGGGGAGCCTATCATGGCCATCACCTGTTTGTAGCCATACTTGGTCTCCCGCTCCCCAAAGGCATCCAGCAACGGCCAGAGCGCGACTACCGTGGCATTGATGACCTCGCGTGAGACATCCAGCAGGCGCAGGGCATCGGCTTGCACCCCATCAGGCAAGCGAACCGGGTGGCTTAGGGACTGTGTAGCACGGCTTAGGCGCATGCCAGTACCTCTTTCTGCTTCTGCGAACGCATCCCATATAACTTCCCCGCGAAGGAAGCGAGAATCGAGAGTAAGTCCTCCATCAACTTCTGCTCCGCCGTTTTCTCCTCTCCTGGATCCAGGACGCTGCAAGTGACGCAAAAGCTGGTGAAAAGCTGTTCTCAATAGCCCTGGCCGAAACGAGTTAAGCGGTCGGCAAATGTCACGGCGACCTCTGCCACCCGGTCCTCGCAGACCAGCTTGAGAAGCTGTTGCAAGCGTGTGCGCTTCGTATTGAGTCCTGAGCCAATATCTGAGAGGGTGAGCCTTTGGCGAGTCGGACGTTCTGTCTTGGCCCATGCCTCTAGCCGTTCGATCTGGCGATCCAGATCAGGCCCGCTGACCCGTGCGTAGAGAACCAGGAGCCGATCATCTGCCTGGCCAAGCAGTCGGTCAATCTCACTGCGAGGAACACGGGCTTCGATCCCTACCCCAACGGCTTGAATCTTGCCCGTTTTGATCCAGCGCCGAATCGTGATCGGATGCAGCCCCAATTCCTCCGCAGCCTTTCCGACCCGCAAATACTTTCGATCACTTTTTCTCATGATAGGGATAGGATAACATAGAGGGAGATCAATGGCAACTGCTCATCACCCTTATTGTTATTGTCCAATGATTATGTCAGGGGGTAAGTGTCCAGTGAATCTGTCAGGCAAGCCAGCCTTTTCCACAGAAACCGATATGACATCATCTCTCCATTTTCCTGGGATGAGACCCTTTGGATAGAGGTTCCATATCCAGCCAAAACAGGACACCATCACTCAACAGAGACCATGACATTTTCATTGGACAACAACACTGCTCATCTCCTTTAGAGCTAGCTTAGTGCCCCAGGGGAGTTGTTTTCCATTGAGGGAGCGTTAAAAATGATCTAACAATCGGAAATATACCCCAACGCCATTGCACAGTTAAACACCTTTCTCGCTTGCATAGTCCTGTCTTCGAGCGATTCGTTACACATGCACCTGCGAAATCGAGCAGATGGTCGCCCCTACCCAGCCCAGGGTCAGGAAGTGAATTTGAACGATTGCAGCATCGGCTGGAAGTGAGTGCTATTAGCCACATCGAATAAAGCCCTGGCAGTGCCATAAGCAATGATAAAACCCCTGGTCGAAGGCGAGCTTGCTGGATGGTTGTCGGCAATTATCACAAGCTTTACATTAGCGGTCTGCCCATTTACTGTAGAATCGCCAGATACGGCTCTCTGGCTCCAGGTTTCACCACCTACCGTGGTGGTAGGAGCAATTGTCTCGTCCTTGGGGTTCTTGAGTTTTGACCTGGCACCGGTTGCAGCGGCATCTGCTAAATCATCTGGGCTGGCTGCTCCATCAGGATTGGAGGTGACCGCTATGCTGAGATTATAAATGCCTGCTGGATCAGCAAAGGTTACAGTGCCAGTACTCTCCGATTTGGTGGTTTTCCAGCCCGGTGGATAATTCAGCGTGTAGCCATCACCTGTGTAGGTGGGCCAGGAGATGGGGGTGGAGGAAGAAGTAGCCTGAGCAGGAGTAGTATAAGTAGAGTGATTACGAGCAGTCCCGGTAGGACGCATAGTGGCAGAGGTTATCCAGTGGGTTAAAGGCATATAGAGAAGTCCAGCGCTTCCTGCGATCAGAATGAACACGAGTCCAATGAGTATACCTACTTTGTTTCTGGAAAGCCTTCTAAGGTTCGTATTGGCCATTGGCCCGGAAAAAGGCGGTGAGGCCGAGTGTGAGGGAGATTGATGAGATGAACTGCCGATAGGCAATGGCGCAAACCCATGGTTGGAAAATGGTGCTGAGGCAGAGGGACTTCTCGTCATCTCTGAAGGAGGAACAGTGACCGAGGATGGAGCGTCTTGACTGTATGCCTGTGTCGATGCTATTTGGCTGGCCTGCTCCAGAGCAGTAGCAAAGGTTTGCACATTCTCAAAGCGATCCTTGGGATCTTTGGCAAGTGCCTTCAAGACTACTTCTTCAATAGCTGGGGAGATCGTTGGTATCTTCTCATGCAACGGCGGAGGGGGTACATAGGTATGCTGATACCCCAACTGCAGAAAGTCACCATTAAAAGGGGGCACGCCGCAGAGCCACTCGTAAACGATAACTCCCAAAGAATATTGGTCACTAGCAGGTTGTGTCTTCGCATTGTAATGTTCTGGTGCTGCGTAGGACCAAGTGCCAGCTACTTTTTGTGCTTCCCAAGAGAGGGTTCTATGTGCAATAACGGCTAGGCCGAAATCACTGAGTAAAATCTCGCCCCCTTTTCCTAACAGGAAATTGGCAGGTTTGACATCTCTGTGGATCACCTTCTGCTCATGAGCATACTGCAAAGCCTCAGCAATTTGTTTCATATAGAAAACAATTGTTGAGAGCGGAAGGATTGTCCCTCTTGGGTGACGTTTGTCTAGAGAGGCACCTGGAGCGTAGTCCATCACAAGAAACGGTATGTCCCGTGTGTTGATCTTTGTCACACTGAAAGTGATAACCTGCACAATATGAGGATGTTTCAAACGGGCGATGGTCTGTGCTTCGTTACGAAGCTCTGCTATTTCCTTCACAGAGAACTCACCCTTAAGTACTTTTATAGCTGCCTTCACTGGATGGTCTGCTGTGCTGAGGTAGATATGCTCTCCCAAATACACATCAGCAAATCCACCGCCACCCAAATACTCGGTGAGACGATAATCCCCAAATTGCTCTCCCACGAAATTAATCATGATTGACGCTCCTACAGCACGATTCTGCTTGTACTCTTCTCCGTCTCTTGCACGCAAGAAATTCCTCTATCGTAGCAAGAGGCTTCTCTCTTCAGCAAGTCATCTATTAATCAAGCTTTCCTTAAACACCAGCTTCGGAATATCTAGTACAGCTCTCCTTTGATCTCCGGTAGACTTGAAGATCAGTCACAACTGAAAAATTCTCTGCACCTTTGTCTCCGAAAGGTGCAGAGGTGTCACCCGTGACTTAGGAAGTGAATTTGAACGATTGCAACATCGGTTGGAAATAAGTGCTATTCGCCGCATCGAATAAAGCCTTGGCAGTGCCGTACGCAATAATAAATCCCTTAGTGGAGGGTGACTTTGCCGGATGGTTGTCGCCAAGAACTACAAACTTCACATTGACTGTCTGACCATTTTGTGTAGCGTCACCAGTTACAGCTTTCTGACTCCAGGAATCACCTCCCACTGTGGCTGGAGGAAGGGTTTCAGTTTGAGCATTCTTTAAATTTGACTTTGCAAAATCCACACCAAGATCTACGATGTTGTCGGCACTGAGTGCTTCACCAGGATTGAGTGTGACACCAACACTGAATCGGTAGACGATGCCTGTGGGATCAGTGAAGGTGACAAGGGTCAGAGTCCCACTGGTCGACTTCTTGGCTTTCCAGCCCTGTGGAAAGTTAATTGTGTAGCCATCACCCATGTAGGTGGTCAGGGAGACAGGGGTGGGAGAGGGAGTAGGCTTAGGTGTGGGGGTCGCTGAAGAGGTGCCTCCTCCACCACAAGCAGCCAGGAGTAGAGAGATGATAAGACCACAAAGCAGCAAGATAGCTGAGCGCCTGATATGTTTTCCTGGGAATAGCATAAAGGTATCGCCCTCCAAGTTCTAAATTTAGCATAGTGCATTCTGATTATCGCGTTTCAGCGTGCCGAGTGCACATCTACACTCAGTATAGCGCAGATAAGACAGCGCGCTCAGCTATTATAACATAGTATGTAATCTACAAGGAGAGCATACGCTCCAGGGCAACCCGCGCCCAGTGAGCAGTCTCAGCATCTACACAGACCTGGTTGATTATCTTGCCTTCGACCAGTCCTTCCAGTACCCAGGCCAGGTAGGCAGGATGGATGCGGTACATGGTGGAACAGGGGCAGACAATCGGGTCAAGGCAAAAGATGAGCTGCTCCGGGTGCTCTTTTGCCAGGCGATGGACAAGGTTAATCTCAGTTCCCACGGCCCATTGAGTGCCTGCCGGGGCCTGCTCGATCTGTTGGATGATAAACTCGGTCGAGCCATTCAGGTCTGCTGCTTCCACCACCTCGCGCCGGCACTCTGGATGGACGATGACCTTGATACCTGGATATTCAGCACGCGCTTTGGCAATCTGCTGCACATTGAAACGCATGTGTGTCGTGCAGTAGCCCTTCCAGAGAATAAGCTTCGCATGCTCAAGTCCCTCCTCAGCAGTATCTGAGGCCATTGGATCTTTGGGATTCCAAACAAACATCTGCGTTGCCGGAATACCATATTTGAGGGCAGTGTTGCGTCCGAGATGCTCATCAGGGAAGAACAAGACGCGCTGGCCCTGGCTGAAGGCCCATTGGGTCACTTTCATTGCATTCGAGGAGGTGCAGACGATACCACCATTGCGGCCACAAAACGCTTTGAGATTGGCTGCTGAGTTCATGTAGGTCACCGGAATGATGCCAGCATCCTCGCCAAGTGTCTCTGTAAGTATTTCCCAGCATTCTTCGACTTCGGCGATATTTGCCATATCGGCCATGGAGCAGCCAGCAGCCGGATTGGGCAAGATGACCTTCTGATGCGGGGCACTGAGGATATCGGCGCTTTCCGCCATGAAGTGCACACCACAAAAGACAATGTATTCAGCCTGCGGACGAGCGGCGGCTAATTGGGCAAGTTTGAACGAGTCACCACGGAAATCCGCGTACTTAATAATCTCGTCACGCTGATAATGGTGCCCCAAAATGACCAGTTGATCTCCTAATGTCGCCCTGGCAGCAGCAATACGCGAATCCAGTTCCTCACCGGACATCATGGCATAGTTCTGGGGAATGGTATCAATACGTGTTTGAGCATGATGAGTATATTGAGTGCGTGTCTTTGGGGAGAGGAGGGGGAGAATGCGCTCCTCCTTGCTTTCAGCACACGCTGATTGTACAGCCATTAGTTTCCTCCTTACAGGTATGGGGACGCAAGCAATCATGCCCCGATGTGGCAGGAATTACGCAAATTCGAGTGATACGTCAAAATTGGGTGCCGAGTGCGTCAAGGCACCCAGCGAAATGAAGTCTACGCCGGTAGCTGCGACTGCGGCCAGGCGTATCGGGTCTGTGCCGATGTTCCCCGATGCCTCAATCAGCACTTTGGGAGCGCTTCGACGCACTAACGCTACTGCGCTATGCATTGTCTGCACATCCATATTATCCAGGAGCACTACATCGGCACCTGCCTGCAATGCTTCTGGTATCTCCTCAAGCGTTTCACACTCTATTTCAATCTTGAGCAAATGTGGTGCCAGGCGACGGGCGGCAGCAACAGCCTGTGCGATACCTCCTGCTGCCTTGATATGATTGTCTTTGATCAAGACGCCGTCGCTCAGGCCAAAGCGGTGATTAGAACCGCCTCCCAGGCGAACTGCATCCTTTTCCTGGCTGCGTAGTCCAGGTGTTGTTTTGCGTGTATCGAGGATGCGAGCCTGTGTTCCCTCAATGACACGGACACACTGCGCCGTGATTGTTGCAATGCCTGAGAGATGCCCCAAGAAGTTGAGGGCAACCCGTTCCGCACTTAAGAGCGAACGGGCCGGGCCACTTAAGTGCGCCAGTACCTGCCCTGGCTGAACAGCTTCTCCATCGCGTACCAGCAACTCGACAGAAACTCGTTCATCGAGCACACGAAAGGTCTCAGCAGCAACAGCCAACCCGGCGATAACACCCGCCTGGCGCGTAACAATGCTACCTCTAGCCTGTTGATCTGCAGGTACCGTGCTCAATGTGGTAATATCGGCACCTGCACCGTCTTCCTCCAGGGCACGCCGGATAAGGTTTATGGGCAGATTACGCATGAGGTACAACCTCCTGGAGATTTCCGGAGCGACCGCGAGGGTGGTCATGGAAATCTCTAAGGCGATCGCAAGGGTCGCCCTGGGCAATAAAGTTCACCCGTTGAAAGGCATAATGAGAGCCGTTAAGCGTTTCATCCAGGGTTTCGTAGTCACGCCGCCAGTGACTACCACGGCTTTCACAGCGCTGTAGGGCTGCTGCAATCACCAGTTCAGCCACTATGAGCATATTTCTTGTCTCTTCCCAGTATCGATGGCATTCCTCCCCAGAGCGAACGTATGGGATCGCCCCTACTAGACCACGGGGTAGACCTATCTCCTCTAGCATCTCGTGTACCCTCCGTCGAGCCTGAAGAAGTCCCTGCTGGTCACGAGAGAGTGAGACATATTGCCACATAACCTGTCGTAGTTCACGCCGGATTTGCTCGATGGAGTTCGAGTTGCTATCCCCCTCCACTATGGCGACATGCTCATCCGATAATGGGATAGAGTGAAATGTAGTGACACTCTTTGTGGGTGCGAGAGCGGGGATGGGTGCCATAGTGGGGCGAATTTCGTTTTCTTCGCGAACTCCCAGGAGGCCATCGGCGAGACGCAAGCCGAAAACCAGACCCTCAAGCAGCGAGTTGCTCGCCAATCTGTTGGCCCCATGGACACCTGTACAGGCAACTTCACCAACAGCGTACAGGCCAGGCAATGTCGAGCGACCATAGCTGTCTACCATCACACCACCCATACAGTAGTGGGCGGCTGGTGCGACGGGCAGTAGATCATGGACCAGGTCAAGTCCGTATTGGCGACAGATTGCAGAGATCGTCGGGAAACGGGCATACATAGGTTCGGCAGAGAGATGATGCAGGTCGAGATACTGGCAATCGGTTCCTTCAGTGAGCATTTCATTCAGGATTGCGCGGGCGACGACATCACGCGGGGCAAGCTCGGCCAGGGAGTGATACTTCGGCATGAAACGTTCGCCAGCGTGATTGCGCAGGTAGGCACCTTCACCACGTACTGCCTCTGAAACCAGGTGGGAGGTACCATTGGCTACCAGAACAGTGGGATGGAACTGCATAAATTCGAGGTCGGTAAGTGCGGCCCCTGCACGCCAGGCAAGGGAAAGACCATCAGCGGTTGCTCCTGATGGGTTGGAGGTATGCAGCCAGAGACCACCAGCACCACCGCTCGCCAGGATGGTCGCTCGCGATTCTACGGTAAAGGCATGTCCATCTCGATCAATGGCCTGTAAGCCAGCACAGATTCCATCTTGTACCAGGAGGTTGCTTACAAATGTCTCCTCATACAATGTAATTGAGGAGCGCTTCCGCAGGGCACTCATGAGTGCTCGCTCAATCTCGGCCCCGGTGGCATCACCACCTGCATGCAAGACACGCCAGCGAGAATGAGCTGCTTCACGCCCCAACAGCAACCCATCACTTGTTGTATGAGCATCACTACAGGGTTGAGCACGATCAAACTGCACCCCCATCTCAATGAGCCACCTCACGGCAGCAGGAGCCTCCTCCACCAGCACACGCACTGCATGTTCGTCACAGAGACCCGCTCCGGCAGCTATCGTGTCCTGAAAATGCAGCTCAGGGCTATCATCAGTCCCTAAAGCTACGGAGAGACCACCCTGGGCATAGCGGGTATTGCTTTCTCCAAGTTGTCCCTTTGTGAAGAGGGCTATACGCATGGAATCCGGCAAGCGTAAGGCAACTGAGAGACCAGCAATGCCACCGCCAATAATGACGATATCGTATGGTTGGCTGTTTGCCATTATTCATTGCTCCCTAACTAAGTGTTATTTTTACACTTAGTCATTAGTCAAAAAAAGAAAGAAAAGTGTTTTGTGTACACTAACCTTTCCTGGAAGTATACCAAAGATTCGGGGGAAAAACAAGTGTGATTTCTACACTTTCTATGTTTTCGCACTTTGCTTTTCGTACAGGGGGGATGAACACTTCGCCAATAGAGTCCAAGGGTTCTGCTCCCGATTTTTGGCAGAGCCCCGAGCAATTAAAGTATACGTTCTGAGATTCAACGACGTGTATCTGAGTAGAGCTCCTTTTTGAAGGGGAAAGCCAGCGTTTTTTACTAGTGCAGAATCAGCACACCTTTTTGGGAAAAGGGAAAGAGGCGGGGACACCCCGCGCCCCGGCAGGGGGCAAAGCCCCCTGCACCCCCATTCCCGACTCGCTCTCGTGTTTTTGCACTAGGGACGATTGGTTGCAACCTGCTGAAGGGAAAAAGCCTGGGGTCGATTACTTTCTCTACATTGTTACGGAGCGGTGAGACATATCTTAGAGACTGGTGGCGAAGTGTGCCCTGTCCCCAACCCAGGGGCGCGATAAATCGGGCCTCTACGGACTCGGCATCGCTTCGCTAGCCGTCCTTGGATACTTCGCCACCAGTATCATCTTAGCTACGAGTTCGCTGGGAAAGGAGGTTTCAGGGTCAAGGTGCCTGCTCTTGCAGAGTAGGACCCTCGATTATTTTCTTGCTCCATTTCCAGCTATAACGTCTTGCTGGCCCTCTGCCACGAGCGCCCATCGATTTCATCAACCTACACATCATTTAGCGCCTACTAAAAAGTGGCACCAACACCAAGGGAGGTTACATAATGAGGATCCTATCCCGCCGGTCCATCCGCGGACTGGCAATTTCTCTGCTTTTGGTCGGCACTCTTGTATTTTTTGCCGTCTTTCCTGCGTCAAGCGCATCGGCGGGTAGCTTCAAGTTCACGACATTTGAGCTTGGCGACTTTAACCCTCCGGGGGCACCAGGAACGGTTTGCCCGCAATCGAGCCAGAACCAGGCTTGCACCAACTATGCGGCTGAACCCCAGATCCGGGCTGACAATGCCGGGAACTTCTATGGCTCTTCTGAGCACGGGCTGGGCGGGGGCACCGATGCCTGGAAATCGACCGATGGTGGGTTGCATTACACCACTCTTGTATCACCCAATGCAGGATCCAGCGCCAATAATACTGGCTTTGCACCAGGGGGTGGTGATACTGACCTGGCAACGGCACCTGCCAAGAATTCCAGCGGTTTCTATAATGTCTACGTTGCCAGTCTGACTCTTGCCAACGTGGACGTCAGCACCAGTACGGACGGAGGCAAAACCTGGGCACTCAATCCGATAGGAGCCACTATTTCTGGTGATGACCGCGAATGGATCGCTGCTGATGGGGCATCCAAGGTCTGTATCTCCTACCACGACGTCGCGACATTCAACCTCGACGTGAACTGCAGTTACGATGCTGGAACGACTTTCACTCAGTTTGGCGATGCCATCGATACCAACCATGCCTTCCTGATCGACGACAACGAAAGTGGGAACCTGGCTATTGATCCCAATAGCCACATTGTCTACCAGGTCTTCAGCGGCATCGACAACGCTAGTGAGGCTGTATGTACCACCTGTGGATTCCATGATGTCTGGGCCGCTGTCTCCACCGACGGTGGTAAGACCTTCACGGATATGAAGGTTTACTCCAACCCAAATACCTCGGTCAGCTATGGACATCAGTTCACAAATGTGAGTATTGACAACGCAGGCAACGTCTACGTGGTTTACTGCGATAACCACAACATATACTATAGTTACTCAACTAATCACGGTACGACGTGGTCGGCACCTGTCCAGGTGAACAAATCACCGTCCGCCACGGCTATCTTCCCATGGAGCGTTGCCCACGGTGCCGGACACATCGATATCGTCTGGTACGGCACCTCGTACTATGATGGCGTCAACCCACCGGATAGCTATCCATCGAGCGCGGCATGGTACGTGTACTTTGCACAGAACCGGAGTGCAACCACTGCGGGCAGTAACTTCACTCAAGTGCAGGCGACTCCGATCGTTCATTACGGTGGTGTCTGCGAGGGAGGAATCTCCTGTACGGGCAACCGCGACCTCTACGATGACTTTGGGGTGGCAGTGAACCCAAAGACTGGCCTTGCTTCGATCATTTACAGCGATGACCAGTACACCAATGATGCGAACGATCCACCTCAGTCTGGATGCACACCATCAAGCTCCAATTCAGGTAGTTGTGACCATACGTCCATCGCTACCCAGACGGCTGGGATGGGGATTTAGTTCATAGGGTGATTCTTGTGATCGCCCCAGGCAGGAACGTAAGCAGCGTACCCGTATGGCAGCCATGACAGCCCATACGGGTACCTTGCTTATACTCCTGTAAAATTGTCGGTGAAGCTCTGACCTGTCCTGTAGACAGTTGGTTTCCCGCCACGGTAGAGCGTCACCGATCCCTGCCCGTAAACTCGCCAACCTGTCTTTCTCCCACCCTCAGCATCGTCGAGCATGCCGGTTCGCTCATCGATGCCAAGCAGCACGACGTTGGGGAGTAACTTTGATAGTTGCCCTGCCCAGCCTTTGCCGAAGGTATTATGGTGGGGCAACACACAGGCATTGGGCACAAATCCCAGGCCCTCGACGACCTGCGCCTTGCCAGGATCGAAGTAGTACTGGCACATGACCATAGCTCCAGCACTGCTGCCAGCGATGACGGCTCCCGCTTCGTAGGCTGTGAGCATAGCTTGCCAGCTGGCACTATTTGCAAGTGTCTGGCCGAGGTGGCCAGTAAAGCCACCAAGCATATAGACCAGGCGAGATTGGCTGATCTGCGCTGCTATTTGCGGATCGTTGGCGGAGGTCTTGTCGATGAGGGGAAGCACTTCAACTCGCCTGGCACCAAGGCTGCGAAACCAGTTCTCACCATTGCGGCCTGCACGCTGATGGTTGTTATCAGGAGCGGCTGCCGTGGGAATGATACAGATAGGGGCATCGGGACCGCCTGCAAGTTCAATTGCACGGCGGTCGGGTTCGGACATGAGACCGCCGAACTCTGCTCCCCCTTCTAATAAGAGATACCCTGGCATGTGGTTATTTCCTTCTCCGGTTCCGCTTCCGAGTATCCCTGACCAGCTTGCGCCTTGTCTTTTCGGGATTCTTCCCTGTGCTTCTGGCCTTCTTCCGAGGCGGGGAGAAGAAGTTTAAGGGAGGCGGTGTTCCGATTCCTGCCGCTATTTCGGCATTGTAAGTTGCCATCCACGTATTCAGGCCCTCCTCAGTACTCAGGTCGAAGCCGCGCTCAAGGCCCTGCATGACCAGTGACTTGGCGAAACCAAAGTTCTCCGGATTGCTCATCTCCTCTTGCATCTCAGTGATTGCATCGTCGTCCAGCACTTCCAGGCAGGCGGCAGCGTTTTTCAAACCAAACTCGCGCTGCATGAATTGCCAGAAGGCTCGCAACTCGCGGATAATCTCAGGTGCATCCTCTGCCGGAGCTGAGACTTTACGAGGGAAGAGATCGAACAGGATTTCTTGCAAGGCATCAGGCGATATCTGCGGCGGAGTGACGCCCAGGTAGTCCATGCCGAAACCGATCATCATACGGGACCAACCTGGCTCGATGCCCTCTTTTCGGAGCGCCTGGCCTTCTGGTGATTCCTCGAATAGCCGCTCCAGTTCCTCGCGGTATTCTGTCGCCGTTTCCTTTAGTTCACCATCGCTGGTAAACACGTTCTGATGGATGTCGAATGTCATAGTTCACCTCCAGATATGTGTACGGTTCGTTGTCGCGGTCCATCTAGTTCAACAAGGACTATACGCTGCCATGTTCCCAAAAGCAACTGGCGATTTCTGTATGGGATGGCAAGAGATGGGCCAATGATTGATGAGAGGATATGATCGGGTGTGTGAGAGGGATCGTGTGGGTGGCTATAGGAAATCTGTGGGAGCATACGCCGTAGGGCGTGTAAGAGGTCGAGATCGGTTCCTGGGTCCAGGTCTGCTGTGGTGAGGGCACAGGTGGTATGGGAAACAAAGAGTATGCAGATGCCGTTTTCGGCTTCTACTTCCTGCAAAAAGGTTTCTATTGTTTCGGTGATATCTATGACCTGGTCTTTTTTCTTTGTGGTGATGGTGATTGTTTTCATGTGTTCCTCCTAATTTAATGGTCACTCTAAGGTGCCTCTTCAGGTACTCCATTCATGCCGCCTGCGGCGGCGAAGGAGAGAGAAGCTTGGGGGACACCCCCAAACCCCTGCCAAGGGGCTGGCCGCCCCTTGGAACCCCGCTCTTCATGCCGCCTGCGGCGAGGAAAGAATAAGAAGCTTGGGGGACACCCCCAAACCCCTGCCAAGGGCTGGCCGCCCCTTGGAACCCCGCTCTTCATGCCGCCTGCGGCGAGGAAAGAATAAGAAGCTTGGGGGACATCCCCAAACCCCCGCTAAGGGGCTGGCCGCCCCTTGGAACCCCGCTCTTCATGCCGCCTGCGGCGGCGAAGGAGAGAGAAGCTTGGGGGACATCCCCAAACCCCCGCCAAGGGGCTGGCCGCCCCTTGGAACCCTCCGCTAAGAGTTACGTCATACCAAAGATATGGAAGAGAAAGGCGTAGACATCGCTTTGTTCTTCGATGACTTTTGAGGTTGGCTTGCCGAAGCCGTGCCCCGCTTTTGTTTCTACACGTAGCAAGATCGAATTGGTTCCACCGTTGGCAGCCTGGAGTGTGGCGGCTAATTTCTTGGCGTGGGCTGGCACGACTCGATCATCGGTGTCTGCGCTGAGGATGAGGGTAGGTGGATAGGCCACGCCATCTCTGACGTTATGGAGTGGAGAGTAGGCGTAGAGGAATTTGAAATGTTCGGGGTTGCTTTCGGCATTGCCATACTCTGGGATCCAGTAGCGCCCGACGGTGAATTTGTGGTAGCGCAGCATATCGCTTAGCGGCACTCCACAAATGACAGCACCAAAGAGGTTGGGGCGCTGCACCATACATGCACCTACCAGTAAGCCACCATTGCTCCTACCCATGATCGCCAGGCGAGAGGTATTCGTATACCTGTTTGCGATTAACCATTCGGTTGCCGCGATAAAATCATCGAAGACGTTTTGTTTCTTTTCCAGCATACCGGCCTGGTGCCACTCCTCACCATATTCGCCGCCACCCCGTAAATTAGCTTCGGCGTATACGCCGCCGTTTTCTAACCAGGCGATGGTTTCAGCAGCAAAGGAAGGCGTCAGACTGATGTCAAAGCCTCCATAACCGTAGAGCAAGGTGGGATTGTTGCCATCGAGAGATAGTCCCTTCTTGTGTGTAAGAAACATTGGTACGCGGGTCCCATCCTTCGATAGATAGAAGACCTGGGTCGTCTTGTAGTTTGCCGGATCGAAGCTCACGTCGATCTTATGAAGCAACTGCAATGTGCTGCTCGTAAAATCATAGCGGAAGATGGTCGGGGGATAGAGAAACGAGGTGAAGCTGATGAAAAATTCCGTGTCTTTCGGCTTGCCGGAAATTTCCAGGATGGAGCCGAGTGTGGGGAGGGGGATATCGCGTATAATACTGCCATCGAGGTTGTAGAGTTTCATCTGGTGATGGGCATGATGCATGTAGGTCACAACAAACTGGTTGTTGACCATGATCGCAAAGGCGATGGCATCGGCCTGTTCTGAAACCAGCTCCTGCCAGTTTGCCCGTTCTGGATTTCGCGTATCAATGGCGATGATACGGCCTCGTGGCGCGTTCAGCGTGGTGTGGAAATAGAAGAGAGGGCCGCTGTTGCCGATGAAGTTGTAGGTGGCATCTGCTTCGTCCAGGAGACAAATGAAAGGTCTATCGCTTTCAACTTCACGATAGTAGATGCGATTTTTCGGGTCGGTGCCATGCCAGACACGGAGTAGCAAGTAGGTACCATCATCGGTGATGAAGGGATCGAAGGCGAGCTCTTTGGCGTCTGATCGCTCGTAGACAAGCTGATCTTCGGATTGCGGCGCGTCAAGCGTGTGCCAGTAGACACGATTAAAGTTGGTCTGGTCTTCTTCTGGTACCATAGCTGGTTCTGGAAAGCGGCTATAAAAGAAACCGCTGTTATTGTGCCTCCAGGCAATATTGCTGAACTTAGACCACTTGATGACCTCAGCGTAGTCGGTGCCGCTATCAATGCGACGAACTTTGATCTCTTGCCAGTCGCTGCCACTGCTGGATGTGCCATAGGCCAGCAGGGTTCCATCCTTGCTGAATGCCTGATTGACGAGGGCTACTGTGCCATCTGCGCTGAAGGTGTTGGGGTCAAGGATGGGCAGGGGTTCGCTCTCCAGCGTTTGTTGCATATAGAGGACGGATTGATTTTGCAGGCCGGAGTTTTTGGAGAAGAAGTAGCGACCTCCCTCTTTTTCAGGCACGGAGTATTTGGGATAGTTCCATAGCTCGGTCAAGCGTGCCTGTATTTTTTCACGGTCAGGGATGGCAGCCAGGTACTGGGAGGTTGCCGCGTTCTGGGCTTCTACCCAGGCCTGTGTTTCTCCTGAAGTTGGGTCTTCAAGCCAGCGATAGGGGTCAGCGACTTTGGTGCCGTGGTAGTCTTCGATGATGTTGTCGCGGCGGGCGATGAGGTTGGGCAATTTTTGCTCCTTACGTGCTACAATCTTTAAAGCTCAGAAGGAATTGAAGACGCTTCCCTTCAAAATCTGTTGGGTTCTCTCCGCTGAGAGAAGCATGCTGGCTCAAAGATTTCACGAACCATAGATCACCTCATTATATCCTACAGATATCGTCTTACGGAGTTTCTGCCCTTTCAGAGGGTAAGTCTCTTATTTCCTTCCAATTGTGAGGGCGTGATTTGTTCTGTTAAGAAGCGCCGGAAGACGGTAAGCTTGTCTGGTCCCTGCAGCCACATCACAAAAATAGGTATTTATACCGATGTATTTGTTGTGTTTTCCGTGTAATCTCTTTATTTGGAGTGTATTTCCATTTCTGCGCCTTGTGTTGTTTTTCTGTCACCTCTCTCCGTTTCTCAAGGAGAGTGCAAATCGGTTCACTAGAAAGGACCCCCTCGTATGTAATTATACGATGAGCGCCCTACGAAAGGAGTTTTCCCATGAAAATCCTCCGCGTCACTTGCTGTCTGTTCGTTCTTCTGTTGTCCCTTGTAGCATTGACCTTCTCAGCCACCGCCCCAAGGGCTCATGCAGCAGGGTCTGGAAGCGTCACCGTGTTCAGGTTCCAGAGCATGACCGCCTTCGCTGACTTCGACAGTACCAGTGGCTGTATCGAGACCTTCGCGGAAGTCGATGGCACTCAAAGCGGCACAAGCCCGGAGGCCGACGTCTTTATCGGCCAGTTTGACAACTGCACACAAACGCAGCTGCTGGGTGCCTTCGGCTCGACTTTCACCCCTAATTTCCAGGTCGGTGGGAAACTCGCCTCGGCGAGCTTGAGCGCGACCATTTCTGTCTTCGACTTTGTGTCTGGCAACACATTCAGCGTGTCTGTGAACACGACCTGGACGGCTACCGGCCCCCTTTCGCACGAAATTGGAAGCTTCCACTTCCACACCAAGAACTTCATTGAGAACTTCCACTTCAATGACGACTTCCGGGACGCTAGCGCTTCGGGCACTGTCTCTGATGGGACGACCAACTTCACTCCATCTCCCTCGGTGTTCGCCCAGATCGCGTCGTTCAAGTCTGGCGATGTGATTATCAGCCATTCCTAAGCAGAGCGAATGGCAGGACGAGGATAGCTCAGCATCTCGGACCATTAACCTGCTGACGGAGCCGCCTCTTACAGTTCGGAGGCGGCTTCCGCGCTGCATATGTCTGCGAGCCACGCTTCCTCCGCACAACCTTCCCTATCCTAAACGATGTGTCAATTTTCCGCGTGTCGTACTCATAGAAATATAAAAAGGGACCAAACTAATGAGCAGAAGAGTCATCAGTACGAGCATCCTTATCGCGTGCGCCATGCTGATGTTGGCCAACTGGCTGCCCGCCTCGGCGCAAGGAAACCCGAATCCACAGGTCGCTCCCATCAACTCCCGGCCGTATGGCATGACCTACGGGCAGTGGAACGCTGGGTGGTGGCAGTGGTTCTTCTCCGTGCCAGCATCAAAAAACCCAGGGCTCGCCACGAATGGCGCGCTTGACTGCAGTGTGGGTCAGTCTGGCGCCGTCTGGTTCCTGGCAGGCCATTTCCAGGGCAGTGGCAGTTTCACTCGGAGTTGTACTGTTCCGGTTGGAAAAGCGCTGTTCATTCCCCTCATCAACTCATGGGCGGACAACGTCTGTAACACACCCCCGCTCACCGTGGACCAGCTACGCGCCTCCGCGGCAAGCGGAGTGATCCCACCAGCGAACCTCCACGCCAGCATCGATGGCAATCCCCTTAGCAACCTCGAGTCCTATCGGGCCATTTCGCCAGTATTCAGCTACACGCAGCCACCATCGCCGGACAACGTGATTGACGCTGCATTTGGAGTGTCGCTTCCTGGGCCCTGCTGGCCAAGCCTGACCGTTACCCCAGCTGTCGCCGATGGGTTCTACATCATGCTTACTCCGCTCCCTGCGGGCTCGCATAGGATCAACTTCGGCGGCTCCGGACCGGGAATCACTTTGGATGTGACTTACAACCTCACAGTGAACTAGGCGCAAGGCCGGTGCGGTGCCGTTTTCTTGCCGAGCAGATACGACGGTTGACGTGGCGGGAACGGCCGGTCGTCAACTTCTTACGTAATTGAAACGTCATGCGCCGCAGGCGCATGACGTTTCAATTACGTAAGAAGTTGGGGAGCCGTTTTACTTCCACTTTGCTGAGAGAACATACGAGGAGGTTTGCCAATGAACGAGATCGAAACGATCCTCCAACACGAAGAAAAAATCGAACGGGGAGGCAAAGAAGTCAGAACACTCGCTCAAGAGATGAGTCAAGATGCCTCAATCGAAGAAAACAAAAAACGGGCTTATGCCCTTTTTTCTCATCAAGAACTGGCAGCACAAACGGAAGATGCATTAACCTTTCTCAAAGAAGGTGTCAGCCAGGAGCAGGACTGGCGCATCCAAGAGATTTTAGCACAAGCCTTCGATCGCTATTGTGCCGATATCGGCTATGAACGTGCACTACCGACCATCAAAGCCTGGCTCAATGACGAACGTGCAAATGTCAGAAGGGCGGTCTCTGAAGGATTGAGGATCTGGACAACCAGGGCCTATTTTCAGGACCATCCCCAAGTCGCCATCCAACTGTTGAGTGCACTGAAAGATGATGAAAGCGAATACGTGCGAAAATCAGCCGGGAATGCACTCAGGGATATCAGCAGAAAACACAAAGGGCTTCTTTCAGAAGAGTTGAAGACCTGGGATACTTCTAATAAGAAGGTGCTCTTTACGTACAGACTAGCGAGTAAGTTTTTAGAGGAGACCGCACAGAGTAGCTCTCAATGACCTGAATTCTGTACGCCAAGTACATGCTACGATAAAATCGTTCCGTTTGCCAGAACGCAGCGGTAAGGCAGAGCCCTGTCATGCTGAGCGAAGTGAAGCATCTGTCGGCCCTTCGAGACAGACCCTTCGCTTCCCTCAGGGTGACAATCGAGGACCGCAGATAGACCCTTCGCTTCGCGACAGCACTGTCATCCTGAGCGAAGTGAAGGATCAGCGAAGCGAAGCATCTGCCGACCCTTCGAGACAGCTCCTTCGCTTCGCTCAGGATGACACGGTGAAGCCACTTCGGGGGAGGCCTATCACCGCCGATTCTGACCATTCCCACCAGAAAGGCTACACCATTGGGCGTAACCTATGCGACTTCATAAGTTCATGTTCATTATCGGCGGTGGGCGGCGAAGGAATTGTTAGGCGCTCCGCAAACTCCGCTCAGGCCCCTACGGTATGGCCGGTGCAATCGCTTTACACCTCCACCCACCTGACACCTGATGCAGTGCTTTCCAGGCGACCGACGGGCATATGGGCGGGAACGAGGAGGGCATTCTCAGCTAATGCAGCTTCTACAAGGGCTTGACGGCTGGCGAGGTTGGCTTCGACGTTTGCCCATTGGGCCATCCAGGTGGGCTGTTCGACCTCAACTGCGTGGTGGTAGAGATCCCCCAGGCAGTAGAGGGTCTGGCCTTCCGAGTGGATGCGGACAATCTGGTGACCGTCGGTCTCGCCAGGTGCGGCGATGATTTGAACGCCGGGTAGGAGATCGCGGTTCCCTTCGACCAGTTCAAGTAAACCACGCTGATGAAGGATGCCGAGGGTATGGCTGTCTTCAGAATTGAGGTTTTGGAGGGCTTCCTGGGTCTCCGGGTTTTCCCAGTCGGCCCGGCTTATAAAGCAGTGGGCGTTGGGAAAGCTGGGTACATATTGTCTGTTCTGCCTGGTTGTGATGCCAGAATAATGGTCGAAGTGAGCATGAGTGATGATGAGGTGAGTGATGTTTTCAGGCTTGACGCCGTTGTTGAGGAGTTGAGTGATCAGGCCCGGCGGAGGCTGGTAATTTGGGGGCAAGTAGGGTGAACCGGGCGGGAAAGAAAGGTGGTAGTCGTTGGCGTCAACCAGTACTGAGGATCCGGGCAGGGTGATATGGATACACTGGCTGGGAAATGGGGACGGTTGCTCGAAGGCGGGTGCGTAATGAGGTCGCCATTGGCTTTCGGGGACGTTCATTACTTCTGATAGAGGCAGGAGCAGATCACCCACGTTGATGATGGTGATGGTGGCTGCGCCAATGGGGATGGTCCGGGTGTGGTTGATCATGGGTTGCTCCTTATATAGCGACCATTGGTTATTACGAAATCGGCAGTAGTGTGCATTGGAACGAGCGCTTTGGATTAGCATGTTACGATTTGCTTTGCCTGCTGTCAAGCACCAGGAGTCTGACATCCACTCATAATTGGCCGCCTGCGACGGCGAAGAAAGAAAAAAAGAATTTTCGGGGGACACCCCCGAGCCCCTGGCAGAGGACCGCGGCCCTCTGCACTCCCGCTTTCCTTGCGTGCCTGGGGACTTTCTGGTAGACTTCAGGTATGGAATGGTGGGAAGATATTTATAACAGGCAGATCTATTTTGATCTGTATGAACAGGAAGATACACTACTGGCTGAGAAGGAGGTTCAGCAAGTAGTGACGTTGCTGCATCCACCGAATGCGGCACGAATTCTCGACCTATGTTGTGGATATGGGAGACACAGCATTCGGTTGGCTCAACGTGGGTTTCGGGTAACTGGTGTTGATATTTCCGAAATGCAAATTCAACATGCCGTGGAGGAAGCAGGGAAAGCTGACGTTCAGCTTGATTTTCGTGTTGCTGATGCGAGGACACTTGACTTTCAGGGAGAGTTCGACTTTGTTTTCAATATGTTTGTGTCCTTTGGCTTCTTCAAGGATGAGGACGAGAATAAGCAGATGCTGCAGGGCGTTTTCAGGGCATTAAAACCTGGGGGCAGGCTGTTACTGGATTTTTGGAATAGAGAAAAAGAAATCAGGGATTTCAGACCAACTAGCTGTGAAAGAATCAGGGACATTCTTGTATTCAAGGAATGGCAATTCGATGCGCTTGCTGGCAGATTAAACTGGAAAAATACGGTTATCTTTCCCGATGGGAGAAGAGAGTCCTGGGAGCATTCTGTTCGGGCTTATACGGTGGCAGAATTGAAGGCGTTGGTAGAAGAGGCCGGTTTGGAATTTGAGGCGGTGTATGGAAGTCTGGTTGGGGAGGAGTATGTGCTTGACTCTCCTGCGGCCATTATTGTAGCGATGAAGCCTGTGTTGTAGGGTTTGGCTGATAACGAAAAAGGGCCCCCCAACTGTATTCTCCAACAGACCGCACGTACCGAAACGAAACAAAAATGAGTTCGGTAGCATCATACTACCGAACTCCTGAGAGATCAGGTTGATCTACCCTCCTGATGGCCCCTGGAACGCCACACTCCCAGCCTTGCGCATCGCCTCCATCGTCTCCTCGACGGTGAATAACTTGGTCGTCTTGATCGCTTTGATGTGCCCTGGGGAGACTGCCACCAGGCTCGTTGCTATGGCAGCGTTGTCATCGGGGAGGTCAAGGAGCCCAACTCCATCGTACTCGCCAAAGCAGTAGTAGAGGCCGACCAACCGGCCACCGAGTTTCTGCGCCAGTTCCCTGACAGGTACACTGCGGTCTTGCGGGTTCTTCGCCAGTGCTGCCCACGCTTCGGCAGTGTAAGTAAATTGCGTCATGTAGAGTGCCATGATGTTCACCTCCTTTTGCGGTTATGCTTCCTTGCTCGTAGAAAGGGTGACGCGAAAGCTGAGATACGACTGGTCAACAGAAAAACGACGAGATGTGCAGAAATCAGGGTAGCCATCAGCTAGTATAGATGAAAGAATACCACTTCTGCAACAAACGAGCCGTCTTTTTCCCGCACACGGTTGATTTGCTGACCTTCCTCCTTCCTTCATGGGCAGATGTGAGAACACGAGAGGAGAGTGCGAAGCAGACACTTTGCGGAGATAATCTCAACGACAGATGGTCCCTATTTGGGCTCTCCCTCAAATCGATATTGGTGGCGAAGTGTGGCCCGCCCCCACCCAGGGCGCGATCATGGACGTTGACGAAATAATCGGACAATCACTAGCCGATCAATCGGCGGTGGGCGGCGATAAATCGGCCCCTACGGTCGGGCCGGTTACCCCTTGAGGCCTTTGAGGAGCCACTTATAGTCTTCAAGAGCCTTGACGACTTGCGTGCGCTGCTCGGAGGTCAAATCGGTGCGCTGCGCGATGGTCTCCCACATCTGCTTTTTCGCTGCCCATTGTTGTTGTTCTAACGCTCTGGTACTGCCTATGATGGCCCTCTCGTAATCGAGGACTACGGCATCCTCAAATGAGAGGCCAGGTCGCCGGGTCAGTTCTATCAGCGCCTGGATAGCCTGGTTGCGCTCCTTCGGTCGGTAAGCACTGGCATTACACAACGCCAATGCCGCCTCTTGCGCTTGCGCGACCGTGATGTCTGACCAGTGAGCCTGTGCCAGCAGCATTTCGATAGCCTGCTGGCGCTCTTTCGACCCTTTAGGACTTTGCACATAAAGTGAGTGGGCAGCTTCCACGGTATCTCCGAAGGGAATATCCCTTCGCTTTGCCAGTGCCAGCAATCGCCGAATCGCCTCTTGCTGCTCTGGTGAGCCTTGGGGAGATAAGCAATAGAGGGTGCATGCGACTTCTACAGCGTCACTGGCTGTAATATCTTCTTGCTGCCCCAGATCGAGCAACAATTGTGTCACCCACTGCCTTGTCTGTGATGCTGGCTTACTCCTCTTATAGACTCTCCAGAGGGCGTTCATGACATCCTCAAGGGTGGTATCCGGTTCACTTCCGGCCTCCAGCAGCAATGCAATCGCCTCCCTTTTTGTTTTTGGCTCACCAATAACGCTGCGTTTTCTTGCCTGGTGGGAGTCTGCTGCGTTCTTCCGGAGAAGGGCGATGCAGATGAGCATGATCTCGTGCTGTACGTTGCTCTCCATGACTATTCCTCCATCTGGACGGATCGAAGCTGTCAGAAAGGTGTTACTTAATGGTTGAACGTTCAAGGACATAGTTTTTCGGTAACGACGGCTGGGCTTGTGGATTCTCGCTCAATAACTGTTAGTGGCTTGTGTGAGAGAAATTTTCGGGGACACCCGCGCCCCGTCAGGAGGCTTTGCCCCCTGGTGCAAGCCTCCCAGGCAGGGTGAGGGTGCTCCCATAGACGCGAACTTTAGCCAAACCCCACCGCCACCCAGGGCGACCGCAAGGGTCGCCCCTACCAGAGCACGGATCAGCCCACCAGGCCCGTGTATAGTGGGGCGGGGCTTGCCCCCGCCCTGGAAATTCATCCTAAGTTCGCGCCTATGGAGGGTGCTCCCATGGCCTCATAGGTCTCTTGACTCTCATGTAAGATGAGAGTGTATACTCTCACTGAAGGAAGAGGCAATGATGAGAGAACGTATGATGCTCAAGATTGGCGAATTTGCACGGGTTGGTCAGGTGTCCATTGCCACGCTTCGCCATTATGATCAGTGTGGTTTGCTCAAACCGAATGCACTGGACCCGGATACTGGCTATCGCTATTACTCGCTCGATCAGCTTACACGCCTGAATCGCATCTTAGCTCTCAAGGAGCTGGGCTTTCCCCTGGAACAGATTACCCGACTCCTGCAGGAAGATCTCTCGTTGGAGCAACTGCGAGGGATGTTCACGCTTAAACAGGCACAAACGCAGCAGATGATCGAGATAGAGCAGGCACGTCTCAGGCGGATTGCCGCCCGGCTTCGCCAAATCGAACAGGAGGGAATAATGTCAGTATACGAAGTCCTGTTGAAACAGGTTGATCCCTTGCTCGTTGCCTCTGTCCGGGCACTCGTCCCAATGGGGGATGATCCAGGACAGGCGCTTGGAACTATTGTTGACTATCTGGACCAGCAAGGGGTACAGTATTCACAGCCAGCCATGCTTCTGTTGCACTCCAGGTATGAGTGGCACGATGATGGCATGGCGATAGATGTGGAAACAGCCGTTCCATTGCTGACGGCTGTGCCAGGCAACGAGCAGATCGGCACTCGAACGTTGCCCGGCGGATTGGTGGCGTGCACTGTGCATGCCGGAGCTGATCTCTCTCTGGGTCAAGCATATGCAGCTCTGTATCGTTGGGTAAAAGACAATGGGTATCAGATTATTGGCCCGCCCCGCCACATTCAGCTCCAGCGTGCGAAGGACATGGACCCGAGCCAATACGTCACTGAAGTGCAGTTTCCGGTCAAGAAGCAAGAGGGGTGAAAAGATCTTACACAGGTAGGTTTTGTGGGGAGGCGCGTGGGAAGGGGCACGGCGGGCGACGATCTCGGCCCTCCCAACCCAGCTCCGCCGCCCTCGCCCCTACGGACTGACGATGATCCTTCTACAAAACCTACCCGTGTAAGGGGTCCCCCCGAGCGCCCGGCGCTAAGTCTCTTCGAACCCAAAACTCTCGAAGTGGAGGGTTCGGCAGTTCTCGGTGACTGTTCGTACTGTAGCATCTGGTACATTTTCTGGTAGTTCGGCGTGTATTTCGAGGGTGACTTCGACTTTTGAGCCTAACAGGGCGACGAGGTGTTTGACGACTTCATCGGAGATTTTTCCGGCGTCGCCTCCCATGAGCAGTGGCCTGAGTTTTATGGAGCCGTGGAAGCGGTGGAGTTGAGGTGCTGGGGGGACTGGGGGTGCGGTAGATATTAAACCAGGAGTTGCTGGCGGAAATAGTGTTGGTGATGCGTCTGGGGATGGTTGATCTTGTACGCCGTTGGCTCCTCGCTCAACGACAACGGGATTTGGCCTGGTCTGTCCGGGTGTATAGGTCATTGACGTTGGGACAGTTGTACCAGTCGTACCAGTTGTTCCCGTTGGGACAGTCTGGGGAGGTGGTGCTGATTCAGCAGCTAACTGTCTTGCTGCAACCTCTGGTTTTACGAGCAGGCACTCTGCATTTTGAGTGATGGTTAGATGTTGTCCGGCCTTCAGCCCACGATAGCGGTTTCGGTTGGCATCCCAATTATCGGCATAGGCGAAGGTTTCACGCTCCCAGACCAGGGATTCTAGCCCGTTAGTGATTGCTCCCAGAAGTACATCGGTATCTTTCAGGCGTGGGAGATAGAGGTACTGAGCGAAATCATCCGCTAACAGTTTGATATTTACATGATCTCCACGCCACAAGGGGATACGGTTTAGCTCTAGTTGAAGCAGTGTCCCTGCCCATTGAGTGATCAACATTTCTTCTTGCTTGAGCCGCCTGGCTGCGGCGAATGCCAATTTCTCTTGTGGTTGCAAGCGGAACTCAACCCACTGCATGCTCCCCTTTGGGTCGTCCTGGTTGGGAACGAGGAGCCAGACATAGGTTTCAGGAATACGCTTCTCGACGGCCTCTTGCGCCCCTTCAAGTTTCGTTTCTGCCTGTTTCTGCTGAAACGGATCAAGGTTTAAGGTGACACGCTCTTCATAAATTGACTTCCAGGCAAGATACTGGCGTACCCCTTGCTTCAATTCTTCCAGGCGGGTACGGTCTGCGGCAAGAAAGACAAGGGTGTTGCGGTTGGTGCGCAGGCTGTTGCCACGGGTATCGAGCATTTTTCTTGCTTCCTGCAAGGCAGCGGTATGCTGGTCTCTCAAAGCATGGGTGAAACGGGGTTTGAGGATGACAAGGCGTGCCGCGTGGTCTTCCGGAATGTCAGCACTGGAGGAGGGGCAGACATGCACTCTGCCGAAATCTCCACGGGCCTTCTCTTCGCTCTTGAGACGGCGCTCGATCTCTTCAAAGATGGTATCCTCGTCCAGTTGTTCGGCACGGTCCTGGGCAAGACGTGTGACGCTTGGCTGGGTTGAATACCAGTACCTCTGCCCATCAAGATAGAGATGAGTTGACTGATCGGTGAGGCGGCGCAGGGCATCACCGAAGGTGGCGACGCTTTCGCCGGGCTGGACACATCCGAGCTTGACCTGGCTATCCGTCAGGCCCTTATTCGGATTGCGAAGAGTGGGTGCAGAACCAAGGTAGATGGTACGCCAAGGTTGGCATTCTCCCGGTCAAGTCGCAAGGGTAAGGAGTTGGGGCCATCCACGTCCCTTTCGATCACCGGCATCCAGGGATCATCCAGGTAGCGTGTCAGTTCGTCCTGGACCCTGGGCGCATCCATGGGTACGCTGGCGGGCAAGATCAACAGGCTGGCATCCTGGCGCTCCCAGAGGGTGTGGATGACCGCAGCCATGAGACGCAGGACACCGCGTGTGCGCTGAAATTTATCGATGCTACTCCAATCGTTATAGAGCCGGTCAAAAAGTTCCGGGTGAATGGGATAAGCGGCCTTGACACGGCGTTCGTAGTCTGCCTCGCGGCAGACAGAGGGAAATTCCTGCGACTGGTTACGGTAGAGGTCTGCGAAAGCTTTGACAACGGCATCACGGGCTGTGAAAAGGGTTGAATCGGCGGGTGGCTGGAAGAGGCGCCGACGTACAATCTCAAAGCCTTCTTCTGTGCTGGCAGGACGCCAGGTTGACTCGATGCGACCGAAAGTATTCCTGAGCCGTGTCAGGGCTTCATGGCCTCCCTCTCCACCGGTTTCGATGTCAGAGGCGGGAATGCTGGCAACGACGAGTGTGCGGGGAACCGCCCTGGCTGCCTCGGTCAGGGCCTGGGCAAAGGTCATATTGGCTTCGAACGACCCGGCTGGCAGGTCAGACTTGCGGTATAGCTGGCGTGCAAAGGCGACCCATTCATCGATGAGGACCAGGCAAGGAGCAGCGCGGGTGAAAAGTTCGCGGAGCGCATCCGAGCCGGGACTGACACCCAGGCGGTCAGCTTCGGCTACAAGTGAGTAGCCATCTCTGCCAAGCATTTGCCAGGCAAGTTCGCCCCAGAGGGTGTGGATGATGGTACCATCAGGTGTGCTATGCGGTTGGGCAGGCGAAAGGGCTGTGCCTACCAGAACTGCTCGCCGGGCCTGAGGAGGTTGCGAGACATCTGCGGCTACCAGGATGGGTTCGATACCGGGAAGATTGCTGGCTCGTTCGCCGGAGAAGAGGTGATAGAGGGCAAGCATCGAGTGGGTCTTGCCACCACCAAAGTTGGTTTGCAACTCCACAACCGGATCGCCGCCTGTCCCGTTCAGACGTTGCAAAGCGCCGGTGAGCAGGTGCCGCAGACCCTCTGTCAGGAAGGTGCGCTGAAAGAAGTCGCGAGGGAGGCGATACTCAACCACTCCTTCACCACGATAAACCTGGCCCAGATCTGCGGCAAATTCGGCCTGCTGGTAGCGACCGGAGGCAACGTCGGGATGGGGTGTGACAACCTCGCGCCAGGGACGCAAGCCCATGGCGGGCTGTCCCTCGATGGGTGCCACTGCGACCTTGCGCGTTTCACGCCGGGCCTGCTCATCAAAACGGATACGCAGCACCTCTTGCTTCTGGCGATCAATCTCGCGGGCCTCTTCGGCAGAGATAGCGGTGAGCAGTCGTTGAACGCTGTCCAGTGCGCGGTAGACATCGTCGGTGCTGAAGGATTTCTGGTGTGCCCACCTGTTGCGAGTCTCGCGCAACTCACTGACCAGGCTGCGCTCTGCCTGGCCAAGGATCTCACGGAAGACGGGCTGCCATTGGTCCCACATGATGAGGAGTAGTCCCTGGGTGTCGAGGTGGGCGTCTTCGGTTTCGTTTGAGAGATGGTGGTCGCGCAGAGATTTGGTGGCTTCCTGTCGCCAGCGGTCTGCGTATTCGGCTTGCATTTCGCGCTCGATGAAGGGTTTGAGTCCTTTGTTGAGGATTTCGAGGGCGCGACCGACTCGTTCGTGGTTGGTTTGGGACATTGGTGTGTTCTCCTCTATTTTATTTGTTTTCTGATATTTTTGTGAGCCCGACCCCAGGGCGACCGCAAGGGCCCTCCCCACCTCTCCGCACCACCCTCGCCCCTACCCAGATACGACGGTTGCCCTTTTTACGGTTGCACTGACCAGAGAGGAGTTGAATGTTTTCAAGAAAATTTAGTGAGCTATGACACCTCGTGCAGATGGCCATATAATCTTCTCCCACACTAAAAACGTCCCTTGCACCACATCCCCAGATTCTCGCCTGGCTAACCTGCCTACCTCTGACCAGGACATTACCAGGCTATTGTAAGCCAGGGCTTCTTGAGCCCAGCCTTTGCGCTCACAAACAGTATACAGCCGGTATGCAAGATCACGGGCAACTTCACCATGTTCACCAGCCTGGCGCAGGATCGTGGCAGCTCCTACCTCACCTTTCTTGTCCAGTGTATGGATCAGGCGTTGCATGACTTCCCATACAGTGAGGTGAGAAGCGATTTTTGGGTTCCAATCTTCTGAAAGTTCTTCGCGGCGCAGGAGTCGTACCTTGCCACCTTTTGCTTCTAAAAATCTGGCTTCGACAAGGCTATATACTGTTGTATTCTTTGCCTTGGAGAGTGTTTCGGCAATGCCGTATGGTCCTTCTTTCATCTCATATTGCTCAAACCAAGCGATGGCCCAGCGGGTCTCGACGTCGTACTCGCCTTCCTGCTCGGCCAGTACTTCGTCCAGGGCTTTATTGATCAATTGCAGGGCGGTGCGTACACCCATTGGTGTGCCATCTGATTCCAGTACTTTGCTGTAGCGGGAGTAGATTGCCATGCCGGGGCCGATACTGGCCTGGGCAAGGTCAACGGGGGCGATGTTGCCGTGCTGGAGGTTTTTGAGGGCGGCAGGCAGTTCTGATCTGAGGGCGTTCAAGAATACTTTTCGGGAGGCTATTGGTGCATCTATGGGACGTGGACGGCAAACGAGGACAATGGAGGAAGCAAGAGCATTTGTACCCATTCCAATAGTACGATTTGCCATCTCTGTACGTATGGGCCAGGTACCTGTAATAGTGAAGCCTGCTTTGACCAGTCCTTCCAGCATTGTTTCCCAGCCTGTAGAAGCAACGATCCTGGAGCCGTTACTATCACCGTCAACATTGTCTTCATCTGCCTCAGACTCAGATTGCTTGAATGCATAGTACACGGTGAGGGGATATTCGGCATGCTGAATCGCTCGCATATGCTCAAAAGCCTTGCCCAAACCAGCCTCAAAGAATTGTTGTGCTTCTCTCCTATCTCCCCCAAAGCGATAAGGCGTGGCTACTAACTCTTGCGACTTCGGCACAA
>WNGG01007232.1_pt1 | contig 35130 bp, 45 predicted proteins | sample 5400661 | NCBI WGS metagenome assembly WNGG01 (sample SAMN13153372, study PRJNA577476) | soil metagenome | isolation source: 100 cm soil or saprolite under Garry oak tree replicate 1 | place: USA:California | collected 2016-06-15
CGATATCAGACCTAGCCTGCAGCCAAGGCAACCACCTGCTCGCACAGTTTTCGAGCCGCCCCGTCTTGTAGCGAGAACGAACCAAGTCCCTTCTAGCAGCAACGAAATGCCCCCCGCAGCATCAATCACCCCGCCCAAAACCCCACTTGGGCCGGCGGTCAGGCCTATGATGGAGGCCGAGCAGGCAACTGTCGCAAGGATCGCTGCCACCAATAACCAGAGTCTCTTTGTCCGCGAGAGGGCCGTCGCGCATGATATCCAACGTAACCACCGATCCACATTACGGGTGCAAGCACCAGCGTCACCAAATCAAATAGCATGCCTTCAAGGTTCCCACGCTGCCTGCGAATGGAGGCTCTTCCCAAGTGCGGCCTGAACTGCGCGGGCAGGGCGCGTCGCGCAGTTGTCAGTTGCCGGTCGTCACTGAACCGGCAGATGCGCGCGTTAGAGCTTCCTCTGATTTCTACGATACCTCAGACAAGCGGAGAGCGCGTTCGATGACGGCACAGCGTGAGACCACACCGCGTACGAGGAAGGAGGATACGAGGCGGGATCACATTCTGCACGCCGCCCGCCGAAGGTATAATCGTGGACGCATCTCTGGAGCATCTTCGAGCCGTTACTGATGGCAACTGAAGGAACCTTCGTCCTCGCGGATATCGGCGGCTATACCGGGTTTCTGACCGGCGTCGGCATCGAGCACGGTAAGGAGATCACGAGCCATCTCCTGAATTCGCTGCTCAAGCGCAACCGGGGCCGCTGGAAGCTGGCGAATATCGAGGGGGACTGCTTGTTCCTGTACCGCGAAGGCCGCGAGCCAGCCGAGGAGCTCCTGGGCCACGTGCGGACGCTGTACGAAGACTTCTGCGACCGCACGCTCGACATTGCGGAGCGCGCTTCGTGTCCGTGCGGCGCCTGCTCGCGAACGAGCGAGCTATCGCTGAAGTTCATCGTGCACGCGGGGCAATTTGACACGCAGAAGATCGGGGACCGCGTGGAGCTGATCGGGCCCGATGTCGTAGTGATTCACCGGCTGCTCAAGAACAGCGTGGCGCAGAATGAGTACGCGTTGCTCACCGAGAGCTATACGCTCGGCGTCACGCCGGACGGCCTGCCCGCAGCGAAGGGCGGGGACGAGGCCCAAGGGGTCGGGCAGGTGTCGTGGGTGGCGCTCGACCTGGCGCCACTGCGAGCGGACCTCGAGTCTCGGCGGCAGGTGTTCATAGACGAAGGGAGCGCAAAGCTGGCTATCACGACGGAGATCGACGCTACACCAGACGCCGTCTTCGACGCAATCATGGACACTGAAAAGCGGGCGCAGTGGCAGCGCTCGATCAAGAGCATCAAGGTGATGGAGGGGAAGCGCGGCGAGATCGGTGAGGTGCATCGCTGCATCCACAACAACGGCGCGAAGATGATCCACGTCAACGTTGGCATCGACCGCGAGAACCGGCGGCGCACCGAGAAGATCTGGGCCAGCCGCCTGCTGAGGGACGTCTACGTCACGACTGAAGTGCGGCCTCTGCCGAACGGACGCACGCAGGCGGGATTCCTCGCGACGTACAAGCCGGCGATACCGGTCGTCTCGCACGTCGCTGTGCCGGTGTTCAAGATGGTGATGAAGCGGCAGGTGGGGAACGACATGGCCGGGCTGAAGGAGTTCTGCGAGGTGAGGGCTGCGGTTGGCAGCTAAAACCGTTCTCGTCATCGTCGCGCATGCGGACGACATGGAGTTTATGGCGGGCGGGACGATCGCGAAGATGGCGGAGCTCGGTTACTCGATTCGCGAGGTGATAGCGACCAACAATGAGCGGGGGACCCTTCGAGTAGCCTCAGGACAGGCGCTGGAGCCGGACTGGAGCGCGGCGTTCACGGCGGACGCCAGGCGGGAAGAGGCGCGGCGTGGAGCGAAGGTGCTGGGCGTCGATCCGGAGATCCAGTTCCTCGGCTACGAGGACGGGCGACTTAGCGAGACGACGCTTAACGAGCTGCGGGAGCAGTGCATGAGGGCGATACGATGGCATAAGCCGGACGTGCTCTTCACGTGGGACCCGCACGCGCCGTACGAGGACCACCAGGACCACCGGGCGGTAGCCTGGGCAGCGACCGAGGCAACGATGTTCGCGCACTTCCCGCTCTACCACCCGGAGCACGGCGACGAGGGCCTCGAGCCGCACTATGTTGGCGAGCGCTACTTCTTCGCGAAGTCGCCCCGCGACGCCGATAAGACTGTCGATATCAGCGATTACATCGAGCGCAAGATCGAGGCACTGTGCGAGCACGTCTGTCAGATGGAGATGACGGTGGCGGATCTGCAGGTGCAGCTCGCGGCTTCGGGACTGGACATCCCTCTCCTGAGCGAGGCGAGCCCGAAGGAGTTCCGGCCGGTGATCGAGACGCAGATCAAGGCGTGGGCGGCGTCCGTGGGGCGGCGCGCGGGGTTCGCCTACGGCGAGGAGTTCCGGCGGGTGCGGTTCAGCGGCATCGAGCGCTGGGCGCGGGGATCCGAGGCCGCTCTTCGCGACGAGCTTTAGGCGGGTAATTCAGGACCGGCTGTGCTGAGCGACGCTCGTGACCGGTTCAGCGCCGGCATCCAGCAGGTAGCCAATGCCCTGTACGGTCTTGATCAGCGCCGGGCCGGAGGACGCCGGTTCCAGCTTGGAACGCAGGCGGGACATCCAGACTCGCAAGTAGGGCAGCTCGCCTCGGTACGACGCACCCCAAACATTCGTCAGCATCTGTTCGGAGGAGACTGCACGGCCGGGCTTGGCGGCAAGTTCGCGCAGCAAGAGGCGTTCCTTGCGCGTCAGAGGCAGTCTTTCACCCTGACGGCTGGCCTCGCCACTCTTTGTGTCGATCTGAAGCCCGTTAACGCGAAGCAAGGTTATACCGCCTCGTCCGCGGGCTTCTTCCCGTAGAACAAGGCGCGCGCCATGTTGATGATGAGGAGCGGCTCGCGCCACACCTGGGCTCTGCCCTTGTCCGCCGTCACCGTTACATCCGTGAAGGGCACGAAGTGATGGTCTGCAACGATAGGCACCATTTTAGGGTCCGCATCGGGCATCAGGTGCAGATGGCCTGTCGCCTCGTAACCGGGCAGCACGACTGTTGAAGGCACGCGCTTCTTGCGCACAATCTCGAACGGATCTGGTTTGTGCAGCTCTCCTCGGGGAATCGCGAACAGGATGCCGCTGCGGTCCAGCTGGATGACATCGAACGTGTGGGTCTCAGCTTCCGGGTTCAGCGGATCGTCGAGCGTGCCGGAGTTCATTATGAAATAGGTCATGTCATTTGAGTTCAGAATGTCGACTAAGCGGCGCGGCACACCCGGCGCGAAAAGCTCGCCGTTCACTCGGAAGCTGTCCATTACAATCTCGACAATGACGCCGGTTGCCGTTGGCGCCTCAGGCTCGGGCGGCGCCTCGAGATTCGGTTGGGCATCGACGGGCTGCTCGGTGTCTATTTCCACATCACACCTCGGAGGCTACCCGCGATTCCCTATCGTCGAGCCTTCCCCCGTTTTCGCGGCCTTCGCCGAAGAGGCCTCGCCTTTCCGCCTCGGCCAGCGCCCGCACGACGGCCGGATCGAACTGAGTCCCCGCGTGGCGCAGGATCTCTTGCATGGCGTCCTCGTGCGTGCGCGTCTTGCGGTACGGCCGCTTCGACGTCATCGCGACGTAGGCGTCTAGCACGGACAGGATACGAGCCGCGATTGGTATCTTCTCGCCCGATACGCCGCGGGGATAGCCTTGACCGTCATACCGCTCGTGGTGACAGCGTACTACTTCCGCCAGCTCGCGAAAGAAGGTGACCTCGCTGAGCATGCGGTAGCCGATCTCGGGATGCCGCTTCATTTCTTCCCAGTCTTGCTCCGTGAAGTCCTCTTCCTTCAGCAGCACCGACTCAGCGACTCCCCTCTTCCCAACGTCCCGCAACGCTGCCGCCTGGTCCACGACGGCGGCCTGCTCAGTCGGGATCCTCATCTGCCGCACTAGAATCGAGGCCAGACGCGAAAGCCTCTCCAGCTCACGGTCTCTCACCGTGTCGCGCATGCCAAGCGCTCCGCATAGCCGCTCGATAATAGCGTTCGTGTTAGCGCGCGACGCTTCAAGTTCGGCCTTGACCGAGGTCGCCTCTTTGCGATTGTTGCCCACGATCCGCCAAACGGACAGCCACATGATCAGGACCAGGACTACGATCGCCGTCGTCGCGCTCGCAACCATGGCAACTAACGATAAGGCGAGAGCCGTCGCCAGCGAAGCGCCGCTGAGGATCAGTATTCGGCGTAGTGTTGCGTTCTTAGACATTCTCCCCTCCGGTGCCTAATTTCCCAGAACGTAATCGTCGATCAACGCGCCCGAATCGTCCGGTTCCTGCTTTAGCTCGGGTCCGTTCGGAAGACGACGCGACATCTTGTTGGCGTACATATCGGCATCCGCCCAGTGCAACATCTCGTCCAGGCTATCGCCGCCCCAGGGATAGCCAGCTACGCCGATCGAAACTGTTACCATCAGTTCCGTTTTGCTGTCCTGGTACATCGGGCTCCGTTCCATCTCTTCCCACAGGCGTCGCGCCAGCGCAAAAGCGCCCCGCTTGTCCGTTCCCGGCATTACTACGCCGAACTCGTCGCCGCCCAGCCGTGCCGCCACATCCGTCCCCCGGATGTGCTTCGATATGATCGCGGCGAGGTTCGTGATGACGATGTCTCCTACGCCATGACCAAACTCGTCGTTGATACCTTTGAGGCCGTCGAGGTCCATCAGAAGAATCGCCAGGGTGTCGCGCCGCTGCTGCGCGCGCGTCAACTCTTCCTCCGCCACTTCGTAGAAATGACGGCGGTTATTGAGGCCGGTCATCTCGTCACGAGACGCCATCTCCTTCAGCTCGGACACTCGCATCAGCAGTTGGCCCTGATGGCGCCGCAGGAGCAAAACCTGCATCTTGAAGAGGACGAGGCTGGAAAACAGCCCGTATGCTAGCGGAACTCCGCCGAGCGCCAAATACACTGGATACTGCCAACCGTTAGTTGCAGACATCAGCAGCGGGAATAGGATTGCCGCCGTGACAATCGTGACTGCGACGCCTCCGACCCATGCGACGCGACGGATCATCGACTCTTCGCGGGTGAGTCTCTCCTCGTCAAGTATTGGCTTGTGTTGCGCCACTGAACCGTTCATACAGTCCCGTTCCTGGGTGCTGCCCACATAGGCACCTGAAGTGCCTTCTTTCGCCCACTGAGTAAGACGCCGCCTCCAGTAGCGAGTTACATAAGTAGCGGGTGTGCGGCTAGTTGAAATGTTCGCCGCGCGTGTAGACCAGCCGCCCGGCCACCCAGGTCATGGCAACGTTCAGGTCGCTGTCCAGGGCAACGAGGTCGGCGTCATAGCCGGGCACGATGCGGCCTTTCCGCTCGGACAGACCAAGAACTCGTGCTGGAACTGTTGATGCCATACGGACCGCGTCGGTCAGGCCGGCAACGCCCCATTCGACTACATTGCGCACGATACGGTCCATCGTGGACGCCCCTCCGGCAATCGTTCCGTCCGGAAGCAATACCCTACCGGCAGTAAGGCGTGCCTTTTCACTCCCGAGCTGAAACACGCCTGAATCCAGGCCCGCCGGCGCGACGGCATCGCTTACCAGCGTAATACGGTCGGTTCCAACCGCGCGCCGTATACTCCTCACCGTGGCCGGGTGGAGGTGGACGCCGTCCGCGATGAGCTCCAGCGTAACGTTCGGCGAGTCGATGGCGGCGAGCACCGGGCCCGGATCGCGATGGTGAAAAGGACGCATGCCGTTGAACGCGTGCGTGACGTGCGACGCGCCGCCCTCAAAGGCCCCGAGAGCCTCTTCGTATGTAGCGTCCGTGTGACCGATAGCGACTACGATCCGGTCATGATCTGCGATTTGTAACAGTCTTCCCGCATTAGGGATTTCGGGCGCCAGAGTCGTCAGCTTAATGGAGCCCTCGCTCGCGTTGGAGAGTGCAGCCAGCTCCACCGGATTGGGCGCTCGCACCCATGACTCCGGCAGCGCGCCCCGGCGCTGAGGGTTGACGAACGGACCCTCTAGGTTAATTCCGAGAATTTCGGCGGCGCCTTCGTGCCGCTGGTCCGACACGTATCCTGCTGCGCCTACGAACGCCAGCGCTTCGTCAAAGTCAGAGGCGAACACCGTTGCCAAAAAGCCAGTGACACCTCGTGAGATAACCCAACGAGCGTACGACTCGATTTCGGAAGAATCTTCCGTCGCCAGCGAGAAGCCGCCCCCGCCGTGAACGTGCAGGTCAATGAAGCCCGGCGCCAACGTCAGCCCGCGTCCCTCGGTGATTTCGGCGCTCGGTGGCGGTTCCGCGTCGGAGCCCACTGCAGTGATGCGACCGGCGCCGTCGAAGACCACTGTCCCCGTTTCCATGCTCTCTTCGGGAGTTAGAATGCGGGCCCCGCGGATAACGCCGCTCATCGGCAGCCAATCTTACTATGGGCGCTGTCGACCGCCGAATGTAACCACCGGGCGGGCACGAGCATCTTAACCACTTGGACGGATACTCCCTATGTTGAACAAGCTCCTCGCACCTCTCGACGGTACCCCACTCGCCGAGGCCGGCTTCCTCTGGGCGGAGAAAGCGGCCCAGCGCTCGGGCGCCGCAATCCACCTGCTCACTGTGGTCGACCCTACGCTGAGCGATTTCGAGACTCACTACAAGCAAGCCGAGGCCTACCTGCAGTCCCGGCGCGACCAGCTCAAGAACAAAGGGCTGACAGTGAAGATGGAAGTGGCCGCGGGCGAGCCTGCCCAGACAATCCTCGAGCGAGCTGAGAACGTCGACCTAACTGTCGTCAGCTCCGGCACAGTGCGCTGGCTCATCAGCGCCGTCCTCGACCGCGTTCTGGAGAAGATGACGCGGCCGATCGTCGTCGTGCGCGCCTCAGCCATTCAGCCGACCGTCCCCGAGCTTGACAGGATTCTCGTCGCCGTAGACCGCTCCGACTACTCGGGAGACATACTGCCCGTCATCCAGGGGCTCGCGAAAGCTTTCCAGGCTTCGGTTACCGTCTGCCACGCGGTTCCGCCGTTGACGGATACCTACGGACGACAGACGCACACGCACGCCACCAGTGCCGCGGCCTCGATACACGAGGCTAACCTCTTCGTCGCGCGTGCGGCCAAGAGGTTGCAGGACGAAGGAATAGAGATCGAGACCATCGTGGCCGTCGGCGATCCGCCCGGACAGATCGTGAATGCGGCGCAGAAAAGCGGCGCCGGGCTCATAGCTCTAACAACCCGCGGCCGCGACCACCTAGATAGCCGCCTCGTCGGCAGCACGGCCAACGCCGTCCTCCATTCGACGCGGCTGCCCTGCCTCCTCACTCGCCGCGTCCCTATCAGCACCGGTTTCGGCGCCGCCCGCTCCGGCATCACTTCACGCTGATCGCGACCCGGCTCCCCACGAGACGCTGTGCTATTCTGACAGCCACCCGGCCGGAGGCGGTCGCGGTTTCAGCGGGGGCCAAGCATTGAAAGAAACGGTCCGCATTGAGGGCCACCTAACGGCAGAAAAGGTTCGGCAAAACCCCTACTTCTACCTCCCCTTCAACGTGCCCAATAACGCCTCCCGCATTCACGTCTCATACGGCTATTCCGATCCTGTGACAGCGCCGTTCGGCAACGGCCCCGGCAACGTCGTCGACATCGGCATCTTCGACTCGCGTGGGTATGATTTTCCGCAGCCGGCCGGCTTCCGCGGCTGGAGCGGCGCCGCCAGGCCCGAGTTCTTCCTCGCGCCCGAAAACGCAACGCCCGGCTACATCCGCGGCGACCTCTTTCCCGGCGAGTGGAACATCACGCTCGGTGTCGACCGCGTCGAGTCGGAGGGCGTTCGATACGACGTCTCGGTGACGATTGAGAAGCAGCAAGCACCGAGCGGCGAGAAGCAAGCACGATCGTCCCGTTCAGCGCGTCCTGACGCCTCGCCCACGGTTCGTGGTGAGCCTGTCGAAGCAGCGGGACACAGCACCCCGAATAAGAACGGCGCCCACTGGCTCAAAGGCGATCTGCATTGCCACACCGTCCACTCCGATGGCCTGAACTCCGTCGAGGAGATCGTGCGGAACGCCGTCGGCCTTGGCCTCGATTTCCTCGCGGTGACAGACCACAACACAAGCACGCATTTCGAGGAACTCGAGCGTCTGTCAGACCTGCCGATCGTCCTCATTCCGGGCGAAGAAGTGACGACCTACTGGGGGCACGCCAACATGTGGGGCTTGCGCGAGTGGATCGACTTCCGCTGCGCCGACGAGGCATCGATCGACAGGGTCCGGCGATACGTGCTCCAGAAGGGCGGCCTCATCTCGGTAAACCACCCGAAGTCCGTCGGTCCACCCTGGTTCTTTCGGGGCTGGGACGGCTACCCCTCGATGGAGGTGTGGCAGGCGCCCTGGCGCTTCTACAACTGGGAGTCGCTCGAGCGCTGGGACTCGCTTCTCCGCAGCGGCCAGCGCGTGGTCGCTGTCGGCGGCTCGGACGTGCACTCCATCCCACCCGCTGAGCCGCGCCACCCGCACGGCCTGGCCAACCCCACCACTTGGGTGTACGCCGAACCCACCGAGGCCTCGGTCCTCGACGCCATCCGCGCCGGCCACGTCCTCATCACGGATGCGCCGAACGACACGCAACTCACCCTGACCGCGGATGCGGACGGTGACGGCCGCTTCGAAACGCTCATGGGCGACACGATCGCCCCGCGCGAAGACGGCCGCCCTTTGCGATTCCGCCTCGAAGTGCGGGGCGGCATGTACCGCCGCCTCTGGCTGATTGCCGACGGCGTCCCCATCGATATCCGCGCGCTCAACAGGGTCGAGTCGACGCACGAGTTCTCGCTCGACGTCTCGGGCACACGCTACGTCCGCGCGGAGCTGCGCGGACACCGCGGCCGTCCCGAGCGCGGCGAGGTGGTGTGGGCGATGACGAACCCGATCTGGATAGCGAACAGTTGATAGTGAACAGTGAACCGCGGCCCCGCCACCGCGTCATCCTGAGCGCCGACCACACCCGCGCGCTGCATCGCGCACCTCCGCGAAGGGATCCGGAGTGGGGCAGGCGCCCGCGCGTAGTTTGGTGGTTACAGTAGTGAGCGGCGAAGCAATGCCTCGAGTGGGTAAAGCTTTCAGTCGTTCGCTAGAGCTCTTGCCCGGAGAAAGCGTGCTGAGGCAGTCGATGGTGGGTCGAGAGCGGCTCTTGATGGAGGTTCTTGGCCTGCTGTATATGACTAACCGGCGTCTAATCTTCTTACCCTATCTCTACACTCTCTCGTGGTCGCCCCTCATCGTTGACCTGGGATTTTTCACTTCGCTGTGGGGAACCGACGAGCGAAATGACTGGGTGACGGCGGTTTCGTCTGCAGCCAACGTTCCCTTTGGACAATCGCGTGCCTTCTAAGGTCGCCCGCACCCTCGTCGTAGTCTCCCACACCCACTGGGACCGCGAGTGGTACCTACCCTTCGAGGCCTTCCGCGCGCGACTCGTGTGGATGATGGACGCGCTCCTCGACCTGCTCGACCGCGACCCGGAGTACCGCCACTTCGTCCTCGACGGCCAGACGGTACCGCTGGACGACTACCTCGAGATCCGGCCCGAGCGGCGCGCGGACATCGAGCGCCTCATCCGCGACGGTCGGCTGCTCGCGGGGCCCGGATACGTGCTGCCGGACGAGTTCCTCATCGGCGGGGAAGCCCACATCCGCAACCTGATGACTGGCATCCGCTCGGCGCGCGCGTACGGGCGGGCGATGATGGTCGGCTACGCGCCGGACGCCTTCGGGCACATCGCGCATTTGCCGGCGATCCTGCGCGGCTTCGGAATCGACTCCGTCCTCATCTGGCGCGGCGTGGGCGCCGAGGCCACCACGTCGGAATTCCGCTGGGCCGCGCCCGACGGCTCCGAGGTGCTCGCCGTCCACTTCCCGTACGGCTACGGGATGCTTCCAGCGCTGCCGGAGGACCCCGATATTCTGCGCAGCGCGCTGAGCAACATCCGCGGCCTCCTCGAGCCCCTCGCCACAACGCGCTACGTCCTCGTCCCCAACGGCACCGACCACCTACCGGCCCACACAGGGCTCTCCGGCGTAATCAAGCGCGCGAACGAATTGTTAGACGGCGCCGAGATGGTGCACGGCGACTACCCATCATTCATCGAGAACGTCCGCCGGGAGCTGGGCAAGGACGGTTACACGAAGCTGCCGCATCTCGAAGGCGAGTTCCGCTCCTCCCAGCGGTCGAACGTCCTCGCCGGCGTGCTCTCGACCCGCATCTGGCTCAAGCAGCGTTACCAACAGTGCGAAGACTTGCTTGCGCGCTACGCGGAGCCGCTCAGCGCCTGGAGGCGCTTGCTGGAACACGCAACAAGCAACAAGGAACAGGCGGGCAATGGCGCGACGCGCGGGCTGCTTCGTCACGCCTGGCGGCTTCTCCTCCAGAACGCGCCGCACGATTCCGTCACCGGCTGCTCGGTCGACGCCGTCTATGACGACGTCGGCGCCCGATTTAACCGCTGCGAGCAGATCGCGGAATCTGTCATCTACGACTCGCATCGCTACATCGCGGGCCGCGCGGCGCGGCCGGGGGAGCATTCGGTGGTTGTGTTCAATCCAGACAATGGGCCGCGTACGGACTTCTGCACTGTGCGCCTGCCGGTGGAGGACGGGAAATGGCCGGCGAAGCTCGTCGCGGAGGACGGCAGCGAGGCGGCGCTACAGGTGATCGAGCGTGGCGGACACTCGCCGCTTGACCGGCGGGAGCGCGTGGTGTTCGGATTCGTGGCGCGGGACGTCCCTAGGTTCGGCTATCGGACGTTTCGGGTGGAAGCTAGCGATCCGGACGTAGGGGCGCATCATGACGCGCCCCTACGCCTCGCCGTCGAAACGGGCTTCTGTCGCGTCACGACCGACCTCACAGATGGCACACTGACCATCGCAGACAAGCGCACAGACGCCGTCCATCGCGGCCTGAATCACTTCATCGACGATGGGGAACGTGGCGACGAATACACGTACGACGCACTGCAGCGCGATGAGGCCATTGACCTACCCTTTGCGCCGCCGGACGTGCGCGTGCTTGAAAAGGGCCCCGCCCGCCACACCCTCGAAGTCCGCATGACCCACTCGCTGCCCGTGAGTCTTACGAAAGACCGGCAAGGCCGCTCCGAAGATCGCGTCGATTGCGAGATCGTAACTCGCGTCTCACTCTACCCGGGCGTCGCGCGTATCGACATCGACACGGAGATCGAGAACCGCGCGCGGGACCACCGTCTGCGCGTGCATTTCCCGACCGGAATCCGCGCGGACCGCTCGCACGCCGAGCAGCACTTCGGCGTCGTATCTCGTCCCATCGGCGTCGCGGAGCACGACGACACGTGGTTCGAGACGCCCGTCGCCACGTACCCGCAAAGAGCTTTCGTCGACATTAGTGACGGGGAGCGCGGCTTCATGCTCGCGAACCGCGGGCTGCCGGACTACGAGGCTCTCGAGGAGCCAGACGGGACGATCACGATCGCACTTACGTTGCTGCGCTGCGTCGAGTGGCTGTCGCGGGACGACCTCTCGACGCGCAGGGGACACGCGGGGCCGGGCATGCACACGCCGGGCGCGCAGATGCAGGGGCGCTCGAAATTTCAGTACTCGCTGATCCCGCATGAAGGTGCCTGGGAGAACGCGTACACGCATGCGCATCGGTTCGTGCGCCCGTTGCGCGCGATCCGCACGTCACGCGGCGAGGGTACGTTGGCCCTAAGCGGCTCGATAGTGGAGATCGCGCCACCGGAGGTGGTGCTTTCGGCGCTCAAGCTCGCGGAGGACGGCGATGGCGTTGTCGCGAGGGTCTACAACATCGCGGCGGAACCGATCGAAGCTCTCGTGCAGCTCCTGCTACCCTTCGAGCGGGTTGAACGCATCGACCTCAACGAGGAGAATCCTGAGCCCGTCGAGAGCGAAGACCGCGCGGTTCGATTTAAACTGAGGCCAAACGAAATCGCTACACTTAAATTCCGCTAGGCTCTCGGTTCGTCCTCATCTGGTGGTAGGCTATGATGCCTCAGAGACAGGAAGGAGGCGGCCATGTCCACGAGAGACCAACTCATCCAGCGCCTCGACGCCGCGTACGAGGACTACCGCTCCGCCGTAGCCGGGCTCGACGAGCCCCATTTCGATAAGAAATGGCTCGACGGCCAGTGGGGCGCGCGCGAGATCACCGCCCACATTACGGGATGGCTGGGGACACTCGCCGGGGGGCTGGAGCGCATGAGTCGCGGTGAGAGGCCGGCCCCAGAAGGTCAGGACTGGACGGTCCCCGATCCGTATAACGCAACCTTCGCCTCGCACGCCAAGGGCAAGAAGCACGCTCAGATCCTCGAGGAGCTTGAACACGGCATGGACTCGTTCAAGAAAGCGGCGATGATGGTGCCGGAGGACCGCTACGGCGAGGGTAAGACGGCGAACCGCATCTTCGACGGCGCGGGCATAGAGCACTTCGCGGAGCACGCCGCCGTAATCCGCTTGTGGCGGAACCGCGAAGGCATTTAGGCGGTGGGGCAAGACCGCACGAACCTGCCCTCGTATTCCGAACTACCAGTCAAGCCCGGCGCCCCTCAAGGTTCCGCGTGGGGCATCTTCGGCGACGACGACCAGCTCGGCTGCCTCAACCTCCTCACACCAGAGCGTGTCATCGCCGGCGCAAAGCTCGTCCACAAGGGAGCTGTCTTCCCGCTGAACCTGAGCATCGACCAGCCCAACCCGCCGCTCTTCGGTCGCGGCGCTCCGCGCGTAGAGTTCGTGACCGGCGAGGTGCACCGCGATGACTATCTCGACAACTTCTGGCCGCAGGCTTCCAGCCAGTGGGATAGCCTTCGCCATATCCTCCATCCACGTGACGGCTTCTACAACGGCGTAACGGCAGAGGAGGTCATCCCAGCGGGTGGCAAGCTAGGCATCGAGAACATGGCCCGGCGTGGTATCGCCGGCCGAGGCGTTCTGCTCGACGTCGCGCGTCATCTCAAGGAAGCCCGCACGCCGCTCGACTACACGATTGCAACCGTGATCACGAACGATATGCTGTCGGACTGTGCGCGGGATCAAGGGCTAGCCATCGTGAGGGGCGACATCCTGATCATCCGCACCGGCTGGCTGAGCTGGTACCTGAACGAAGCGACCGCCGAACAGAAGCAGGAACTGGCCGGCGACCCGATGACCAACCTCAGATTTCCGGGCATCGGTCCGGACGAGGAGATGGCCTCCTACCTCTGGGACTTGCATATCGCGGCCGTCGCCGCTGATAACCCGGCGCTCGAAGCATGGCCGCCCGGGCCGGAGAGCGGCGGCTTCCTGCACTTCCGCCTGATCCCGCTCCTAGGCATGAACATCGGCGAGTTCTGGTACCTCGAAGACCTCGCCGCCGACTGCGCGCAGGACGGCGTGCACGAGTTCATGTTCACTTCGGCCCCGCTCAACGTCCCCGGCGAAGTCGGCTCGCCGCCTAACGCGCTGGCGATCAAGTAACGCCCTAGAGTGTCATTCTGAGCGCCGGCGCGCCCGATGAGTCTGGTACAAAATAATAGGCCTTGGGCATCGACTGACCCGTCTCAACTGCGAAGAATCTCGCCGACTCCTAAAATTGAGGACCATCGTCGGGCGGCGCCGCGATCCTCAAACGACCCCACCTGTCCGTAACATCCCGCCGGCTCGCCTGTTTGAAATAAGTGCGGCGACTGACCCGCTCTCCGTCTCGAGGGTGATCGTTGCCCTGGGGGCCTCCCTTGTTCGCGCTATTTCGCGCGGTCCGCCGGTTAGCCCTTGGCTCCCAGCCTCCGCCCGCCCAGACAGTGCAGATGCCGATTCCACGCTCAGGCAAGACGCGACCGTGCGGCTGGTGCCCATGCAAATGCACGATCAGACTAGGCCCCGCGCCCCGCTTTGTACCTCAAAGATGCATCCCGGCGCCGGGCGAGCACGAACGCGGGGCAGGCGTCCGTGCTCGCCAATCGAGAGTGGATAGGACAGTCACACAGGGCGAGGGCCCGCCCGCTCCGGTTGCTGGCTCTGCATCCGGAGCGGGCTTGACCGGAGACAATGCGTCCGGGAGTTTGCAGCCTCTCGTCCTTCGTTCCGATGACCGGACATCCACAACACTCCCGAACTTTTGCGACCCGAAGGGGTGGGCCACAAAGAAATGCTCGCAGGCCCGCTGATTCCCGACATTAAGCAGGTCTCAATAATCGATGAATTTTGGATGAAGAAATGATTTACGACTGGCGTGTCCCGCCGTCGCCCGCAATCGGAAGCTCGACCAGAAACGTCGTTCCATTGGTCGGCTCGCTCACCACCGATACCGTACCCCCGTGCGCTTCCGCCACATACTTGACGATAGCTAGCCCCAACCCTGTCCCGGCTGGCCGGCTCGCCCGCGCGGACTCACCCCGGTAAAAACGCTCGAACACATGCGCTATCTCATCAGCTTTAATCCCCGGACCGGTGTCCCTTACCTCCAGCTGCACGCGGCCGTTAGACCGCTGAAGCCCAAACGCCACCCTTCCTTCCCGCGGTGTGTACTGGACAGCGTTGTCCAACAGATTGCCCACCATCTGGTCCAGCCGCTCCCCATCGCCGAGCACAACAATGCCGGACTCGATCTCCTCCCTCAGCTCGTGTGAGTCCTCCTGCCTGACTCGCGCCAACGCCCGTTCACAAACCGCACTGAAATCGACTCGCGCCCGTTCGATCGACTGCGACTCCTCTCGTGCCAGCATGAGAAGATCCGCGACTAGTCTCCTCATAATTTGCGCCTCCACCCTGACTTCCGCGACGCAGCGTTCTCGGTCGGCCTGCGAGAGATTGGGCCGGCTCAATATATCGACGTTCGTCTGGAGGACCGACAGCGGCCGACGCAGTTCGTGGGACGAATCGGCCAAAAAAGACTTCTGGTGCGCCAGCGTCTGCTCCACCCGCTCGATCATCGCGTTAAACGCGCTGACCAGCTCGCGCACCTCGCCCTCGCCCGCGCTCTTGTCGAGCCTGCGCGTGAAGTCGGCCGTCTCCTCAATGTCTCTCGCCATCTGTGAGACGTTCCGCACCGGTCGTAGCGCCCTGCCGGACAGCGTGTATCCCGATACTGCAGTCACCAAAAGCGCGGCCAGACCCCCGACAACGATGACATCTCGGATCTCACTGACTGCCCCGTTCGCGCCGCTGAGAGACTCTCCGACCTCGATTGAACCGCCTGTCGGCAGCGGCTGGTACAAGATCCGGGTGTCCTCGCCCCGCACGTCTTTCGTCGCGAATCCCCCCACCAACGACCGCGTATCGTCGGGCGGCGGCAGGCTGCCGCTGGGCGGCTGGGCGGAGGAGTAGAGCACAGTGCCATCCGCGCGCCGCAACTGGAATACTAGGTCCGCCTTCGAAGCTAGGGCGTCGAGTTCGCCTTTGTTGTTTTCAATGTCCTCTTGGTTAAATTCAGTACCAATCGGCTCCAGCGCCAGGGCCACAGCCTGGGCCCGCAGAGTCAGGCTGTCGTCCAGGCCTGCATAAATCCTGTGCGCCGCGATCACGTAGCCGGTGATACCCGTGACCGCCAGTGCGGCCGCCAACAGCCCGACGTATAGGAGCGTGAGGCGCAGCCGCAGAGTCACAACTAAGGCTCCTTCAGGACGTAGCCGACTCCCCTCACCGTGTGGATCAGGCGCGGTTTGTCGCCGCTCTCGAGTTTCAGACGTAGGTTCGCAATGTGCGCATCGATCACATTGGACTCCACCTTCGCGTCCTCACCCCACACGGCGCTCAGTATGTCCTCGCGTGTTAAGACCCGCCCCGGGTTCTCGAGGAACTGTTTCAGGAGCCGGAACTCCTTCGCCGTCGTTGGCAGCGGCTCACCGCCGCGGTACACCGTCCAAGTTGCCGTATCAAGTGCTACATCGCCGAAGGAGAGACGGCCCTCCGCCGGCGCCGGCGTGGTAGATCGCCTGAGCAGAGCCTGAATCCGCGCGATAAGTTCGTCCAGAGCGCACGGCTTGATCAGGTAATCGTCCGCCCCCATCTGTAGCCCTGCGACGCGGTCCGGGACGCTATCGAGCGCCGTCAACATCAGGATGCGTACTGGGGAGCGTTCGCGCACCAGCCGGCAGAGACTCAGCCCGTCCAGTCCCGGCATCATGATATCCAGCACCATTACGTCCGGCCAGCCGCTCTCCACGCACGTCAGCGCCTGCCCCGCCTCCTTCGCGATCGTTACGTCGAACCCGCTCAAAGACAGGCCACGCCGCAGTGCGTCCAGCAGACGCGCGTCGTCGTCGACTAAGAGTATTCGCGGCTGGCTCTTGCTGCCGTTCTGTCCGAATTCTTCGCTTACCATGACTTCGGCCCGGCTCTCTTTCATATTGCGATCCGGATTGGCGGCTCTCCTACATCCATCTTCACACCGCGCTGCGATGCGAGCAACGCCGCTTTCAAAGGGACGCCACCTCCTCTATTCTTTACGACGGCGCCGGCTGCCCGGCCTTCGCCAGCGACGCTTTCAGTTCGTCGATCACCGCCGTCGGGGCGGGGTCGACCCCGTAAAGCAGCGCTAGGTATGCCGCCACGTAATCACCAAGCAGCGTGAGAGATAGCATCTGCGCGAGCGCGCTCTCCCCCCGCGCTTTCACGTCGAGCGCATCGATCGCGCCGTCGTCCAGCAGCCCTCTCATGAGGTCATAGCGCAGCCCTACCCGCGGATGATCTAGCCCCTCAGAGCGCAGAAGTACCATTGTCGTCGCCCGCGCTATCGCCGGCGGCAGTCCCAACGCGACGATCGCATTGTGCTGCGCCTCCGGCATCTCCTCGAAGAACGCACACACCTTCGCTGACTCGTTTGTCTGCGTCTTCCAGCGCCGCGCCACCTCGATCAGCACCCCGCCTCCGTAAATCACGGGCAGCCGCTCGTGCAGCCGCCACGCCAGCTGCTTTGCGGGATTCCGTGAAGAAGCAGTCTCGGCACCGTACTCCTCGCGCAGCGAAGCGAGAACAGCAATCGCCTCGTCCACATCCCCCTCGATCCCCTGCATGAGGCCCAACTTCTGTCCGATGGCCAGCAGTGGCATCAGACCCCACCCGATGGCTGCCCGCGGCTCTCCCTTGTACGTGAACGTGAACGCAGGCACGCCGTTCGCTCGCGCCGTGGCCAGTAGCCGCCCACCTGTCGTGATCGCCAGCTTCTTGGCGGGCATAGCCAGCGCCTGCTCGAACGCCGAGAGCGTCTCCTCGGTCTCGCCGCTGAAGGACGTTGAACACGCGTACGGACGACTCGAGCGATAGCAACGCTCGGAAGTAGTCCCCCGCGATCGCCGAGCCGCCCATGCCGAGGATTACGGTCTGCCGGGGTGCCTCCTTCCACGGCGCCTCGAACGCCTTGGCCGCAGCCCACGCCTCTCGGCACTGCTCCGGCAGCCCATGCACCGCCTCGAGCATCCCAGCTGGATCCAGTCTGCTACGTTCAGCCGCATCGTCGAGAACCGGATGCCGCTTGGAGGTCATTCCGGACTATTGCGAACTCAAGCGCCCCAAGCCCCGACGCCTCAGGCCCCTGTCAGCTCGCGCACAGCCTCCAGCACCGACTGCACCTGCTCGCCCTCACGCACCTCCGTGTAGATGCGCATAAGCGGCTCTGTTCCCGAAAGCCGGATGAGCGCCCACGCGCCACCCTCCAACAGAAAGCGCAGGCCGTCAGTGCGGTCGTAACCCGTCACCCGCAATCCGTCGATTGTAGACGGCTCAAGCGTCGTCAGGAGCCCAGCGATACGGTCGCGCTCTGCCGGCGTCATCGTAATATCGACGCGGTCATAGTAATGCGGCCCCACCTTTGCGAAAACTTCCTCGAGAAGTTCTGGCAAGCTCTTCCCACGCCGCGCCATCAAGTCGAGAATGTACAGGCCGGACAGGATGCCGTCACGCTCCGGTAAATGCCCGCGGAAGGCAAAACCGCCCGACTCCTCGCCCGCGATCAGCGCGTCCGTCTCGATCATTTTCGGCCCCAGGTATTTGAACCCGACGCCTGTTTCGTACACGGGCACGCCGTACAGCTCGCCCAAGCGGTGCACCATGCTCGTCGTCGTGACTGACTTGACGATCGGTCCGCGCAGCCCGCGCACTTCCAGCAGGTAATACGTCAGCAGCGCGAACACCCGCAACTGATCGACGAATTCTCCCCGGTCGTCCATTACGCCGATGCGGTCAGCGTCGCCGTCTGTCGCCAGCGCAGCCTCCGCATGGGCTTGCACGATCGCCTCGCGCGTAGCCTCGAGGTTCCGCGCGATCGGCTCGGGATTGTGCATCCCCGGGAACGCCGGGTTCCGCTCAGAGCGGATCTCGATCACCTCCGTCCGCCCGCCGGAAAGCAGCTCACGCAGGTACCCCGCCCCCGCTCCGTGCATCGGGTCGACCACCACGCGCAACCCCGCCTGACGTAGCCGCTCGATCTCAACAAGCTGTCCTAGGTGACGCAGGTAGTCCGCCCTCGGGTCGAATTTCTGCACCAACCCCTTCGCCGTTGCCTCCTCCAGCGGCATCCGCTCGACGGCGCCGTCCAGCGCCTCGGGGATCAGCGCCTCAATCTGCGACAGCACCTCCGGCGGCGCCGCGCTTGCCTGCTCCGTCCTCACCTTGAACCCCGAATATAACGCGGGGTTGTGACTCGACGTGATGACGACTCCGCCGCCCGCGTTCAGCCGGCGGATGTTGAACCCGATCACCGGCGTCGGAGCCGCTCGGTCGCAGAGCTGCACCGGCACCCCGTTCGCTGCCAGCACCTCAACCACCGCCACCGCGAACTCCTCCGACGCGAACCGCGTATCGTAGCCCACGACAATCTCGCGCGACGCCGCGGTCGCTTCGTGGAAGTATCGGGCCGTCGCCTGAGCGCATACCCGCACATTCGCGAACGTAAACTCGTCCGCGATGATCGCCCGCCACCCGTCCGTCCCGAACTTAATTGGACTGCCGCTCATCTAATGGTCATATTACGACAGACCGCATCGTCTCTACGTCCAAGCAGGAAAGCACTACGCGAAGAGGTTGTTTCGGTAGCGGACTTTCATGAGACAGAGCCCGTGGGCGGGAGCCACGATGCTTGCGGCGCCCGGTTGTGGGTCATCGAGGAGTGACACGAACTGCACCTGGGTGCTTTTTTCCGAACCAACCTCGACAAGAGCGCCCACGATGCGGCGCACCATCTGTGTCAGGAACGCGTTGGCCTCGATGTCGAAGAGCGCGAGTTCGCCTTTCCTGCGCAGTTCCGCTCGCGTCACGTGACGTTCGGTCTGACGGCGGTGAGCTCCAGAGCGCTGAGCGAAGGAGGCGAAGTCGTGCGCTCCCACCAGCCCGTGTGCCGCCTCGGCCATCGGAGCGAGATTCAGCGTCACACGTGGGTGCCATGCGAAGTCGCGAAGCAGGCCGGGCCGCTGATGGCCGAGATGCAGGGTGTAGCGGTACAGGCGGCTGAGGGCGTGGCGGCGGGGGTCGAACTGCGGCGGGACCTCTGCGACTGCGCGCACGCTGACGTCGAGCGGCAGAATGGCATTCGTACCGCGCCCGAAGGTGTCGAGGGGCAGGCGGCTATTGGTGTTGAAGGCAGCGACCTGCCCTTTAGCGTGCACGCCGGCGTCAGTGCGGCCGGCCAGCGCCACCCTCACGGACTCGCCTGTTAGCGTGCCGAGGGCCTGCTCGAGCGCGCCTTGAACCGTCGGTGCGTTTGCTTGCAATTGGGAGCCAGCATAGGCCGTTCCCTGGTATTCGAGGAGGAAGGCCAGGCGGCGCGGCGAGTCACTGCCTTGCAGCTGCCTGGCCGCGAGGGCTTGCTCTGGAATCAGCGTCGTGAGGTTGATTGCTCCGGCTCGGCGGTCTGCGATGTATTGGGCCGCGGGCCTCCCTCTACTCGCGTGGTTGGGGCTAGGCCTCTCCGACGATTAGCTCGAGCTGGGCCATGCGAGCGCCGTCGCCCTGCCGGGGACCGAGCTTGATCACGCGGCTGTAGCCGCCGGGGCGGCTCGCATAGCGGGGGCCGAGTTCGCCGAAAACTTTCTCGACGACCTTCTTATCGTAGACGAAGCCCATCGCACGGCGGCGTGCGGGCAGGTCACCGCGTTTGCCGAGGGTGATCACACGCTCCGCCAGACCACGGACCTCCCGCGCCTTGGCCTCGGTGGTGATGATCTTCTCGTAGCGGAGCAGGTCCGTCACAAGGTTGCGAAAGAGCGCGAGGCGATGGTCGGTGGCACGGCCGAGCTTGCGGCCGTCGATGCGGTGGGCCAAGGCTAACTACTCCTGGACCTCGCCGGTCTCTTCAGTTAGCTGACGAAGTTGGCGCTTCCAATCAGGCTCCTCTTCCTCCTCGCCTTCATCCACCGCTTCAGGCTCCGGCTTCGCCTTGGCCTTGCCGGTCTTCTTGCGGCCGACGGGCGCGGGTTCGATGGATGGAAGCGCCTCGGGCGCCTTGAGCTCCGGCTGTGGCTGGGACGGAGCCTCGGGCGGCTGCGGAGGAATGATCGGCGTCTCTTCGGCCGTAAGCGGCGGCGCTTCGACCAGCTCTTCGCCGCGATCTATGGGGAGGAGGCCGAGCTCATCGAGTTTCTCGCGTAACTCGTCGTAGGACTTGCGGCCGAAGTTGCGGAGTGCCAGCAGCTCTTCTTCGCTTTTTTCGAGCACCTGCGCGATGGTGATGAGGCCGCTGCGCCGCAGGCAGTTGTAGGCGCGCATCGAGAGGTTGAGGTCCTCGATGGGCATGCCGTATTTATCGGGGGGGAGCTGAATGCCGGCGCCGAGCCCACGCTCGACGATGGGAAGTGAGGGCCGCCCCATGTGCGAGAAGAGCCGGAACTGGTCGATGACGACGTCGGCGCTACGGCTGACCGACTCGACGGCACTGACCGTGCCGTCGGTCCAGACCTCGAGGGTGAGCTTATCATAGTTCGTCGCCTGACCCACCCGTGTACTGGTGACCTTGTAGTTGACCTTGCGCACCGGCGAGAAGATGGAGTCAACGGGGATTACGCCGATAGTCGCGCCGTCCACCTGGCCGGCGGGCGCGTAACCGCGGCCCTGCTCGACGTTGAACTCGACGTAGAGCCTGCCGTCCGGCGAGTCCACGCTGGCCAGATAGAGGTCTTCGTTCACAATTTCGTAGTGTTCTGGCACCTGGAGATCGGCGGCGATGATTGGCCCCTCGCGGCCGCTGATGTCGAGGATGAGCGTGCCGGGTCGATCGGATAGAGCGCGCAGCCGCAACTCCTTGACGTTGAGCAGGAACTCAATGGTGTCTTCTCTGACGTTCGGGATCGTCGAGAATTCGTGGAGGACGCCATCGATGCGGACGGAGGTGACAGCAGCCCCTGTGAGCGAGCTTAAGAGTACGCGGCGAAGAGCATTGCCGATAGTGATCCCGAAGCCGGGCGGCAGCGGCGCCGCGACGATTCGCGCGTAATCGCCGATATCGCTCGTCTCTTCGACATCGATGGTGGGCTCTTCACTGGGCTGTTGAAGCGGTTGAGGCGCGAGCGGAGTGGACGCCGGGGACCCGGGCCTCCGATAAAGCTGGGATTCTAACATGACCTTCCTTTAGCGCGAGTAGTACTCGACTATCGTCGCTACGTTGAACTTGGGGCCGATTTCTTCGACTTCCGGCAGAGCCAGGACGCGCCCTGTCAAATCGCGAGCGTCCAGGCTGAGCCAGGATGGAATGCTTTTGCTTGCTATCTGCTCGCTCACCATCTTGAAATACTCGCTCTTCTTGCCGCGGCCGGTGAGACCCACAACGTCGTTGGGTTTGAGCACGTGGGATGGGATGGCGGACTTTCGCTCATTCACTGCTATATGGCCGTGAAGTACGAGCTGGCGCGCCTGCTGGCGCGAGTCGGCGAAGCCGAGGCGATAGGCTACGTTGTCGAGCCGGAGCTCGAGCGTACGCAAGAGCGTTTCGCCCGTCACACCGTGCCGCTTGGCTGCGATTTCGTAGTACTTGTTGAATTGCCGCTCGAGGATCCCGTAGATCGCGCGGGCGCGCTGCTTCTCGCGCAGCTGAAGGCCGCGATCGGAGACCTTGCGGCGGCGCGTGGAGCGCTGGCCCGGGGGATAGGGACGCTTCTCGAACGGGCATTTAGGCGTGAAGCATTTCTCGCCCTTGAGGTACAGTTTGTCCCCGAGGCGGCGACATAGACGGCAAACAGGACCGGTATAGCGGGCCATAAACTCTCCTACACGCGACGGCGTTTGGGCGGGCGGCAACCGTTATGGGGCATAGGCGTGACATCTCGGATGTTGGTGACCTGGAGCCCGGCCGACTGCAAGGAGCGAATCGCTGCTTCGCGTCCGCTGCCGGGGCCCTTGATGCGCACTTCGACCTGCCTGAGACCGTGCTCCATCGCCCGGCGAGCGGCGGCCTCGGCGGCGAGTCCGGCCGCATAAGGGGTGCTCTTGCGAGAGCCCTTGAAGCCGGCGGTGCCCGCGGAGGCCCAGGACAGGACGGCGCCGTTGGGGTCTGTCAAGGTGATCGTCGTATTGTTGAAGGTGGAGGCGATGTAGGCGCGCCCAACGGGTACGTTCTTCTTCTCCCTCCTTCTTGTGCGTGTCTTGCGTTCTGCCACAGGCCTTAATTCCTCACTTCTTAGCAATTGCGCGGCGGCGGCCGGCGACCGTCCGGCGCGGGCCACGCTTGGTTCTCGCGTTGGTCCTTGTACGCTGACCGCGGGCGGGCAGGCCGCGACGGTGACGGATGCCGCGGTAGCTGCCGATTTCGATCAGCCGCTGAATGTCCTGTCGCACCTGCTTGCGAAGCTCGCCTTCGACGGTGTAGTTCTTGTCGATGTACTCGCGAATGCGGGCTACTTCGTCGTCGGTGAGGTCGCGCACCTTTGTTTCGAGCGGAACGTTGGCGGCCGAGCAGATCTTGTGAGCAGTCGGGCGGCCGATGCCGAAGATATAACTCAGCGAGATCTCGACTCTCTTCTCACGCGGTATATCGACGCCGGCGATACGCGCCAAGGACTAGCCCTGCCTCTGCTTGTGGCGCGGGTTGGAGCAGATGATGCGCACGACGCCCTGGCGGCGTACGACCTTGCACTTTTCGCAGCGTTTTCTGACTGAAGCCTGGACTTTCATTTGCCTACCTGAAACGATAAGTAATCCTGCCCCGGGTCAGGTCATAGGGAGACAATTCCACCAGTACCTTGTCTCCGGGGAGGATCCTGATAAAGTGCATCCGAATTTTTCCGGACGCATGGGCCAGAACTCTGTGCCCATTTGCCAATTCTACACGAAACATCGCGTTTGGCAAATTCTCTTTTACCGTGCCTTCAACCTCAATCGACTCTTTTTTCGCCATTCAGCGGGTAGTTTCCATCACCTCCCGGATTCGGCCATCCAAAAGAGATATTCTACTGAATGGGGAGAGTTGGGGCAACGGGTAGCAGCGAGGCGGAGCTGCGCTCGGCCATCCCGGACGGAGGTGGGGGACACCCCCCACACCCCCGGCCTGCGGCGCCTCGCTAGGCTTTGCGGGCGATCCGAAGCGTTGCGCTACCGCTGTTTGGCGAAGCCAGAGATTCCCTCCTGCGGCGGCTGGGCCTTCGCCAGCTCCCCGCTGCCGCCCGCCCCACCCCGCAAGCTCGGAATGATAGGGTGCGCTAAGGCAGCGTGAGGACTTCGGCTTCGCCGTCTGTGATGGCGAGGGTGTGCTCGAAGTGGGCGGAGAGGCTGCCGTCGAGGGTGCGGACGGTCCAGTTGTCGGCGTCGCGCTTGGTGCGCCAGTCACCGACGTTGACCATGGGCTCGATCGCGATGACCATGCCGGGCCGGAGCACGGGGCCTGAGTCGGGGGTGCCATAGTTGGGGATTTGCGGGTCTTCGTGCATCTGGCGGCCGACGCCGTGGCCGACGTATTCGCGGACGACGGAAAAGCCCTCCCCTTCGACCCAGGCCTGGATGGCGGCGCCGATCTCGCCGATGCGAGCGCCGCCACGGGAGGCGGCAATTCCCCGCCAGAGCGCATCGCGGGTGACATCGATCAGCTTTTGGGCCTGAGGCGCGAGTGTTCCGGCGCCGACCGTGACCGCCATGTCGGCGACGAAGCCTTTGTGAGTGCAGCCGATGTCGATGCTAACGACGTCGCCTTCCGCTATTTCCCGGTCGCCGGGAATGCCATGGACGATCTCGTCGTTCACGGACACACAGATCGCGGCCGGATACGGCGGCTCCCCGTAGTTGAAGAACGTGGGAACGACGCCCCGTTTCTTGAACTCTCGGCGCGCAATCTCGTCAAGCTCCTTCTCAATCACTCCCGGACGCACATGGCTCACGACGATTTCGAGAGTCTCCGCCAGGATGCGTCCGGCTTCCCGCATAAGTCCGATTTCATCGCGGGACTTGACGATTATCGGCACTAGTGCTCCCCCTCGAGGCAGGCACGCACGGCGCGAGTGACATCTTCGACATCACCCTCACCGGGGGCCTCGCAGAGTTTTCCCTGCGCGCGATAGTAATCGAGCAGCGGTTCGAGGTTCTTCAGATTGACCTCGAGCCGCGTTCGTACCGCGTCGGGTCTGTCGTCCTTACGCTGCTCCAGCTGGAAGCCGCAGTTATCGCACACGCCTGGTGTCTTAGGCGGCAGGCTGATCTCGTTGTAGACGGCGCCACAGTTCGGGCAGCTCCAGCGCCCGGACAGACGGCGGACGAGTTCGCCAGTGGCGACGGAAATGTAGATCGCGCGATCGATGCGCTTGCCGTCTCCGGCCAAGGCTTCGTCGAGGGCGTGCGCCTGCTCGAGGTTTCGAGGGAAGCCGTCGAGCATGCAACCGCGCGCGCAATCGGGCTGTGAAATGCGGTCGAGTAGCATGCCGATCGTGATCTCGTCGGGGACAAGCCGGCCGCTTTCAACGAACGGCTGGGCTTTCTTGCCAAGCTCCGTGCCCAGACGGATGTTCTCGCGAAAGAGCTCTCCGGTAGTGACATGGGAGAGGCCGGTCTCGTTTTTGAGCAACGCTGCCTGGGTGCCCTTGCCGGCGCCCGGCAGGCCAAGGAGGATTACGTACAAAGGATGCCTAGCGGATGAAGCCTTCGTACTGGCGCATGAGCAGCTGGGCTTCGATCTGGCGGAGGGTGTCAAGAATGACGCCGACGACGATGATGAGACCGCTTGTCGTTATACCAAGCGCGGTCTGACGGCCGCTCGTCGTACCGGCCCCCACAAGATGAGACGTGATGAAGGGGGCGACGGCGACGATGCCCAAGAAGAAGGCGCCGCCCCATGTGATACGCAGAAGGACGCGGTTGATGTAGTCCTCGGTCGGGCGCCCGGGACGGATTCCCGGGATGAACCCGCCCTGTCTCTGGAGGTTCTCCGCGAGATTTTGTTGCTGAAAGACGACGAGGGTATAGAAGAACGTGAACACGACGACGGTGACGAAGACGAAGGCCCAATACCAGACGTTACCGGGGTTGAAAGAGTTCTTGAGGAATTCCCCGGTGTTCGCCAGAAGGCTGTTGTCCGAGCTTTCCAGAGCGCTGCCTACGAAGGCCGGCATGATCACGATGGAGAATGCGAAGATGAGGGGAATCATCCCGGTGCTATTCACGCGCAAAGGGATATGTGTCTGACCGGACTGGCGGTACATGCGGCCTGAGCGAAAGACGCTCCGTGAGTACTGTACGGGGATGCGGCGCTGCGCTTCCTGAAAAGTGACGATGAAGGCGACTAGGCCGACGATCATGATCGTGAGGAAGAAGGTGGCGGTGACGCCCTCGCCGGTACCGGTGTACAACCGCCCGCCGATGAACTGCGGCAGGCCGGCGATGATGCCGGCGAAGATGATGATCGAGATGCCGTTGCCGACTCCCTTCTCGCTGATCAGCTCGCCGAGCCAAACAAGAAACATCGTGCCGGCGGTCATCGTAATGATCGCGGAGAGCGTGGGTAAGGCGTCGGGGCCGGAAAGCGATGGCTGGGGGATGGCGCCCGGCGCAATGCTCTGGACGATGATGAGCTGCCCGTAGCCCTGCACGAAGGCCATAGGCACGGTCATCCAGTGCGTGTAGATGTTTAGCTGCTTGCGGCCCTGCTCGCCCTCCTTGGAGAGCGCCTGGAGGGCAGGCACGAGCGGCACCATCAGCTGCATGACGATCGACGAGGTTATGTAGGGATAGACACCCATCGCGACGACGCTCATGTGTGATAGCGCGCCCCCGCTAAAGATATTCATGAAACCGAGGACGGTGCTCTGCTTGAAGGCCTCATCGAGCTTCGACGGATCCACTCCCGGGACGGGGACATTGGAAACGAACCGGAAGATCACGATTAACCCGAACGTGAAGAGCAGCTTCTCGCGGATGTCCGGTTGGGCCATCGCGCTGATGGCCGCCTGAAGGAGCTGCGGACGCTGTGTCTGCTGCTGTCTACCCGCCGCTGCCATCGTCTTCACCTTCGGGTGCGTCCTCGCCGGCTGGCGCTTGGGAAGCCTGGGACGCGTCTTCGTACTTATCGTTCGGGACGGAACCGCGGTCGTGAGGTTTTTTCTTCTTGCGTTCGCCCAGTTCGACGACGGTCCCGCCCGCTGCCTCGATCTTTTCTCTGGCGTTGATCGAAAAACTGTGAGCGTGTACGGTGAGCTTCTTGGTCAGATCGCCGGCGGCGAGGACCTTGACAGGCTTCCTCAGACTGCGGAGGATACCCTTTTCCTTCAGGAGCTGGGGAGTGACCTCAGCGTCTTTGTCGAAGCGCTCGAGGACGGTCAGGTTCACTGCCTGGTACTCTACGCGGAAGGGGTTCGTAAAGCCGCGGCGGAAGGGGAGCTTCTTGAAGAGCCGTGTCTGGCCGCCCTCGAAGAAACGGCGGGGCTTGTTGCCCGCTCGCGCCTTTTGACCCTTCAGGCCACGCCCGGCAAAGGTACCCTGGCCGGCGGCGTTGCCGCGGCCGACGCGCTTGCGGGCATGCCTCGCCCCCGGTGGGGGTTTCAACTGGTGGGCTTGCATCAGTCCTGGGGGATCTCAGTCACCTCGACGAGGTGACGAACCTTTGTAATCATACCACGCAGGGGGCGGCTATCTTCCCGCTCAACGCTCTGGCCAAGGCGCTTGAGTCCGAGCGCCTCGATCGTTCGTTTCTGGTTGTTTTGGTATCCAATCGCGCTCTTCTTCCAGGTGATACGAACCTTAGCCGCCAACAGACGCCTCCGGGGAGACAGCGCGGCGGCGTTCGCGGACCTCATCGGGCGAGCGCAGGCGGGACAGTGCAAGCATCGTCGCTTTCACGGTGTTGGCCGGGTTGTTGGAGCCGAGGGACTTAGCAACGGCATCCCTAACGCCCGCCATCTCAAGCACCGCGCGCACGCCGCCGCCGGCGATAAGGCCTGTGCCTGGAGGTGCGGGCTTTATGAGCACTCTGGCGGCGCCGAAGTGGACAAGGAGGGGGTGCGGCACCGTGGTACCGTTCAGCGGAACACTGATCATGTGCTTGCGGGCTATCGTACCGGCCTTGCGGATCGCCTCGGGCACTTCGGTGGCCTTGCCCATGGCGGCGCCGACTCGCCCGGCGGTATCGCCGACGACGACGATGGCGGTGAAGTGAAAACGCCTGCCTCCCCTCATCACCTTGGCGACACGGTTGATGAAAACAACCTTTTCGGTGAGTTCTAAGGCAGCGGCATCGACCCGGTCTCTCTTGGCGATGTATTTGCGTGGATTTGACATTAGCGGCTTCCTAGAATGTGAGTCCAGCTTTGCGGGCGGCCTCCGCGAACGCCTTCACGCGGCCGTGGTACTTGAACCCGCCGCGGTCGAAGACGACGGAGCCAATGCCTTTTTCCTTCGCTCTTTTGGCCAGCGCCTCGCCGACCAGCCCGGCAACTTCGCTCTTCTTTTTGCCATCGCGTACCGATTTGAGATCGGCTTCGAGGTCGCTAGCAGAGACGAGCGTGTGGCCCGCACTATCGTCAATGAGCTGTGCATAAATGTGGTTCAGGCTGCGGAAGACAGCTAAGCGTGGCCGCTCGGTCGTACCCGTCAAGCGTTCACGGACGCGAAGGTGACGTCGCGCCCGGGCAGCGCGGGGTAGACGTGACTTCTTCATAGGTGCGTTCCTAGTGGGTCGCCTTGCCGGCTTTGCCGGCCTTGCGGCGCACGTATTCGCCAGTATAGCGAATGCCTTTGCCCTTGTATGGCTCGGGCGGCCGGATCTTGCGAACGTCGGCGGCCGTTTGGCCGACCTGCTCTCTGTTGATGCCTTTGATGGTGATCTTGGAGGTGCCTTCGACCTCGAACTCGATGCCAGGTGGGGGCGACACATTCACCGGATGCGAATAACCAATCGCCAGCACGAGGTTTCTGCCCTGCATCTGTGCTCGATAGCCGACGCCCTGGAGCTCCAGTGTCTTGCTGAAGCCGGCGGTGACGCCGGCGACCATATTTGCGACCAGCGAGCGGGTGAGGCCATGCATCGCACGGTGTCGGGGCTGCTCACTGGGGCGGGAAACAACGATCTGTCCGTCCTTCTGCTCGATCCGCATTTCGCGATTGAGCTCGCGGCTCAGTTCGCCCTTGGGTCCCTTAACGGCGACGTGCGTGCCGTCGATGCGGATCTCCACCCCGGAAGGGATGGCGATCGGCATTTTCCCTACTCTCGACATCGGTTCACCACACGTAGCAAAGTACCTCGCCGACCACGCCGCGGCGGCGGGCTTCCTTACCCGTCATGACGCCCTCCGGAGTAGAGAGGATAGCGACACCGAGACCTCCATAGACGCGCGGGATCTCGCGCTTGGCCGCATAGACGCGCAAGCCCGGGCGGCTTACGCGCTGGAGGCCCATAATGACCGGCTCGCGCGCGGGTGTATAAGCGAGATGGATGCGGACATTCTTGTGCGTACCCTCACTCCGGACCTCGAAGTCGCCGATGAACCCCTCGTTCTTGAGGACCTGAGCCAGCGCAACCCTAGTTTTGGAAGCGGGCATGTCTGTGTGGTCGTGGCGGGCAACGAGCGAGTTCCTGATCCTGGACAACATGTCGGCGATGGGATCGGTAACCATAACGCTACCAGCTGGACTTCTGCACACCCGGGATGTGGCCTTCCAGAGCGAACTTGCGGAAGCAGATGCGGCAGAGGCCGAACTTGCGGATGTAGGCGCGCGGGCGTCCACAAAGGCGGCAGCGGTTGCGGAGGCGGCCTGGGAACTTGGGGGCCTTGTTGAAGGTCTTCTCGTAGAGCGCTTTACGGGTCATCTGATCCTCTGCCTAGCCTCGCCTGGCAAACGGCATACCTAGCAACTCGAGTAGCCGCTGCCCTTCTTCGTCTGTCTTTGCGGTCGTGCAGATCGTTATTTGCATGCCGCGGATCTTGTCGATTTTGTCGTACTCGATTCTGAAAGTCGCGAATGCGGGGCAGAGCGGCGTTCAGCGTGCGGTCAAGGAACTCCCACATGTGATCGCCTCGGAGCGTGACCATGACGCCGATGGGCATGCCCTCGCGGAGCTTGAAGTTCGCTATCGACTTCTTCGCCCGGGTAATCACTGGATGCTGGCCGGTAATTGTCGCGATGTCGGTGGAAGCGGCGTCGAGCGCCTTTGCGTTCTGGACAGCCTCCCCGGTGCCGACGTTCAGGGTCACCTTCTCTACGCGCGGCGCTTGCATGGCGTTAGCGTAGCCGAACTCCTTGACTAGAGCCGGTACGATCTCTTCCCGGTAGCGTTCTTTCAATCGCGGTGGCATCTGTTCTGTCCTAATCCTGGTTCGCGTCACAGCGCTTGCAGTAGCGCACTTTACGCCCATCCGCCTGCCGGCGGAAGCCGACGCGGGCGGGTTTGCCACAGGAAGCGCAAACAAGCGCCGTGTTCGCCCACGATATGGGGGCTTCGCGGTCAACGATGCCGCCAGGCTTTTGAGGGCCGCGGGGCTTCATGTGCCGCTTGACCATGTTGATTCCGGTGACGATGAGGCGCGGCGGCCGCGGCTGACCGAGCTTGCTGATTTTGCCGGTACCGAGGAGCACCTTGCGCACCTGCCCGGTGCGGCCCCTGTCCTTGCCTTTGGTTATGAGGACCGTATCATCGCGCTTAATCTTTTGCATTTCTACACGACCTCTGGCGCCAGCGAGACGATCTTCATGAAGTTGCGCTCTCTCAGCTCGCGAGCTACGGGCCCGAAAATGCGGGTGCCACGCGGGTTGAAGGCGTCCGAGAGGACCACGGCGGCGTTCTCATCAAAGCGGATATACGAGCCGTCGTTGCGCCGGTATGGCTGCGCGGCACGCACTACGACCGCGCGGACGACTTCGCCCTTCTTGACGCCGCCCATGGGAGTGGCCTGCTTGACAGAGGCGACGATAATGTCGCCCACGGTGCCGTAACGACGCCGGGAGCCGCCGATAACCTGAATGCACATCAGTTGCCGGGCGCCGGAGTTGTCGGCCACCTTGAGGCGGGAGTAAGACTGAATCAAGAGGGCTGCTCCTCTGCCGACTCTTCAGCAGCCTCTGCCGATTCTTCAGCGGCCTCCGGCGGTTCTTCGTCGGCCTCCGGCGGTTCTTCAGCCTTCTCTGCCGGCTCTTCCGGGGCCTCTTCTTGCTCTTCGCCGGCCGGCTCCTCGGCTTCGGCCTCGACGGCTTCGATTTCGGGTACCTCTTCGGCCACCTCGACCTCCTCGGGCACAACGGCTTCGGCCGCAGGACCAGCGACCGCTTCCGCGGGGACGGTCTCTTCGCTCTTGGCCTTCGCGCCACCGCGCGGCCTGGGTGCCTCTTCGATTTCCGGCTCTTCGGGCTTAACCTCGCCCAACAACTCGAGGTCGATCGATTCCGGCGCCACTTCAGGAAGCTCCGCTCGAGTCAGGACTTCGAGCAGGCGCCAGCGCTTGCGCCGAGAGATAGGCGCGGCCTCGATGATGCGGACGCGGTCTCCCAACTGCGCTTCCTCAGCCTCGTCGTGAGCCATCAGCCGGCGTACGCGGCGTACTGTCTTCTTGTACAAGCGGTGGCGGAAGTTGGCCTCGACGGCGACGACGACCGTTTTCTGCATCTTGTCGCTGACGACGGTGCCGTCGCGGACTTTGCCGCGCAGGCCGCTCTGCTTGGCAGTCATTTGCGCGGTGCCTGACCGCCGGCTCGGGCCAGCTGTCGCTGTTGCTCGATGGTTTTGAGGCGGGCGATGTGACGCTTCATTTTCGGCAGCTCCTGGTAGTTCGTGAGCTGCCGAGTCTCGCGCTGGAGACGCATAGAGAAGAGGCGGCGATGGGCCTCCTCCAGCTCCTTGCGCAGGTCCGTTTCGGAGAGCTTGCGGATATCGTCGAGTTTGGTCTTCAGCTTCTTCGCCATCGATTACATCTCCGGCCTTGCCACGAAGCGCGTGGGGATGGGGAGCTTGTGGGCGGCGAGGCGCATGGCTTCACGCGCGGTATCTTCCTGGACACCAGCGATCTCGTAGATCATGCGGCCCGGGCGAACGACGGCCACCCACGCTTCGACGGGGCCCTTGCCGCTTCCCTGACGGACCTCGAGCGGCTTCTTGGTGATCGGCTTGTCGGGGAAAACGCGGATCCAGAGCTTGCCACCGCGGCGGACGTAGCGTGTAATGGCGCGACGGCCGGCCTCAATCTGGCGGGCGGTGAGCCAGCACGGCCCAAGAGCCTGCAGGCCGTAATCGCCGAAGGTGACGTGGTTGCCGGCTGTGGCCATGCCACGCCGGCGGCCACGGTGCGCTTTGCGGAACTTCGTCCGCTTAGGCTGTAGCATCGCCGCTCTCCTGCTGAGCTGGCTCCGGAGGAGGTTCCGCCGCTGCCGCCTCTGCGCTCGCTTCCGACGGCTGGTCGGGGCCGACAGGCGCCGCGACCCCGCCCGCTTGTGGTTCACCGCTGGCCGCGCGTGCCTTTTCAAGCGCGCTGACCGGGGGCGCCGTCCGCTCCGAGATCTTGTCGCCCTTGTATATCCAGACCTTGACGCCGATGCGGCCGAGCGTGGTGCGGGCTTCGGCAGTGCCGTAGTCGACATCCGCCTTCAGCGTGTGCAAGGGGACCCGGCCCTGCCGTTCCTGGTCTCTGCGAGACATGTCGGAGCCCCCGAGCCTTCCTGCGATGCGGATGCGCACGCCCTGGGCGCCGCGCTGCATTGCCCGTAGCGCTGCTTGCTTGATGGCGCGGCGGTGCGAGACGCGGCGCTCTATCTGCTCGGCAACCGCCCGGGCGACGAGCGGCGCTTCGATTTCCGGGAGCCGCACCTCGTTGATGTTGACGCGAACGCGGCGTCCGCTCGTTTTTTCGAGCCTGCCGCGCAGCTCATCTACGCGCTGGCCGCCGCGGCCGATGACGATTCCCGGACGCGCTGTGTGGATGCTGACCGTGATCTGGTTGGCGTTTCGCTCGATCTCGACGCGCGAGATGCCGGCATCAGGCAGCATCCGCTCGATCGAGCGGCGGATGCGCAGGTCCTCGTGCAGCTGCTCAGTATAGTTCTTGTCGGCGTACCACTTGCTGTTCCAGGTATAGATGTAGCCGAGGCGAAAGCCGTGGGGGTGAACTTTCTGGCCCATCAGCCGCCTTCCTCCACGATGATTGTGATATTGCTGCGGCGGCGGCGAATGATATCAGCGCGGCCGCGCGCACGCGGGGTCATGCGGCGCAACTTAACGCCGTCGCCGACGAATGCGCGCGTGACCCGCAGATGTCTCGGGTCCATGTTGTAGTTGTTTTCGGCGTTGGCGGCGGCCGAGCGTACGGCCTTGGCAATCGTCCGAGCGTGCGGACTTTGCATGAAGCGAAGGATAGACATCGCCTCATCGACACGCTTGCCGCGCACTTCGTCGAGAATGAGGCGCACCTTCTTGGGCGCGACCTGGGCGCCCCTCATGTACGACTTAACGGCGACCACTATTTCTTCCTCACCTGGCTGACCTGCGCGGAGCGGCTGGTATGCCCGCGGTAGGTGCGAGTCGGCGCAAATTCGCCGAGCTTGTGCCCGACCATGTTCTCAGTGATGAAGACGGGCACATGGCGGCGGCCGTCGTGGATGGCGATGGTGAGGCCGACCATTTCAGGCAGAATGGTCGAGCGGCGCGACCAGGTGCGGATGACGGCCTTCTGGCCCGATTGCTGCACCTTCATCACCTTGGCGATCAGCTTGGCGTCCGCGAACGGGCCTTTCTTCGTCGACCGGGACATCGTCTAAACCTGGTACCTGCGGCGGACGATGTATTTGTTGGTGTCTTTGCGGCGGCGCGTGCGGGCGCCCAGCGTGGGCTTTCCCCACGGGCTGCGCGGCCCCGGGAGGCCGATCGGTGCGCGGCCCTCACCACCGCCGTGCGGATGGTCTCGCGGGTTCATGACGGTGCCACGCACGCTCGGCCTGCGGCCCATCAAGCGCTTGCGCCCGGCCCTTCCCAGCTTGACCTGGCTGTGCTCGACGTTGCCGACCTGGCCGATCGTGGCCATACAATCCGCGTGGATGCGCCGGACTTCACCCGAAGGCAGCCGCACGAGCGCATAATCGCCTTCGCGGGCGAGGAGCTGCGCGGAGCCGCCGGCGCCGCGAACGAGCTGGCCGCCCTTACCTTTGTGCATCTCCAGGTTGTGGATTGTCGTGCCGGAGGGGATGTTGCGCATGGGGAGGGCGTTGCCGGGCTTGATTTCGGAGTTGGGGCCCGCCATTACACTGTCGCCGATTTTGAGGCCGACCGGCCAGATGATGTAGCGTTTCTCGCCGTCGGCGTAGTGGATGAGGGCGATGCGCGCAGAGCGGTTCGGGTCGTACTCGATCGAGGCGACCTTTCCCGAGACGCCGTTCTTGTCACGGCGAAAATCGATGATGCGCAGGCGACGCTTGGCCCCGCCGCCGCGATGGCGTACGGTGATTCGGCCCTGGTTGTTGCGCCCGGCCTGGCGCCGCAGAGGGGCGACGAGGGACTTCTGCGGCTTCGAGCGCGTGATCTCGTCGAAGCTGTGCCCGCTGGCGCCGCGGCGGCCGGGAGAGGTGGGCTTGTACTGCTTGATCGGCACGCTAGACGCCCTCGAACAGCTCGATCTTGTCGCCGGGGGCGAGCGAGACGACGGCCTTCTTCCAGTCGGGCCGGTGCTTGATGCGGTTGCCCCGCACCCGGCGCGGCTTGCCCTTCATGACCATTACGTTGACGTCTATCACCTTGACATCGAACCCTTTTTCGACCGCATCCTTGATCTGGACCTTGTTCGCTTCCGGACGCACCTCGAACATGTACTTATTCTCGCCGCCGAGGCGCGTCGCTTTCTCCGTAATCATCGGCCGGATCACGATGTCGAGACTATGCAGTTCTCTACCCATGAGCCAGCCTCACGCTCCTTCGAACGAACTCAGGAAGCCACAACCCGCAAGGGCGCCGGACCGGCGCGGAGTGCGGGCGCGCCCGCCTGCGGCGGACTATCGCACTTTAATAACGCCGCCCGTGGCGCTGGGTATGCTTTGTGCGCCGGACACGCGTCAACGAGGCATCCCGCCAGGCGGGACGCCGGATAACCTATAACAGTGTACAGGGATTTGCGTGTGGGTCAAGCGAGCGAATCGTGGTAAGCGGTCAGTTTGTCTGGCAGGCTATCGCGACGGGTGTAGGTGGGGTCGGCAGACTGTCAAGGCAGTCTTGATATTGATCATTGGGGTCGACAGGACCAGGTCTGAATACCATCACCATGACAAGCAGAAAAACACTGAGAACTGCGATTACGGTCAGAGCCCACCTCACACCACGCTTGTAGCGCAGACGCGGGCTTGCGTCAGCCGTCAGACGCCGGCGCGGATGTAGCCGTCGAGGCCCGGGAAGCTCTCGAGACAGGCGCGGCGCTCGGCCTTGAGGCGCTCGACCCAGGAGCGGTAATCGTCCAGCCGGCCGAGGGCCTCGAAGCGCTCCCTGGGGTAGAGCAGGTCCTCGTCCTCAGGTGCGATTCCGGGGACGCGGACGGGCAGCTGGTAGCCGAAGTCGGGGTCGGTGAACCACTCGAGGCCGCCCTCGGCGATGGCCCGCATACAGGCGGAGGAATGCTCGACGGTGACCTTCTTGGAGTCCGGGCCGCTGTCATCGACGATCCAGCCGGTGTTCATCAGATAGACCTCGATCGGGTGTGTGC
>WNGG01000874.1_pt1 | contig 35107 bp, 36 predicted proteins | sample 5400661 | NCBI WGS metagenome assembly WNGG01 (sample SAMN13153372, study PRJNA577476) | soil metagenome | isolation source: 100 cm soil or saprolite under Garry oak tree replicate 1 | place: USA:California | collected 2016-06-15
GAGCTGCCAGGGAATGGAGGCGGCGTGCTCCTGCGGAGTGGCTTGCTCGAGCCCGGGCAGCGCGTCTGATCGTTGAATGGCCGTCGCCATGGCCCGCCTACGAATAGGGTACCACTTCATGCGCTCCTTCTGCCTCGGTCAAGGACTGGCGCCAAGCTCCCGGAGGGTCTGAGCGGGGGGACGAGGTCACCGAACGGCGGTTATCCGATCTCTGCAAGAGCCCATACGATCGATGCCGGCCTGCGCCTCACTCGCAAGGGCGGCAGAAGAGGACACCGGGGTCAGCTACTCTTGACGCCTGCATCGCATCTGCGATACATTCAAGGAGATGAAGACCTCTACTCTGCCACCCCTTCGCGTCGAGCCTCGACTTCGCAGCCAGGCCGAGCGTCTGCTGCGCGCCGGCGAAACGCTCTCCTCTTTCATCGTCGATGCCGTCGAGGAACGGGTTCGGAACCGGGCGATGGAGGACGAGTTCATCGAGCGAGGTCTGGCCTCCGCGGAGAGAGCACGTCGGTCTGGCAAGTACACGCCCGCTGCCCTGGTTGTCGCAGGACTGCGGCGCCGGCTCGACGACGCTCGCAAGGCTGCGTTGCGCAGGCCCGGTAGAAAGGCGCCAAGGACGCGGTGAGCTACCGCGTCCGATTCACTGAAGAGGCAAAGAAGGACCTTGAACGCCTATACAGCTTTCTGCTGAAGAAGGACCTCGAACTGGCAGCAGAGGCAGTGGACGCGATCGAGCAGGCGCTGACCGTGCTCAAGAAGTTTCCCTTCTCCTGTCGGAAGGCCGCTGGTGGCAGGCAGGGCCCATTCCTTCGCGAACTCATCGTTCCTTTCGGCAGCGCTGGCTATGTCGTGCTGTTTGAGATCAGTGGGCGAGACACGGTCACGGTCCTCGCAGTCCGTCACCAGCGCGAAAGCGATTTCTACTAATTCACCCTCGGCCGCCTCGGCGATGAAAGGGGGGACGTAGGCATCGTGCCTGCGAGGCGAGCGTCGAGGACGAGAGCTTCGGAGAGCTTGACCGGCTGACCCATGGCCAAGAAGGTAGCATTTGCTACCCGCTGCGCAGCCGGGGTTAGCAGTCGAGCGTGCCGCGGGGCCGAGCTCAGCCACTTGCTTTTAGCAAGTCCGTGTGGGATCTATACTTGCTGAAAGCAAGTACGGGAGCAGGCCGCCGCAATGAGACGTCGCCGCCGGAAGTCCGACTGTCCCGTCCACTTCGCGCTCGAGGTGTTGGGGGATCCATGGACGTTGCTCATCGTCCGAGACGTGATGTTCAAGGCTAGGACCAGCTACACGGACTTTCTGCGCGCCGAAGAGGGGATCGCGACGAACGTGCTCGCGGATCGCCTCATGCGGCTCGAGGAGGATGGCGTACTCGAGAAGGCGGCTGGTTCGGGTCGCGGTTCGGCGAGGGCTTACCGGCTCACATCGAAGGGGATCGACCTCCTGCCAATCATGCTGGAGATCATCGGCTGGAGCGCGAAGTACGATCCGAGGACGGCAGCCGATCGGCAGTTCGTGCGCCGGCTTCACCGCGACCGCGCCGGGCTCGAGGCGGAGGTTCGCGCGGCGCTCGCCGGGCGCACGACCGCTAGCGAGGCCGTTTCCGACAGGCGACCCAGTGCAAGACGCTCTTTCAGCAAGAAGACAAGGCCACAGGAGGTTTCCTCATGACCGTGCTCGAGAACTCGATTCGCATCAACGCGCCTCCCGAGAAGGTCTGGTCGGTGCTCGCCTCGCTCGACGCACTCGACCGGTACGATCCGGGCGTGAAGAAGTCGGAGATCATCTCTTCCTCGCGTGAGGGGCCAGGCTCGGCTCGCCGGTGCGATCTCGTCCCGGGCGGCTGTTCGAGCCGCACCGAAAACTGTCATTCGAACTGTTCGAGTGCGCGCTGCCGGTGCGGCGTCTCAAGCATGACTACACGCTGACCGCCGAGGGAGACGGCACGTTGGTGCGACAGCGAATGGAGTACGAACTCAAACTAGGCCCGATCGGCAGATTGATGGACGCGGTACTGGTCCGCCGTAAGTGGGACGCCGGTATCAAAGGGTTCTTCGCCGGCTTGAAGCACTATGTGGAAACGGGCAACCGCCCATCCGGAAAGGAGTAGGAACCAAGCGATGCCCTACGACGAGGGTCTTGCCGATCGCATCCGCGGTGCGCTCGGGCCGAATGCCGAAGTCACGGAGAGGAAGATGTTCGGCGGCTTGGCGTTCCTGCGGAGCGGCAAGATGTTCTGCGGAATTGTGAAGGACGAGTTGATGGTGCGAGTAGGCCCCGAGCGCTACGAGGAGTCGCTCGCGAAGGCTCACGTCCGCCCGATGGATTTCACGGGGCGTGCCATGAACGGCTACGTCTTTGTCGGGGCATCCGGATGTCGGACGACGAAAGCCGTCAGGTCCTGGGTCGAATTGGGCGCCGCATTCGTTGCGACACTGGAGGACCGTAGCCAGAAGAGGTGAAGCCCTCGGCGGTCAGGGGCGAGGGCTTGTGTTCGTCTGGCGGCCGCCTGCTCACCCGCCCCACCTTCGTAAAGAGCAAACTTCTTGATCTTCCGCCGCCAATGTAGATATTTGACTAGTCGTCTACTAGGCCATGGGAAGAACGAGTGACGCCCGCGAGCGACTGGTGGCTGCGGCCATGGAGTTGTTCTACGCCCGCGGGTACCAGGGCGTTGGGATCGACGAGCTGTGCGAGCGCGCCTCGGTACGGAAGGGCAGCTTCTACTACTTCTTCCCTTCGAAGCGCGACCTGGTCCTCGCGGCCCTTGACCACTGCTGGAAGCTCGCGAAGGAGCACATGGTCGCGCCCATCCTCGGCGGTGACGCTCCGCCACTCGAACGCATCCGCCGCTTCTTCGAGGCGATCGCTGAAGCGAGTACGCAGGAGAAGTCGAGGACCGGCGAATGTGGAGGTTGTGCATTTGGAAATCTGTCAGCCGAGATGAGCTCGCACGACGCAAAGATTCGGCGGCGCGTTCGGAAGGTCTTCGACGAGATCGAAGGCTTCATCGAGTCGGCACTCGAGGACGCTGTTCGGCGCAGCGACGTACAAGGCATCAAGCCCTCGGAGAACGCGCGCGCCCTCGTCGCGTACATGGAGGGGCTCCTGCTTCTGGCGAGGACCTACAACGACCCGGGCATCCTGCGACGGCTCGGGCAGAAGGCGGTGGACCTGGCAGCCACGCGTCCGGATGCAGGGCGCCGCCAACGGAAAGCAGACGGAGCTGGCCGATGACGAAGAAGCCAACGAAGAACAGAACCGCATCAGCAAAACGAATCCGGGGGTCGAAGGCCAAGGCTCCAGCCGAGAACGGCGTGGCCGAGAAGCTCTTCGCATCAATCACGAAGCCGTTGCTCAAGGGCGCCGAGGTGACCACGGCCCGAATGTTCGGGTCGACGTGCCTGAAAATCTCCGGAAAGGTCTTCGCTGTCGCCTACAAGGGCCGGCTGGTTCTGAAGCTGCCGGCGGAGCGCGTCGAGACCCTCGTGAACTCGGGTCGCGGCGTCCTCTTCGATCCCGGCCACGGGAGGACATCGAAGGAGTGGGTATCGGTTGCTCCCGAGACGACAGAGGCGTGGATCAAGCTCGCCACCGACGCGCGCGAGTTCGTCGCATCAGGTCTGTAAGGAAAGGAAGACAACCATGGCAACACTTCATCACGAGATCCGAATCGCCGCGCCGGCCCACGATGTGTGGACCGCGCTGGCCGACATCGAGGCCGTCCAGCACTACAACCCCGGCGTCTCCAAGGCGCGCCGCGTCTCGCCTTCCAAGGAAGGCGTTGGGCGACTCGTCATTGCGACCTGAAGCCCAAGGGATGGGTGAAGGAGCGCGTGACGGTCTGGGAGCCCGAGCGAGTACACGGCATGGAGGTCGCCGAGAGCGAGTGGCCCGTCGTCTTCATGAGGTGGCGCACGGAACTGAAGCCTGATGGTTCGGGGACGCTGGTCAGGCAGGACTTCGAGTACCAGGTCAAGTTCGGGCTCCTTGGCAAGCTGATGGACGCCCTGATGATGCGGCGGAGACTCGACCAGGGCATCAGCGACGTCTTCGCAGGCCTCAAGCGATACGTGGAGAGTGGCACGCGCGGGGCCGACGGGAGGACGCCATGAACAAGAAGCGATTCCTGTTCGCTGCCCTCGCTTACGTCGTGATCGTGATGGTCATCGCGACCGTTTGGCACCTTGGCTTGTTCAAGAATGTGTACGCCGCCGCCAGGATGCGGGAGCACCCGCTCTTCCACCTCGGTATCTCGTCGATGCTCATCCAGGCGGTGATCGTCGCGTACAGCTACCCACTGCTCAATCTGCGCGGCGCGCCTCTTGCGAAGGGGCTGAAGTTCGGTCTCACCTTGGGCCTGCTCCTGGGCAGCTATTGGAGTCCTCGCCGAGGCGGGGAAGTACGACGTCGGCCCGGTGCCTGCATTCCTGATCTGCGAGGGCGCATTCTTTCTCCTTCAGTACGGCATCGTGGGCATCGTCGTCGGGCTGATTTACGGGCAGCAGGAACTCCACGGATAAACCGTCGCAGACTCGGAGGGCACTGCCGTGCGCGCACTGTTAACCGGCGCCTCTCCGAGACGGCATCCTGTTAACCGCTCTCTGCCGCTCTCTCCCCGCGGCGCTCAACAGAGAGCAGCGTGGGGGCGGATCCGGCGCTCGACGTCGCACGCCCGGGCTCCCGGGCCGAGACCCAACGTTCGTGCCTACCTCATCGCCGCCGTGTAGAACGCCGCAAACACTGGCGCTTTCAATGGTGAAGTCCCGCGAGTTGCCTCGCGGGGCTGCCGTTAACCGCGTTCGCCCCTTGGTTGGTGGGGCCGATCGAATGAGCTCCCCGAGCTGGGATCGAACCAGCGACCCACGGATTAACAGTCCGGACCGGCCTGCGTCTAAGGTGCCGCCATCACAAGACGAATTCGTCGGACGGTATCAGCGTGCAGTGCCGGTGCAGTAACGCCGAGCAGTCGTGAATCGCCCAGCCTTACCGTCGGCACCGTTGAGACCGACGATCGAGAGGCCCCTCGAGGTCTTGACGGTTGTGTTCACCATATACATAATCAATGAAAGAGTGATAACGCGGCCTAATGCCTCGCTGGCTTCGAACTGTTCTGACGCCGCACCCGAGAACTCGCGCTGGCGCGCAAGGTGCTCTTCACGTTGAAGGCTCGTCGCGAGCTGGCCACCTTGGAGTTCGGTCTCGACGAGCAGGACTCATGCGACGTCCTGGCGCGGCTCTCAGCCGGCGATTCTGCAGGCCGATTCCAATCCGCTGCGACGGGCGAGTGGATCTACCTCTTCAAGCCGGTACTCGCCGAAACGGTCCTGTATGTGAAGCTGATCCTCCGGAACGATTGCATCGTGGTGTCGTTCCATGAGGACGAAGGTGAAGGCCATGAAGAAGACGCGTAACCACAAGGCCTCGGCGACTCGCCGAGCGCGAGTTCTACCCGACGATGCGTGTCCGGCGTGTGGAACCCAGATGGTCGAGAGGCGCGGCACTCTACGTCTGCCCGTCAATGGCGAGGAGATCGCGGTGCCTTCCGCCGTCCACCTTCGCTGTCCGAATTGCGGGGAGGTCTTGCTACGGTTCCAGGATTCGAAGCGCCTCGGCGAGGATGCGATCGCGATCTATCGCAAGAAGCATGAGCTCCTCTCGTCTGATCAAATCCGGTCGATTCGCGAGCGATTCAATCTCACCCAGGCCGACCTGGCCCGGCTGCTGCGTCTCGGCGCGAATACGGTCTCCCGCTGGGAGTCGGGCAGGAACGCGCAGACAGCAGCGATGGACATCTTGCTCCGGTTGATCCGCGACCTGCCAGGAAGTATCGCGTACCTGCGCGACCACGCTGCTTGACGTCCAGGACAAGCTTCACGCGGAGCGACGCTGTGGCGTATCGGCAACATGTCCTCTCGGTCCGACCTGCGACGACTACGTGGAGCAGGGCGTTAGCGTCACGCGCGTATAAGCCTTCGTGGCACGATGACGACGAGGGGCACGCGCCGATTGTCGCCGGCCTTCACCACGGTCAGTGTCACGCTGGTACCCTCCGGGCCGCGAAGCAGTGAAACAGCATCGGCGAGCGTCATTGACTTTACGGACGCTCCGTCGATCGAGAGGATTTCGTCACCGGTGCCGAGACCCGATTCGGCGGCGCCCCCGCCGGGAACTGCGTTCATGATCATCAGGGTGTCGCCTCTCTTCTCGAGCACGGCGCCGATCCCGACTAACTCAACGCCGGCATCCTCGCCCGGCTGTACCGGCGAGAGCTCGATGGTCATCGGACCGCGCGTTTCTCCCTCGTGGATGGGCGGAATGGAGATGATCCTCGCATGATGGTCGGGAGCTGAAGCGAACACCCCGAGCGGCGCATCCTGCAGCGCTTCCAGCACGAATCTGCCGTCCTCATCTGCGACGGTTTCGTTCCGGATCGGCACCGCAACGGAGGCGCTCCCCTCGACCGCGACCTTTGCGCCGCCGAGGTGCCGGCCCGTCCCGCGCTCGATGACGATCCCGCTGAGGCTGCCGCCCTTCGTCAGGACGAAATCGGCGGTGGCCGGCGCATCGCCCTGCGGGATCGTGACCCGCAACTCGTTCGACGGAGCGTGGTCTGGCGCGACAGCGCTGACGACTGCTGGTCCCGGCGCCAGGCCTCCGATTTCATACCGCCCGTTCGCATCTATGAAAGATGCACTCTGCGGCGCTTCCGATTGAACCAGAATGCTGAACAGCGTGATCGGCGAGCCGCTGGTGTCGGTGACGCGCCCGCTCAGGCGGCCGCCGGCGGTCAAGCGAAGACGGAGGCCAGTCGTCCCGGCCGGTACGTCGGCGAACGCGGGCGCAAAACCGGTGCGGCTCGCCATGACCCTCCACACGCTTGGTTCGAGATCGGTGAGATTGAAATGTCCCTCCGCGTCCGTGCGCCTAGTAACGGGCACTTCGCTCGGCTTCTGCTTCGATGATGCGGAAACGAGAGCATTCTCCGCCGGATTTTGATCCGGACCTTCGACCACACCTTCGATTCGCAGCAGTTGTCCTGCGGCTGAAGCAGGCTTGAGCTGAATTGTAAGTTTGCGACTAACCCGGACGGAATAATCGACGCGCACGCGGCCGGTCGCGAACCCCTCATGCCGCGCTTCGACGACCGATTCCTCCGGCGCAGTGAATCGAAAAGCTCCTCTCCCATCAGATTGGTATTCGTCGTGCACCGACACCAGAGGGGTCGATGCTACTCCCGCGCCGAAGATGCGGATGGCGGCTCCGGCTATCGGGTTGCCATTCATATCGATGACGCGGCCCTCGTATTCTTCAGCTGGAAACAGCGTTACGACGATTCCCCGAATGACCACGCCAGGACGCGCGTCGAGCACAACCGGACTCTGCCCCCACTCGGGGGCAAAGGGCTGGTGCCCCGGAGCTGTCGCCGCGGCAAGGAACCAGCGGCCGGGCGCCCGCGCATCAAAGTGGAACTCTCCATTCGAACCGGACTCGACCGTGGATGCCTCTTCGGCGCGTGAAAACGTTAGCTGAGCGCGAGCCACTCCGGCGCGGGTAAACGCCGAGACGACGCGCCCCTCGAATGCGCCGTTTGGAAAATCTTGCCAACCCGCAGTCGCCGGAGCTTGCCGGAGTTCAACTGAAAGCTGCTGGCGAAAAGGACGCGGCGCGGGAGGCGATCTGCGCACGTCCGTCGCTTCCGGTTGCGCGGGATGCGATTCCGATTGGGTCGGGGGCGCAGGATGCTCTCCGGAATGCCGTGCCAGGACAATCGTCAACACCACTGCGAGGAACACGAGTGCTGCGACCCAAGAGCGGCGGCCCATAATTGTGGGGCGATAACTCCGCTGACGTTGTCTTGCAATCCGATTCCCCGCCGCCGTCGGGCGTGCATTTCGTGCGCGGCGAACCTGCCAAACCCGCAAAGAGTGCGCGGCTACTCCGGAACGCGAATGAGTTGGCGACCGATCGCCCGGCGCGCGTTGTAGCGTGAGAGGAGGACTCCTTCGCGGCGTGGTGCTGTCGCTCCTGTGCCCCACCGTGCGCGTACGGCACACCTCTTGCAGGTTTGGTCGACGCCGCAACACGAACAAGGAGTGCGAACTATGGCAGAGAAGACCGATGTTCGCTGGCTTCAGCTTCCGTACGAATTTTCGGCGCGCCAAGCGGGGCTTGAGAGCGGGTTGTGCAGAGGGTGCCAGCAATGCATCTCTGACGATGAGATCCGCAACGCGGAGCCGATGACAAAAGAGCTCGAGAAGTCGTTGGCGGAGACCGAACAGCGGGTGCGAGCGGGCCGCTAGCCCTGCGGGTGCGTGCGATGGAAGGGCAACAGTACTCGCGAGAGCAGACGGAGCAGCTCCGATCATCGCGGTATAACGTTCTCGTCCCGCTGGGGGACGGCGCGGGTGCGGTTTACAATCGAAGAACGGGAAGCTGCGTCTCGTTTCCGCCAGACGTCTACACGCGTGTAGAAGCGTTCCTGACGAGTTCGTCCTCCGAGTTGTCATTGCTGGGCGATTCGACGTCTGCGCCGGAGGTGGCAGCGCACCTGATAGTTGGCGGGTTCGCCGTCACGCGGTCGTTCGATGAGTTGGAGGCATTGCGAACGAGGTACAAAAACGCGCGGCGCAACCCGGCGCTCAAACTGACGGTCTACACCACGTACAATTGTAATCTGGCGTGCGACTACTGCATCGTCGGAAGCAAGAAAGGGCCGATGTCAGCGGAAACGGAGGCGCTCCTCCTCCGGTTCGTGGACAGCCATTTCAAGAAGCAGGCGACCTCCTCCATGACCGTCGATTGGTTCGGCGGCGAGCCATTGCTCGCAACGGGCCTGATCGAGCGGCTGTCCGGTAATTTCCGACATCTTTGTCAAGAGAACGGCGCGAGCTATCGTGCCCAGCTTATTACTAACGGCACGCTGATCACCGAAGCGCTGGCGGCACGGATACCCTCCTGGGGAGTCGACCAGATCCAGATTACGCTCGACGGTTTGCGCGACGTACACGACAGCCGCCGCCGGTGGAAACAGCTGGGCAGATCCTCGTTCGACGACATCGTGCGAGCGCTCCGCCTACTGGTCGGCAAGTTCATCGTCCGGCTTCGCGTGAACGTAGACCGCAGGAACGCTGGCGAAGTCTCCGGTCTCCTCGACCTCTTCGAGCGTGAAGGATGGCTCAACGCGCATTCCCGCTTCTACCCGTACGTGGCGCGGGTCGGCGACTACACCGAAGATAGCGCGTGGGTCGACCAGGTGATGTGCTCGCAGGACGAGATCCAGTGCCTGCAGGAGGAGTGGTTGGAGCGTCTGCACGCCTGCAACGTTCCGGTCCTCATGCAGCCCTTGTACGGATTTCCTGAGTGTAGGGCGACGACGTGCGGCGCGGTGTCGAGCAACACGTTTCTCGTTACGCCAAACGGGCGGCTGCACAAGTGCGGGTTTGATGCAGACGACGACGCGCGCCCCGTCGGCAGCCTGGGCCAGACGATGGATCCGGATGATCCGGCGGCGCGATACTGGCGGGACTTCGATCCATTCGCGTCCGCGGAGTGCCGTTCCTGCGAGGCGCTACCCTCCTGCATGGGGTTTTGCCCGCGGAATCGGCGCGACGGCCGTGTGCGGCTGGCGGCCGAATACTGCGCCTATTTCCGCGAGCACGAGCGCAGGGCCATCGCTAAGCACATTCAGCTGCAGCACCGCAGATCCTGAGGGAACGACCCGTCAGCGATCGCGGGTGCTTGCAGGCCAGGACGCTTCAGCATGACACTCTCTGACGCATTCGTGGCGATTCTTGCGGCTCACGATCCTTGGCCGCTCGTGCACGAACTCCGTCGAGACGACCCCGTCCATTTCGTGACGTCGGGCGCATTCTGGTTTGTCACGCGGTACGATGACGTAGTTCGCCTTTTACATGATCCGGACCGCGTCACGATGGATGCTCGCGTCTGGAACGAGTACGTACCCGCCGCTTCATCATTGGCGCGGTGGTCCGAAGACCACGGATTGTTGACGCTCGCACCCGAAGATCACGGGCGCATCCGAAAGAGCGTGGCGGCGACGTTTACTCCGCGCGCCGTTCAGCGGATGGAGCTCCAGATTCGGAACGTAGTCAATCGATTTGCGTCGCGGCTCCTCGGAAGAAACGAATCGGTGATTGACCTATTGCCTGACTTCTGTCGCGTCATTCCTATGGCAGTCGTCGCGCGGCTGGCCGGCATTCCTGAAGCGGAGGATGAACGCTTCGCGCGTCTCGTGCACTCATTGGTGACGGGATCGCTTCCGTTCGCGCCACCGGACCTGCGTCAGGAGGCGGAAGCCAGCTTCGCCGAGCTGTTCGCGTGGTTTCGGGAAATCGTCGAAACGCGTCACAGGAACCCAGGCGAGGATTTCGTCAGCACGCTGCTCGTCCCCGCGAACGGCCGCCCATCGCTCAGCGAAGATGACGTGCTCCTAGTGATGATCAGCATCATTGGAGCGGGCGGGGAGACGACGGCATCAGCCGCGTCCGCGATCATAAAGGCCGTGTTCGAGAATCCGGGCCCCATGCAAGCTCTTCGAACGGATCGCTCGCTCATCTATCGCTGCGTGGACGAGTTGCTCCGATTCAGCGCCGGTGCCACCTCAGGGCCAGTCCGCTTCGCGACGTGCGATTTCGGGCTGCGAGGAAAGCGCATTCGCAAAGGGCAGATGGTCATGCTCTCGCGAGGAGGAGCGTGCCGCGACCCGAGCGTGTATTCCAATCCCGACGTGCTCGATCTTCGTCGCGAGCTTCGCTTCACGCCTGTGTTCGGTCACGGGCCGCATGCGTGCATCGGCGCGAGCCTAGCTCGCTGCGAACTGGCTTGCATGCTCGACGCCGTCTTTGACATCGCACCTCCGGGATCAAAAATCCGGACGGATCAACTTGAGTACCGCAGCGAAGGTCTTTTTCGGCGGCGGCTAAACCTTCCTGTGGAGATAGCGCCAAACAGAGTTGCTGCAGCTCATCCGTCTGATCGTCGGGAGTTGCCGAGCCGCTCGGACATTCGCTGAACGAACCTAATCATGTGCTCGAACTGCGGGGTGTACTCCGGGTACGGGCAGCCCTGCGCACGTACACCGGGATTTGCGCGAAGGAAGTGACGCACTGCTTTCAACGTCGCGGTTACCTCGGCGACGAAGGAACAAGTGAGCTTCACCTCACTTCGTTTGATGGGGATCTCCGGATCAGACTCGAGGACGGCGTGAGCGCGGCCGCGCGCGACGCCATCCTCCTAGACGCGATCGAACTCCTGCTGCAGACGCGGAAGGAGCAGGTCTCCGCCGGACGGAAGAGCCAGGCGACGTTCGGATTCTACCGGGAGAAGACCGGCCACTGGCTTCGCGTCCTGGGCGAGGACTTCCCGCTGGCGCAGCTCTCGGCAAGCGACGTCGACCGCTACATCACGCACCGGCGGAGCGAGTGGTCCGTCCCCGCGCGCGACCCCGCGTTCGACGAGAACGGCAACGTGCTGAAGCCGGCGCGCTCCGGCCGGCATGTGACGGACCACACCATCGCCAAAGAGCTCGTCGCTCTGCGCGCGGCGCTCAAGCTTGCTAAGCGCCGCGGCCTCTGGAAGGGCGACCCTGCCGAGATCCTGCCGGTCGGATTCGCACCGGAGTACAAGCCGCGCGAGCGGTTCCTCACCTACCACGAGCTGGAGGCGCTCCTCGGCGAGCTGCTCGAGGATGCGGCTGCGCGCGTGGCTTTCACTGTCGCGACTTCGGCCGAGTCTGCGGCCACCGAGCGTGCCCTGCGCGAGGACGTCTCGCCGGACCGTCTCTTCGTCCAGGTGCGCGGATCGAAGCGCGCAACCCGGTGGCGCAAGGTGCCGATCGTGGCGGGCTGGCAGCGGGAGCTGCTCGACTTCGCGCTCGAGCACGCCCAGGGACGCGACGGGCGGCTGTTCCTGCCTCGGACGAAGTTCGGCCAGACGCTCGCGCGCGCCTGCGACCGCGCCGGCATCCCGCGCTGCACGCCGAACGATCTGCGCCGTACCTACTCCACCTGGTTGCGCGCCGATGGTGTCCCCAACGAGCTCAGCGCGCCCACGATGGGCCACAAGGACACGCGCATGCTCGACCGCGTCTACGCGAGACCTCCGCCGGAGCTGCTTCGCCTGCGTTTGCTCGCAGCCCTCGGAACGTGCAGTGCCGGTGCAGTAAACACGAGCGGACCAGGTGCACAGAATGGACGCACCGGACAGCGAGCCGACGACGTAACCGCTGGAAAATTGGCTCCCCGAGCTGGGATCGAACCAGCGACCCACGGATTAACAGTCCGTTGCTCTGCCAGCTGAGCTATCGGGGAACAGGGGGCCGGCGAGGCGCGGATACGTAGCCGTCGCGGGCCTCGCCTGTCAAGGAGGAAGCCGGAGCCGTGCGCACCTCGGACCACCTCGGCGCAGCTTCCCGGGAAGGCGCTTTCGGTTAGGATTTCCGCCCATGTCTCGCCCGCCCGCGCTCCGCGAAGGGGACGGCATCGCCGTCGTGGCGCCCTCCAGCCCGTTCGACCGCGACCGCTTCGAGCGCGGAGTGCGCGCCCTGCAGGACATGGGCCTCGAGCCCCGGTTCGGCGAGGGCGTGCACGCCCGGCACGCGGGGTACCTGGCGGGGCCGGACACGCGCCGGCTGGACGAGCTGCTGCGCGCGCTGCGGGACCCCTCGGCGCGCGCCCTGGTGCTGGCCCGGGGTGGCTACGGCCTCTTGCGCATCGCCAACGGCATTCCGCAGGAGCTCATCGACAAACCCGTGGTGGGCTATAGCGACGCGACCGTGCTGCACGAGCTGTGGTGGCGCGCCAAGTCGCCCAGCGTGCACGGCCCCATGTGCACGCAGCTCGGCGAGGACGCGGCGGCAGTTGCGCGGCTGCGCGCCCTCTTGTTCGGCGCCGTGCCCGAGCCGCTCCGCTGGACGCCGCGCACGGCCCGGGCCGGCCGCGCCGAGGGTCCGCTGCGCGGAGGCAATCTTGCCGTGCTCGCCTCGCTCTGCGGCACCCCGCTGCAGCCCAGCTTCCGCGGGGCGATCGTGCTGCTCGAGGACCTCAACGAGCCGGCCTATCGCCTCGATCGCCTCTGCACGCAGCTCCTGCTCTCCGGCGTGTTCGAGGGCGCCGCCGGGTTCGTCGTCGGCGATCTTTCGGTCGACGGAGAGGACAACGACGGACGCGACGAGGCCGTCGGCGAGCGGCTCTCGACGCTCGGCGTCCCCGTGGTGCTCGGCGCGCCTTTCGGACACGCTGGCCGCAACCAGCCGGTCGCGCTGGGCGTGCCTCACGCTTTGGACGCGGGCGAGGGCGCGCTCGTCCAGATCGATCCGATGCTGGAAAAGCGCGGCGGCGTCTGACGCCGTGTTACGGTCCGCCGCGCGATGAACGTCTACCTTCTCGGCATCGCCGGCACCGGGATGGGCTCCTTCGCGGGCCTCCTGCGCGCGGCGGGCCACCAGGTCTCGGGCTCGGACGAGAATGTCTACCCGCCCATGTCCGACAAGCTGGCCGAGTGGCGGATCCGGACGTACACGCCCTACGCGGCCGCGAACCTGGAGGCGGCGAAGCCGGATCTCGCGGTGGTCGGGAACGTCATCCGGGCGGAGAACCCGGAAGCCAAGGCGCTCCGCCGGCGCGGCATCCCGCACATGAGCTTCCCCGAGGCGCTCGAGGAGCTGTTCCTCGCCTCGCGCCACCCCGTCGTCGTGGCCGGCACGCACGGGAAGACGACCACCACCAGCCTGCTCGCCCAGGTGCTGCACCACGCCGGGCGCGATCCCAGTCTGCTGGTCGGCGGGGTGCCGCTCAACTTCAACGAGGGCTTCCGCCTGGGGAAGGGCGAGCACTTCGTCCTCGAAGGCGACGAGTACGACACGGCCTACTTCGACAAGGGCCCCAAGTTCCTCCACTACCGGCCCCGCACCGCCATCGTCACCGGCGCCGAGTTCGACCACGCCGACATCTACCGGGACACCCCGCACTACGAGAGCGCGTTCGAGAAGTTCTACGCGCTGCTCCCGGCGGTCGGCTACGCCGCCGCGTGCTCCACGTTTCCCAACTGGAAGCGGCTCGCCTCCTTTGCGCGCTGCCGGGTCGAGAGCTACAGCTCCCAGGACGGCGCGGAGGCGGATTGGACCGCGCGCCGCTTGTCCCTCGGCCCGGCGGGCGCCTCGTTCGAGGTGGCGTTCCGGGGCTCGCCCGAGATGCGGCTCACGCTCCCCGCGGCGGGGCGGCACAACGTGGAGAACGCGCTCGGCGTGTACGCCGCCTGCCGCGCGCTCGGCCTTTCCGCCCAGGAGATCGCGGCCGGCTTCGCCTCCTTTCGCGGAGTGAAGCGGCGGCAGGAGCTGCGCGGCGAGCCGCGCGGGATCGCGGTGATCGACGACTTCGCGCACCACCCGACCGCGGTGCGGGAGACGATCGCCGCGGTGGCGGCGCAGTATCCGGGGCGCCGGCTGGTCGCGGTGTTCGAGCCTCGCAGCAACACGGCGATGCGCAAGATCCACCAGAAGGAGTACGCGCACGCCTTCGCGGGAGCGGCCGAGGCGCTGATCAGCCAGCCCACGGCGATCGCCAAGGTGCCCGAGGCGGAGCGCGTGGATGCACGGCGCATGGCCGAGGACATCGCCGCGGCGGGCACGCCGGCGCGCTGGATGGAGGGCCCGGACGCGATCGTGGCGCTGCTTTCGCGCGAGGCGCGGCCCGGGGACGTCATCCTCGCCATGTCGAATGGCGGCTTCGGCGGTTTGCACAAGAAGCTGCTCGACGCGCTGGCTCCTCGATGACGCCCGCGGAGCTGGAGCGCATCTGCGTGGCGGCGGCCCAGGCCGGAGCGCAGGTGCTGCGCGAGCTGTTCGACAAGCCGCGCGAGATCGCGCTGAAGGGACGGATCGACCTCGTCACCGACGCGGATCGCGCGGCGGAGGAGCGCATCCTTTCGCTCTTGCGCGGGCGCGCGCCCGGGTGCGCGGTGCTGGCCGAGGAGAGCGGCGAGAGCGGGCGCGGCGAGCTGCGCTTCGTCGTCGACCCGCTCGACGGCACGACCAACTACGCGCACGGGATCCCGCTCTTCGCCTGCACGGTCGGCGCGGAGCTTTCCGGCGAGCCGGTGGCGGGATGCACCGTCGATCCGATGCGGGCCGAGACCTTCCGCGCCCATCGGGGCGGCGGCGCGTTCGTGGGCGCGCGCAGGCTCTCGGTGTCGACGACGGCCAGCCTCGATCACGCCGTCGTGTGCACCGGCTTCCCTTACGGGCACGGCGAGCGCCTTCCCGAGCTGATCGCGGCCTTCGGCCGCTTCACCGAGATGGCGCGGGGCACCCGCCGGCTGGGCAGCGCGGCGCTGGACCTCGCCTACGTCGCGTCCGGGCGGTTGGACGTCTTCTGGGAGCAGGGCCTGAAACCGTGGGACATCGCCGCGGGCATCGTCCTGGTCCGCGAAGCGGGCGGGCTGGTCACCCGCTTCGACGGCTCCCCGCTGGACCTCGCAGGCGGCGAGATCCTCGCCACCACTCCCGCCCTGCAGGAACCGGCGCGCGCCATCCTGGCCGCGGCCCGAAAGCAGGGCTGACTGCGTCTTCAAGAGTTTCACAGGGAGCGCGGGAGATCCGGGAGCGCGGGAGGAATTCAGCGAAAGGATTCTCCCGCGCTCCCGAGTCTCCCGCGCTCCTCTGAAACGAGTCCTTACTTCGACGACGACTGGTAGGAGGCGGGGATGGCCTTCAGGTCGTCCCGGCGGTTCTGCCGCCAGGCTTCCTCGTCGTGGCCCGTCGCCCTCGGCTTCTGGTCGCCGAAGCTGATCGCGGTGAGCTGCCGGTCGTGGGCGCCCATCGAGGTCAGGTAGCGCTTCGCGGCATCCGCGCGCCGCTGGCCGAGGGCGAGGTTGTACTGCTCCGAGCCGCGCTCGTCGCAGTTCCCCTCGATGCGGACCTTCAGGTCCGGGTACTTCGCGAGCACGGTGCCCACTGCCGAGAGCTTGTCCTTCGCCTCGGAGGTCAGCGTCGACGAGTCGAACTCGAAGAAGACGCTCACGTTGCGCAGCGCCTCCATCGCCTTCTCCAGCTCAGCCTTGCCCTCCGCGATGTTGGTGTCGGGCGCGGCCGGCTTGGGTGCCTCCGCCACCGCGGCGGGCTTCTCTTCGGCCTTGTTCGCCTGCGCGTCGGGCACCGGCTGGGAGCCCGCGCAGGCGGCGAGGCCGGCGGCGAGCGAGAGCGAGATCAGGTGGTCGGTCAGGTTCTTGAAGCCCATGGGTCCTCCTCGGGTGACGCGCCTCACAACAACGCGCGGAGCTGTTCTATGCCAACGCTGTGTCGCACATACTTTGTGCTCAAACAATACGCCCCGCCCCGCGGTTCCACGCACATCTTCCCACACGCGAGAGCGCAAGTCTCCGGGATCGCTCGCTTCGGGCGCGCGCAGCCGGTAGGCTCCGGCGCAGGCGTGGAGCGGCGCAGCAGACTCCAAATCCGACTGGCCGTCACGGGCGTCCTGCTCGGGACGATGCTGCAGGCGGTCGACGGGAGCATCGTCAACGTCGCCGTTCCCCAGATCCAGAACGAGCTCGGGGGCTCGCTGGCCACCGTGGGCTGGGTGGTCACCGGATACGCCCTGGCGAGCCTCATCGCCATGCCGCTCTCCGCCGGCCTCGCCGCGCGCGTCGGGGTGCGGGCGTACCTGGTCGCCCAGGTGGCGGCGTTCACCGCCGCGTCCGTCGCGTGCGCCAACTCGCGCAGCGCCGCCCCGCTGATCGCCTTCCGCGTCCTGCAAGGCTTCTCGGCCGGCGGCCTCTTGCCGCTCTCGCAGGGAATCCTCATGTCGCTGTACCCGGCCGAGCGCCGGGGGACGGCGGTCGCGCTGGTCGGCTTCGCCGCCGTGCTGGGACCTCTCTTCGGGCCGCCCATCGGCGGCGTGCTCACCGACCGGTTCGGATGGCCTTCCATCTTCTGGGTGAACGTCCCGCTGGGCCTCGCCAGCCTGCTGCTCCTTCGCAACCTCCACGTGCAGCCGCCCCCGCGCCCCGAAGGGATGGACCTGCGCGGCGCGGGCCTCCTCGCCGCCGCGCTCGTCTCGCTGCAGCTCGGGGTCGCGCACCATGCCTGGCTGCTCGCGCTGGCGCTGCTCTTCGGCTGGCTGTTCGTGAGGCGCGAGCGCAGTGTGCGTTCGCCGGCGGTCGACCTCTCCGTGCTGCGCTACCGCCCGCTGGCCGGCACCCTGGCGGCGGCGCCCCTCTACGGCATCGGGCTGTACGCGAGCATCTTCCTCATCCCGCTGCTGTTCGAGCGGCAGCTCTCGATGAGCGCGACGGACACGGGCATCGCGCTGGCCGTCGGGGCCGTCACCAGCGGCGCCCTGATCGTCTGCGCGCAGCCGCTTCTCACGCGGTTCCGGGCCCGCTCCCTGTGCGCGGCGGGGGCGGTGCTGTTCGCCCTCGCCATGCTGCTCCTGGCGCGCATCGCGCATAGCTCCTCGGGCGACGTGTACCTGCCGCAGGCGCTGCGCGGCGCCGGGACGGGGCTCCTGTACATCGGGATGAACGGATTCGCTTTCGAGGGGATCGACGGCCACGATCTCTCCACCTCGGCGAGCCTCTTCTACCTGCTGCGGCAACTGGGCGGCACCGCCGGCGTGGCGCTGGCCGCCGTCGCGCTGGACGGATTCGGGCAGACCGGAATCGTGGTCGGCCTTTTGCTCCTGGCCGCGGCGGCGCCGCTCTCGCTGGTCCCGATGGCGGCCGCGAGCCGCCGGGCGGCGAGCGCCGGCGAGCAGGCGGGCGTCAGCGCCTGAACGCGAGGTACAGGCCGATGGCGACGCCCACGCCGGCCGCGAACCCGCGCAGCCCCGTCGCGGGGAGCCGGCGCGCCACGCGCACTCCGGCCCAGCCGCCGACGACGGAGCCGAGCCCCAGGGGAAGCGCGGCGTGGAAATCGAGCGCTCCGGTCGGATGCAGCGCTTCCAGCGCCACGAAGGTGAGCGCGGCGACCGAGTTGTTGATCATCGCGTTCAGGATGCGCAGCGCATTCAGCTCCCCGATGGGCCGCGGCAAGAGCAGGCCCATCGCGGCGAGGAACGGGATGCCCTGGGCGGCTCCGAAATAGCCGCCGTACACCGACACCCCGAACGGGACCAGGATCGTCGCCGCCGGGTACCCGTGCTCCGGGCGGTGGCGGGCGAGCCAGCGGTTGACCAGCGGTTGGGTCGCGATGAGGGCAGCCGAGGCGACCAGGAGCCACGGAACGACGCGCGCGAAGACCCGCCCGCCGAGGGAGAGCAAGAGCCACGCACCGAGCAGGCCGCCCACCGCGGACGGCACGAGCTGGCGGCGGGCATCGCGCCGCAGACCGGCCTTGAGCTCGCGCCAGTATCCGCCCGTGGACGCGATGATCCCGGGGAGCAGGCCCACCGTGCAGGTCGTGTTCGCCGCGAGCGGCGAGAGGCCCGCCACGCCGATGAGCACGGGAAAGGCGAGCAGGGTGCCGCCGCCGGCCGCGGCATTCACGCTGCCGGCCACGAGGCCGGCCAGGAAGATCCAGACGTCCGTCGGCACCGCCCCCATCCTCGCTCAGCGCGCGAAAAACGGAAGCCCCGCGAGCGAGGAGGGGCGGGCGACGGACCTGCGACGGCCGTCAGACCGTCCGGCGGCGGCCCGCGAGGGCCAGGTACGCCCAGAGGACGACGATCGCGCCGATGATCGACGAGATCCAGCCGCCCGGCGTGAAGCCCCAGCTGCCGTCGGCGGCCGAGCGGTTGCCGAACAGCGCGTGCCCGATGAGGCCGCCCACCAGCGAGCCGATCATCCCCAGCACGGCGGTCGACAGCCAGCCCATCTGCTGGCGCCCCGGAAAGATGGCGCGCGCGATCAGGCCGATGACGAGACCGAAGATCAGGAATCCGATGATGCTCATGCCGTTTGTCTCCCCAGAAGTCTGGCTCGAACTTATTCATGGCGTGTGCTCCCGGGCCTGCTTGCGCGGCCGGAGGAGGGCGGCGGGCGCTCCGGCAGGGCCTCAGCGCACCCGCACCGCGTAGCGCAGGCGCGCGAGCAAGATCAGCGCGGCGCCGATGGCGGCTCCCAGCACCCAACCCGCCACCACGTCCGACGGGTAATGGACGCCGAGGTAGACGCGCGACACGCCGACCAGCGCGACCAGCGCCAGCGCGAACGGCGCGAGCGCCGGCGCGGCCCAGACGACGACGGTGGCAGCCGCCGCGGTGTCCGCCGCGTGCGCCGACGGGAACGACTTGCCCGAGCCGCAACCGAGCGGCGCCCGGACGGAAGCGAGCGAGTGGCAAGGACGTTCGCGAAGGGCGGCCGGCTTGACCATCCGCACCGAGACCAGGTCGGCGGCGCCGACGGCCAACAGCAGGAGCACGGCGGCCACCCAGCGATGCGGCGAACGGAGGCCGAGGTAGACGGCGACCCCGGCGGCCAGGGCGAGCAGCAGCCCGCGGTTCGATGCGGCAGCCATGAGGTGGTCGAGCGCCGGCGGCCCCTCCCGATTGATCAGCCGCAGCAGCTGGAGATCCACGGGCGACGGCATGGCCGGGACCGTATCATGCCGGCGCCAGCCTGCTCGCCCGCCCCGCTTGGCGAGCCCCGGGCGGGGCCCGGTGATACACACTCCGGCAGGAGGTGCAGATGGCGAAAATGGTGAAGTGCGTCAAGCTCCAGCGCGAGCTGCCCGGCCTGGAATTCAAGCCGTTCCCCAACGAGCTCGGGCAGCGCATCTACGACAGCGTCTCGCAGGAGGCCTGGAAGATGTGGCTGGAGCACTTCAAGATGATCATGAACGAGTACCGCCTCGCCGGGGGAAGCGAGCAGGCGAATCAGGTCCTCTTCGACCAGGCGGAGAAGTACTTCTTCGGCGAAGGCGCGGCGCTGCCGCCCGACTACAAGCCGCCGCAGGCCAAGGGGTAGGGTGCGGAAGCCCGGCGACATCCTGATCGTCTCCTGCTACGAGCTGGGCAGGCAGCCGGTCGCGGCCGCGACCGCGCTGGCCGAGCTGCGCCGCGCGGGATTCGAGCCGGCGGCGCTGGACGTCTCCGTGGAGTCCGTCGACGAGGCGGCCCTGCAGCGCGCCAGGCTGATCGCCATCTCGGTGCCCATGCATACCGCGCTGCGGCTCGGCGTCCGCGTGGCGCAGCGCGCTCCGCGGGGCGCTCACGTCTGCTTCTTCGGCCTCTACGCGGAGCTGAACGCGGTGCACCTGCTCGAGCGGCACGCGCACTCGGTGATCGGCGGCGAGGCGGACGTGCCGCTGCGCCTGCTGGCCGAGGCCCTGGAGGGCGGTGACGCGCGCGCGGTGCCGGGCGTGCGCACCGGCGAGGGAGCGACGCGGTTCGAGCGCGACAAGCGGCCGCCGGCGGTGCCCAGCCGCGCCGGGCTGCCGGTGCTCGAGCGGTACGCCCGCCTCGAGGTCGGCGCGGAAGAGCGGCTGGTCGCCGCGGTCGAGGCGTCCCGGGGCTGCAAGCACCTCTGCCGCCACTGCCCGATCGTGCCGGTGTACCGCGGGCGGTTCGTCGCGGTGCCGCGCGAGACGGTGCTCGCCGACATCGAGCAGCAGATCGACGCCGGCGGGCGCCACGTCACCTTCGGCGATCCCGATTTCCTGAACGGGCCGACCCACGCGCTGCGGCTGGTGCGCGAGATGCACGACCGCTGGCCCGGGGTGACGTTCGACGCGACCATCAAGATCGAGCACCTGCTCGCGCATCGCGAGCTCCTTCCGGAGCTGGCTGCTTGCGGGTGCCTGTTCATCACCAGCGCCGTCGAGTCGCTGAACGACGCCGTTCTCTCGGCGCTCATCAAGGGACACACCGCGGCCGACGTCCCCCTCGCTCTGCGCTTGGTCCGCTCGGCGGGAATCGATCTGCGGCCGACGCTGCTCCCCTACACGCCGTGGAGCGGGCTGCGCGACGTCTCCGCCCTCTTCGACTTCGCCGTGGAGCACGACCTCGTCGAGCAGATCGAACCGGTCCAGTACACGCTCCGGCTGCTCATTCCGCCGGGGTCCGCCGTCCTCGACGGAGAGGCGCCACGTCCGTGGCTCGGAAGGTTCGAGCCCGATCAGTTCGGCTGGAGCTGGACGCACCCCGACCCGCGAGTCGACGAGCTGTGGCGCGCGTCCGCGGCGCTGGCAAAGGCGCAGGCGGAGGCCGGCGCGGACCCGATGGAGACGTTCCGGAAATTGCGCGCGCTCGCCGACCCGCGTCCACACCAGCCCCCCCGGCGCGCAGCCCGGAAGGTGGCGCGGCTCACCGAGCCCTGGTTCTGTTGAACCGAGCCCATGACCGGCCAGTTCGGCCGGACCTGACCCCCAGCGCTCGATTCCGTTGCCCGTGATCCGTTGGGGGGTCGAGGGGGGAGCGAGCTCCCCCCCTGTAGAGGCGCCGAAGGCGCCGGATCGAAGAGCGTCCCGTCCGTGGAAGAGCCGTCAACTCAAGCTGTGGAGTTGGTCGCGATGCGCAGCTTCGGGTCGAGCACCGGCTCGATGAAGGAGCCGGCGCGGCGCAGGGACGACTCGACTTCCCCGGGCGTCTCGCCGCGCGCGAAGGCGAAGCCCAGGTAGCTGGCGCCTTCGGGCAGGGGCACCAGCTCCTCGTTGGGGTGCGCGGTCACCACCACGTCGGTGACGCCGGGCACGGCGCGCGCGCGGTCCAGGCCGCGGACCTCGCGCAGCACGCCGCCGCGGCGGATGGGCAGCATCAGCACCCCCGAGGCGGCGCGCTCGCGGGGCAGCGCGGGAGCGCGGCCGAGGGCGTGCAGGAGGAGCAGCTCCTCGAGCGTGACGCCGACCCCGAAGCGCAAGGCTCGGCCGCACAGTCCGCCGATCGACCGCGCCGCCACCTCGAGGATGCGCGGGCCGTCCGGCGTCAGCCGCAGCTCGGCATGGATCGGCCCGTGTCCGAGCCCCAGCGCGCGCACCGCGCCGGCCACTGCGTCGGCCACGGCCTGCTGCAGTTGCGCCGGGTGGCGCGACGGCGTGACGTAGAGCGTTTCCTCGAAGTACGGGCCGTCCAGCGAGTCGGGCTTGTCGAACAGCGCCAGAACGGTCAGCTCGCCGCGCGTGAGCATGCCCTCCAGCGCCACCTCGGGCCCGGGGAGGAACTCCTCGATCAGCACGCGGGAGAGCTCCGCGTCGCGCCGGACCGCGACCTGTGGCGAGCCGAGCAGCCGGGCGATGCGGCCCAACGCGGCGCGAAGCTCCTCCGGACCGTCGGCGCGGATGACCCCGCGGCTGCCGGAGAGCACCAGCGGCTTGACCACGCAGGGGAACGGCACGCCGTCGGGCACCGGGCCGCCCAGCTCCACGACCTGGAAGCGCGGCACCGGGACGCCGCCCGTTCGCAACCGCTCGCGGGAGAGGCGCTTGTTGCGCGCCGCCTCCACCGCCTCCGGCGGATCGTGCGGCAATCCGAGCAGCCGGGCCGTGCGCGCGGCGATCACCGCCGTCTGATCGTCGGTGCCGAGCACCGCGCGGGGCTCGCGCGCGCGGACCGCGTCGGCGAGAGCGCGGGCGGCGCCCTCCGGATCGGTGAAATCCAGCGGAAGCGAGCCCTCCGTCCACTGCTCGGCCAGGACGTGGCACCGGTCGGAAGCGACGAACACCTCCACCCCGAGCTTTCTGGCCGCGGCGAGCAGATCGTCGGCGCGGTAGCTGCTCTGCGGCAAGAGGACGACGACGCAAGGAGGCACCGGCGCAGCATAACGGCGCCCCGGCCCCCAAACGAGCCGGCTCGACCATCGGTCGGCCGGCGGGCCGGGGCGATCCACCGGCACGGGAAGGGTTTTCGCCCGCGCGTCCCGGTCTCGGTCAGGGATCCGACTCGCGCCGCCCCGAACCCGCGTATCCATCGGCGACCGACGCCCGGAGAAAAGCCCATGCTCGAGACCGCCCGCGCACTGCAGCTCGTCCCCGATCCCCCGCCCCCGCGCGTCACCGCGCACGGCCGCTTGGAGCCCGCGGGGACGGCCCCGCTCGTCCTCCGGTGGCGCGGCCGGGACGGCGCCGTCCAGCGGCTCGGGATCGACGGCGCCGCCATCTCGGTAGGCGCGCACGCGCAGAACCAGGTGGTGCTGGAGGACCGCTTCGTCTCCGGCTTCCACTGCCGCCTGCACCTGCGAGACGGCCGCATGTGGGTGAAGGACCTCGCCTCGACCAACGGCACGGTGGTGGACGGATCGCGGGTGGCCGAAGCCGAGGTCACCGCCGGGTCCACGCTGCGCGTCGGCTCGCAGGTCCTCCGCATCGATCGCGAGGCGCCCGCGGGCCCGGCGCCGCTCCCCGGAATCATCAGCTGCGACCCGGTCCTCGGCGGCGCCCTCGAGATGCTCCGCCGCGCGGCGCCGTCCAGACTCCCGGTGCTGATCCTGGGAGAGAGCGGCAGTGGCAAGGAGGTGGCCGCGCGCGCCGTGCACGAGCTCTCTTCGCGCGCGGACGAGGCGTTCGTCCCGGTGAACTGCGGCGCCATCTCGCCCGAGCTGGCGGAAGCGGAGCTGTTCGGGCACGAGCGCGGCGCGTTCACCGGCGCCGTCGGGTCGAGCCCCGGCGCGTTCGGCGCCGCCGACGGCGGGACGCTGTTCCTGGACGAGATCGGCGACCTGCCGCTTCCGCTCCAGGTCAAGCTGCTGCGGGCGCTCGAGGCGGGCGAGGTGAAGCCGGTCGGCTCGCCGCGGCCGCGCCGCATCGACGTGCGGATCGTGTGCGCCACGCACCGCGATCTCAGGAAGCTGGTCCGCGCCGGAACCTTCCGCGAGGACCTCTACTACCGCCTGGCCGGGCTGGCGGTCGAGCTGCCTCCCCTGCGCGAGCGCAGGGAGGACATCGTGCCGCTGGCGGAGCATTTCCTCGCGCAGGAGACGGACGGCGTGCAGCGCGGCTTCTCCGCGGACGCCCGTGCGCGCCTGCTCGCCCACGGCTGGCCGGGAAACGCGCGCGAGCTGCGCCACGTCGTGCAGCTCGGGGTGGTCCTGAGCGACGGGGCCACGATCCGCGGCGCCGCGCTCCGCATCGACGACGGCTCCCGCCGCTGCCCGGAAGGAGGGGCGTCGGCCGATCAGCGCGAGCTGGTCGACCTGCGCGGCAGGACGCTCGAGCAGATCGAGGCGCTGGCCATCCGCTCGGCCTGGGAACGGCACCGCGGTCAGCGTGGCGCCATGGCGCGCGAGCTGGGCATCGCGCGCTCCAGCCTGCTGCGCAAGCTCGACGAGCTGGGCCTGCGCGAAACGGCCGCGGGCCAGGATCGCTGACGCAGCCAGCGTACCCGGCTACTGGTTGCGCTCCCAGAGCGGGAACCCGGCCACTCACACGCTGCCGAGGTAGGTGTACCCCCGCATCGCCTGCTCGTAGAAGTCGGTGAGCGAGACGGACTCCTTCGGCTTGACGGAGCCTTCCCGGATCTTGGCGTCCAGCGCCTGCTTGATGCGCTTGGCCAGGTCGCTCGGCTCGTATTGCACGCGCGCCAGCACGCGCTCCAGCGTGTCCCCGGGGATGACCTCCTCGATGTAGTAGTCCTCGGGGTCCTCGTCGTCGACGAACACGTGCACCTCGTGCACGCGGCCGAAGAGGTTGTGCATGTCGCCCATGATGTCCTGGTAGGCGCCGGTCAGGAACATCCCCAGGTAGTAGGGCTCGCCCTTGCGCAGCGGGTGGAGCGCGATGGTCTCGTCCACCGTCTCGTTCTCGATGAAGCTGTCGATCTTGCCGTCCGAGTCGCAGGTGATGTCCACGATGGTCGAGTCGCGGGTGGGCACCTCGTCGAGGCGGTGCAGCGGGACGATGGGAAAGAGCTGGTCGATGGCCCAGTGGTCCGGCGCGCTCTGGAAGACGGAGAAGTTCGCCATGTACTGGTCGGCGAGCCGGTCCTCCAGCCCGCGGGTCTGCCCGGGGACGCGCTTGCGCCGCTTGTTGATCCCGACCAGCTTGCGGCACAGGCGCCAGAAGAGCCCCTCGATGATGGCGCGCTCCTCGAGCCCCAGGATGCCCAGCTTGAACATCGTGAGCGCCTGCTCCTTCTTCGCCACGCCGTCGTTGTACGTCTCGCCCGAGTTCTTCGGCGTGAGCCCCGCCACGATCTCGCGCATCTCGCGGACGATGGGCGTGTCCGGCGACTCGGGCACCGGGACCGCGATCCCGTCGGAGACCTCGGCGCCGTTCTCGCCGAACTCGATGTGGCCGAAGACGTTCATCAGGATGCAGGAGTGGTGGGCCGTGAGCGCCCGCCCGGACTCGCTGACGATGTGCGGCTCGGAAACGCCCTCGTTGGTGCAGATCTGCTGGACGGTGTAGACGACGTCGGCGGCGTACTCCTCGACGGAGTAGTTGAGCGAGGAGACGTACGCGGTGCTGCGCGCGCCGACGTAGTCCACGCCCAGGCCGCCGCCCACGTCGAAGTACTCCAGGGGAATGCCCATCTTTCGCAGCTTGGCGTAGATGCGCGCGCCTTCGTTCACCACGTCCTTGACGGTGCGGATGTCGGTCAGCTGGCTGCCCACGTGGAAGTGGAACAGCTTCGCCGCGCCCTCCATCCCCCGATTCTTGAGCATCTTCACCGCCTGGATCAGCTCGGGCGTGGTGAGCCCGAACTTGGCGAAGTCTCCCGAGGAGGATTCCCACTTGCCCGTCCCCTTGGTGGAGAGCTTGCTGCGCAGCCCGATCAGCGGGTGGACGTTCATCTCCTCCGCAAGACGGAGCAGCTCGGGCAGCTCGGAGAGCTTCTCGACTACCACGATGATCTTGCGGCCCAGCTTGCGCCCGAGCAGCGCCAGCCGCAGGTACTCCTCGTCCTTGTAGCCGTTGCAGATGGTGAGCGCCTCGGGGTCGGTGTTGAGCGCGAGGACGATGAGCAGCTCGCCCTTGGAGCCCGCCTCCAGGCCGAAATGGTAGGGCGCGCCGGCGTCGAGGATCTCCTCGACCACCTCGCGCATCTGGTTCACCTTGGTCGGGTAGACACCGAAGTACTGCCCCTTGTAGCCGTGCTGGGCGATGGCGGCGCGGAAGGTCTCGTTGAGCTGCTTGACGCGCGAGCGCAGCACGTCCTGGAAGCGCACCACGCAGGGGAACCCGAGCTTCCGCTCGCGGATGTCGTCCACCACGTCCATCAGGTCGATCACCGGGCCGGGCTGGCCGTAGGGATGGGCGACCAGGTGGCCCTTCGAGCTGATGTTGAAGTACCCGGCCCCCCAGTTGGGAATGTTGTAGAGCTGGAGGGCGCGCTCGATGGTCCAGTCCTGCGGATGCAGCATCGAGGCTCTCTGCCACAACGCAAGGCGGGATCACAAGATGCGAAGTGGATTTTTCGCGACCCCGGCAAGCGCGCTTCCCACCGGGCTGGTCCGGGTGCGCGACGCGGCGCTGGAGGAACCGGTCGTGCGGCGGGCGAGGCGCGCCATCGCAAGGCTCGGCACCGAGCGCCTCCGGCAAAGCTACTTCATCACCTTCTGGCTCGTGCGCGGCGAATCGCCCGCGAACCCCGTGGAGGAGGCCGTGCTCGCGCTGTGGCGGTTGGCAGCGCCGGGCCCGCGGTGCGCCGGGGCCGAGTGGTGGATCGGCCGGTCGTATACGACGGAGGTGCCGGTCGGGTTCCACTTCGACCAGGATGTGCGCGCGGCGCGCGGGCTGCGGCACCCGCTGCTCTCGACCGTGTTCTTCTTCAACCATGTCCGGGGCGGGCAGCTCGCGGTCACCGACCAGCGCGCCGGTCCCGGCGGCGAGCCCAGGCCGGCGGTCGCCGGCGAGCTGCAGGTGGTCGCCACGCGCCGCAACCGGTTCGCGGCGTTCGATGGCGGCCTCTTCCACGGCGTCCTCGATGCGCGGGGCCGGACGCCGGGAGGGAGGCTGCCTGGACCGCGCGGCAGGCTGCGTGTCACGCTGGTGGTGAATTTCTGGGATCGGCGGCCCTCTCGCGTGCCGCGCTGGCGCGACGCGCGCGCTTGCCGGGCGCTGGCCCCTCGCCACTCCGCGCGCTAGTCGCCGTATTCGGCGGCGCTACGCTTTTCGCTCGCGGATGTTATGGAAGTGCTGTGGAAACGGGCCCGATGCACCTCGCCGGACAGACCGAGGCCGACCTCGCCGCCTGGGCGGCGGCGCGCGGCGCCACGCCCGGCGCCGCACGCGTCCTGGCGCGCGCCCTGGTCGCCGGGCTCGCCGGGCGCGCGGTCCGCGAGCGTCCCGCGCGCGGGCTTCTCGCCGAGGCTCGTGCCCGGTTCGAGTCGGACCTGCCCGCGGCGGAGGTGGCGCGGGACGCCGACGGCACGGTGCGCTTCGCCGTTCGTCTGGGCGACGGCAACCTGGTCGAGACGGTCGCGATCCACCAGGCCGCCTCGGACGTGCGCGCGAAGGAGCGGTGGACCGTCTGCCTCTCCAGCCAGGTCGGGTGCGCGCGGGGCTGCGTGTTCTGCGAGACGGGCCGCCTCGGCCTGCTGCGCAACCTCGACGCGGCCGAGATCGTCTCCCAGTACACGCTGGTCGCGCGGCACCTCGGATTCGCGCCGCGGAACGTCGTCTTCATGGGGATGGGCGAGCCCCTCGACAACCTGGAGGCCGTCCTGCGCGCGGTGGCAGTGCTGCGCGAACCGGCCGGATTCGCGGTCCCGGAGCGGCGCATCACCGTGAGCACCGTGGGGATCGTGCCCCGCATGGACGAGCTGTTCGCTCGCACCCGCGTCAACCTCGCGGTGAGCCTGCACGCCGTCGACCCGGCCGCGCGGCGCGCGCTCTTGCCGGTGGCGCGCCGCTGGGAGCTCGCCGAGCTTCGCGCGGCGATCGCCCGCGCGCCGCGCACGGTGCTGCTGCAGTGGACCCTGATCGAAGGGGTGAACGACTCCGACCCCGAGGCCGACGCCCTGGCGGAGTTCGCGCGCGGCCTGGACGTCCGGGTCAACCTCATCCCGCTCAATCCGGGTCCGGATCCGCGGCAGCACGCGCCTCCGCTCGCCCGCTGCCGCGCGTTCCAGGGGCGCCTCGCAGCGCGAGGCGTGCGCACGCTCCTGCGGCTTCCGCACGGCCGGTCGGTGGGCGGGGCCTGCGGACAACTCGCCGGGGCGCTCCGCGCCCAGGCGCAAGCTTGACCGCGTGCCCGGCGAGTGTGCGCGTGGCGGCATTCCTGCGCGCCCTCACCTGACAGCGCCAGCGGGCGGACGTACCTTTCGCCGCCATGGATGGGCCAGCGAGGAAGAGGTGGCTGATCGTCCTGGGCGTCGTGCTCGGCGCCCTCGTCGTCGTCATCGCCATCGGATCGTTCGTGCTCGACTCCGTCCTCACCAGCAAGGCCCGGGAGGAGGCGGCGAAGCTTTCGCAACAGCTCGGCCGCCCGGTGACGGTCGGGGCGGTGTCGACCAGGGTGCTCACCGGCCTCGGCGTGGCGGTGAAGGACGTCGGACTCGGGCCGGCGGCCGGCGAGGGCCTTCCGCTCGCGCAGGTGAAGCGCATCGAGGTGCGCGCCGCGCTGCTGCGCGCCCTCCTCAGCCGCGGCAAGGACGTGCTCGTCCGCTCGGCCGAGGTGGACGGCCTGGACGTCAACGTGATCCGCTTCGGCGACGGCACCACCAACGTCGAGCGCCTCCAGAAGAAGCTCGCCGAGACCCAGCCGAAGAAGGCCCAGCCCGAGGAGCAGAAGCAGAGCGACCTCTCCTTCCTGCGCGTCGACCACGCGGAGCTGCGCGACGCCCGCATCGCGCTCGTCGATCGGTCCGGCCGCGCGCAGAGGGAGCTGGCCATCCAGCACCTCGACGTGACGCTCGACGACCTGCGCGCCGGCAAGCCGCTCGACGCGGCGGTCACCGCCGCAGTCTTCGCCGCGCAGAAGAACTTCGAGCTGCGCCTGCACGCCGCGCCGCTTCCGCCCACCCTGGTGCCCACGCCGGAGCGGGTCACCCTCAAGATAAAGCCCATCGACCTGTCCCCGCTCGCTCCGTTCGTGCCCAAGGACGTGGGGCTGCAGGCGGGCCGGTTCGACGCCGACTTCGAGGCGCGCCTCGGCGCGGCGGTGCCCGGCGGCAAGGGTCCCACCGCGATCCAGGGGGCGGTGCACGCGCTCGGCCTGAAGTTCGCCGGGGCCGAAGGCGGCAAGGCGCTGGATGTCGTGCTCGACACGGACGTCAAGGGTGACGCCGAGAAGGGGGACGTGCAGATCTCCAAGCTCCGGCTCGACCTGGGCCCGGCCGGCATCACCGGGCAGGGGCGCGCCTCGGGCCTCAACACGCCCACGCCGCGCATCGAGGGCCTGGAGATCCGCAGCCACGATCTCGATCCCGCCCGCCTCGCGGCGTATTACCCGCCGCTCGCGAAGCAGCTGAAGGGCCAGGTCATGGGTCCGATCGGGCTGCTCGTCCAGGCGAGCGGGACGCAGGCGGCGCAGGCGCTCGAGGTGCGGGTCGATCTCACTCCCGTCAAGCTCGTCCTGCCGCAGACGATGACCAAGGTGGCGGGCGCCCCGATGACGCTGGTCGCAAATCTGAAGAGCGCCGGGCAGGGCAAGCTCGCCTTCGACGCGAATTTCGACCTCGCCGGCGCGGATCTGCGGCCGGGGCAGTCCCTCGACAAGGCCCCGGGCCAGCGGCTGGAGCTGTCGGCCAAGGGGACGCGCAGCGCTTCGGGGACGATCGCGAATCCACAGCAGCGGATCGATCTCGACACGGTGGCCGTGCACGTGCTGGACGACCGCATCGACGCGCACGGCTGGGCCGAGACGAAGGGCGCCGGCGACAAGGCGACCAAGCGGTTCGATCTGCTGGTGACGAGCGAGCACCTCGACCTGGACCGGATGCTCCTCCCTTCGAAGACCGACAAGGAAGAGAAGCGGCCGCTCGATCCCAAGACGTTCGCCGGCCTCTCGGGACACGCGGCGGTGAAGGTCGCCCGGGTGACTTACAAGACGCAGCAGTTCCAGAACATTGTCGCGGACGTGACCATGAAGGAGGACCAGATCGACGTGCAGACCGGGTCGATCCAGGGGCTCGGCGGGCAGATCGACGCGGGCGGGACGCGGCTGAAGCTGGCGCATCCCCGGGAGCCCTGGCACATCGCCACCAAGGTGCGCGGGATCGAGCTGGAGACAGCCGCTGCGATGAGCTCGCCCCGCAAGGTGCTGGCGGGCCGGTTCGACGGCGACGCCGCGCTCGACGGCAGCGGGCAGGACTTCGCCAACTTGACCAAGTCCCTCTCGGGCGTGCTGCAAGGGCGCGTGCTGGACGGCAAGTTCTACGCAAAGGACATCGTCGCCTCGGCCGCGGCGCCGGTGGTGGGCGCCTTGCCCGGAGCGCTGCGCGGAAGGATCCCGCAGAGTGGCGTGACCGATCTCGGCAAGGACGTCCCCTTCGGGATCACCATCCAGGACGGGTGGGCGCGACTGAAACAGCCGCTCAAGGCGTCCACGCCGCAGGCGGAGATGAGCTTCTCCGGCGGCGTCCGGCTGGACGGCACGCTCGACATGCCCGGGACCGTGGGGCTCACGCCCGCGACCGTGCAGCAGATCACCGGCGGGCGCGTGAAGCTGAGCACCAACGTTCCCATCGGGCTGCGGCTGGTGGGGCCGGTCACCAATCCGAGCATCACCGACCTCGACGTCAAGGGCGCCGTCGAGGCGATCGTGAAGTCCGCCGGCTCGAGCCTGATTTCCGGAGTGCTGGGCGGTTCGGCGGATCAGAAGAAGCAAGAGGGGCAGCAGGTCGCGCAGCAGAAGCAGCAGGAGCTGGAGCACAAGGCGCAGCAGCAAGCAGACAAGGCCAAGCAGGAAGCCGCGGACAAGCTCAAAGGCTTGTTCGGACGTTGACGAAAGGCGGCGGCAAAAATTTCGCTCGCGCTTTGCCCCGCCACCGGATAGAAGGGATCCAGGTTTCCATTTCTCCTGCGCAAACAAACGCAACAATCATGGCCCAACGAAACAGGGATGCTTCGTTCCGCGCGTTGATCGAGCGATTCGCACAAGACCTGACCGTCGCGATCGGCGAGCTGGTGCAGTACCAGGTCAAGGACGCGGTCGCGCGCGCCTCCGCGGGGCGGCCGGAGGTCGATGGCCGCCGGGCAGGCCGGCTCTGCCCGGTGCCCGGCTGCGGCGAGCCCGGGGCGGGACCACGCAACCGCTGGTTCTGCCGCGACCACGCCAAGAAGCTTTCCGCCGCCGAGCAGAAGAGCATCCTCGAGCGCAACAAGCGGCTCGCGGCGGAAGGAAAGCTGCCCACCGCGATCCCCGCGCAGCGCATCGTGCGCCTGCCCCCCAAGGCCCCGCGGCCTCGCCGCACGCTCGACATGAGCTGCCGCATCGACGGTTGCCCGAACCGCTCGCGCGGGCCCCGCGCCGGGTTCATCTGCGATCTGCACCGCGCTCAGCTTTCGCCCGACGAGCAGCGCAACGCGCGCGAGCGCTGGAACGCCCGCCACCGCGGCGTGCCCCCCATCGAGCCCGAGGTCCGGCCCGAGACGCCGGTGATCGCGCCCGTGCCGCCCATCGTGCGCAAGGCCGAGCCCGCCGCCGAGAGCTCGTAGCCCGACTTCGGCTGGCGGCGGGCCGAAAAAGCCGTAACGATCGCCCGCGCATCGAAGACAGGGAGGCCGTGATGCGCATTAGGTCGTCGCAGATCACCCCGAAGGCCCTCTACCTGCGCCGTCGCGAGCTCCTCGCCCTGGGAGCCGCCGGGGCCGGCGCGCTGCTCTTGCCGGGCGGCGCGCGGGCGGCCGAGACGCCGCACGGCCGCAAGCTCGAGGGCGTCAAGCCCGGGCAGCCCTCCACGGACGAGAAGAAGAGCTCGTTCGAGGAGATCACCCACTACAACAACTTCTACGAGTTCGGCACGGACAAGGACGACCCGGCGCGCCACGCCTCCAAGCTGCAGACGCGCCCCTGGACGGTGAAGGTGGAGGGCGAGTGCAGAAAGCCCGGCACCTTCGACATCGACGAGCTGCTCAAGCTCCCCATCGAGGAGCGCGTCTACCGGCTGCGCTGCGTGGAAGCGTGGTCGATGGTGATCCCCTGGGACGGCTTCCCGCTCGCGGCGCTGCTCGAGAAGGTCGAGCCTACCTCGCGGGCCAAGTACGTCGCCTTCGAAAGCGCGGTGCAGCCGAAGAACATGCCGGGCGTGGGCGCGTTCGGCGCGATCCCCTTCCCGTACCTGGAAGGCCTGCGCATGGACGAGGCGACGCATCCGCTCACGCTGCTCGCCGTCGGCATCTACGGCGAGGAGCTGCCCAAGCAGGACGGCGCTCCCCTCCGCCTGGTCGTGCCCTGGAAGTACGGCTTCAAATCGGTCAAGTCGATCGTCCGCATCCGCCTCCAGGAGACGCAGCCTCCCACCACCTGGTCGCAATACGGCGGCGGCACCGAGTACGGCTTCTACGCGAACGTGAATCCCGAGGTGGACCATCCTCGCTGGAGCCAGGCGAAGGAGCGGCGCATCGGCGAGGTCTTCCGCCGGCCGACCCTGAAGTTCAACGGCTACGCTGACCAGGTGGCGAAGCTCTACTCCGGCATGGACCTGAGGAAGTTCTTCTGATGGAGAAGGCTGGGTGGCAGCCCTGGCTCAAGCCGCTCGTCTTCGCCGCCGCGCTCTCGCCCCTCCTGTGGCTCGCCTCGCGCGCCGCGCGCGGGACGCTCGGTCCCGATCCGGTGGCCGAGGTGCTCAACCGCCTCGGGCTGTACGCGATCTCCCTGCTGCTCTGCTCGCTCGCGTGCACGCCCTTGCAGGTCGTGCTCGGCTGGAGCTGGCCGTTGCGCGTGCGCCGGATGCTGGGGCTGTTCGCGTTCTTCTACGCCTGCCTGCACCTGTCGACGTACCTGTTCGTCGACCAGGGGCTGGACTTCCGCGGAATCGCCAAGGACATCGCCAAGCGGCGCTTCGTGACCGCCGGGTTCGCCGCCTGGTGCGCGCTGGTCCCGCTGGCGATCACCTCGACGCAGGCCTGGGTGAAGCGGCTCGGCTACCGCCGCTGGAAGTCGCTCCACCGCCTCGCGTACCTGGCGGGGGGGCTGGCCTGCGTGCACTTCATCTGGCGGTTCAAGACCGCCTTGCTGCAGCCTCTGCTCTTCACCGCCGTCCTGGTGCTGCTGCTCGGTGTCCGGCTGGCCGCCCGGGTACGGGCGCCGGCCCGCCGGATGTCCGTCCCCTCGGAGTCGCGATAGAGTCGACCGGAGATGGCCCGGGCAGCAACGGTCCTCATCGCGGACGACGACAGCAGCATGCGGCAGACGATGGAGGCGATCGTCCGCTCCGCCGGCATGCGCCCGATCGCCGTCGCTTCCGGCGAGGAAGCGCTGCGGGCGGTGCAGTCCAATCCAGTCGACGTGATGCTCCTCGACGTGCAGATGCCCGGCATCGGCGGCCTCGAGGTGCTGCGCCAGGTGCGGGAGAAGCACACCGACATCGGGGTCATCATGATCTCGGTGCTGAAGGACGTCCCCGTCGCGGTCGAGGCGATGCGCCTGGGCGCGCTCGACTACGTCACCAAGGACTTCTCGCCGCCCGAGCTGAACGCTCGCGTGGCGAAGACGCTGGACCAGCTCAAGTCCGCCCGCGAGCTGGCCTGGCTGCGCGAGGAGCAGGCCAGCCGCGACCACAAGCCGATGGTGCTGGGGCACTCCGCGGCGATGCGCAACGTGGCGGGCATCTCGGAGAAGATCGCCGCCAAGCCGGTCACGGTGCTGATCACCGGCGAGAGCGGCACCGGCAAGGAGATGCTGGCGAGGTACATCCACGATCACTCCGACCGCCGCAGCGGCCCGTTCGTGGCGGTGAACCTCCCGGCGGTCCCGGAGAGCCTGGTGGAGAGCCAGCTCTTCGGCCACGAGAAGGGCTCCTTCACCGGCGCGACCAAGCTGCAGTACGGCAAGTTCGAGCTCGCCTCCGGCGGCACGCTCTTCCTCGACGAGATCGGCGAGCTGAAGCTGGACGTCCAGGCGAAGCTGCTCCGTGCCCTGCAGGAGCACGAGATCGAGCGCGTCGGCGGCGCGCGCCCTATCCAGCTCGACCTGCGCGTGATCTGCGCGACCAACCGGAGCCTGCCCGAGATGGTCAAGGACGGGCGCTTCCGTGAGGACCTGTACTACCGCCTCAACGTGGTGCCTATCCAGGTGCCGCCGCTGCGCGAGCGCCGCGAGGACATCCGCGAGCTGGCGCACCATTTCCTCGCCCGCTCCGCGGTCCAGATGGGCCGGATCCCGCAGACGCTGTCCGACGGCGCGGCCCAGCTCCTCGAGACGTACCCCTGGCCGGGCAACATCCGCGAGCTGCAGAACCTCCTCGAGCGGATGGCGGTCCTGTGCGAGTCGCAGATCATCGAGGAGAGCGACCTGCCGCTCGAGTTCGTCGTGACCGCCGGGCAGCGGCGCGACGCGGAGCGCGAGACTTCGCTGCAGTCGGCGATGTCGGCCTTCGAGCGGGGCTTCCTCAAGAAGACGCTGGTGCAGAACGGCTGGCACCGCCGCCGGACCGCCGAGAACCTCGGCATCGGGTACTCGACGCTCAAGTCCAAGCTGAAGGCCTACGGCATCGGCTCGGACGACGAAGACTGAGCCCGCGTCAGGTCGGCTTCGGGTCGATGGGCAGCACGATCGAGAAGGTCGAGCCCCTCCCGAGCTCGCTCTCCACTGCCGTCTCGCCGCCGTGGGCGATCACGATCCGTTGCACGTTGGGAAGGCCCATTCCGACGTGCGCGCCGGTGCGCTTGGTGGACTTGAAGGCGTCGAAGATGCGTGGCAGTCGCTCCTGCGCGATGCCGGGGCCACGGTCGGTGACCTTGAGCTTCGCCACGCCGTCCTGCTGCGACACCTCGATCGAGACCTCCCCGCCCGGCGGCGAGGCCTCGATGGCGTTGGAGAGCAGGTTGAGGGTGGCGCGCTCGAGCAGGTAGCGGTCGCCCTTCACCCAGGGCGGATCGGCGGCCGGGACCACGGCGATCTGGACGCCCGCCTTCTCCGCGTGCGCGACCATGGCGCGCCCGACGCTCTGCGCGAACGCGTTCAGGTCGAGGGGGAGGAACTGGTCCGGCGACACCTCGCGCGACAGGTCGGCGAAGTCGCCCACGAACTTCTTCAGGGTCGCCATCTCGGCCCGCAGGTTGTCGCGGATCAGCGGAAGGTATGCCGCGTCGTTCGCCTCGGCG
>WNGG01001003.1_pt1 | contig 35087 bp, 37 predicted proteins | sample 5400661 | NCBI WGS metagenome assembly WNGG01 (sample SAMN13153372, study PRJNA577476) | soil metagenome | isolation source: 100 cm soil or saprolite under Garry oak tree replicate 1 | place: USA:California | collected 2016-06-15
TGCTGGGAGACGGAGCCGTCGCGCTCGGGCCGAAGCTCGGTCTTTCGTGAAGCCCCATGAGGCTCACGCTCTACTACGCCCCGATCGCCTGCTCGCTCGTCCCGCTCGTGACGCTGCACGAGTCGGGCGCGCAGTTCGAGGTGAAGCCGATCTCGCTCAAGAACGGGCAGCACAAAACCTCCGAGTACATGCGCATCAACCCCAAGAGCAAGGTGCCGGTGCTCGTCGTGGACGGCGAGGCGCTGACCGAGAACGTCGCGATCCTCACCTGGCTCGCGAGCGCCTTTCCCACGGCGAAGCTGCTGCCGACCAACCCGAAGAACGCGATCAGGGCGCTGTCTTTGATGGCGTGGTGCGCATCGGGGCTGCACCCTCCTCTCACGCGGATCTTCGACCCGGCGCGCTATTGCACAGTCCCCGGCAGCGAAGAGAGCATCCGCAAGCTCGCAGTCGAGGAAGTGATCAAGAACTTCAAGATCGTGGACGGCATGCTCGCGGGGAAAGAATGGATGTTCGACCACTGGACCGCGGTGGACGCTTATCTCTTCTGGGTGTGGAGGCGGTTCGGCGTATTCAAGATCGAGATTCCTCCGTTCCCGAGCTACGCGGCGCACGGCGAGCGGATGATGAAGCGCGAGAGCGTGAAGCGCGCGCTCGCCTTCGAGCGCGAGGTCCTCGACCGGGCCGCGAAAGCGGCCTAGCCGCGCATCACTGAGTGATGCCCAGCCCAGGAATGAGCTTGGAGTAGCGCTCGCTCTCGGCTTTCACGTAAGCGGCAAACGCGTCGGGCGTCATCGGCCCTGCCATGTCGATCGCGAGTGCGGCGAAGCGCTCGCGAACCACCGGCTCGTTCAATACTTTCTGCACCTCCCCGTTCAGGCGCTCGATCACGCGGCGAGGCGTGCCCGCGGGAGCGTAAAGGCCGAAGTGCGGTCCGCCGTCCACCCCTTTGATGCCGGCCTCCTCGAGCGTCGGCACGTCGGGGTAGTCCGGATGGCGACGCTCTCCGGCGACCGCCAGCATGCGCAGCTTTCCAGTCTTCACCTGCGGCAGCCCGACTCCCGGATCGAGCGCGACTTCGATCTGCCCTCCGAGCAGATCCTTGAGCGCCGGCCCGGCGCCCTTGTATGGAATGTGGTTCAGCTTGACCTTCGCCTCGCGGCTGAACACTTCCGTGGCGATGTGGGGCGAAGTCCCGTTGCCCGGCGAGCCGTAGTTCAGCTTGCCCGGGTTGGCGCGCGCGTAGGCGAGAAACTGGGCGAGGTTGGCGACCGGAAGCGACGGGGTGACCACCAGATACAGCGACACCCGGCCGGTGGCCACGACCGGCGCGAACGCCTTGAGCGGATCGAGATCCGGGCGGCGGACCAGGTGCGGCGCGATCATCACGGTGCTGCCCGGCGCATAGACGAGCGTGTAGCCGTCGGGCTCGGCGCGCGCAACGGCCTCGAAACCGACGTACCCGTCCCCGCCTGGGCGGTTTTCCACGACGAACGGCTGGGCAAGCGTCTCGGAGAGACGCGCGCCGAGCACGCGCATGGTGATGTCGGCGACTCCGCCCGGAGCCACGTTGACGATGACGCGCACGGGCTTCGAAGGCCAGGATTGCGCGTGCGATGCTCCCGCCGCGCACAGAGCGAAGAGCAGCGAAAAGATTCTGAACATGGGCCCTCCCCAGAACGTTCCGGAAAGCGAAGTCTAAAGCTCTTTCCTCGCCTTGACGAAGGAATCCTTCAGCGCTTCGTAGCTCTTCACGAAGCCGGCCTTGACCTGCTCCCACGACTCCGCGGAGCTGTGCTTGAGTCCGCCGTACCATTCTGCGGCCTCGTTGCGCTCCCTGCGCAGCGCGCTCAGCGTCGCCCGGGCCTTCTTGCGGGCGGCCTGATCCATATGGTCCCATTCGCTGTCGAGCTTCCTTTCCATGCGCCGGATGCGCGCATCCAGATCATCGAGCCCGGCCTTGGCACGCTTGATGGCCTCGTCCCGCTGCTCCACCGTGTAATCCTTGATCGCCCGGCCGGTATCGCCGGCTTTCCTGGAGACGTCCTTCGCCGTGGTTTTGCCGCCCGAGATCTCGGCTGCCAGCGGCGAAACCGCGAGCGGCGCGCCAAGCGCAAGGGCCAGGACAGGAAAGGCAAACGTTCGAACCTTCATTTTTCCTCCTCCACTATGGAATATGCTGCAAAATAGACAGAGGAAACCCCATTCGGTTCGGAGATTCTTCGACCATGAGCGTAGCACGCCAAACGCCAAAGATCGCCTGCTTGTCCAACGGTCCGTACTACCTGCTCCACGACACGACCCCGGCGGCGGTGCCCAACCTGTGCCGTGCCAACGGCGAGCCGTGCGCCAGCGTTCGAGGGGTGGCCCTTTGCCGCTGCGGCGGTTCCAAGAACAAGCCGTTCTGCGACGGGACGCACGGAACCATCGGGTTCACGGATAAGAAGACCGCCGACGGTACCCAGAATCACCGCACGAGCTACGCAGGCAAGCGCATCGCCATTCACGACAACCGTGGCATCTGCTCCCACGCCGGCTTCTGCACGGACCGCCTGAAATCGGTGTTCCGGCTCCGGCGGGAGCCCTGGATCGATCCCGACGGCGCAAACGCCGAAGAAATCATTGAAACGATCAAGAAATGCCCGTCCGGGGCACTGAGCTACTCGATCGAAAACGTCGAGCACCGGGACCAGGACCGCGAGCCGATGGTAACGGTGACAAACGACGGCCCTTACGCGATCACCGGGGGGATCGAGCTGATCGGCGTGACCTTCGGCGAGGGCGCATCGAAGGAACATTACACCTTATGCCGCTGCGGTGCGTCGAAGAACAAGCCGTTCTGCGATGGCTCGCACTGGCAGGTCGGATTCCGGGACGCGGTCCGCTGACGCTCGCGACGTCGAGCTCTTGCATTCACTTGCTGCGGCGATGCTTGGCCCGCTCCGCGAGGCGATGCCTTTCGTGCAGCAGCGATGCCTCGTCGATGCCGCCCGGCTCCGGCCATGCCGACACGGCGCGTCTGACGTCGGCATGCGCCATGGCGACATCGGGATCGTCCGTAAGATAGTTCCGGTAGCGCCGGCCGAACGCCTCGAATGGCCCGGTCGTTCGCTGTCCGCCGATGAGCAGCTCTACGCCTGCCCGCACCGCGTCGGAGAGCTCGTCCCGGGCGACGCGATCGAAATCGCAGATGTGATCGACGTCGGCCATCAGCTCCGACAGCGGCCTCAACCATGCAAAGAACGCATCGCTCATGAGGAGCTGCAGGAACCGGCCCGAAGTCAATACCTGGTGATGGTCTCGCTCGTAATCCCTGCGCGCATCCTGGATCAGCGCGCGATGCAGCCCGCGCAGCGCAGCCGCCAATCTCTTCCAGTCGTCCTCCTGGGGCAGAGAAGTCATCGGTGAGCTCCTTCGGCCGGCATTTCCGCTGAAGCAGGGTGTGACGCGCTTCGCGCCAGCACCCGCTCCGCGATCTAGGCGTGCAGCGCGGCCTCTATCGCCCGCTGCAGGTGCTCCATACCGAATGACACATCCTGCACGGCGCCGTTTACATAAAAGGCGGGAGTCGATCGGACCCCGCTTCTCGCGCCACCGTCGATATGTTCGTGCACTCGCTGCAGGTAGACGTGGTCCCCCATCTCGTAATCGTAGCGCTCGAGTTCAAGCTCCGCGTCCGCGGCATACTGCCTCAGGTTTTTGGGCTTTAGGTGCAGCGGGTGCTCGAATAGGAGGTCGTGCATCTGCCAGAACTTATGCTGCGCCCCGGCCGCCTCGGCCGCCTCGGCCGCCAATTCGGCGTGGGGGTGCACCTCGAGCAGCGGGAAATGCCGGAACACGAAACGCATTCGATCTCCGAAGTGCCTGAGCAGCATCTTGACCGCCGGGTACGCCTGACCGCAGCTCGGACACTCGAAATCCCCGTATTCCACGACAGTCACCCCTGCGGACTCCGGCCCGAGGCTGTGGTCGGCATGACTTACCGCGACCGCGAGCTTGAACGGCTCAGTAGGTCGATTCATCATGGTTCCTTTCTTCCGGGCATCCTTACGCAATTCTACCGAGAAGCGCTGAAACACTAGGGGTCAGCTCGGAGAGTCGGGCGCGGATTTCGAGGTGCGGCCGTTCTCGCTGAAGAACAGGCAGTTCAGAAGACTGCGGGGCAGGCAATGACTATCAGGTGACGCCGGAAAACCGCTTATTGCGCGCCTTCCAGGCGACCCTTCGCAGCGCCATGACCCGGGTAAAGCAGTCCGGGCAGGCATATCGAAGGCCACTGCCGTAGGTTGTGCGCGACAACGGGCGCATGGATGCGGCATCCACCAAACGCCTGCATTCGGGGCATCGCCTCGTTGTCGATGGGTTCGCACTCATGAGTTCACGCTCCAAGGCCGCTGCACGCGACGAAGCGACGGACGCCTAGCGCCGCCGGTACTGCGGCCGGCGCGCAGGCAGCCGCGCCGCCGGGTTTTCGTCCTTGTGCCGGAAGTTGATGCGCCCCTTCGTCAGATCGTAGGGCGTCAGCTCGAGGCTGACCCTGTCCCCCGCGAGGATGGTGATCCGATGCTTCCTCATCTTGCCCGCCACGTAGGCAACCACCATGTGCCCGTTCTCCAGCGTTACGCGATAGCGCGTATCGGGGAGCACCTCGCTGACGGTGCCTTCCATTTCGATCAATGCCTCTTTTGCCACGTCGATACTCCTTCGGTTCAGACGGCTTTCAGGTCGACTGCGGACGTCTTGCCGTTCTGGCCTTGCTCGAGCTCGTAGGAGATCTTTTGGTTCTCGCTGAGGCTGCCGAGCCCGGCGCGTTGGACCGCCGAGACGTGCACGAACACGTCCTTGGATTTGTCGTCGGGCTGAATGAAGCCGAACCCCTTGGTGGAATTGAAAAACTTTACGGTACCGGTAGGCATGGAATCTCTCCATAGATGGCGTCGCCGCGCACGAAAGTGTGCGGGGCATCAAATTATCCGTGGGAGAAACCAGAAGCGGCACCCCGGGAGGATGCCGCGGACCGACCCATATAGAATTCGATGTTGATAATATGGGGGATACGGGCGCAATTGGCAAGGGGATTGCGAAAATACTTCTATCTCATCCACGACCCTCATGCTCACCGGAACAAATAGGTCGGACACCATTCATTCGCCCCAATCATGAAAATCTCCATCCTCGACGATTACCACGACACGGTTCGCACGCTCAAAGCTTTCGGCAAGCTGGCCGGCCATGACGTCAGAATCTGGAACGATCACGTCCAGGACCTCGATGAGCTCGGCCAGCGCCTGAAGGACACCGAGGCGCTGGTGCTGATTCGCGAGCGCACCCAGATCCGCGCGCCTCTGCTCGAGCGCCTGCCCAGGCTCAAGCTCATCAGCCAGCGCAGCGTCTACCCGCACATCGACGTCGATGCCTGCACGCGGCTCGGCATCGTGTTGTCCTCGAACCAGCACTTCGGAATGCCGTCTTATGCGACCGCGGAGCTGACCTGGGGACTGATCATCGCCTCGCTGCGCGACATCCCTAAACAGATGGCTTCGCTCAAGGCCGGAAAGTGGCAAGCCGGCGTCGGCAACACCTTGCGCGGAAAGACCCTGGGGATCTTCGGCTACGGCAGGATCGGCGCCGTCGTGGCGGGATATGGAAAGGCCTTCGGCATGAAAGTGCTGGTGTGGGCGCGCGAAGCGTCGCGCTCGCGTGCGCGCGAGGACGGCTACGCCGCCGCGGCCAACAAGGAGAAGTTCTTCGAGGAATGCGACGTCATCACGCTGCACATGCGTCTCGTCGACGCCACGCGCGGCATCGTCACCGCGCGCGACCTCGCCCGGATGAAGCCGACGGCGCTCATCGTCAACACCAGCCGCGCGCCGCTGATCGAGTCCGGCGCGCTCGTGGAGGCCCTCAAGGCGGGACGCCCGGGCAAGGCGGCGGTCGATGTATACGAGGAGGAGCCCCTGCGCGACACCCGCCATCCGCTGCTCAACATGGACAACGTGGTCTGCACGCCCCACCTCGGCTACGTGACGCGCGAGGATCACGAGATCGCGTTCGCCGAGATCTTCGACCAGATCAACGCCTACGCCGCCGGCAAACCGATCAACGTCGTGAATCCGGAAGCGCTGAGTGTTCCGGTATCGGCAGAGAAATCGCCCGGAAATCCGCGCCGGTAGCCGGTCTCGATAAAGTTCAAGATCGATGTTCTCCCGGAGAACCGACGCTCGGCTGGTGAACGTGATCTATATCCGCGCTACGCCGCGGGCGCTTTGGAATGCGCTCACGCGGCCCCAGCTGACGCGCCAGTACTATGTCGGCCTCGAGCTCAAGGCCGAGCTCAAGCCCGGCGGCCGCTTCGATTACATGCACCGGGCCGAATTGCACGGGCGGCCCGGCGCGGGCGTGGAAGGCGTGGTGATCGAGATCGTTCCGCGAAAGAGGCTGGTGCACTCCTTCGAGCCGAAGTTCATCGAGGACAAGCCCTCGCGCGTGACCTATGAGATCGAGCCGATGGGATTGGTATGCAAGCTCACCGTGACCCACGACGAGTTTCCCAGGGGCGGCCCGACCCTCGAGAGCGTGAAGGAAGGCTGGCCGGAGATCCTCTCCAGCCTCAAGTCCCTCCTGGAAACCGGCCAACCGCTCGCCATTCCGCGAAATCCGTAGCAGGGCCGGAGCAGCTACCCCACTCCTTGTCGGCGATATACTGGGCCCTTCGGCACAGCGATTCGAGGAGGTCGTCATGGAAGCGCTGAAGGACGCAAGCCATCTCTACGAAGTCGAGCGGCGGACCATCCACGCCCAACGCCCCGGCTTCCGCATCAACGAGATTCAGATCTCGCCGAGCCAGAAAGTGCCCTGGCATTACCACAACAACATCCAGGACGCGTTCTACGTGCTCCAGGGAAAGATCCGGATCTTCCTGCGCGACCCCAAGGAGGAGGTGCGCCTCGAGCCCGGCGAGACGTTCTCGGTGCATCCGAAGCGTCCGCACCTAGTGATCAACGGCGGCGACACCTCGGCGACGTTCCTGGTCCTGCAGGGCATCGGCGAATACGACTTCGTCCCGTTGACCTGACGCGAGGACGATCAAAAAGTCAGCCCCACGCCGACGATATTCCATCCGCCGTTCGGGGCATCTCCCCCGATTCCGAGGATCTTTCCGCGCGACTGATGCCGGTACTCGACGAACAGGCGGCCCGAGACATCGTAGGCCAGCGTCGCATCGAGATTCCAGCGCGTGCCGTTGACGCTGTTCTCCTCGTCGATCCACGCTAATCCGACCGCGCCCCGCAGTTTCGATATCGTCCACATGCGATCGACGGCGACGATCAGGTTCGGCGCGCCCGGTTGCACGCCGCCCGCGTCGTAGGCCCAAAATCCGAGCCTCGCGCCCCAGTCGCCGCCATAGCGCCCGGAAACCACCACCGAGCCCGGCGCGCGGAAGACATCGGCGCCCGCGGACAAGCGCAGGCCGGGCCGGGTCTCCTCCAGGCCCAGGTCGAGCGCATGGGACGGGGCGCCGGCAAGCAGCGCGAGGCCCGAGAAGAGCATGCCGATTGATATCTTGCGACAGCCAGGACGGCCGATGGAATGTTCCAAACTGGCGTACTCTATGATTGGGTGGCGGATTATATTCGATCCTCATCCGCATCTGACCCCGCAGCAACTGTATACAGGAGAGCCACGTGAAAATCGGAATTCTTGGATCAGGCGACGTGGCGAAGTCGCTCGCCGCCGGCTTTCTCAGGCACGGCCACGGGCTGATGCTGGGCACGCGCGATCGCGGCAAGCTCAAGGATTGGGCCGCGAAAAATCCCAAGGGCGCCATCGGCAGCTTTGCCGACGCCGCAAAATTCGGCGACCTCGTCGTGCTCGCGGTCAAGGGCACGGCGGCGGCGGACGCGCTGCGCGCGACGGGCGCGTCGAATCTCGCGGGGAAGCCCGTCATCGACGCGACCAATCCCATCGCCGATGCACCGCCCACGAACGGCGTGCTGAAGTTCTTCACCAGCCTCGACGAGTCGCTGATGGAGCGCCTGCAGCGCGAGTTTCCCGGCGCGCGCTTCGTCAAGGCCTTCAATTCGGTCGGCAGCGCCTGCATGGTCGATCCGAAATTCAAGGGCGGCAAGCCGACCATGTTCATCTGCGGCAACGACGAGGCGGCGAAGAAAGCCGTCGTCGGCGTCCTCGATCAGTTCGGCTGGGAGACGGCGGACATGGGCAAGGCGGAAGCCGCCCGCGCGATCGAGCCGCTGTGCATGCTCTGGTGCATCCCGGGGTTCCTGCGCCAGGACTGGGTGCACGCGTTCAAGATGCTCAGCTAGAGACCCCCGTTCCCTTCAATGGGTGCCGGCTGGAGCGCCCGCGCCCTGCTTCGCGGGCCGCGCCAGCCAGACGAGCGGGATGAGCAGGACGAGCAGCACCGCCGAGGCGTTGAACACGTCGAGCGCGGCCAGGGTGGACGCCTGCTGATCGACGAGCCGGTTGATGAACCCGTAGGCCTGATCGGCGTTCAGCCCCATGGATCCGAGCTTCTGGAGCGCATCGACCGCGCTCGGGTCGTAGCGCGTCACGTGCTCGGCAAGCTGCGCGTGATGCAGGCTCGCCCGATGGTCCCACAACGTGGTCGCGATCGAAGTGCCGAAGGCGCCGGCGACGATGCGCGCGAAGTTGTTGAGCCCCGAGGCCGATGCGATTCTCTCCTGCGCGAGGCCCGAGAGCGAAAGGGTTACGAGCGGGATGAAGAAACACGACAGCGCCGCGCCCTGGATGACCGTCGGGATGATGATCGTGTCGAAATCGACCTGCGTGCTGAACCCGCCGCGCATCAGGGAGACAAACGCGAAAACGATCAGCGCGACCGTGGCGAAGACGCGCGGGTCGACCTTGTTGATGTTCTTGCCGACGAGCGGCGTCAGAAGCAAGGCGAGCACCCCGACCGGCGCGAGCGCCATGCCGGCCTGGGTCGCGGTGTAGCCCATGAACTGCTGCAGCCACAGCGGCAGGAGCACGATGCTCGCGAAATACGCGCCGTAGGAAAAGGAGATCGCCAGCGTCCCCGTCCAGAAATTGCGCCTTAAGAAGAGGTGAAGATCCACGACCGGATGCCGCTCGGTCAGCTCCCAGGCGAGAAACAAGGCGAAGCCGAGCGCCGCGGCAGCGGCGAGCGCGACTACGATCCCGGAGGCAAACCAGTCGAGGTCCTTGCCCTTGTCGAGCATGACTTGCAACGCCCCGACCCAGACGACGAGCAACACCAGGCCGACGGCGTCGATCGGCATTCCGCGCCGCGGCGATTCGCGGTCCCTGTAGAGCACCCAGGCGAGCGCCGCGGAGACGAGCCCCACCGGCACGTTGATGAAGAAAATCCACGGCCAGGAGATGTTGTCGGTGATCCAACCGCCCAGCAGCGGCCCGACCACCGGCGCGACCAGGATAGTGAGCGAGAACATGGCGAGCGCCATCCCGGATTTCTCCTTCGGGTAGCTCGCCAGAAGCAATGTCTGGGAGAGCGGGATCATCGGGCCCGCCACCGCGCCCTGAATGACGCGAAAGAGGATGAGCACCTCGATCGAGGGCGCGAAGCCGCACAGCAGCGAGGCGAGGACGAACAGCAGAATCGTCGCGACGAACAGCCGCACCTGTCCGTAGCGCTCGGTCAGCCAGCCGGTGAGCGGCACCGAGATCGCATTGGCGACCGCGAACGAAGTGATGATCCAGGTGCCCTGGTTGGGCGACACGCCGAGGTCGCCCGCGATCGCCGGTATCGACACGTTGGCGATCGAGACGTCGAGAACGTTCATGAAGGTCGCGAGCGATACGGCGATCGTGCCGATGACGAGCGTGCCTCCCTTGAGCGGCGCGTGTGCTGCGACGGGCGACTGCGCGGCCATCCTCGAAGCCTTTCGGGGAATCGGTCGGGGCAAAGCGCTCAGAGCGAGCGCATGCGCGCGCGCCCCTGCCTGAGCGCGGCCGGCCGGGCCGCATTGTCCGGTCCGCGGCGCGTGATCGAGCGCAAGGTACCGCTATTCGAGGCGATGATCCCGGCAATGCGCTGATCGGCGAGTGGGTCGGTCTGGGCAAACGCGCGGGTTTCGTAAGCGGGCGCGCGCGAGACTTTCGGCAGGCGCTCGCCTACGCGCTCGTGCGTATCCACCTCGACCTGCATCGACAAGCCGATCTGCAGCGGATGCTCGCGCAGCTGCTGCACGTCGAGCGCGATGCGCACCGGCACCCGCTGCACCACCTTGATCCAGTTTCCCGTCGCGTTCTGCGCCGGCAGGAGCGCAAAGGCGCTGCCGGTGCCCGCGCCGAATCCGACGAGCTGCCCGTGATACTCGACCGACCGGCCATAGGCGTCGGCGAGGAGCTTCACCGGCTGCCCGACGCGCAGGTTCGCGAGCTGCCCTTCCTTGAAGTTCGCGTCCACCCAGACTTGATCGAGCGGCACGACCGTCATGAGCGGCGTGCCGGGGCTCACGCGCTGGCCGACCTGCACGGCGCGCCGCGCGACGAAGCCCGAGACCGGCGCGGGCAGCTCGGTGCGCGCGGCGGCGAGATAGGCTTCCCGTACCCGCGCCGCGGCGTTCTGCACGTCCGGATGATCCTCGATCGTGGTGCGATCGACGAGCGCGCTCTGCGCGGCGAGCTGGCGTTTGGCCGCGTCCAGCGCGGCCTTGGCGGCCGCCAGCGCGTCGCGCGCGTGCTGCAGCTCTTCGCCAGAGACGGCGCCGGTCGCGCCGAGCTCGCGGCGCCGAGCGAGATCCTGCTCGGCCTTGTCGAGATCGGAGCGGCGCAGCTCGACGTTCGACTCGAGCTCGGCGGTGCTCGCGACGAGGCCGCGGACCGTGCGCACGGTGCGCGCGAGCTGCGCCTCGGCCTGGTCGAGCGCGACGCGCGAATCGGCCTTGTCCAGCTCGACCAGCGTTTGCCCCATTTTCACGAAATCGGTGTCATCGGCGTGGATGGCGAGCACCGTTCCGGGAACCTGCGGCGTGATCTGCACGAGGTTTCCCCCGACGTAGGCGTCGTCGGTCGATTCGTAGTAGCGACCCACGGTAAACCACCAGAGAGCGAAGCCGACGCCGGCCATGGCAAATGCGGCAAGCACCAGGGAGATGAGACGCCTGCGCCTTCCATTAGGCGTGCCGGCTTCCGCTTGGTCCAATGTCGTGCTCATGATGGGTTCCCTGGGTTGGGTTTCAAGAGAGTTGTGGAAGAGGCTTCCTCATAGCCGCCGCCGAGCGCGCGGATGAGATCGATCGAGAGGTCCAGCTCGCGCGCGCGCAGGTCGGCGAGCAGGCTTCTCTGCTCGATCACCCGCGTTTCGACCGCAAGCACCTGCAGATAGTTGCCGAGGCCCGCGCGATAGCGCGCCACGGCGAGGTCGTACGCCTCCTCGGCGGACGCAAGCGCAGTCTCGGCTTCGCCGCGCTGCGCGTCAAGCGAGCGCATCGAGGCGAGCTGGTCCACCACCTCGCGCAGCGCGTCGGCGAGCGTCCGATTGTACTGCGCAACCGCAGAATCGTAGTCGGCGTCCTTCGCCGCGAGGTTGCCGCGCAGGCGCCCGCCGTCGAAGATCGGCAGCCGCAGCGCGGCGCCGAAGGAAGGATCTTCGCTGCCGCGATCGAGCAGCTTCGACCCGCTGACGCTTTGCACCCCGACCAGCGCGGCGAGGTTCACGTTCGGATAGAACTGCGCTTTGGCCGAGGCGATGTCGTGGCGCGCAGCTTCCACGCGCCAACGCTGCGCCACCAAGTCGGGCCGCCTGCCGATGAGGTTCGCGGGCAGCACGGCGGGCAGCGCGACCGGCGCGCTTTGAGCGTTCGGCCTCTCGATCGCAAGACCCCGGTCGGGACCCTTGCCGGCGAGCGCCGCGAGCTGGTTGCGGGCGAGCGCAATTTCTTCCTCGAGCTGAGCGATCCGTCCGCGCGCGGCCGGGATCGAGGTCTCGACCTGCTTGAGCTCCACTCTTGAGTCGAGTCCCGCGGCGACGCGCTGGCGAGTGAGATCGTAGATCGCCTGGCGCTGCTCGAGCGTTTTCCTCGCAAGGTCGAGCTGGTCGAAGGCGCGCGCAAGCTGCACATAGACGCGCGCGATTCCTGCCGAGACGAGCAGCCTCGAAGCGAAAGCATCCACTTCGGCCGCTCTCGCCTCGCCGAGCGCGGCATCGTACGCGGCTCGGTTTTTGCCCCACAGGTCAAGCTCGTAGCCGAAGCTGAGCGCAAGCTGGCTCTGCGTAAACCAAGAACCCGCGATCGGGGGCGGGAAAATGCCGTTCTCCGAGAAGCGCTGTCGCGTGCTGTCGACGCCGGCGTTCACCTGCGGGGCGCGCGCGGCACCGGCCGCTTGCGCGAGCGCCACGGCCTTGTCCAGCCGCGCGCGCGCGGCGCCGATGGTCGGACTGCCGGAGAGCGCTTCATCGACGAGCGCGTTCAATTGCGGGTCGCCAAAGCGCTTCCACCAGTCGGACGCGGGCCAGACGGCGGGCGAGAGCTTTGCGCCGGCGAGCGAGCGCTCCGCCGAGAGCGAATCCGGATTACCGGGACTGGCGCGCGGTGCAAGGCCGGCGTAGCTCGCGCAGCCCGCGGCGAGGGCGGCCGCCAGCCCCGCCGCGGCGGCAAGTCGGAGTCGAGGTTTCACGAGCATCTTTTTTCTATCGCAAAAGGACCTTGGGCAAGCGAAACGATCAGGCATTCACGATTCGCTTCGCTGAACGTCAAAAGACGAAGCCTACGCCAATCAGGTTCCAGCCGTCGTTGGAAGCGTCTTTCTTGATGCCGAGCTTTCTGCCGTGCGAGTAGTGCCGGTATTCGACGAAGACCCGGTCCGACAATTCGTAGGCGAGCGAAACGTCGAAATCCCAGTGCGTCCCGTTGAGGTCGTTTGTCTCGTCGATCCAGACTGCGCCCATTCCGGCTCGCCACTTCGAGTAGGTCCAGACGTGATCGATGCCGGAAAAGTAATGGGCCTTGCTCGGCTCGACCTGTGACTCGCGCGCCCAGAATCCAAGCCTCGCGCCCCAGCTGCCGCCGTAGCGGGCGGAAACCAGCATGGCACCGCGCGCATGGACGAAGTCATCGGACACCGACAAGCGCAAGTCCGCCTTGGTTTCGTCCAGCGCGTGGGACGGCGCACTGAGGAGCAGCCCCACGCCCAGCAACAAGCCGGTAATCGCCGCGCGGCCCGCAGCGGCGGAAACCCTTGAAAGATTCGAGCACCTCACGGGCCGCCTTCCGCATCTTGGGATCAGCTTTCCGGGTTCACGGGCTCATGCGGTCGGCCTACGACCACACTCCGCCGAGCGCCTTGAACAGGTCGGCGATGGCCGCCCGCTGCGAGCGCAGCGCGTCTATGCGGTTCTGCTCGGCCGCGAGCAGGTTGCGCTCCGCATCGAGCACCTCGAGCTGACCGGTCATGCCGTTCTGGTAGCGAAGGCGCGCAAACCGCAGCGTGGTCCTCAAGGCCGTCACGCGCTCGCTCTCGGCTTCGAGCCGCTCGCGCGCCTTGGCCTGCGCGACGAGTGCGTCGCGCACGTCGCGGAATGCGTTCTGGATCGCAAGCTGGTACTGCGCGAGCGCCTGGCGTTCGCGCGCGCCAGCGGCCTGCACCTGGGCGTCGATGCGTCCGCCCGCGTAGATCGGCTGGCCCGCCGCGAGCGCGGCCTGCCACATTCCGGCCGGTCCGGTGAACAAGTCGGACAGCGCCACACTCTCGCTTCCCAGGAAGCCGGTCAGGGAAAGCGTGGGAAAGTAAGCCGCTCGCGCCACTGCGACGCGGGCGTTGGCGGCGATGAGCGTCTGCTCGGCCTGAACCAGGTCCGGCCGGCGCAGCAGGAGGTCCGAGGGCAGGCCTGCCGGGACGACGATCGCAAGCGTCCGGTCTTCGGGGTCGCTTCCGGCTTCGAGCGCGCCTTCGTAGATCGCCCTGGGACTCTTGCCGAGCAGCACGGCAAGGGCGTTTTCCTGCTGCGCGCGCTGCAGCTCGAGGACCGGCAGCAGCGCGCGTTCGGCCGCGACGTCCGCCTGGAGCTGGCGGTAATCGAATTCGGAGATGTCGCCTACGTCGAAGCGCTTCTTTTGCATGCCGAGCGCCTCGCTGCGGGCGGCGAGCGAGCGCCGGGTGGCCTCGAGCTGCCCGTCGAACGCGCGCAATGCGAAGTAACCCTGCGCCACGTCCGAGGTCAGCGTGATGAGCACGGTCTCGCGCGCAGCTTCGGTCGCGAGGAGGTCGGCGCGCGCGGCCTGCGTGGCGTTGCGTAGCCGTCCCCACAGGTCGATCTCGTAGGAGACGCCCACCGCTACCCGGGTATCGTTGAACTGGGGATCGACGCCCTGCGGCAGCGGCGTCGGGCCGCGCTGCGAGACGCGCGTGCGGCTGCGGTTCGCGCTGGCGCTGACTTGCGGCCGCTGATCGGCCGAGGTCGCCGAAAGCGCCGCGCGCGCTTCGTCGACCCGGGCGATCGCGAGCATGACGTTCGCATTGTGGGCGAGTGCCTCGTCGACCAGGCCGTCAAGCACCGGGTCGCCGTACACCTTCCACCAGCGCGCGTCCCGCGCCTGCACCCCGTCGGCCGGCGCATCGCGCCAGCCCGCGGGCAGATCGACCGCGGGTTTCGTGTAGTCCGGCTTCAGCCCCGTGCAGGCGGCAAGCAGAAATGCGAATCCGAGAATAGAAAGCTTACGCATGGCCGTCCTCCGTCTTCAGCGGAACGTGGTGTGGAACGTCGGCTGCGTGGCGTGCGTGTTCGCGCTCGATCTCGCTGCGCAGCTCCGACGCGGTGCTGCGCTCGGACAGTTTGCGATCGGTGATGAACTTGAAGAACATGGGCACGAAAAAGATCGCAAGGAATGTCGCCGCCATCATTCCGCCCATGACGCCCGTACCGACCGAACGCCGCGCACCCGCACCGGCGCCCGCCGAGATCGCGAGAGGCAGAACGCCGAAAATGAATGCGAGCGAGGTCATCAGGATCGGACGGAATCGCAGCCGCGCCGCTTCCAGCGCCGCCGCCGCGGCGGACAGGCCCTCGTTGTGCTTCAGCACCGCGTACTCGACGATCAGGATGGCGTTCTTCGCGGCGAGGCCGAGCAAGGTCACCAGGCCGATCTGGAAATACACGTCGTTGGTGAATCCGCGCAGCCATACCGCCGCGAGCGCACCGAAGGTGCCGAACGGCAGCGCCAGCAGCACCGACAGCGGCAGCGACCACTTTTCGTACTGCGCCGCAAGGATCAGGAACACCATGAGAGCGGCGAGCGCCAGTGCTATGCCTGCGGTGCCGCTCGATCTCTTCTCCTGAAACGAAGCCCCGCCCCAGTCATAGCTGAAGTCCGGCGGCAGCGCTTCGTCGGCTATTTTTTCCACGATCTGGATCGCCTGGCCCGATGAGACACCCGGCGCACCCTGCCCGATCAGCTTCACCGCGGGCAGATTGTTGAAGCGGTCGAGCGAGTCCGGACCCGAGGAATAGCGGACGTTGGCGAGCGCGTTGAGCGGCACCATCTCGCCCTTCTGGGAGCGCACGTAGATATCGCCGATCGAGTCGGGGCGCTTGCGGTAGGCGGGCTCGGCCGACATCAGCACCTGCCAAGTGCGTCCGTACTTGTTGAAGTCGTTGACGTAGTAGGTGCCGGAGGTCGCGGCGAGCGTCCCGTAGAGCGCGTCGATCGGCACGCCGAGCGCCCTGGCCTTGTCGCGGTCCAGGTCCACGTAGAGCTGCGGCACGTTCGCGCGCCAGAAAGTATTGACGAACCCGAGTCCCGGCTCCTTGCCCGCGCGTGCGAGGAACTGCTGCAACACTTCGGCGGTGCGTTTCGGATCGCCTTCGCCGCGGTTCTGGATGTAGAACTCGAAGCCACCCGCGGTGCCCAGGCCGAAGATCGGCGGCGGGTTGAAGGCGAGCACCAATGCTTCCTTGATGTGCGCGGTCTTCATGAAGAGCTCGCCGACCAGCTGCGAGGCGGTGACGGAGCGCTCGTCCCAGTGCTTTTGCGTGATGAAGATCGTCGCCGCGTTGTTGCGGTAGCCGCCGCCGATGAAATCGAACCCGGTGAACGCGATCGCGTTTTCGTTGGCCGGGTTGGACCGGATCGCCTCGACCACTTCGGTCACCACGCGGTCGGTGCGCTCGAGCGATGCGCCATCGGGCAGAATCACTGCGGCGATGTAGTAGCCCTGATCTTCGTCCGGCACCAGGCTCCCCGGCGTGAGGCGCCACAACCCGGCGGCGAGCGCAACCATCCCCACGAACAGCGCCGCCCCGATCCCGCCGCGGCGGATCATCCACGCGACGCCGTCGGTGTAGCGCCCGGTCACGCGGTGGAACCAGTCGTTGAACCAGCTGAAGAAGCGCCCCGGCTGCTTGTGCTCGTGCTTCAGAATGAGCACGCACAAGGCCGGCGTGACGGTGAGTGCCACGGCTCCCGAGATCACCACCGCGATGGAGATGGTGACGGCGAACTGGCGGTAGAGTTCGCCCGCCAGGCCGCCCAGGAAGGCGATGGGCACGAACACCGCGCACAGCACCAGCACGATGGCGATGATCGGACTGGTCACCTCGGTCATCGCCTTGACGGCGGCTTCACGCGCGTTCAGGTGCTCCTCGTGCATGATGCGCTCGACGTTCTCGAGCACCACGATGGCGTCGTCCACGACGATGCCGATGGCGAGCACCATGCCGAACAAGGTGAGCGTGTTGATCGAATAACCGAGCAGATAGAGGCCCGCAAAGGTGCCGATCAGCGAGACCGGCACCGCGGCGAACGGGATGAGGGTGGCGCGCCAGTTCTGCAAGAAAAGGAAGACGACGAGGAACACCAACGCCATCGCCTCGACCAGCGTCTTCAGCACTTCACGGATCGATACCTCGACGAAGCGGGTCGTGTCGTACGGAACCGAGTAGGTGAGCCCGTCGGGAAAGCGCGCAGAAAGCGCCTGCACCGTCTTCTTGACGTTGTTCGAGACCTCGAGCGCATTGGCCCCGGGCTGCAGGAAAACACCGACCAGCACCGCCTCCTTGCCGTTGACCCGGCCGATGAAGTCATAGTCCTTCGAGCCCAGCTCGACGCGGGCGACGTCCTTCAGGCGCAGCGTCGAGCCGTCCGGATTGGCGCGCACGATGATGTTCTCGAATTCGCCCGGATCGGCGAGCCGGCCCTTGGTGGTGATCGTATAGACGAGCTCTTGCGGGCCACCTGCGGGCGTTTGCCCGACCTTGCCCGCGGCGAACTGCGCGTTTTGCTCGTTCAGCGCCGCGATGAGATCGGCCGTCGTGAGCCGCAACTGCGTCAGGCGGTCGGGCTTGACCCAGATCCGCATCGCGTAATCCTTGGCCCCGAAGATCTGCACGTTGGTCGTACCGGGAATGCGCTTCACCACGTCGAGCACGTTCATCGTGACGTGGTTGCTGATGTACAGATCGTCGTAGCGTCCGTCGGGTGAGTAGAACGCGGCCACCAAGAGGAACGACGAGGAACTCTTTTCCACTGTGACCCCGAGCCGGCGCACGTCTGCGGGCAGCCGCGGCTCGACCTGCCTGACGCGGTTGTTGATGTTGACCGTAGCCTGGTCGATGTCGGTGCCGATATCGAAGGTCACGTGAATCTGCACCTGGCCGTTCGAGGTGGAGGTCGAGCTCATGTAGATCATGTGCTCGACGCCGTTGATCTGGTTCTCCAGCGGCGCCGCCACCGTTTGCTCGATCACGCCGGCCGAGGCACCCGGGTAGTTCGCAGTGATGGTCACGACCGGCGGTGCGATCTCGGGATACTGCGCGATCGGAAGGTTGCGCATCGCCGCGAGGCCGGCGATCACGATGAAGATCGACAGCACCGCCGCGAAGATCGGGCGGTCTATGAAAAAACGAGAGAACATGTGAGCTCCCTTACTTTTGCGCGACGACGGGAGCGCGGCCTTCGGCCGTCCCGTTCTTCGCGGGGTTGGTTTCCCGCGGCTGCGACTCCGCGACAGCCACGGGCGCGCCCGGGCCGATTTTCATCACGCCGTCCACGATCACCCTGTCTCCGGCGTTGAGACCTGCCGTGACAATCCAGGCATTGCCCAGCCAGTCGCCCAGCTCGACCGGCCGGGACTCGGCCTTGCTTTCGGCGTTGACGACGTACACGAACTTGCCTTTGGGGCCTTCGAGCACCGCGCGCTGCGGCACCAGGATAGCGGCGGGCCGCTCGGCGCCTTTTAACGTCACGCGCACGAACTGGCCGGGGTGCAGGAAGCCCGCGGGATTGGGCAGCTCGGCGCGCGCCTCGCTCGTGCTCGTGCTGCCCGAGACGCGCACGTCGGTGAAGTTGGGCTTGCCGGATTCGCTGTATACGCTGCCGTCGGCGAGCTTCACCGTCACCTCGAACCGCCCGTCGCGGGGCAGCTTGAGGCGTCCCGTGTCGGCCTCGCGGGCGAGCCTGACGCGCTCCTCGTCGGAGACGCTGAACAGAACGTAGATCGGATCGATCTGCGATACCGTCGTCAGCAGGACCTCCGGACCGGAGACGTAGTTCCCCTCGGAGCGCTGCGCGCGGCTGGCGATGCCGGCAATCGGCGCCTCGACCCGGGTGTAGCCGAGGTTGAGGCGTGCGTCCGCCAGGTTGGCACGCGCGGTCTTCACCTCGGCCTCGGCTACCTGCTCCGCCGAAGCCGCGTCGTCGTAATCCTTCTGGCTGGCGGCCTTGATTTCAAACAGCGGCTTGAGGCGGGCGCTGTTGCGCTTTGCCTGGGCGAGCTTCGCCTCGGCGCTGGCGAGCGCGGCTTCGGCTCGCGCAGCGGCCACTTCAAAGGGCGCCGGATCGATGGTGAACATCGACTGCCCCTGCGCGACCGGCGCGCCTTCGCGATAGTTGCGTTTCAGGACGATGCCGGTCACGCGCGCGCGCACCTCGACCTCGCGCGAGCCCGCCGTCTGGCCGATGTATTCGAAGGTCGCCGGCACCGATTGGGGATGCACCGTTACGACCGCGACTTCGGGCGGCGGCATGCCTCCGCGCGGCTGCGAATTTGCAGATCCGCCACCGGAGAGCAGCGCCGCAACCGCTGCGACTGAGATTGCCGAAGCCGCAGCCAAATAAAGATTCCTGACTTTCATGGTCTTACTCCCTTCTTTCAGTTAGGGCGGGCGTGAGCCGCCTACGTGCTGACCGCCGCGGGCCGCGCGTCGTTCTGGCGATTCTTGTTCGAAAGCAGATCGATCAGACCGTCGATGCCGCGGTTACGAACCTCTTCGGAGAACGTGTCGCGGTAGGTCGTGGCGAGACTGGCGCCGACGATCTTGACGTCGTAGACCTTCCAGCCCGACGGCGTCTTCTCCATCTCGTAGTCGATGGAAACTGCCTGCGCTCCCGGCTGCCTCACTTCGGACCTGACGGTGACCTGGGTGTCGGAGGACTGTGCGCGCAACGGTTTGAACTGGATGGCCTGGTCGTGATAATTCAGGAGCGCCCGGGAATAAGTGCGCACCAGAAGCGTCCTGAATTCCCGGGTGAGCCGCTCCTGCTGCTCGGGCGTCGCCCGCCGCCAGTTGACCCCCATCGCGATCCGCGTCGTGTGCGCAAAATCGAAGTGCGGCAGGATCTTCGCTTCGACCAGACCGGCGAGCTTCCTCGAATTGCCGGCCTGGATGTCCTTGTCCTGCTTGATGGTGGCGATCACCTCCTGCGAGATCGCCTTCACCAGATCGTCTGGGGCGAGTTCCTGCGCGAACACGGAAAGCACGGCGAGCCCCAACAGGAATTTCGCTGCGGTTTTAAGTGAGTCGAGCATGAGGATCACATCCCTTCCGACGGCGTTGGCTACGGGCAGTTCGCGCAGTGGCCGTCGATCTTTTCCACTGCGCGGTCCGGCTGCTGCGTTGTACCCCTCGCGTTGCGATGACCGAGCCACCACAGCAGCGGCGCGCCGATCAATGCACCGGGCAAGAGGAGAATCGCGGCGAGATACAGGCCGCTCTTCAGAAGGTGTTGAGTTAAGGTACTCACTGCCGATCTCCCGTTGAATTACGCAAACTCGCGCACTACTTGTTCCGACTGCGCCTTTGCGGACGCCATCGCGTTCTTGAGCGCGTCTTCGCCCATGGCGACGCCTTCGACGCGCACCACGTGGACGTGGGTGATGCCGATGAATCCGAGGACGGCGCGAAGGTAGGGCTCCTGGAAATCGAGCTGCTGCGCGGGCCCCTCGGAATAGACGCCACCGCGCGCGACCACCACGACGGCCTTTTTCCCTTTGAGCAGTCCTTCAGGGCCTTTTTCAGAGTAGGAAAACGCGCGGCCGGGAATCACGACGTGATCGATCCACGCTTTCAAGCTGGAGGGCAGTCCGAAGTTGTGCATGGGAACTGCCAGCACGAGGACGTCGGCCGCCTTGAGCTCCTCCAGCAAGACGTCGGATAAAGCGAGCGCCTTGGCTTCGGTCGGACTGCGCTTTTCCGGCGGCAGCGCTCGGCCGGTGACGAACGCCTCGCCGACATGCGGCGGTGGCTCTTTCGCGACGTCGCGCACAACCACCTTCGCGCCGGGGTGACGCGCTTTCAGATCATCGACGATATGGCTCGCGAATTGATGCGAATAGGATTTCCAGCCGCGCGGGCTGCTCAAAACAAACAAAATGTTCTTCATGTGGCTCTCCTGGAGGAGGTGATCTCTCGATCGTTGAAAAAAGGTTCCTTGCAGATTAAGCTTCGCACCTGCACTTTTCATATATGTACTATTCATTCAAAAAAAATCGCCTACTTGATCGCTGAGAGCGCGCGCTCCAGCACGCCGTGGTCGGCGCCCGAAAGTATCTTGGCAAACTCCGCCTGCACTTTCGCGACTTCTTTCGCACCTGCAGCCTGGCGCTCCACGCCGAGCGGAGTCACCGCGGCCCTCACCGCCCGGCGATCGTTCGGATCTTCCACGCGCCGCACCAGCCCGTCGGCCTCGAGCCTATCCACGAGCTGGGTGATGTTGGAGCGCACGCAGGTCATCTTCGTGGCGCACTCGCTCAAGCTGATCGGCTCGCCTGCTTCCACAAGATGCGTCAACGCGCCGAACTTCGCCAAGGACAGCCCGACCTGCGCCAAAGCTTGTTCCAGGCGTTGCTCGACCGCATGCCCGGTGTGAATGAGCGAAAACATCAGCTGGGGGTCCTGCTCACCCTGGCCGCGTTTCCCGAACAGCGTGCATCTTTTATTCATATATGAATAATATAGGCATGACAGGTCGTTTGTCAAGTACCGGCTTTCCATCATCGACGCTAGATCACAAGATGTGATATTGAACAGGCTGTTTTAATTTACGCGTTCAAGCCGTTAGCAGGAAATTCTCATTGGGCCGGCGGCCGGCGAAGGAGATCGGGATGAGCGGTGCCCCACAGGTGCGGCGAGCAGACAAGTTGATGGCTGAGGAACGCGCGCTGGAGACGCTCGAGCGCGGATTCTGCGGGCGGCTCGCGACCGTGGGCGAGGATGGCTACCCCTACTGCGTTCCGCTGCTCTACGTCTGGATGGACGGCCAGGTGTATCTGCACAATACGCGCGCGCGGGGTCATCTCAGGGCGAACGTCGATCGTGAATCGCGGGTCTGCTTCGAGGTGGACGAGCCGGGCGAGCCGTTCGCCTACGGCCGCTTCGAGTGTGATTCGACCGTGGCGTACCGAAGCGTGATCGTGTTCGGCAGGATCCGCGTGGTCGAGGACAAGGAAACCAAACAGCGCTTCTGCGAGGGGCTCATGGCGAAGTACGCGAAGAAGGACTGGGACCGACCCAAGGGCTTCTTCCCGCGCATCGACCAGATCACGGTGTACGCCGTCACCATAGAACGCATGAGCGGCAAGGAGACACCGTTACCCGAGGTCTCCCAGCGCTGGCCTGCCGTGGATCACACCAAGACGCCGAACGCCCGGGCGCCCTGAGATGCCGCGCGCCCGCAGCGCCGCGGCTATTTCGACCCGTCGAACTTCGGCAGCACGCGTGCGGTTTCGAGAAGGCAACGCGCGGTTGTTGCGCTGCAGCAAAAACAAGCATAGACTTTCCGCCCTCATACGGATAGAGGAAATTCCAGATGCCTCGTCCCACTGGCGACAGATCCTCCCCCCAGCCGCGACGTAACGGTGGCCCGGTTCTCGCGGCACTCACGCTCGGCGCCCTCGGCGTGGTCTACGGCGATATCGGGACGAGCCCCCTGTACGCGTTCAAGGAAGCCTTCAGCGGATCGCACGGTCTGCCTCTCGAACGGGCCAATGTGCTCGCCGTGCTGTCGCTGATGTTCTGGTCGTTGATGCTGACGGTGTCGCTGAAATACGTGATGCTGATGCTGCGCTTCGACAACCGAGGTGAAGGCGGGATCCTCGCGCTCCTCGCGCGCGCGTCGCGGCTTACACACGAGCGCCCGCGCCTCGCTTCCATGGTGGCCATGCTCGGCATCTTCGGCGCCTCGCTTTTCTACGGCGACGCCCTGCTCACCCCGGCGATCTCGGTGCTGTCGGCAATCGAGGGCATCTCGGTGGCGACGCCGACTTTCGAGTCCTGGATCGTGCCGATCACCGTCGGCATCCTGATCGGGCTGTTCTGCATCCAGAAGCGCGGCACCGGAGCGGTCGGCAAGTTGTTCGGGCCCGCCATGGTGGTCTGGTTCCTTGCGCTCGCGGTGTTCGGCGGCATTTCGATCGCGCAGACGCCGGCGGTCCTCGCCGCGCTGCATCCGGGTCACGCGCTCGGATTTGCGGTGCGCTCGCCCGGGTTGATGTTCCTGGTGCTCGGCGCGGTTTTTCTCGCCATCACCGGCGCGGAGGCGCTCTACGCTGACATGGGGCATTTCGGCCCCGCGCCGATCCGGCTGGCGTGGTTCGGACTGGTGTTTCCCGCACTGATGATCAACTACTTCGGCCAGGGCGCGCTCGTGCTGCGCGACCCGACGGCGATCAAGAATCCCTTCTACCTACTCGCGCCGGGCGATCTGCTGTTTCCGCTGGTCGCTCTGGCGACCGCCGCGACCGTGATCGCATCCCAGGCGACGATCTCCGGCGCGTTTTCGATGACGCAGCAGGCCACGCGCCTCGGTTACCTCCCCCGCATTCCGGTCAAGCACACCTCGGAGACCGAGCGCGGCCAGATCTACATCCCGCACGTCAACTGGATCATGCTGGTGCTGGTGGTGCTGATCGTGCTCGGATTCAAGTCTTCGAGCGCGATTGCTTCGGCGTACGGCATCGCAGTGTCGGGCACCATGCTGCTCACCACGGTGCTGGTTGCGATCGTCGCGCTGTCGCTGCGCGGCCGTGCGATGATCTTCCTGCTCGCGGTCTTTGCGGTGATAGCGACGGTGGAGGCCGTGTTCTTCGCGGCGAACGCCACCAAGCTCGCCGAAGGCGGCTGGTTCCCGCTCGCCTGCGCCCTCGCGCTCTTCACGATGCTGACCACCTGGAAGCGCGCGGAGTCGATCCTCGTGCGCCGCGAGGGGCGCACGCGCGTCCCCGCGGATGCCTTCGTGAAAATGCTGGGCCCGGACATCGCGCGAGTCGCAGGCACGGCGGTGTATCTGTCGCCGGATCCCGATTCCGTACCGCCGGTGCTGCTGCACAACCTGAAGCACAACAAGGTGCTGCACGAGCGCATCGTGTTCCTCACGATCGTCGACGCGGAAGTGCCGCACCTCGCCGACGGCGAGCGCACCGAGCTGCGCGTGCTCGAGCCCCGGCGCCTCTACCAGGCCCGCCTGCACTACGGCTTCATGGAGGAGCCGGACGTGCCGGAAGGCCTGAAGCTCTTCGAGCGCCACGGGCTCGGGTTCGATCCGATGCAGACCACGTTCTTCCTCGGCAAGTCAACCCTCGCGCGGGCGGCGAAACCGGGCCTGCTCACCTGGCGCAGGGAACTGTTCCGCTGGATGCAGCGCAACAGCCCGGCTACCGCCGAATACTTCAGGCTGCTTCCGGAACGCGTGATCGAGCTCGGAACCCGGGTCACGCTCTGAATCAGGGCGGCTCGACGGCGCGTGCAGAAATCCGCGGTGCGCTCGACACGCTCCGCGCTTCGACGGCTCAACTCCACGCGGCGAAGCCCAGGCCGATGCCGGTCAACGCCGGCGTCCGGTAGACAGGGGTGTAGGACACCCAGGCGAGATCGAGATCGGCGGCGGCGCGGGCCACGACGATCCAGCTCCGGATTTCCGAGCTTCCCGCCTTCAGCCGCCGCGGATCGAAGCTCGCGAGAAACTCCATGTCTTTCTTGCGCATGGCCTCGATGATCGCCCGGTCCATCGCCTCCTCGACGACGAAATGGCTCAGGCCGCCCGAGGCGAGGACGCCGACGCGGAGTTCTTCGGGATAAGCCTCGATCAGCTCTTTCAGGGCCGCGCCGAAGCGCAGGCAACGCTTCGGGTGCGGCTGGTTGGGCGGGTTGTAGGTGTTGAGAAAGATCGGAACGACGGGCAGCGCGGCCGCCCCGAGGTACTTGCGATGGATGAAGGAGTAGGCATGGCCTTCGTATTGCTCCCCGGCGAGTCCGGCGACCGCCGATACGTCGAACTCCCGGTCGACTAGGCCTTCGATGAGGTGGAGCGCAAGCCCACGGTGGCAGGGGTAGTGCGCATCGCTCTCCTCTTCCAGGCGGCGCGATTGGGCGCGCTGATACCATTCTTCCGGCGCAACGTGCTGCCTGGAGGCATTGCGCCGGGGGGCGTTGCGGATGGTGTCCCCGTAATAGATCCCGATCGACGGCATGTGCTCGTCGTGGAAAAGCTCGTACTGGTCGTCGCCGACGATGACGAGCAGGTCGAGCTTCGCCCGGGCGATCTCCGCCCGGAGGCGTCGCATCGCTTCCTGCACCGCCTTGAAGCGGCCGGTGATCCGCTCCTGCGTGACGAGTTCCTCCGCGCCGGCAGGCGCGCGGGCGAGCAAGTCGGCGTAGGTGCAGGGATTGCCCTCGCGGTCGTAATACGGCATGCGCTGATCGCTTTGGCGAAAGCGCGTGAGCCAGTCCTCCAGTTCGGCGCCCAGCATGACGCTGTGGGAAGAGCCGAACGCGGCGGCGAGTCGCGCCATTTGCCTGTCCTTGGTCCCGCCGGGCGATCAGCGCCCCACGCTCTCGGCAAAGCGGCTGTATACCTTTTTCGCGTTGCCGTGGAAAATCTTTTCCTTGTCCGCCTTGCTCAACCAATCGATCTTGTCGATGTAGCGCTTGGTGTCGTCGTAATTGAATCCGGTCTCGGGATCGACGCCCTTCACCGCGCCGACCATCTCGGATGCGAACAGGATGTTGTCCGCCGGGATCACTTTCAGCAGCAGATCGATGCCGGGCTGGTGATAGACGCAGGTGTCGAAGAAAACGTTGTCGAGGAGCAACTCCTTCAGCGGCGGCCGGCCCATGTCCTGCGCCAGGCCCCGGTAGCGGCCCCAGTGATAGGGCGCGGCGCCGCCGCCGTGCGGGATGATGAACTTGAGCGTCGGAAAATCCTTGAAGATGCTCCCGGTGATGAACTGCATGAACGCGGTGGTGTCGCCGTTGATGTAGTGCGCGCCCGTCCCGTGGAAATTGGGATTGCAGGAAGCGCTCACGTGGATCATCGCCGGGACATCGAGCTCAACCATCTTCTCGTAGAACGGATACCACCACTTGTCGGTGAGCGGCGGGTCCTTCCAGTAGCCGCCCGAAGGATCGGGATTGAGGTTGCAGCCGATGAAGCCGAATTCCTTCACGCAGCGCCCGAGCTCGGGGATGCAGTTTTTCGGCGGCACGCCGGGCGTTTGCGGGAGCTGGCATACGCCGACGAAATTCTTCGGATACAGCGTGCAGACGCGGTGGATCAGCTCGTTGCAGTGTTCCGACCAGTGCCTGCTCGCGGTCTCGTCGCCGACGTGATGGCCCATGCCCATCGCGCGCGGCGAGAAGATGGTGAGATCGGTGCCGCGCTCGCGCTGCAGCTTCAGCTGCGCGCCTTCCAGGCTACTGCGGATCTGGTCGTCGTTGATGCCGAGCGTTCCTTTTGAGCTGGCGCGACTCGATTTCTCCAGATCGCCGATCTGGCGCTTGCGCCATTCCTCGAGCTGCTTCGGAGCGGTGGTGTAGTGGCCGTGGCAATCGATGATCATGATGTCTTGCTTCCTGTCGTGTCAGAGCGCGCGCGTCACGTCGTCGAAGAGCTCGTCCACGGCGAAGCGCCGCGGAATCATCCCTTGTCCGTGGACGTAGTCGATGGCGATCTCGAGATTGCGCCGGTTGGCCTCGACGCCGAACGGGTTGGTGTCGAGCTCGCCTTGCTTCGGCAGCCCCGCGGCCTTCTTGCTCTCGGCGAGCAGGCGGTAGATCTCCCGCACCGCGCGCGGATTGGATTTTGACAGGGATTCCCTGACCACGACCATGTGATTGATCTGCAGTGCGCCGTACTTTTTTTGCCACGCTCTCGCCGCCGCCTCCGGATCGGGAATGAGCGGCTTCAGGCGCGGATCAGCAGGCACGGCGCCGAGAATCGCCGCGTCGACCTCGCCCGCGAGCAGCATGGCGACGAGCTCCTTGCCTTCGGGGGCGCGCTTGACCGAGGGTGGGTCGCGGAACTCGGCGACATGCGGCTCCTCGAAAGTCACCCAGGTTATGCGGCCGAGGTCCACGCCGTAGTCCCTGGCGAGGATGCCGCGCACCCACGCGCCCGTGGTCACGGAATAGGAGCGGATGCCCACGCGGCGGCCGGCGAGATCGGCGGGCCCGAGCGGCCCGCGCTCGATGTTGTACACGATGAAGGGATGCTGGAACCGGCCGAGGATGACCGCGGGCAGGAGGACGAGCGGCTTGCCCGCCGCCTTCGCCAGGAGAAACGTCACGATCGCCAGCTCGGCAAAATCGAACTCCAGGTTCCGCACCACGCGCTTGAACCCGGAGCTCGGCGGCTTCACGTCGGCGAAGCCGAAGGCGACCGAGGCCGACCGGACTTTGCCTTTCTTCAGGGCCTCGGTAATGGGATAGTCTCCCAGCAGCGAGTGCAGCTTGACGGCCTCGGGATCGCTCATTCCGCTCCGCTCCTCTTATTTATCTGCAAGCGCAGGATACAACGACTGCGCGGTGCGGCAGAAGATCCAGTCCTGGTCACGCTCCGGCAGGAAAGCGAGCGCCCGCCTGCTCTCGGCGAGGATTTCCTTGAGCGTCCCCTCCGCGTTCGGAAAGTTCGAGCCCCAGGCGATGCGCGAGGCGCCGAACTCTTTCACGACCTTGCCGAAAAAGCTCTCGGGCGTCGCCTTGCCCTTGCGCGAGTCGCGCACGCTCTCGGTAGTGAGCTTGAGGTAGACGTTCTGGTAGCGCGCAAGGCCGAACAGACCGGCAGCGGCCCTGTAGGGCGGCCCGTCCTCGATGGGCGCGCGCATCAGGTGGTCGATGATGATCCTGACGTTCGGGAAGCGCTCGATCAGCACCATCAGGCGCGGAATCCCTTCCTGCTTCATCTGCAGGCATACGGGGATGCCGAGCTCGCCCGCGCAGGCCCATGCCGCAAACGACCTCGGGTCATCCAGCCAGGTCGCCTGCCCGGGCATGGTGCTGCCGGTGGTGAAAAGCCTCAGCCCGGAGAGCTTCCTTCCTATCCAGTAGCGGATTCTCTCGGGCGCATCCGGAGCGAGCACATCCACCGAGAAAACTCCGGTGAAACGCTCGGGGTGCGCGGCGACGGCGTCGGCGACGTAGGAGTTATCGTGGCCGTAGCAGGTCGAGGCCTGCACCAGCGCCGCCCGGCGCACGCCGGCCTCGTCCATGGCGGCGACCATCTGCGGATAGGTGACGGGACGGTCGCGCGACCAGCCGGACTGCTTGCCGCCGAGCGGCGCGCGCGGATAGCGGTTCGTATCCGTGGCGATGACGTGCGGATGGATGTCCAGGATTCTTGTCGGCATTGAGTTTTTCTTTCTTGTTGGTCTGTTCAATTATCGCATTCACGCCTGCGGATCGACGAACATCTCCGCGGGGGGATACTGCTCGGGCAGCAGGCCCTGCCGGAAAGAGTACCTGATCAGCGCCTCGATCGCCCTCAGATTGGCCTTCAGGCCGTAGGGCAGGGGATCGCCGACGAGCTTGGACAGTTCGACGTAGCTCCGGTCGGCATCGGTCTGGATATCGCCGGCCGCGAGGCGCTCGAGATAAAACGACTTCGCCTTCGCAAAGGCGCCGAAGAGCGAACCGGCCAGCCAGGGATGCTCGGCGAGCAGCCTGTCCTTCACCATGATGAGGCCGTGCACCGGATAGATCTTCGTGCGGCGGAACCATTCTTCCTCCAGGCGAGGCGCGTCTTCGAGCAGCTCGCGGTAGTTCCGCGCGGGAGCCGCGGCCTCCCAGCCGGCAGTCGGCGCGCCCGAGCGCCCGATTCCGGCCGGCCCGGTGAAGGCGGCCTGAAGCTCGCCCGCCGCCATCATGGCGACGAGCGACCGGCCGGGCGGTGCGCGCATGACATTGGGCGGGAGCTTGAGCGCTGCGACGTGCTCTTCGTCGTCCACCACCCAGGTGACCTCGGAGTTGTCCAGCCCGTATTCGTCGGCGAGGATGCCCCGCGTCCAGATCCCGGTGGACACCGAGTAGGCGCGCACGCCCACCTTCTTGCCCTCGAGGTCCTTGGGCTTGCCGATGCCCGAGTCCTCGCGGCAGACGATGCCGCCGTGGTGAAAGCGCCGCATGATGAAGACCGGCAGCGCCTTGAACGGCGCGCCCGCCGCGCGCGCGATCATGTAGGTCGCGGGCGCCATCTCGCACACGTCGAACTCGAGATCGCGGACCATCCGGCGAAACGCCTGGATGACGGGGCTGATCTCGACGAACTCCGGATCGGCGCCCTCGATCGGCGCGCGGCCGTCCTTGAGCGCGGCGGTGTGGCCGTAGGTGGCGATCGCGATTTTCAGGCGCAGCGCAGCGGCCATCTTTTTTTTCCTATTGCCGTTCGATCTTGGCGCGCTCGATCACGCCTCTCCACTTCGCGATCTCGGAGGCCATCAGCTCGCGTGTCTGCTCGGGCGTGGCGGCGCGCGCCTCGAAGCCCAGTTGCTGCAGCTTTGCCTTCACCTCGGGCGAGCCGACCGCCGCCGCGACTTCCCGGGCGAGGCGCTCGACGATGGCGCGCGGCGTCTTCGCGTGCACCGAAACGGCGTTCCACGACGACACGTGGTAGCCGGGCACGCCGGCCTCCGCGACCGTCGGCGTGTCGGGCAGCGCGGGAAAGCGGCGGTTGGAGGAGATCGCAAGCGCTTTGATCGCATTGCTCTTGATCTGCGACATCACCGGTCCGATGAACTCGACGACGAGCTGCACGTCGTTCGCGCGCAGCGCAGTGATCAGGGCCGGCGTCGCCTTGAACGGCACGATCTGCGCATCGATCCCGGCCATGGACTTGAGCAGCTCCGCGGCGAGATTCTGCGTGCTGCCGATGCTGACGGTGCCGATGTCGAGCTTTCCCGGGTTGCTCCTCGCAAAGGCGAGCACCTCGGGGAGCGAATTGAACTTGGAGCTCGGGCCGGTCAGCAAAAGGAGGTCGAAAAACGCAAGGGTCGAGACCTGGGTGAAATCGGTGAGCACGTCGTAGGGCAAGGACTTGAACAGCGATGCGCTCACCGCGGTGCCGTTGCCGGTCAGCACCAGCGTGTAGCCGTCGGGCTCGGCCTTGAGCGCCGCCTCGGCGGTGACGATCATCCCCGCGCTCGGGCGGTTGTCGATCAGCACCTGCTGGCCGAGGTTTTCGCTCATTTTCCGTGCCACGACGCGCGCGGTGATGTCGCCGATGCCGCCCGCGGCGAAAGGCACGAGGAACCGGATCGGCCTGGAGGGATAGGCCTGCGCCGCGGCGGTCCCGCACGCGGCTGCGAGCCCCACCGCGGCCAGCCACAGCAACATCGCAAGTTTGCGCCCGTTCACTCCGCCCCCCTTGTCTTGCCCCTCTGTCTTGCCCGCGGTGTAAGTATGCCGTAAGCTGCTGCGTTCAATATGCGAAGAAGGCCGGATTTGAAGGCCCCGGTCAATCCGAGCGGAAAGGCAAGGTGGACGATGCTCGACACGGTTCGAAACATGACAAAGCGTTATCTTGTGTACATTCCGCTCCTCATCGGCGTCTGCATAGGCATATTCCCCTTCGTCATTCTCTACACCCTGTCTCTGGGAATCGGGCAGCTCTTGGATGCAATATTCCCGCACAAGCGCTATGGGCAAAAGCTGGACCACATGTGGGACGTCCTCGGCAAGCCCTACGATTACCTGGTGAGCAAGCTGTAGTCGCGAACCTGCCGGATCCGTCGCGCAATCCGGCCGTCTGCCCGCCAGGGTAGACGCCCTCCGCTTCCAGCCCGAGCTGAAGCGCGGTGGCCCCGTGTCGGGGCGCGCCGCGCAGGCGTATGATTATCCGCGCCCACATTACTCGAACAGCATCGGGCTTCCGCCTCATCCATTCGAAGGAGGACTCATGGAACAATCATCCGGCCGTCGACGCTTTCTGAAATCCGCCGCGGCAATCGGCGCAGCCGCCCTGCCCGCTTCCGGTCTCGCGGCGGAACCGCGTTCGGGCCACGCGCAGCACGGCGAATCGAAGCGCGTCGCGGCGGCGCCTTCGTCGCAGTCGCGCCCGTACATGTTCCTCAGTCAATCGGAAGCGGCGTTCCTCGACGCAGCGGTCGCGCGCCTGATCCCCAAAGACGAGCTCGGACCCGGAGCGAAAGAAGCCGGCGTCACCTACTTCATCGACCAGCAGCTCTTCGGCGGCTACGGAACGATGGCGAAGAAATACAAGCAGGGACCCTGGCCCGAAGGCACGCCGCAGCAGGGCTACCAGTCGCCCCTCACGCCGGCCGAGGTGTACCGCGCCGCGATCCGCGACTGCAACAGCTATTGCCGCAAGCAGTACGGAAAACTTTTCGAAGCGCTCTCCACCGCGCAGCAGGACGAGGTGCTGAAAGGGCTCGACGAAGGCAAGGTCGAGCTCGAATCGGTGCGCGCCCAGTTTTTCTTCAACCTGCTGCTCAACAACACCGTCGAGGGCTTTTTCGCGGACCCGGTGTACGGCGGCAACCGCGACAAGGCCGGCTGGAAGCTGGTCGGCTTCCCCGGCGTGGCCGCTGTATACACGACCTTCATCGACAAGCACAACGTCCCCTACCGCGCGCAGCCGGTGTCCATCGCCGACATCACCCAGCGGATCGCGCAGGTGGACGAGCATGGCCACGCGATCCACGTGATGCTCGACGACAAGGCGGGGGCTTGAGCCATGGCGACCAAACTGAAACCCGTGGACGTCGTCACCGTCGGCGTCGGCCTCACCGGCACTATTCTCGCAAAAGAGCTCGCCGACTCGGGGCTGAAAGTCGTCGGCCTCGAGCGCGGGCGCTGGCGCGATACCGATCCCGACTTCGCCATGCCGGGCGTGCACGACGAGCTGAAATACGTGCGCCGCCACGAGCTGATGCAGGACCTCTCCAAGGAGACGATCACCTTCAGGAACGCGATGAACGAGACGGCGCTGCCGATGCGCTACCTCGGCTCGTTCAAGCCGGGCGAAGGCGTGGGCGGCGCGGCGGTGCACTGGGGCGGCCTGTGGGCGGCGCGGCGGTGCACTGGGGCGGCCTCACCTGGCGTTTTCTGCCTTGGGACTTCGAGACGAGAAGCCGCACCCTCGCGCGCTATGGAAAAGATCAGATCTCGGCGGACTGCACCAGCCAAGACTGGGGCATCACGTACGATGAGCTGGAGCCGCGTTTCGACCGATTCGAATACCTCTACGGCATCTCCGGCAAGGCGGGCAACATCAAGAGCAAGATCATCCCCGGCGGCAATCCGTTCGAGGGCGCGCGCGCACGCGAGTACCCGAACCCGCCGATGAAGACAACCTACGCCGGCTCGCTGTTCGCCAAAGCAGCGGAGTCGCTCGGCTACAAGCCTTTCCCCGCGCCCACCGCGGCGAACTCGCGCCAATACAAGAACGAGTACGGCGCCACCATCAACGCCTGCGTCTACTGCGGTTACTGCGAGTCCTTCGCCTGCGAGATGGGCGCCAAGGCGAGCCCCCAGACCACGGTGCTGCCGGTGCTGATGCAGAACAAGAATTTCGAGCTGAGGACGCTTTGCAACGTCCTCAGGGTGAATCTCGACTCAGAGAAGAAGCGCGCGGTGAGCGTGACCTATATCGATTCACGCGGGCGCGAGTTCGAGCAGCCTGCGGACCTGGTGTTCCTCACTTCCTACGTGTTTAATAACGTGCGCTTGATGCTGCAATCGGGTATCGGCAAGCCCTACGATCCGGTCGCGAACACCGGCGTCGTTGGGAGGAATTACGCCTACCAGACGCCTTCCTCCGTCACTCTTTTCTTCGAGGACAAGAACTTCAACTCCTTCATGGGCGCGGGGGGCCTCGGCGTCGCGATCGACGAGTTCAACGGCGACAACTTCGACCACGCGGGGCTCGGGTTCATCGGGGGCGGATTCTTCAGGTCCGTGAGCACCGGCGCTCGCCCGATCGAAGTGCGCCCGGTGCCGCAGGGCACGCCGCGCTGGGGTTCGGAATGGAAGAAGGCGGTCGCGAAATATTTCAACCGCTCCTTCTCGATCACCATCCAGGGGGCGTGCCAGAGCTATCGCAACAACCACCTCGATCTCGATCCGACCTACCGCGACGCCTACGGGCTGCCGCTGCTGCGCATGACCTTCGACCGCCACAAGAACGAGCACAAGATGAGCGTGTGGCTCACCAACAAGGCGGCGGAGATCGCAAAAACGATCGGCCCGGCGAAGATGAACGTCAGCCCGCGCACCGGCAAATACACGATCGTGCCCTATCAAAGTACGCACAACACCGGCGGCGCGGTGATGGGCGCCGACCCCTCGACGAGCGCGGTCAACAAGTACCTGCAGAGCTGGGACGTGCCGAATGTGTTCGTCATCGGCGCGAGCGCCTTCCCGCAGAACGGCGGCTACAACCCAACGGGGACGGTGGGTGCGCTCACCTTCCACGCGCTCGAGGCGATCAAGACGAGATATTTGAAGCGGCCCGACGCGCTGGTCTAAAAACCCCCGGGCGAATCCCAATCCGCCAATAGATAAGGCGGAGCAGAAAAAACGGCTTTATGGACACCCTGACCCATGCGCTCTCCGGCGCGCTCCTCGCCCGCGCCACGGCGCTGAGGGACGCGCCGCCGCACTCGCTACCGCGCCGGGTGGCGGCCGGTTTCCTCGCCTGCGCCGCGCCGGACCTCGACTTCGTCATCGGCTTTGTCGGGCCGGTCGAGTACATGATGCACCACCGCGGCGTGACGCATTCGTTGCTCCTGCTGCCGCTGTGGGCGCTTGTCCTTTCCTGGCTTCTCGCCAAGATCCTGCGCGAGCCGCGTGGCTGGCGCGCGCTCTATGGCGTCACCGCGCTCAGCCTGGGGCTGCACATCGCGGGCGACGTCATCACGAGCTACGGCACGATGGTCCTCGCGCCGTTCTCGGACTGGCGGGCGCAGACCGGCACGACCTTCATCATCGACTTGTGGTTCACCGGGATCATCGTCGGCGGTCTGATCGCGTCGGCAATCCTTTACCGCTCCAGATGGCCGGCCGTCGCGGCGAGCACCCTCCTCGCCGGCTACGTCGGTTTTCAGTACCTGCAAAAGGAAAGGGCGATCGAGTTCGGCGAGCGCCACGCCCGGGATCAAGGTATCAGCGGTGCGATCGTCAACGTGCAGCCGCGGCCGGTGTCGCCGTTCAACTGGACGGTGTTCGTCTCCGACGCCGAGGCGCACCGCTTCGCCCACGTGAACCTGATGCGAAAAGAGCCGCGCAGCTATTATCGTCCGGGCGACGGCTTCATCGCGATGCTCGACTCCGCCTATCAGCCGCTCTCATCCGCCCGCTGGGAGACGAGAACCCGCTACGGCGAAGGCGCAGCGAGTCCGCTCGCGCGGGAGGCGTGGAATTCGCCGGCGATGGCGGTCTACCGCTGGTTCGCCGATCTGCCGGCGTTCGACGGCGTGAGCGCGGGCTCGACCTGCGTATGGTTCATCGACCTGCGGTTTCTCACCCCGGGGCGCGAGGCGACGCCGTTCCGCTACGGCGCCTGCCGCGATCAGCCCGGGGCGCCCTGGCGGCTCGTTCCGCCCTGACCGGCTGCCGCCACGAACTGCCGCTTCATCGCGTGGACCTGCGCGAGGTAGCTGGCGACGTCGTGCTCGCCGCAGCGCTGGCCCGCGGTCAGCCAGAAGCCACGTCGTGCGTAGGCGTCGCCCGACCCGGCTCCGCACAGGTGGATGACGGCGGCCAGATCCTGCTTCTCCTCGAGCGTGGCGGCGGCGACCCCTTGGCGCCCGATCGCGTTCGCTACGCTGCGATCGAGGAACGCGGCGGTCAGCTCGACCGCGTGGCTCGGGACGACGCGAGTGTACAGACCGTTGAACCAGCACGATCTGAAGTCGTGCCAAGGCCCATCCTCGACCACGGCGTGGTCATGAATGCAGTAGCGCTTCGCCTCGCGGAACGCCGCGTCGGTGATCTGGTACATGCCGACCGCGCTCGATGCGGGCCGGTACAGCTCGAGGGGATTCCACGTCAGGCGCCACCGCCATGACGGACGGGCCGCCGGATTGCCCCCGCCTTCGACCTGGGCGAGCGCAGCCAGCAGCTCGGGCGTGATGACGGCGGTGGAATGCTCGCGGAAGAGCGGCCCGTACTGCCGCCAAGTCTCGGGCGGTGTCTTGGCGAGCGCGCCGCTCACCGGAAAAAGCATCTCGGCCGGCTTGCGGATCACCTGGTACACCCAGTTCACCGCCGACCAGACCGCCAGGATGACGACTGCGCCCGCGAGGAACTTGACCGGCGGCGGCGCGGCCAGCATCGCCCCGAGCGCCCGGCGCGATCCAGAGCGCAGCCCGATGAACGCGAACCGGGCTGGACGCGCACACGTCACGGAAGGGGCTCGGGCGGCAGGCGAACGTGACATGAAGGCGGTGACTATGCATCAGCGCGCAAGCGCCCGCCACCACCTTACAACGCCAAATGTGACAAACTGGCTCAGCTCGGAGCCTTGTTTCTACCTTCATTCGCACCCGAGTATCTGCTCTGGAGGACGTCATGGAATGCTCACGACGCGTTATGGCTGCGTCGGGATTGACCCTGCTGCTGG
>WNGG01000776.1_pt1 | contig 35076 bp, 38 predicted proteins | sample 5400661 | NCBI WGS metagenome assembly WNGG01 (sample SAMN13153372, study PRJNA577476) | soil metagenome | isolation source: 100 cm soil or saprolite under Garry oak tree replicate 1 | place: USA:California | collected 2016-06-15
CCTGCTCGGCCAGATCCCCGGGATCGCCGCGAACATCCTCTCCGAGCGCCTCAAGCGGCTGGAGCGGGAAGGGCTGCTGATTGCCAGGCCCTACTCGGAGCGGCCGCCCCGGGCCGCCTACCAGCTGACCGCCGAGGGCGCCGAGCTCGCCGGGGCGCTGCGCCTGCTGGCGCACTGGGGAGCCAGGCACGCCGACCCGGCGGAAGCCCCCCGGCACACTGCGTGCGGCACCCTTCTCGAGGCCCGCTGGTACTGCCCGACCTGCGACCACCTCGTCGACCACGAGCCCCGCGACGCCGAGGTCAGCTACCTGTAACGCCGGAACCGGCACGTCCCCCGCGCACGTTGTCGTCACCGGAGAGCACTCCCGTTCGGGGACGGAGGGCTGGCGTGGAGCAGGCGCGATGACCGCGCGGGAGATCGTTGAGACCGCCCTCGGGCTGTTGCGCACGGGCTACGTGTCCCCCCGACCTCGCCGAGCGGGCCGCCGCGGCGATCGAGGTCAGGCTCGCCGCCGGCGAGTGCCAAGGCATGGATGAGGCGGCGGTCGCCGACCTGCTCACCAGCCAGCTGAACGATATTTGCGCGGACAAGCACCTGCGGGTGCGGACGATGCCGCCCCGGGCCGCTAGGCCCCAGCCAGGCGAGCCCGGCCGGTCAGCGGCCCGCGCCGCGAGAGCGGCGTCGGCCGCCGCATAACTGCGGCATCTACCGCGTCGAGCGGCTGGAGGGCAACGTCGGCTATCTGGACCTGCGCGGCGTGGCCGACCCGGAGGACGCCGACCCGGTCATCGCCGCGGCGATGGAACTGGTCTCGGGCACGTACGCGCTGATCACCGACCTGCGGCACAATCACGACGGCTCACCGGAGGGGTGGTCTTCTGGTGCAGCTACCTGCTCCCCGGCAGCGGGATCCATCTCAACGACATCTTCCAGCCGACACGGGTGAGACCAGGCAGTTCTGGAGCCTGGCTCCCATTGACCCGGAGCAGTCGACGCAGCAGATGATCGCGCCTTGCCCGGCCTCGACCTCGCCCCGTTGCTCGTAGACGAATAGTCGCTGCTCGGCGTACCGGGCTGCGAACACAGCCCGCATCGCGGGCACCCCCAAGGACGCCAGTTCGCCGGGGATCAGCGGGCCGAGGTCATCGCCGGTCTAGAACCCGACCAGCTCACCGGCACCCGCTCCATCCGCCGGGCCCGCTGCCAGGCGGCCATCTGCCGGAACTGGCCGATCAGGTCGGTGAACTGGCTCATTCGCCCCGACCGCAGCCGCTGCGCCAGCCGCCGCCGGGCCTCGAAGCCCATTAGTCGCAGCTCGCCGGGTCCGATGCCCCACGCTGCCATCAGGGCCGCCTCTTCCCGGGCGCTGCCTCCGCGAGCGCCTGGATGCCGCCCGCGCCGCTGCGCCAGCCCGCTCGCCGACCTGCCCGGCCGCCTCTATCGCCGCGCGGCCCGGCGCGCGGGCCGACGTGTCGGTCAGCGCGCCGTCTCCTTCACGCACCCGGTGAGCGTAACTCCCGGTATATGACCGGAATCCGGTGACGAGCTCTCACCGTCCCGGCGGTGAACCTGGACGCGCCCTGTTCGATACCCAGATGGGAGATCACAATGACAACCGACACCGAAGCGCTCGTGCGCCACGCGTACCACTTGGCGGAGGGTGATGTCCTGGACGCCCAGGGGTTCATCGATCTGTTCGCCGAGGACGGTGTGTTCAACGGCATCGGCGGTGTGTCTGGCCAGGAGACCTACCGGGGTGAGCGACTCGGCGATGTGGTCATCTGGATGGGCAAGCTGCTTCCCGACGTTCACCGGGAGCTGCGTCGTGGCGATCGAGCCGTTGATCCGGGGCACCTTCCTCGGGCCGTTCGAGACGCCCACCGGCGTGATCCAACCGACGGGGGCCAAGCTCGACATCCCGACCGCCGACTTCTGGTACGTGCGCGACGGCAAGATCCAGGAGTTCAACTGCCATATCGGTACGTCCACCATGTTCGCGCAGCTGGGCGTACTGCCGGACTTCGCGTCCGCAGTCGCCGCGTCCGCACGATAACGCCGACCGACAAGGGTGCGCGGCTGCTCAGCAGCCGCAGCCGCGACTGTCACCGTCGGCCAAATGCTCGGCGGCTCGGTCGGCACGTCGCTGCTTAACACCATCTTCGCCAGCGCCGTCACCTCCTACTTCACCGCGCATCTCGCCGCGGCCCGGCTCATCGGCCGCCAGGCCCTGACCGGGCTGGCGCTGGCACCCGCTACGACACCGCGTTCTGGTGGACCGCCGGCATCTTCGCCGGCGGCGCCGTCATCGCCGGAACCCTGCTCCGCTCCGGGCCGCTAGATCAGCAGGGCACGCCCTCCCGGGCACATGACGGTGTGCCAACCGCACAACCCACGGCAGGCCCCGCCCGTCCGGCATGACCCCGCTGGCCGGAACCAGCTGTAGGGTCTCACGCCGCGTGGCGGAATCTCACGGTCAATGGCGGACGGGTGGCGGATCCGACATCGTCGCGAGCTCGGACAGCACCTTGTCCACCATGGCCTGGCCGTTGAACCCGCGGACCGCGCTCAGCAGCGCGAGCCAGAACAGCTGCGCGTCGTGCTGGCCCGGCTTCACGGACATGAAGGCGATCCGGCGGTCCTGGCCCGGCCGGTCGCCCCACGCGTGCAGCAGCGACGTCTTCCCGCTGCTGCGGGCGCCGAGATGATCGTCACCCGCGTCCCGACCGCGCGGTCCAACGTGGCGACCAGGTCGTTACGGTCGATCAGCCCCTGCCGGGCTGCGACGGCCGCGCGCCCCCCGGCGGCCGGCATGTCGGTCACCATTGCGCCATCTCCTCCGTAGATCGCCTGTAAATCACCGGAATCCGGTGACGACCTCTCACCTTCCTGGGGGTGAACGTGAACACGCCCGCAGCGACCAGGTCCGTTCATGACCGGAAGGAGCAATCCCATGACATCAGGCCCGAACCGCCGATCGTTCCTCGCGGGGGGCGCGGCCATAATGGCCGTCCCTGCGGTCGCCACCGTGGCCGGGGGCGCCCTCGCCGCACCGGCGTCGGCCGACACCCTGCCCGATTACGCGCCGATACCGCCGTCAGCGCTGGGCCCGGCCGTCAATGCGCAGGGATACTACGTCGCACGCGTGAAGCGGAACCTGTACTGGGTCACGGACGGCACCTACCAGTCGGCGTTCCTGACCACCCGGGACGGCGTGGTGCTGTTCGACGCGCCCCCGACCATCGGCCACAACCTGCAGCGGGCCGTGAACCAGATCGCCGCCGCCGACGGCGTGAGCAACACGGTGACGCATCTCGTCTACTCCCACCACCACGCCGACCACGCCGGCGCGTCCTCGTTGTTCGGCGGGAACGTCGTTCGCGTCGGGCACGAGGAGACACGGCGGCTCCTGCTGCGCGACAACGACCCGACCAGACCCGCGCCGGAGGTGACCTTCCAGGACCGCTACACCCTGGACGTCGGTGGTGAACGCGTCCAGCTGGCCTGGCACGGCTCCAACCACTCGCCGGACAACATCTACATCCACTTTCCGGACCACGACACCCTCATGCTGGTCGACATCGTCAACTCCGGCTGGGTGCCCATCTACAACCTCAACCTCGGCGAAGACGTGCCCGGCTACATCGCGGCCCCGACCACCGCGCTGTCCTACCCGTGGAAGCATCTCATCGGCGGACATGTGGGTAGGCTCGGCAACCGCGACGACGTCGGCCTGCACCAGCAGTACGTCGCCGACATCGCCGCCAGTGCGAGGACGGCGCTCGGCACGGTCGACCCGACGCCGTACTTCCAGAAGTACGGCGACAACGTCTGGGCCGCGGTGAAGGGCTACCTTGACGCGGTGGCCGACTCCGCCGCCGCGCCGGTCATCGCGAAGTACGCCGGCGTGCTGGCGGCGGCGGACGTGTTCACCACCAGCACCACCTTCTGGGTCCTGGAGTCGATCCGCCTCGACCTCGGCTTCGGCTCGCAGGTCCACCCGTGATGGGAGCCGAAGCGGGCCCGGGGGCGGGCCCGCTTACGGCCACACCGACAGGAGGCGGCGTGACCGGGAAGGGACGGGAACTCGGCGGGTCCGTCGCGCTCGGCCCGTGGCGCGTGCGCCGGGCCGGCTACGGCGCGATGCAGCTCATCCGCGAGGCGCTGTACCCCTATCCGGACGGACTGGCGATCGTGAGCAAGGTGGCCGCCCGCCGCGACGCCGGCGGCGCGGTGCTGCGGTCCGACGAGCCGCACGAGCTGCGCCAGGGCACAACCTCGCCACGATCGGCGCCGACCGGCTGGCGGCCGTGAACCTGCGCGTGATGGACCCGTCCGAGACGCCGGGGCAGCGGGTTCGACGCCCAGTTCGCGGCGCTGGTACCGGCCCGTGAGGAAGGGCTGATCGACGGCATCGGGATCAGCCAGCAATGTCTCCCGGGCGCAGCTGCTGCGGGCGGTCGCCCAGACGGAGATCGTCTGTGTGCAGAACCTGTCCAACCTGGCCGACCAGCGGTCCCGGGACGTCCTGGTCGAGTGCGGGGCGCGGAACATCGCGTTCGTGCCGTTCTGCCCGCTGGGGGTGGCCCGGCGAGGTGCGGCGCCGGCTGCTCGCCGACCCCGTGCTGGCCGCGCTGGCCGTACGGCTGGGCGGCGCCGGTGCAGGTCGCGCTCGCCTGGCTGCTGGACCTCGCCCCGAACATCCTGCTCATCCCGGGCACCCGGACCCGCGCCCACCTCGCCGAGAACCTCGGCGCCGCCGACGTCCGGCTCGACGACGCGGCCCGCGCCGAGCTGACCGGGCACTTTCGCATCGCCCGGATCAGCGGAATCCGGTGACGACCGGCAGCTGCCCGGTAGGCGACGCCGCGCGGCGCAAGACCGTCCACGACATCTACCGCCATAAGGCATCCAGCTACGATTAGCCCAACCGGGACCAGGAGGGTGCCTGTGAGCGAGCCAGCAGGCGGCGGGTCCCCGATCGCTGCCGAGGTCATCCCGCGGCTGGCCGTGTCGCGGCCCGGATCGCTGCCGCGCACGAAGAACCCGCTCCGGCGTCCGTCGCCTCGGCACCAACCACCCGGGTCAGGGCGCTAGCCGGAGTTTCCGGGATAAGTTGATCTTCGGCTTGTTTCCGCTGATCAGCCGGTGTGGCTGGCGCGGCTGGGCGTATTACCCACTGGCGTGTCAGCGGCTGGGGGCGTAGCGGTCCAGGCCGAGGACCTGGCTGAGCCGGCGCTGGAGCGGGGTGGTGTCGTCGAGCATGCGGTGGGCGCGGGGCCGTCCTTTGTGGCCCTGGTAGAGCAGGGTGGTCTCGCCGATGGCAGTGAGCTCGGCGAGCAGGGCGCGCACGGACAGGTCCAGCCCGGCGCGGCGGGCGGTCAGGCGCATCAGGTGGGCGATCTGGAGGGCGAGCACGCAGGTGAACACGTGCACCTTGATGTTGTGGTCGGTCCAGTGGTGCATCGGGCTGAACGACACCACGCGGGGGTCTTTGAGCTGGCGGAAGGAGAACTCGGCCTCGGACTGGGACCGGTACCCGGCGATCACCGCGGCGACGGGCCAGTCGTCGTGGTCAGTGATCAGGACGTGCTTGCCGAAGATCTCTTCTTCCAGGGCGGCGCGGGCGTCCTGGACGACGGACCAGGTCAGGCGCAGGTCGCGGGGCTGGTCTCCGGTCAGCTGCCAGGTGATGACGCGGCGAACCCAGGGCCTGGCGATGATCGAGGTGATCTCGGCTTCGACCTTCTCCCGCGGTCTTCGCGTCTTGCCGCGGGCGAGGGCGGCGGCCAGGTCGTCGAGTTTCTTGCCGGCTTTGGCCAGGGTGGTGCCGTCGAACCCGGCGGCCTGGGACTCGTGCAGCTGGGGTGAGTGGGTGAGGATGGCGCGCCGCTCGGCGCCGTAGGCCACGCGGCGGGTGTCCAGCGCGGTCAGCCCGCCGAGCCTGTCCTTGTCCACGATGGTCCGCTGCGCGGCGGGCAGCGCGGTCAGGTCGGGGCAGTCGGAGGCGGGCACTGACCCGATGTAGCGCAGGTGCGTGCCTGCCAGGTGCGCGAAGTTCGCCGCGCTGTTCTGGCCCGCGTCGAACACCACGGTCATGTCCGGGCTGGCCCCGGCCGCCGCGGCGATCGGCTCGAACCGGCGGACCAGCTGGCTGATCATGGACGGGAACTGGGTGACGTCGGGCCGGTCGCCGGGATAGGCGTGCCAGGTCAGCGGGATCCCGCCGTCCCGGGTGACCACCAGGCCCAGGTCGGCCAGCCGCAGGTCAGAGCGTTTCTGCTTGGCCTTGCCCCGCTGGGCGACCGGCGCGCGGGGGTTGGCGGTGGCGATGAAGGCGGCGAAGTTGGTCATGTCCAGGGCCACCGAGGAGCAGTCCAGCCCGTACGCCCCGACGATGCGCAGCGCGACCCGGCGGCTGATTTCCTCCAGCTGGGCCGCGGTGACTGCGTGCATGGCGTCCCAGAACCGCCGGTGGTCCAGGACGCTGGCCGGGATCTTGGTGAACCGGGGCGCGGCCGTGGTCTTCCACCAGTCCGCGAAGCCCAGCTTGGAGCACGGGTCCACGATGCGGTTCAGCGCCGCCAGCGCCAGGTAGGTCCCGGTGCTGGCGCCCGCGTCCGACCGGCGGCCCCCGCTGACCTCGTCGATGATGCCGGCCACGCCCAGGTCCTCCAGCAGTCCCCACGCTGCCGCAGCCGCGCCGAAGTCCTTGTGCTGGACCCGGCCGGGCAGGCCCAGCCCGCCGCCGCGCATCGCCGCGGCCAGCTCCCCGGCGGTGCCCAGGTACTCCTGCGACACGATCCTCGGCTTGCCGCGCACGCGGGCGGACTCCACCAGGTAGTAGTAGGTGCCCCCGCCCCGCTTCTTCCCCACGATCGATGCCATATATGGGTAATACACTATTGGTGACGTGCGCGCCAGTACCGACACGCTGTTTGCCCAGGCTGGCCCGCTACTTCCCGGCCAGTCAGAACCTCAAGATCAACTTATCCCGGAAACTCGGGCTAGGAGGCTGGTGTTTTTCGTTATTTCTCACGGAAAGTAACAATGATCATGGCCCTGACCAGCACTGTTCACCGGTCGTCACCACCTCTCGGGCCGAATTGGGGCATTGGACACCAGCCACCTAGAGGTGCTGTTCAGGGGCTCAACGGTCCCGGCCAGTCACGACGCGCCGTCCTACGCGATGGTGATGACCGGCCACTTCGCCAGCTACCGCGGCGCCCCGCCGGTCAGTCAGATCTAGCTGCCCGCCGTGGCCGGTGCCTGGTTGCCGTCATCGACGCCAGCACTCTCATGCCGACCGATACCACGATGCACGACCACGACGACACCGGCCTACTAGCACAGTTCGCGCCGGTGGCAATCCTGACCCGGCGGCAGGCAGCTACGGCCGAGGAAATGCCACGGGCGTGAGACTGATTCTTGCTGACGTCGCCGCGAGACAAACGGGAAAGCCCAGGTAGAGCAAGATCGACATGCCATGCGCCGTGAGACCCTACACCAGCACATTCACGCCTGTCCATGGTCGATCCGGTCTGCGGTGCTCCGGCCGCGCGAATCACCGTGATCCGGTGACGCCTCCTCACCTGCCTGGCGGCAAGTCTGGTAGTGGCCCGCCTCCCGGCAGGAATCAGCAGCGGCTTGACGTGGGCGAGACCGCCTGGGGTGCTGCCGGGCGAATGCCAACCGAAGGGAGATTCTCTGTGAGCACCGAGCAGCGAGAGAACCGCGAAGCGATCCTGCGGCAGTCAGCCTTGCCCGTCGGCAGCGACGTCAGCGGGCAGCGGCGGCTGCTCCGGGAGCTGCTATCGGCGCAGCCGCTGCCCGCCTACTGATTCAGCGAGTCAAAGGAGAGAGATCATGGTAAAGGCAGTCAGGTACGACGAGTTCGGCGGGATCGACGTGTTGCGGGTCGACGAGGTGGAACGCCCGGTGCCCGGGGACGGGCAGGTCCTCGTACGGGCGAAGGCGGCCGGCATCAACCCCAGTGAGGCGGTCATTCGCACGGGGGCGGTGGCGGAGCTGTTTCCGTCGACGTTCCCGTCCGGGCAGGGCAGCGACCTCGCTGGGGTCGTCGAGGAAGTCGGCGCCGGCGTCGGCGGATTCTCGCCCGGCGACGAGGTGATCGGGTTCACTGACAAGCGGGCCTCCCAGGCCGAGCTGGTCCTGGTCGAGGCCGGCGACCTCACGCGCAAGCCGGAGAAGGTCTCATGGGAGGCGGCCGGCGGCCTGTTCGTCGCGGGCGCGACCGCGTGGGGGGCGGTACACGCCGTCCAGCCCAAGGAGGGCGAGACCGTCGTCATCTCCGGAGCCGCCGGGGGGGTCGGCTCGCTCGCCGTCCAGCTCGCGCGCCGTACGGGGGCCACGGTCATCGGCCTGGCGAGCGAGGGCAATCACGAGTGGCTGAAGAGCCACGGCGTGATCCCGGTCGCGTACGGTGACGGCGTCGCGGACCGGATCAGGGCCGCCGCGCCCAGCGGCGTGGACGCCTTCATCGACACCTACGGCGACGGGTACGTCGAGCTGGCCCTCGCCCTCGGCGTCGCGGCCGAGCGGATCGACACCATCGCCGATTACGCGGCCGCCCAGAAGCACGGGGTGAAGACCGACGGAGGGGCAGAGGCCGGGCCGGGCGCCAAGGTGCTCGCCGAGCTGGCCGGCCTGATCGCCGACGGACACCTCGAGGTGCCGATCGCGAACGTCTACCCGCTGGCGCAGGTCCGCCAGGCCTACACCGAGCTCGAACGCCGCCACACCCGCGGCAAGATCGTCCTCAGGCCATAGCAGTAGACCTAACGGATCGAGGCTAGCTTCAATACCAGTGACTTAAGGTTGGCTTGGTCGTGTCTTGGTTGGTGGGTTGATCGGGATGGTGCGCCAGTGCGGGCGACGGTCACGGTGTCGGCGGGGTCGCGGGTGGGCTGGGGCCGGTTGCGGTGCTCGTCGCGTTTGACGCCGAAATTGGACATCTTGCGTTTGACGACGCGGGGGTTGGAGCGCCTGCGGCGTGGGGGTAACAGGCGGGCGGTGATTTCGCGGAGTCCGTCGGCCAGTGCCGTGGCCAGGTGGTCACGTGATAGCTGCGAGGCCGGCAAGCTGATGGAGCTGCGTAACGCGGAGCGATAAGTGACGGAATGATCTGGGCACGCCGGGCCCCGCCCAATCCGGACATGAGTAACGCCCTGGCCGAAGGTATTTCTCCCCGACCAGGGCGTGTGTCCTGAGCTGTAATGGGTGGACCGGAGGTTACAGCATACGAACCGGTACGCTACAGTCCTGGCCTGCAGTTTCTTGCTCCCGCTGATCCGCGAGCGCCGCGCGAGCTCGTGCACGTCATCCACCACCAGCCAGGCTCGGTCGCCCAGTCCATCATGAGCGGCTAAGCGACCGGGTTTCTTGGCTGAACCGAGAATTGCAGGTAACCGTTTTCCTGTCCTCGGATATGCAGGGTCCATAACTGGGTGCTCTGCGCTCGACGCGCGGTCGAACTAGCACGATTACGAGCCACGCAAAATCGGCAGGGAGGATAGAGCAGAGCTTCCGACACGGCCTGGCTTCCGTACGTGGTGCCGTGCTCCAGGTACCGACCGTACATCCAGGTTGGCCGGGACTACGAGGGCGGGCTGTTGGCGGGCCGCCCGGCTTTCGCGCAGTTCAGCGCGACGCTAGGGAAGCTGTACCCCGGATGGTTCGATGCGGCACCAGGTCAATCTCCTCGCTGGTATCCGGACAATCTCACGTTCCGCTTTGTCGATGCATGCATCGCTGAGGTGTCGCTCAGGGGCGAGACGGGCGAGGTTCCCAGCGACGCTGTCGAGGCAACGGTCCTGGATCTGGTCGACTACCTCGACGCGCGTGAGTCTCGTGTCGCGTGCGCTCATCGCGTCTCCCACCTGATGACCGAGGACAGGCAGGAAATGGCGCTTGCTCGCGTCACCATCCTCGCCCATCGCCGGTGGCAAGAAACCCAGCAGATCGCCGAGGTGATACCGACCGCGCGCTCGGCGTTCAACGGCGAACCTCCGCACACGTTCGCGAACCCCGAAGCCACGCTGATCAGCTACGCGACGGGACCAGACCCGTTCAAGCTCCGAACAGAGGCCGAGCGCCGCATTAACCGCCTCCTGCTCGCCCTCCACCTGCTGTATGGCGCAACAACCGCGAGCATGTATGAAGTCATCGGAGAAACGACGTCCGTGTGCAGGTACACGGCACAGCTTGACGTTCTCCAGCACGACCCGCATCCAGTGCCGGCGCGGCCTGCGGTCGTTTCTCAGGCGATGGTGACGCCGGTCGAGCGCCTCCTCGCCTTGTATGACAGAACGGAGCACCGGACACCGAAGGAAGTTGTCCATGGGCTGGAGATGGCGGTACTCAAGTTCACGGATTCGTTCTCTCCGAAACCGTGGTTCGAAAAGATCGTCGACCTTGCCACCGCCCTCGAGGCCACTCTCTTCGGCAAGGACAAGGTCGATGTCACGCTGAGGATCTGCTCCCGCGCTGCGCACATCCTGTCGACGGACGCTGACCCCCCGACGACCATTTACGCGGATGTCAAGGCGTTCTACGACATGCGGTCGAGCCTTGTGCACGGCTCGGTAATCACACAGAGGGAACTCGACAAGTGGACCGCGGCCGTCTCCGTCGTGTCGGAGGAACGGTCGCCCCGAATGCGCATCGAGTTCGTCGTTGATCGTCTGCGGGATCTCGTTCGCCGGTCGATCTTGGCGCGGCTGGTGCTCAACACCGAGGGGCGATGGCCTCTACGAGGGGACCCACCCCCTCTCGACCAATTGCTGACCGACGCCCGTAACGCCGAGGAGTGGCGAAGCGCATGGCACCAGGGCATGACAGACCTCGGTGCTGCCGAGGCGGTCCAGCCGGCGTCGCCGCTCGTTGACAGCGTCTTTGACGACTATCCCGGCAAGACTGACGAATGAGTCACCGATAACGCCCGCGGCGGGTATCAGTGGCCGGGGAGTGGTGACGGACGTCGCCGATGGTGACCGACGAGCGCCGATAACGGGCGGACCCACTGCATCCAGGGTCGCCGCGCCGGCGGACTGGCGAGAGCCTCACGCACACGTTGCGCCAGATCGGACGGTTTGACCGTGGCGACAGCGGGGGAGAGGCGCTCGCAGGCAGCTGGCAGCTGCCAGCCCTGAGACGCTGGCGCATGCGCGCCAGCGCAATCAGGCTAAAGCGCGGCGGAGGCTGCGGGCGCGATCGTTACCGCGTGCGCGGCGGCGGCTCTGCTGCTATGAAGGCGCCGTCGGGCCTTTTCGAAGACCAGCATTCATGGGCGGCAACGGGATTCGGGCAGTGTCTGCCCGAGTTGGCGCCGCGGCAGCAGTAGTGCGCCGATGAGGGCGACGAGCCAGCCGATTCCGGTCGGCAATAGGTTGATCACCACGATCCAGCCGAGGTTCTCGACGCCCCGGACGGCCGCGATCACGCTGGGCAGGATGTACAGGGCGACCAGCAGCCAGATCAGCGCGACCCAGAAGATGAAGCTATGCGCTGACGCGTTCATGTGGTGCCTCCCGCTTTCGAGAATGTCACGTCGGCGAGCCAGATCGCCGCGCAACGCCGGGCTTGTGGATAACGGGCTGTGGCCGGGCAGCGAGGCTGGTGCGCGTTGCGGCGCGTACTGCCTCGGCGGCGCTATGCGGGAAGCTGTCCGCTGCGAGCCGTGCTGGTGAACTGGTGATGCTTGGCGTGCTGGACCGCTCAGCGCCTGCGATCTGGCGGGCGATGCTGGCGATCGTCGGCTCGGGCAGGTTGGTGACGGCCTCCAGGACCATGGCAAGCTCGTCTGGCCCGAGCGGGGATCGCCCGGCCGCGCGGGCTCGGGCCTGTAGCCGTTCGGCGATGCGCTCGCCGCGCGATTGTGCCTGTTCTTCTTCGCTGGCGCCGGGACCTGGCGCGGCGAGGTCGCCGGGGGCGTGTTCGGCCAGCGGGTAGCTGTCATCTTCGCCGGCGGAGGTCAGGGCGGGCCGGGTGGCGGCGGGGTCGCCGACGCGCGGGTCGGGGGAGTGGACGAACAGTGGCGCTGCCTGGCGCATCGCGTCCAGCGGGCTGATGCCGTCAGCCCGGAGCCTGTCGTAGCGTGCCATGCCGTAGGCGTGGAGTGCGTGCAGTCGGTCCTCGCATTTGCGCATCGCGGCTGCGGCGGCAGGTCCGGCGTCGGCATCGTATGCCGCGCCGGCCCAGGCGCGTCCGGCTTGGGCCAGGTCGGCGTGGGCGAGCCAGCGCTGATCGTGGGCCGGCGCCCAGCTCGCTCTGGCGTGCTGGGCGAGCAGCCATTCTTGTTCCCTGAGGACGCGGGTGGCGTGCTCATCGTCGCGGGCGGCGGTTCTGGCGTCGTGCAACGCCTTGCGGTGGATGGCGACCTGGGCCATCGCGGCGGCGAGGGAGGCGAGCTGGGCGACGCGCTGCGAGCCGTGGCTCAGTGCTTCCTCCAGCGGGTCAGCGTGGCGGCTAGGATCCATCTGGCTGGCTCCTTGTTCTCAGGGTCCGTCGGCGCGGTGCGGTCACCGGGCGGGGCCGGGTGGCCGGCGCGGTGTCGGCCCGTGAGGTGGTTGTCGGCTAGCCCGGCGTCCTCGGTGGCCGCCGGCGGCGGCATCGGACGGCCGGGCCGGATGCAGTGTCGCGGGGAACGCTGCTGGCGTGAGCGTGGTCGCCGCTGTCGCCTGGTCGCGATTTGCGGGGTGCTGCCGGACGGCCTGGCGGGCGGCTGTGTGCAGGTCCTCGGCGGCTTGGCGGGCGGCGGCGGCCTGGGCGGCGTGCCGCTGAGCTTGCCGCAGCGCGGTGACGGCGTCGGCGAGCGCGGCGAGGCGCATGATCAGGCCCACCTGGGCCAGGCCGGGGTCGTGGGTGGTGAACGCGGCGGCGGACAGCAGCCTGGCGGCCCGCCGGAGGCCGTGCCCGGCCGGGGTGGGGCGGGGGATCCGGCCGTACGGGATGCGCGCGGCGCGGCCGTACGCGCAGGCGGCCTGCCGGATGACCCGGCTGCCGAGCACTGACGCCGCGACGTGCAGCACGTCCGCCGTGGCCCAGGCCGCGTCGGCTGCAGCCGACGGGTCGGTGGCGGCGAGGGACCGGATCTGCTCGGCGCCGTTGGCGCAGGTCTTCCCGGCGTTATCCCAGATCGCGGCGCGTTCCTGCGGTGTCAGCCGGTCCGGTGCTGGGCGGGCGGCGTCTGGGCTGGTCCAGCGGCGGCGGAGCTTGGGCAGGGTCAGGTCGGCGGCGAGCTTCCCGCCGCCGTACCAGACTGGCTCGCCCGCGCGGGTGGTGTCGGCGGGCAGGGCGACGGCGTACCCGGTGACCTCGCCGGGGTTGCGGTGCTGAACCGCTGGCGGACTAGCACCCCCGCCTCGCGCAGGCCGGCGAGGAACTCAGCTTCGCCGGCTGCAGCTGCGGCGGCCGTGCTGACCTCGCGCAGCAGCACGACCCGTGGCGCCTGCGCCCAGCCGCGCCGGCTGGCCTTCTCGGATTCGGCCCGGCTCGGGCGCGACGCGGCGGTGCGGTCGGCCGGCGCGGTGCGCTGCAGCCCGAACCGGGCCTCGGCGGCCAGGCACGCCTCGCGGACCTTGTAATAGTCGTTCGACAGCCGGGGCCGGCCGCCGTCCTGGCGGGCGAGGGTGGCCACGATATGGATGTGATCACCGGCGTGCCGGACGGCGACCCAGCGAACCGCGTCGTCTTCCTCGCCCCGTCGGGCCAGGCCGGTGCGGTGCATGATCTCGGTGGCCGCGTGCGCCCATTCCTCGTCGCTGAGCATCCGGTCACCCGGAGCTGCCCGGGCCACGCAATGCCACACCGGACGATCGGGAGCGCGTGCGCTCAGGGCCGCGATCGGTTGCTGCAGCAAGCCGTTGAGCCGGCGGAAGTCCCTGGATCCTCCTGGTCGCAGCGGTGGTTCGAGCTCAGCGGGGTGCCGCCATCCGGCGACGATATGCGGGTCGGTGTGCTCCTCACGCCGGCCGGGCCCGTATAGGTACCAGATCAGGCCGGCGGGCCGGTGGCCGCGGAGCACCTTCCCGATCACGGCAGCCGCTTCCGCAGCTCGTCCGCGGCGGCGTCCAGGTGCCGCGCCCGGCGGATGCTCTCCGCCGCGTACGGAAGCAGATCCGCGGAACGCTGCCCGGTAGCGTTCAGCTTCGCCACCGCCTGGTTCAGGTTCACTCCGGCCCGGCGGATCAGCCCGGCTGAGCGGATCAGCTCCGCTAGCGCGTCGCGGAGTGGGCCGTTCACCGCGCCGCTCTCGTTCCGCGCGATCGCGAGCGCCGCCTGCGCCGCGTAGGCTCCCCGGGCTAAGCCGGCGCGCGTGGCGGCGGCGTCCAGGTCGCTGAACTCCTGGTCGGTGAGCGTGAACTCCACCCTGCGCGATCGGGTGGCCTGCTGGCGAGACCGCCGTCCCGCAGGCCTGCCCCATCGGTGACTGTCGCTGCCGGCTTCCTGAGCCATTTCCGTCGTCCCCTCGTGCCGCCGCGGCCGCCTTGGCGGTCGGCCCCCTGGCCGTCTGGCAGTGGCTTTGGTTCTTTCTTGTCGTGTGGCTGAGTGTCACTATGCGTCTGTGGACCGCGCCCGGTCCAGCGTTAATCCGGGTTTATGCATATCTTGCTTCGCTGTGCTTTCTCGAAGGTGCCCGGCTGCGATGGAAGGGGCTTATATTGCCGTCGATCCGATGTTAAGATCACACACAACTAATCACATCACACCAGGTCAGAGTGCTGATTAGAATGAGCGGAGAACTTCTACGACGCTCGCGCAACGCGAGCAGATGGCGCGTTGAGAAGAATCGAATACGCTGGAGTTCACCAGCGTTCAGTACAGTTCACGGGCTATCTCTGGCAACACGAGAGCCTTTTATCTGTGTTAATTCTGCGCTGTTCCCGGGTCTTGTCTTTGGTGATCACGGGCTCCGGGCCGGCAGTGGGTCGGAACCGTCAGGCGGATCTTGGGCGACCCGTGACGGCATCCCGATGCCGGTGAGGCCCGACAGGCTCGCCGTGCGGGCGGGTCACCACCAGGCTCCGCGTTCCGCTTCATGGTTTGGCTTGCCTCCTGCAGATCGTTCCGCCGTTCCGTGCTGCGCTCCGTCCTGGGTGCCCGCTGCGGTCCGTTCCTCCTCCGCCCGGCACCCGGCGGTGACCGTGGCGGTGTGGTCGGCGAATCGGGGGCGGAGCGGGGAGCTGGCGATGATCCGGTGCTCTGTCCACAGATCCGGGCGGCGGCGTCGGCCTTACCGCTGCCCGGTGGTCAAGGTAGCGACGCGGGCGCGGGAACTGAGGTGAGGGTCATGGGAGAGATCGATCGCAGGCGCAGGTGCCTGGAGCAGGCTTGCGGGCTGGCCGCGGCGCTGACCGCGAGCTGGGACGCGTTCGACCTGCTGAGGGCCATCTGCCAGCAGAGCGGACACGGCTCGCACGAGCTGTTCGCCGCATACGCGTTCGCGGCGCAGGCAGCGGCACAGGGCCGGACCATCATCAGGGCGGCTCCGTCGCTGCCGGCTGGCCATGGCGCGGAGACCGGGGCGGGTGAGTGCGTTCCGGATGACCTGGACGAGCTCGCCGATGAGCTGGCTGGCCTGGCGCGGGTGCTGCACGGCTGCCTGGCGTCGGCGGCGCGCGAGGCGCCCGATCCCGTCGATGGGGCGGCCTGCGCGGATGCCGCGATCCAGGCTGCGCTGGTCTGCGAGTTGCTGGCGGGGGATCGCTGATGGGGGCGGCCACCTTCGGGGAGCTGCTCGGGGCGGCCAGCGGGCATCTCCAGGCCGCAGCTCAGGTTCCGGACGCCGGGCTGGAGCGCGAGCCTGTCGTCGCGGCGATCCGGCAGGCGCGTCGCCTGGTGGGCGCCTTATCGCGGTACCTCGATGACGTCATCGCCGATGAGCAGGTCGAGGTGATCATGATCCGGGACGCGGGTACCCAGGCGCATGCCGCCGTCCAGGCCCGTGAGGCGCTGGCGATGGCGGGATCGAGCCTGCGGGCCGCTGGGCACGGCATCGGGCACGAGATGCTCCGGGCGGACCCGCTGGCCGCCCGCCTGGCCGAGGCGGTCATGTGCCTGCGGGCCGGCCGCGACCTGCTGCGTACTCACGCCGTCACCAACTCTGACGGGATCCGGTCACCGGCCTCGCGCTGGACTGCGGTCCTGACCACGCCGGCATTCACTGCGGCGCTGCTGGATCAGATCGCGCGGCAGTCGCGGCAGGTCGCTGCCTGGGCTTCCGCGCTGTCCGACGCGACCGCGGGGCAGGCGGGGATCCCGTACCAGGTGCGCGGCTCACTGGCCAGCGCGCATCACTGGCTGCTGCTCGCAGCCGCGGCCGCCGACGCGTCACAGCGGCGCAGTCCGGTGACCCCCGCCGGTGAGCTGCTGTTGCACGCGATCCCTGCCAATGCCGTTCCGGACCCGCAGCCGCTCTCCGGCGCCGAGCCGACGGCCGTGCTGTGCGAGGGAATCGCGGCGAGCGCGATGCGGTTGCGGGCTGCGGTCCGCTGGCCGGCCGAGCAGGCGGCATCGTCCCCGGCGCTGACGGCCGAGTCATGGCGATGGACGGCCACTGCCACAGCGGTGGCCGCGGATATGAGCGTCGCCCTGCTCCGCTCGCTAGCCGAGCGCACCGGCCAGGCCGGCGGGCCGCCGGCCACTGCGAGGCAGTTGCTCGCCGATACCGCTGCGGCCGCCGAGGAGGCGTGCGGCAGCTGGCGGCTAGTCGCGGCGGCGTGGAAGAAGATGACCACCGAGACCAGGGGACTGACGGCACCGGGAGTGCCTGACACCGGCGATCTAGTCCTGCGGCTCGGTCGGCTTGCGTTCGCTGACCCGCTGTGGGCTCCCGCACGGTCCCGGCACGCCCCGGTCCGTGACCCGCCGACCTCGCGCCGGGCGCAGGCGAGGCACGGGCGGTCCTGGCTGCCGTGCACTACGCGGCTGACGCGCTGGCCGTGACGTCGGCGGTGGACCTGCGTGCCGTTGCCCTCGCCGTACGGGCGGGGCGGTTGCCTGCGCCGGCGCGGTCGCTGCCGGCACGCCGTGACAAGGTGGTCCGCCGGTTCGGGTCCGCGCTGGCGACCGACACCACGGCTCTGCGGGGAGCGTACGCGTCCGCTGCGGCGGACAGCGCTGCGCTGGTCGACGCGCTGGATGCCGCCGCTGTTGCGCTGAATGCCCCGACCAAGGTGCTGGCAGTGGCCAGGGCGGCGGTCCGCGCGTCACGGGACGGCGCAGGTACGGGTGTCGGGCAGGCCGAGAGCCTGGGCAGGGTGCTGCCTGCGGTGGATGAGGGGGTGCTGCCGATGAGGATCTCGGTCGAGGAACAAGTGCGCGGGCTGGGTGTCGGGGATCCGATGTTGCTGCTGCGCGCGCGGGCGATCGACCGGGCCTGGCAGCAGCTGGTCGCTCAGGCACAGGCCGTCGCGGGTCAGCCGGGTGCGCCTGGTGAGGTGGAAGCATGCCGGCGGCGCGGGCTTGCGGATAGCACGGCTCTGGGCGTTGCCGCGCAGAGCTTTCCGCACGGTTCCTCGGCGGCGGCAGCGAGCGGTCAGGGGATCGGGCCGGAGGCACAGCGCAACGGAACGGCAGCTGGCCGTGGTCCTCGAGCATGGCCGCCGCAGGCGAGCGCGCGATAGTCGGCACTGCCTGGTGCTGAGGGCGACTGCTTGGCGTTTTCCGTCAAGCCGATTCTTCGAAGGCGATGGCGGGTTGGGACTTGCGCTCAGGTAGACCCGCATGACCATGGACCATGATCCTGATGCCGGACAGTCGCCTACGACGTGAGCGTCGCCCCAGCAGCCTCAACCGCGGACTCCAGCGTGAGGCATGGGATCCTGTCCCGTCTCCGATAAGTCGGCCCTGTCTCAGTGATTCCGGTCCATTGCTGTCCGGGTCTCGCTCGTGTCGGCCCGATCCGTGCCCGCCTGATTTCGGCGATGGCGGTCATGCCGTTGCGCGGGCGGAGCGGGTCAGCGTCCCAGGTGGGAGGAACGCGGTGACGTCGGCGTGTAGCGGTCCGCCGGTCTGGCCCTATGTCCCTTTGCCCGATAGGCCGAACCCAAGCGGACGCGTCTTGACACTGACATCGGCGGGCGTTGCTGAGCGATGATGTGCCGGTCGGGCAGGCCTTCTCGGGAGAGGAGAATGCGGCATGCGGATATTGGCCGGTATGGAAGGCGGCTTAGAAACGGGCCGGTGGCAACACCGGAACCGGGCCGGGCCGGGAACTCAAGGGCGCAGCACGGCGATTTGCCCATGCTGATCCCCGAGTTGCGGGTGAACTCGGAGCGGCGGCGTGAGCCGGCCCACCCTGGAAGCGTTGTCGCTGGGCGCAGGCGTGCAGTCGACCACGGTGTTGCTGCTGGCCGTTGAGGGCCGCATCCCTGCCTTCGACGTGGCCATGGCCGCCGATACCGGGCGGGACGCCCGCCGCACTTGCACCCACCTCGCAAGAGCCCGCACCGGCTCAGCGGCGCAGGAGCCGCAGCCCGTTAGCGATGATCACCACGGCGCTGCCCTCGTTGAGGAGCAGGCCCGCGGCCAGCGACAGGTGCCCGGTCAGGGCCGCTGCGTCAAGCATGGCGATGGCGGCCAGAGACAGGGTGATGTTCTGCCGGATGAGGCGGGCGGCGTTGCGGGCCAGGCCGATCGCGGCGGGGAGCTTGGCGAGCTGGTCAGACATCAGGGCGATGTCGGCGGTCTCCAGCGCGATGTCGGTGCCCGCGGCGCCCATGGCGATGCCGACGTCGGCGGTGGCCAGGGCGGGTGCGTCGTTGATGCCGTCACCGACCATGGCTACCAGGCCGGCCTGGCCGCGCAGCCCGGCGACGGCGGTGGCCTTGTCCTCGGGCAGCAGGCCCGCCTCCCACTCGCCGATTCCCGCCGCCTGGGCGATGGCGGCGGCGATGGCGGGATTGTCGCCGGTGAGCATGACGACGCGGCCGATGCCGAGCCCGCCCAGGGCCGTCACCGCGGCTGCCGCCTCTGGGCGCAGCTGATCGGCGATGCCGAGCAGCCCGGCAGGCAGGCCATCAATGGTGACCAGCACCACGGTCTTCCCGCAGTCCTGCAGCGCGGCGAGCTCTGCGGCGGCCTGGCCAGGCAGGCTGCCGGAGCCGGGTGGCCGCCCGACCAGCACCTGATGGCCGCCGGAGGTCCCGCGGACGCCTATGCCGGGCCGGGCCTGCGCGTCCGCAGCGGGGGTGCCGGTCAGGCCGCGGCTGGTGGCGGCGGCCACGATGGCGGCCGCCAGCGGGTGCTCGCTGGCGGCCTCGACGGCGCCGGCCAGGCCCAGCACCGTCTCGGGCTGGTAGCTATCGAGAGGGATCAGGTCGGTCAGGACCGGCTGCCCGGCGGTGAGCGTGCCAGTCTTGTCGAAGGCGACGGTGCGCACCCTGGCGAGGGTTTCCAGGTGGATGCCGCCCTTGATGAGGATGCCGTCGCGGGCGCCTCGGGAGATCGCGGCGATCACCGCCGTGGGCACCGAGATCACCAGCGCGCACGAACAGGACACGACCAGGATCACCAGGCCCCGGTAGATCGCCTCGCGGGCGGTGAGCCCGGCGGACGGCCCGGCGACCGTGGCAGCAACGGCGAGGGTGAACATGATCGGTGTGTAGATGGCGCCGAACCGGTCGGCGAAGCGCTGCGCGGTGCCGCGGCGGGTCTGGGCCTGCTCGACCTGCTCGATGACCCGGGCCAGCACCGTGTCCCGCCACGGCTTGGTGACCTGGATGGTCAGCGTCCCAGGGCCGTTGAGGGTCCCGCCGAACACCTCGGTGCCCTCAGCGGCGTCGGCGGGGACGGATTCGCCGGTGACTGGGCTCCGGTCAATCCACGAGGACCCGGCAGTGACCTGCCCGTCGGTGGGCAGCCGCTCGCCGGGGCGTACCAGCACCAGCTCACCAGGCTTCAGTTCCTCGACCGGGATCAGGATTGTGGTGCCATCTGCCTGCAGGCGGGCGGCGGCCGGCGGGGTCAGCGACATCAGGGCGCGGATCGAGCTGCGGGCCTTGTCGGCGACGTAGTCCTCCATCAGCCCGCCGGCGGAGAACACCACCACAAGCATGGCCGCCTCGGCGAACACGCCCAGCGCGAGCGCGCCGATGGTCCCGGCGACCAGCAGCGTGCCGATCGACAGCCTCCGGCGGGACAGCACCTGCCAGGCGGACCAGGTAGAACCCGGTCGCGACCGCGTGCCGGCCGGCCAGGTGACCGGCGGTCAGCCCGGCATCCAGCAGCAGTCCGGCCGCGGCGAGCAGCAGCACCCGCGGGGAGCGCCACCAGCTGGTGCGTTTCCCGCCGGGCTGGGCAGGCTGCCCGGCCGGGGACAGTTCGAGGCCGAGCTGGGCGGCCTGGCGGGCGACCAGGCCGGGTGTGACGGCGCCGTCGTGTCCGATCACCACCACCCCGGCGGCGCCCAGCACCTCGACCTGGCGGGTGCCGGGCAGCGCACCCAGCAGTCCGGCCACATCCCCGCGCAGTCCAGGCACCCTTGCGCCACCCGGTACCGGTCCCGGACCAGGCCGTCTGCCGGCGAGCCAGCAGTGGCGGTCACCGCACGCCCGCCGGCTGGGTCTCGGTCAGGCACCACGCCAGGTCGAGCAGCTCGGTCACGCATGGGTCGGTGATCCGGTACCAGATCCGGTTGCCGTCCCGCCGGGCTGCCACGATGCCTCGGTCGACCAGACGCTGCAACTGGTTGGATACCGCCTGCGGGCGCAGCCCCACCGCATGGGCGAGGTCAGTCACGCACAGCTGCCCTGCCCGCACCAGCGCGTGCAGCAGCCGTAGCCGGGTGTCATTGGCCAGCATCTTGAACACGCCTTCCAGTCGCGCCGCCTGCGCCTGGCTGATCAGCTCACGCCCGGCCAGCTCTGGCCGGCCGGGAGCGCATGTCGCTGCAGTCATGAACACAACTATTACACGAACTAGTGGAACAGGTCTACGCCAGGACAGGCAGCACGCACCGGCACCGCGACCAGGAGACACCGGTGCATGAGATCAGGCTGTCCGGCGGGTGCGGCCATGACAGCCGCAATGCCAGGCCGGGCGGGCCCGTGAGAGCATGGACGCCGCCGCGCAGGCACCGGGTATCGGCACCTCCCGGCCCGTCCCGGGCTGCGGGATACCACATGACCGCACCGGGACCGGGTCGCGGCGGGCCCGGAGCCGCTGCCAGGCCAGCAGCACCGCGGGGAAAGCCCACGATGGCCAGCACCAGCGGAGCCGCGCGGCCTCGAAGTCACCGCTGCCGGGAAGATCCTGGCCACCTTCTCGGCCCGGTGGCAGTCTCGCTCCTGCCGGCCTGCTACCAGGGATGACATGGCCGGCGGGCGCGCGCATCAGCCTGATCCCCGCACCGCAACGGTGACGCGGGGTCGGCCATGCGCCACGACGTCGCAAAGCTGAGCGCAGGCCGAATCCGTGCCGCCGGGCCCTGCACGGCAAACGGGTTCTTCGGAGGTGTGCGCAGAAGAGGGCCGAGGCCTTGCCCGGTTGACCTTCCCCTCAGCTGGAAGGCGGAGGATGGGGGCCATGGAGGTCGAACTGCTGTACTTCGAGGACTGCCCGAACTGGCAGCTGGCCGGCGCCCGCCGCCGGGAGGCCCTCCGCGCCGCTGGGCAAGTCCCGGTGATCCTGGCCGGCGGCCGGGACCGCTTTGCCGGTCCCGGCGACCGGGTCCGGCTGGCCCTCCGCCTCTGGCCCCGCGTCGGCGGCGATCATTCCCGCACCGTCAGACAGTTCCAGGCCGGGCTGGCCGATGCTGCCTGATCGCGAGCCAGCCGCGCAGGCGCCGGCATCGGTCACCCGGGACGAGGTTCGCCGTCTGGTCGGGGCCGGCGCGCAGCTCGTCGAGGTGCTGCCCCGGGACGAGTTCGACGACGAGCACCTGCCGGGCGCCATCAGCCTGCCGCTCAAAACCCTGACGGCCGAGACATCAGCCGGACTCGACAGGTCCCGGCCCGTGATCGTCTACTGCTGGGACGGCCTTTGAGACATGAGCCCCCGAGCCGCGTGCCGGCTCATCCAACTCGGGTTCGCGCCCGTCTGCGACTACACCCTCGGCAAGGCCGACTGGATCGCTGCCGGCCTGCTCACAGTCAGGGCCGGGCCGCCCGGCCGGAGGGTTCTGGACGCCGTCCGGCGTGACGTGCCCACCTGCGCTCCCGGTACCCCGGCCGGGCCCGCGATGCGGCAGGCACGCTCCCAGGGGTGGGACCGCTGTGTGGTGATCGCCGGGCAGGGCACCGTGGTGGGGATCCTGCGAGCCAGCCGGATCAGCGCCGGCGAGCAGGCCCCGGCTGCCGAGGTGATGCAGCCCGGCCCGGCGACCGTGCGAGCGCACGAGGACCTCGGCGCCACCCTGCAGCGGATGCACGAGCGCCACGTCGCGCACCTGCTGGTCACCACCCCAGAAGGCACCCTCATCGGCCTCCTGGACGCTGCAGACAGCTGACGCTGGCTGCTTCGTCGCGGCCCGCCGGTTCCTGAGTCAGGCGCCTCAACTCACCCGCCACCGACTCCCCGTCGGCAGCCCTCCGTAATCCGGCGGTTCCCCGGTTCGGTACCTAACGCCGACCCTGACGGGCCCGATGACCCAGGCGGCCAGGCGCCACCGTAACGCCGGATCCGCCCATGGGTAGAGCCTGCAGGGCGCGGAACGCCGAGGACTGGACCTCGCCTGACGGTGCTGTTGCGCTATCCGGCCTGGCGCAGGCGTTCTCCGGCCGCGAGGCGTAGCAGGTCAGGGCTGGAGCCCAGCGCGGTAAGGACCGCGGTGAGCCCGCCGCTATCTGCGTCGAGCAGCGACAGGAGCGCGTGCCCACTGGTGGCGAAGCCAGCACGGCCGTCGGTTCCGAACAGTGCTTTCTTCAGCCCGGGCGCCATCCGCGGCCCGCACAGCGGCCCCCAGGCCAGGCGGCGGCCCACGGGGCTGCTGTACAGCTCGTCGATGGCGTGCGGGCCGTAGTCGGCGCGCATCTGACGCTGGATCGCCGGCAGGTCCACGCCGACGGTAGCGAGGAGGCCGGCGGAGTTCCAGCGCGGCCCGTCACCGTCGCCTGAGGAGATGACGTCGGCGACCGCGGCCCGCGCCGCTGGCAGGCTGATCTTGTGATCGGCCAGGATGTCCCGCGCTGTGGCGTCCTTGTCGGCGAGCAGCGCGAGCAGCAGATGCTCGCAGCCGACGTAACCGTGGCGGGCTCGCTCAGCCTCCCGGCCGGCGGCAGCCATCAGCCGGGAGGTGATCGGGTCGCGGGCGGGCCCGGTCCTGCGCGTCATGTCCGCCTCCGGCCTGCGAAGAGCCGGCTGGAGTACTTGCGGTGCACGGACTGCCGGGTGATGCCCAGCGCGTGGGCGATCCGTTCCCAGGTCCAGCCTTCTTCCCGGGCGGCCTTGACCTGCAGTGCCTCGAGCTGGTCCACCATCTGGCGCAGCGCGGCGACGGCCGCCAGCCCGACCTGCGGGTCGCGATGGCTCGCGGCCTCGGCGAGCGAGATTGCCTCAGACATGCTTGTCAGCCTACGCTGACAAGCATAATTTGTCAGCAGAGGCTGACAACGAATTCCGAGAAGGGCGAGACGGCGAATCGGATCCGCTCGGGAGCCCGGCGGCCGCTGAAATGTTCACCGGGCTAGTCCCGATGCGAGCCGGTCGGCAACTCCTAGTCAGCGAACGGTACAGCGTCAGCTGGCGCTGACGAGCAGGACGGGGAGCGTGCAGGATCGTGCGGCTGATTCCGCGATGTGGCCGAGTTTCGGGTGGATCAGCCCGCCTTCGCCGTGGCGGCCGATGACGAGCAGATCGAAGCCGTGCTCGGCGGCGTAGTCGCAGACGGAGCCCGCGACGTGGCGGCTTTCAGCCGTGTGCAGGTTGATCCTGACGGATGAGGCCTTGGCGATGGAGGCCTTGGTGGCCTCGAATGTCGTCTCAAGCCGGCGCTCCTGGGCAGACAGCTCAGCTGCCTGGTCCTTCTCAGCCTCCCGATGCGTAGCGGTGGCGAGCACGGAAAAAGCAATGACGTGGCCGTGACTTTCGCCCACAATTGCGGCCGCGGTTCTCAGCGCGGTGACGGAGTCCGCTGAGCCGTCCCACGCGACAAGCACTCGGCGGAATGGATTTGCGGACGTGGTCGGCTGGACAGCGAGCCTGCTGTCGGCGGCAGGTCTCACGGTGCCTCCTGTTTCGGCTGCAGTCAGGGCGCGTCTTTACACCAGAAGCCAACTCAGCACACTGCGTGGGCGTATTGGCGCCTCGTCCGTGTGGCCAATTGTCGTCCAGGTTGCAGGCCCATACAAGGAGAGGTCCGGTGGCGCTGGACTCGTTGGAGGCGATGGCCCTTAGTCGCGCGTCACCAGCCGGCCGACGACTAGCTCGCATACCTGCGGCAGGGCCAGGATCCGCTCGGGGCGGTCGATGATGGCGATGACTGCCGGAGGTCCTCGCTCAGGGCATTCCCGGAAGCGCAATCCAGGCTTTTCTTCGGCCATGATGACGGACTCCTCCCAAGACGGACTCACGGGTAGAAGCCACCAGCGGCCTGGCCGCGGTTCGGGCGCGCTTCATCGCCAGCCGTCATGCTGGCCCGTCAGCCAGCCGGGCCGCAAAGCCAAGATCGCGGGAGATGCACCCTGCCGGCTTTGTCCCCTCGCCGCCCCGGTCGCTAGCTCCGGCGCGGCGGGCTGCCGCAGAAGACACTTCCGTCGAGGAACGCTGCCGCGCGTCGCCACGCTGTTGCCTCCGGACCCTTTGGCTGGTGGCGATGTTCCCAGGTGTTCTTCAGGAAGGCCGCAGCCAGCTCGGAGCTCAGGCTGTCGGCGAGCTGGACCGCGCCGCTGGCCGTCACCTGCCCGGCCCACGGATCGACGCGCCGCAGGGCCAGCAGGTGACGGACGCATAGCGCCGCCCGCTCGTCGCGGACCGGCGGGGATGCGCGCTTGGCCTGACGGAAATTATCGAGCGCATGCTGCGCGGCCGTCGTCAGGGTTCGGCAGATAGGGCAGTCCTCCGGGCGGGCCAGTCTCCGGCGTGCGACGCGGCGCCAGCTGGCCGGGTTGCGCACGCTGATCCTGGAGGATGCCGCCGGGCGCCGGGACCCCGCGGTGATAAGGCAGTCGAACTGCCACGCAAGCAGCGACGCTAGTCTCCGGCCCCGCTCCGCGAGCACGGCGGCGTCGCCGAGATGGCTGGCGCACAACAGCACAGGATCCCGTGGGCTGCCCCCATTGCTGAGACAAGCCAGCCTCTCCAGGCAGGCCAGCTCGGCCCGCGCCCCGGCCAGGCAGGCTGCGCAGACGTACGGTCCGGGCAGCGCGCTGACAGGCATTCCCCGGCGCAGCACGGCGCGTACATCCGCGTCGCGGTCGATGTCCCCGGCGAGCCACTCGAGGCCGGGCGGCTGGCTGATCAAGGTCGCCATCATCGTGTCGGTCAGCCAGGCGACGGACCGGCGCTGCCCGGCGGCCATGGCCGCGCTCAGATGCGGGACGCACAGCCCGCCAACGTCGCGGCAGCGATCCCGGACCGGCCGGTCGGCCAGGCCCTCGAGCAGCACCTCGAGCGCTCGGCCGGCTGCCGCGTCGTCGTGCTCACACATCGGGCAGGCGGCCAGGGGCGCGGCCCGGCCGGCCAGCCGGTCCCTGGCCGCAGGGACGATGTACCGGTAGACGGCAGTCAGCCGCACGGCGGCACCTGGCTGGCCCATCAGCCGGCGCGTATGCCGGGCGCACGTCCCCAGCGACCCGGCAAGCCGGGTAATGGCCGCGGCGTCCGCATGCGCCTCCAGCGCGAACCAGGTCAGGTGGCGGTCGCTGGCCTCGCCGGCATAGCGGCACACCGGGCAGCCCGGAGCGGTCAGCAGGTCGGCCGCGCTGTATGTGGTGAGCACCGACGGGGAGCGCGGCACCGGAGCGGCAGACGGCACGCTAACCCTCCGCCCGCAGGGTTCGCCACTGGCGCAGGAAGGAAGACCTGCCGCCGGCTGGCCTGAGCGGGACGCCGGCTGCGCGCAGGAGCCGCCGGACCGAGGCGGCGGGCTGGCCGGTAAGCAGCTCAATGTGAGTACTGGCCAGCCCGCGCGACAGGTACAGCTCGGCAGCCAGGTCACCGCTGATGCGGGCCGGAACGGGGAACCGCTGCCAGATGGGACCTCCGGCCGGCACCATGGGCAGGCCGTACCGGACGAGGACCCGGTGAACGTCCGGGTCCGCGTAGAGCGCGTCGACGAGCTCGATGTCCGCCGGGCCCCGGCCCGGCGGGCGGTCTCCCATGCGCACCGGCAGGCCCTCGGCATGCGCGGAACGCAGGACAACCCGGTGCGAGACGCCAAGGATCGTGCCGACCTCTGAGGAGGACATCCCCGCCCGCAGGTACAGGTCCGCGAGCCGGCCGGGTTCGACCGCGAGCCGGTCCTCCCGGTTGAGCAGGCCTTTGGTTCGCATCCGGACGCCGTGGCTGACGAGCCGATCGCGGATAGTCCGTGCCGGGATTCCCGTCACCGCCGGGATCTGAGCCGAGGTCAGCCGATGGCGAAGGTAGAGGCCGGCCAGAAATGGCGCCGGGGATGGCGCCGGGCTGCGTTCGGGCCGCTGGCGGCTGGCGCCTTTCGGCTTGACTGGCACCCCCGACCGGTGCAGGAGCCGGTTCACCCGCTGCCGGCTGACCTGCACAATCCCGGCAATGCGACAGGTCGACAGGCCCTCGCAGACGTACATCTGGCTGATGCGCTCCGGCAAGTCGGGCGGCCAGCCGGGATGGCTATCAGCTGTCACGGCACTGAGCGCCCGATCGGCACCCCGCTGCGGGCGTGCGGGCAGCAACCCGCCAGGCAGTCCTGAGACACGGCGTCGGCCTCCGCTGTCGGGAAGGGACCGTTGGCGGCATCTCCGCGGATTGACGGCGAGCCCCTCCGCCGTTATGACCCATGTTAGGTGGCTGGTGACTGCATGCCTATGTCATAGAGCACCGAGCAGGTAGGCGAGGAGTATCACGACGAAGACATAAAGCAGGTAGAGGTTGACGTCCCCCGACTGGATCGGGCGGACCACGTCGGCGAGCCATTCCACCGCGCGGATCACTGGCTGGTACAGGTAGCGCTGGAAGACCGGTGTCACCTCGGTCTCGTAGTGAACCGGGCCCGAGCGCCCCGCGGGATCGTCCGATGCCCTGCGCAGGGATACAGATGGCCGGTATAGCGCGTCGAAGGTGACCCTGGTGGGCGCCGAGAAGGTCATGGCCGAGTACTGCATCCGCGGCTTGAACGCGACCATCCCGCCGTCCCAGACCGGCACGGTGACCAGGTCGGCCCGCGGCCTGCCCGCCAGGTAGATCAGCACCGGGACCGCCGTCACCGCGATCAGGAATACGGTCAGGTAGGTCGGCGAGAACGCGGAGAAGTCCGTGTGGGCGGGGATGATGGTGAGGTTGCCGGGCAGCAGCACGGGGCGGAGCGCCACGCCCGTGACGGTGCCGACGGCGCGGGACAGTGCCAGCATGACCAGCGGGGCCCCGACCGCGAGCGCGGCGCAGCAGACCGCGAGCAGCCCGGGCCCGGCGACCGGCTGGGCGTGCTCGCGTGCGCCGGCGGCCTGCGGTGTGCGGGGCATGCCCAGGAAGGGGATGCCGAACCCGCGCACGAACGCGTAGATGGCCAGCCCGCCCGTCAGCCCGAGCGTGGCCGCTGCGACGACGATCAGGATGCCGCTCAGGTGGCTGCCGGTGCGGAATCCCTGGAACAGCCCCTGGAAGATCAGCCATTCGCTGACGAACCCGTTCAACGGCGGGAGCGCGGCGATGCCCAGCGTGCCGACCAGGGTGATGGCGGCGCTGCGAGGGAGGCGGTGGATGAGACCGCCGAGCCGGTCCATGTCCCTGGTGCCGGCGGCGTGCTCGACCACCCCGGCCTCCAGGAACAGCAGCGTCTTGGAGGTGCCGTGGTTCGCGACGTGGTACAGCCCGGCCAGCAGCAGGAATGCCCACAGGGCGCGCTGACCGTAGGCGCCGAACGTCATCGCAGCGCCGAACGCTGTGACGATGATCCCCGTGTTCTCGATGGTGGAGAAGGCGAGAAACCGCTTGAGGTCGCGCTCGTTCAGCGCGTACAAGATGCCGATGGCGGCGGTGAGCGCGCCGGCTCCCATCGTCAGCAGGCCGATCCAGGCCGGCCCGACCGGCAGCAGGCGGAATGCGAACAGCGCGATGCCGTAGGCGCCGAGATTGACCACCAGACCGGACAGGAATGCAGACCCGTCGGCGGGCGCGACTGGGTGCGCCTCGGGCAGCCAGACGTGCAGCGGGACCAGGCCTGCCTTGAACCCGAACCCGGTCAGGGCAAGCAGGTAGGCCGCATCCCGCCAGCCCGCAGGCACCAGATGCGCGCGGGCCGCGATCACGTCAAGCTGCATCGAATGCGTCTTGGTTGCCAGGATGACCAGGGCCGCCACTATCAGGACGAACCCGGTCTCGGACAGGGCAAGGAACCAGAACGCCCCGCTGGCCGCTTCGGGGCGCTGCGGGTGCCGCAGGATCAGCAGGTAGCACGCCACGGCCACGGACTCCCACGCGACCAGGAAGGTCACGACGTTGCCTGCGACCAGCACGGCCAGGCAGGCTAGCAGCGCGAGGTTGAAAACGGCCAGGTAGGCGCCGGAGCCGGGGCCTGCCTCGTGGTAGCGGGGTGCGTAGGCGGCGATGGCGGCGGCAACGAGGCCGAGGAGGGCCGCGAACACGCCGGCGAGGCTGGTCGCCTGCAGCTGCATCGTGTCGGCCACCACTGATCCGCCCGCGGTGACGACGTGCGAGTCGCCCCACCACAGCGACGACACCCCGCCTGCGACCGCTGCGGCGCCGCCCAGCGCGGACAGCACGCAAGACACGCGTATCGCCCTGCTCGCGCCGCGAGCGGCGGCCAGCGTCGCCGCGGCCAGGCCCCATCCCGCGGCAGCCAGGTAGAACCAGCTGAGCGCGCTCACCGGCCTGCCTCCCCGGGCTGGTCATCGGAGGTGAAGCTGAGGGCGGACACCTTCTCGGCCAGGCGATCCACGGCGACCAGCAGCCCCTGCAGCAGGGCGAGCGGGCTGGGCGGGCAGCCGGGTAGCCACACGTCCACCGGCAGGATGCCGCCGACCGAGCCGTGCACGAACGCGTCGGGCTGGTAGACGCCGCCGAGCGCGCACGCGCCGGTCGCGACGACGATCTTCGGCCCCGGCATCGCCTCGTAGGTCTTGCGGGCGGCGACGTCGAAGGCCCGGATCATCGGGCCGGTCACCATCAGCAGGTCGGCGTGACGGGGCGCGGGGGTGAAGAAAAATCCGAGCCGGTGCAGGTCGTAGTGGGGGGCGGCGAGGAGCCTGATCTCCTGCTCGCACGCGGCGCACGAGCCGGTGTCCAGGGTCCTGATGTGCAGGCTCCGGCCGAACTGGCTGGCGATCCGCTGCCGTAGCAGGTCCGCGGTCGCCTGCTCCCCGTGCACAGCAGACCCGGTGTCCGGCGGCAGCGCTCCGGCTGCGCTTCGTTGCGCGTGAATGGGGGTTTCGCCGTTGGTCATGTCCGTGCCTCCTGCCCGAGCGGGATGCGCTTGACCAAGTGCTCACGGCTGGTGGCGGCCAGCTCGAACTCCCCGCTGGGGTACACCGCCGAGCCGGCCTCCTCCTGGCAGCGCCCGCACGCGGTGCACGCGCCCACATCGAACACCAGGATGTCCGCGACCCGGCGCAGGGCATGGCCTGGGCATACCGCGACCAGCCGGTCAGCAAGCTCGGTGTCCAGGGCTTCCGGCCGGAACACGGGCGGCGTGGGCAGGTCCGCGGCCGAGCCGTCAGGCCGCGCGGGATAGCGGGTGGTGACCACACCCCGGCCCAACCCCCGCAGGAACCACAATGTCATGAGTCTCCACCTCGCATTAGCGCGCTGTTCCGGCCACGGTCAGCCAGAAGCTGGCCTCGATGATGGGAATGTCGGTGAAGACGTTCTGGGACCGGCAGGCGTCATCGAAGCCGCGCCAGTTCCGGACCGAGGCCGGACGCAGCCGGGCCCGGGTGATCCGGCCTTCCGCGTCCAGCGCGACCCAGGCCAATGCCTCGCCGCGGGAGGACTCTGCCCACCCGAGGCCGCTGCCAGCGGCCGTGGGCAAGGTCGTGGTCCCCGTGCCCGCTCCGGCGTCGAGCAGGTCCCCGATGAGGCGCACCGACTCGGCGGCCTCGTCCTGCATCACCTGGAAGCGGGCCAGCACGTCGCCTCTGTCTCGGACTGCCACCGCGGGCGGATACTCGACGTACGGCTGGGCGGGCTGGTCCAGGCGGGTATCGATTCTCAGTCCGGCCGCCCGGGCGACAGGTCCGACCAGGCCGAGGCGGCACGCCTGCTCGCCGGTGACAATTCCTGCGGCTTCCAGCCGGTCCAGAAAAGAATTCGTCGACATTAGCGCGTCGGCGGCTCGGCGGAGCTCGCCGTGCGCGCCGGGCAGCCCGGCGCGGAGCGCGGCCTCGTCCGGGGCGCGCCGCACGCCGCCCGCGTCCATCACGCCGAACAGGTACCGGTGGCCGAACACCGCCGCGTTGAGCCGCAGCAGCCGCTCCAGCGCGATCTCCGCGGCGGACTGACCGACCGTCAGCCCGGTGGCCTGGCAGAGGCCGGCGGTTGCGGCCGCGTGGTTGTACAGGCGTTCCAGCTCGAGAGCGACCGCCCGGGTCCGCTGCGCGGCAACAGGAGGGACGACGTCCAGCGCAGCCTCCACGGCTGCGGCATAGGCCCAGCTCATGGCGATGGCGCTCAGGCCTTCTGTGCGTTCGACATGGAAAAGACCCTCACGCGGGGTCTGGCCCCGGAGTCGCCATTCCAGGCCGCGGTGCTTGTGCCAGGTGAACAGGTACAGGTCAACGATTTCCTCGCCGCTGGTCACCAGCCCGTAGTAGAGGGATTCCATGCCGACCTGGCGGACCGGCCCGAAGGGAAATTCGAAGGCGTGCCCGCCGACGGTGTGCGGTGCGTGGATCTCCGCCGGGGCTTGCCTGGGCTGATGCCCGAGCCGGGGGAAGTCGGGTCCAGCGTGGGGCGGCAGGGCAACGCGGTTAAGCGGCTTGCCCGTCGCGGGCCGAATGCCGAACTGCTCGTAGATCTCGCACTCCTCGGCGAAAGCCGCGGGGGCGATGTCGGAGAGCGGCGGGTATTCGTCGCCGGCGACGTCGGATTGCATGATGAGGTACTGGCGCTCGGCGTCCAGCGCCCAGACCAGGTGCAGGACCGCAGGATCCTGGCCAGACCCGAACAGGTCGGCGAGCCTGCCGCCAGCGGCGGCCAGGTGGTGCACCGCGGCATCCAGCTCGGCGGCGGGGACGTTCACCGTCACGGCGTTCCCTGTTCCCGCCAGGCTTGCTCCTTTGATCGTCCCGATCAGGCTTGCGATGACTCCCGTGTTCCCGGGCTGGACGACGGTCACGAGATCGCCGCCATCGAGTGCAGGATCGCCGTATTCAGGCCCGCCGGGATCCACAGCCCCAGGACGAGGAGCGTGAGGAGGCCGAGGGCGAGCGGGATAGTCCTGCTCCAACGCGCTGCGCGCCCCTGATACGGATCAGCGGGCGCTGGTTTCTGGCCGGTTACCATGCCCATGGTTGTCCTGGCGAAGGCGATGAACGCGATGGCCAGCAGGCCGAGCAGCAGCAGCGGCAGAGCCGGGCCGGCCTGCGCGAAGCCGGCCCGCACGATCGTCAGCTCGGACAGGAACAGGCCGAACGGGGGCGAGCCGAGCACCGCAAGTGACCCCAGGAGCAGCGCGCCGCCGGCGACCGGCACGGCCGTCAGCAGGCCGCGGACCTCCGCCGCCTCGCGTGTCCGGTAGCGGAGCGCCACGTCGCCGCTGCCCAGGAACACGATCGCTTTGGCGATGGCATGGTTCAGGGTGTGCAGCAGTGCCCCGTACAGCCCGAGCACGCCGCCGAATCCGAGCGCGACGGCGATGATCCCCATGTGCTCGACCGAGGAATAGGCGAAGAGCCGCTTGAAGTTGCCGCGCCGGATCATGAACAGCACCCCGATCAGCACCGAGGCGAACCCGAAGGCCAGCAGTACCGCGTGGGGGAAGGTGGCGCCGAGCCTGACCTGGGTGATCGCCAGGAAACGGATGATCGCGTACATGCCGGTGTTGAGCAGCGCGGCGGACAGCATCGCGCTCGCCGGGCTGGGCGCCTCGGCGTGTGCGTCGGGCAGCCAGGTGTGCATCGGCGCGAGGCCGACCTTGGTGCCGTAGCCGACGACGGCGAGCAGGAACGCGAGCCGGAGCGGCTGCGGCGCCAGGGCCGCGGCGTGGGTGAACAGGTATGGCCAGGTCAGCCGCTGATCCGAGGAGAGGTGCAGGGCACTGCCGGCGTAGAACAGGAACAGCGTGCCCGCCAGCGCGATGGTCACGCCGAGCGAGCTGATGATCACGTACTTCCAGGCGGCTTCCAGCGAGCGTGCCTTGCCTTCCAGCCCGACCAGAGCCGCGCTCGCCAGCGTGCTCGCCTCCACCAGGACGAACAGCAGGCCCAGGTTGCCGGTCTCCAGCGAGGCGAGCATCAGGGCGGCGAACAGCCCGAAGAAGATGAAGTACAGCCGGATCTGGAACGGACGCAACGCCCCCGAGTCCTCTTCGGCTGACAGGTACGCGACCGAGCCGATGGCGGCGAGCACGGTCACCCCGGCCACTGTGAGCAGGAAGAATCCGCTCAGCGAATCCACGTACAGGAACCCGCCCCAGCCGCGCAGCGGAGCCCGGTGCACCTGCGCGGCGAGCAGCGCGATCGCGGCCGCCAGCGAGACCACAGCACCTGCGGTGCTGGCCAGGCCGGCCGCCCGCGCGCGGGCCCGCATGGCAACGGCCAGCGGACCGGTCAGCGGACCGGCGACGATCAGCACCGCCAGGGCGGTCATCCGCGCAGTCCCCTCAGCTCGGCCGCGCTCGCTTCAGCGAGCTGGCGGGTCAGGCCGGACACGAACACGAGCATGATCAGCACCCCTGCCGCGATGTCGAGGAAGATGCCCGCCTCGACGATGAACGGGAACGTCGCCACCAGGGTGATCGCGCCGAGGAACACCCCGTTCTCCACGATCAGCCAGCCGATCAGCTGGGCGACGGTGTGACGGCGCACCACCATGGCGAGCGCACCGAGCAGGATCACCGCTGTGGACAGCGGCACCACGGCGGCCGCCACCACGCCGTGCGGCAGCAGCTGCGGCTTGGTGATCAGGTAGGCGAACGCGGTCAGCCCGCCGCCGGCGATCAGGGAAGTGGACAGGCCGGTAGAGATGGCCGTGTCCCGGCCGAGCGCGAGCCGGCGCAGCAGCAGCCCCCTGGTCGCGACCGGGATCCCGATCCCCTTGATCGCGAAGGTGAAACCGGCCAGTATCCACAGCTGCACGCTGTGGAAAGTCCAGGCGGCCACCCCCGCCGCGAACGCCAGGACCACGGACTGGGCTCCGTAGTAGGCCACGTACCGGTTGAACAGCTTCGATCCGAGGCACGCGAACGCCAGCAGCAAGATCACCACCCCGGACAGGTCAAGCAGCACCCCGGCCGGGCTGGTCGCGGCGAGCTTTTCCACGACGCGCTCACGCTCCGATCACGTATGAGGTTGCGATGCCCACCAGGGCCAGCAAGAACGCCGCGCCGAGGAACTCCGCGATCCGGAAGAAACGCAGCTTGGCGAACGAGGTGTCGACGATCACGATCGCCAGGCCGCACAGCGCGAGCTTGCCGAGCAAGACGGGAATGGCCAGCAGCGAGGCGGCCAGGTCCGTCGACGTTCCCAGCCCCCACGGGATCAAGAACACGTTCATGAACACCGACGACAGCAGGAAGAACTTCATCCAGCTGCCCCACTTGACCAGCGCGTACTCCCGGCCCGAGTACTCCAGCACCCGGCCCTCCTCGATCATCGAGATCTCGGTGCTCACGCCCGGGTTCTCGATCGGGATCCGGCCGTTCTCGACCAGCACGATCATGAAGAACGCCAGCAGGCCCAGCAGGTGAGTCGGCAGCACCAGGGCGAACGGGGATCCGGCAATCGCATGGTTCATCAGGTACGGGTTATCCGAGGCCGACACCGCGCCGACGGTGAAGAACACCAGGATCAGCGCCGGCTCCGCCATGCTGCCGATCCAGCTCGCCCGGCTCGCCCCGAGCCCGCCATACGGGCTGGCGGTGTCCAGCCCGGCCAGCGAGATCACGAAACTGGCTAGCGTGAGGACGAAGGCGCCGCCGATCAGGTCGGCGAGAAATGCCAGCGGCAGCGGGTCATTGGTGATCACCGGCACGATCACCGACACCGTCAGGTAACACGCGAACGCCACGAACGGGGCGCCGCGCGACACCCACGAAGCCTGATCGCTGACCACGCTGCCCTTGCGCAGCAGCTTGGCCAGATCCCGGTACGGCTGCAACACGCACGGCCCGCGCTTGGAGCCGACGACCGCCTCGGCCCGCGTGATCACGCCCGCATACAGCGGCGCGAACATCAGGACAACAAGGCTTTGCAGCACCTGAATGAGGTAGGGCAAGTCAGCCTCCGCCTGTCCAATCCGGCAAAACGCCGGGTCGCTCACAGGTAGAGGCCATCAGCCAGGTCCAGGGGAACCCGGCGGTACGCGAGCCTCATCGCGAAATCGCCTCAACCGTACACTCCCGCCGCCTGAGGCTCAACGTGGTTTCCTGATGGCAGGGATGGCGGCGTCAGGCTGGTGCAGGCGGTTGAGGCTCCACGGGTTGCCGTCATGAGGTCGCAGGGCGGTCATGACATTTGTGGCCGTGCTTGCCCCCGGTGTCGATGTAGCCGCGCCGCTGCTTGCGCAACTGTTGCCGAACTGGCGTCAGTCACCACGTAACGGGTGAGTGTCAGCGCTGCTCGCAGACCAGCTCGCCGCGGTCGTCGGCACCGAAGTCGCAGGCATCCACAAGGGTGGCGCGCAGTCGCGAGCGAGCCCGGTGGACCCGGATCTTCACGGTGGCCAAGGAGCATTGCAGCTGCGCTGCAATCTCCGGGTTGGTCAGCCCGTGCCCGTCGTGCAGCAACAGGACCACCCGGTAGTCGTCGG
>WNGG01005235.1_pt1 | contig 35046 bp, 33 predicted proteins | sample 5400661 | NCBI WGS metagenome assembly WNGG01 (sample SAMN13153372, study PRJNA577476) | soil metagenome | isolation source: 100 cm soil or saprolite under Garry oak tree replicate 1 | place: USA:California | collected 2016-06-15
GCCAATGCGCTTCGGGAATTGGGTGCTTGATCGGATTCGAAAACTTCCACATTGTGTTGGGCTAACTTTATCACGGAGCGCCTTCTTGGAGTGCGCCGGCAGAGCACCAGCGGCGACGAACCTTTGGGTTTTTGTTGAGGCGATGGGGATTCTACCCAAAGCCAAAGTGGTGTCGCAGTTTCACTTGCCACGGCACTCCAGGTGAGTTCGTCTCTATGGGCTAATCTGATCCGAACGCAGTTGTGGTAAATTAAGGGCCGATTCTGAGAAGCTGAAAGGTGCAATCCTTGACCGACGAACTCCTCAAATGGCGCAGTGAGTTTCCGATTCTGGAAAAGACTGTCTACTTAATCTCGCACAGTCTCGGCGCGATGCCGCGTGCAACGTACGATCGGCTGCATGAATACGCTGACATTTGGGCCACGCGTGGCGTGCGCGCGTGGGCTGAAGGTTGGTGGGATATGCCGGTCACGGTGGGCGACGAAGTGGGGCGCATCATTGGCGCGGATCCAGGCACAGTGGTGATGCATCAAAATGTTTCGATCTGCCAGGCGCTCGTCCTCTCCTGTTTCGAGCCAACACCAAAGCGAAACAAGATTGTCTATTCCGAATTGAACTTCCCTTCGGTGATGTATGTTTACGAAGCGCACGCCAGAAATGGCAATTTGCGAATCGAGACCGTGAAGTCGGACGACGGGATCACTGTGCCGCTCGAGCGCATGCTCGCGGCGATTGATGAAGAGACGTTGCTGGTGCCCTTCTCGCACGTGCTTTTCAAGAGCGCGTTTCTCCAGGACGCCAAGGCGATTACCGAACGCGCGCACGAAGTCGGAGCGATGGTGGTGCTCGACGCGTATCAATCAGCCGGCACCGTGCCGTTCAGTGTGAAAGATTTGAATGTTGATTTTGCCACCGGCGGTTCGGTCAAATGGCTTTGTGGTGGCTCAGGCGCCGGATATCTCTACATTCGTCCCGATCTACAGGACAAGCTCGAACCTAAAACTACCGGCTGGATGGCCCACGAAGGCCCGTTCGACTTTGATCCTGAGCTCCGTTATGCGCCCAGCGTCGCGCGCTTTCTGCACGGGTCTCCGGCGATCCCGGCATTATATGCGGCCCAGTCGGGTTACCAGATCATCAACGAGGTCGGCGTTAAAGCGATTCGCGACAAAAGCGTCAGACAAACTTCCCGGCTGATCGAAGTGGCCGAAGAAGCTGGTTTCCGGATAACCAGCCCGAAGGCTCCGGCCCGTCGCGGCGGCACCATCAGTGTGTGGCACGAGCAGGCGGCGGCGATCACTAAAGAACTTATACGCCGCGAGTTCATTGTTGATTATCGACCTGGCGCAGGCGTGCGCATCTCGCCGCACTTTTACTCAACTGATGAAGAACTGGAACTGGTCGTCCGTGAAATGAAGATCATTCGAGACACGCGCGCGTATGCCACGCACGAAGCCGCGGGAGCGGCATTCTGAAAGGACCGACCACAGACGATGGACCATAGACCATAGAAAATTCAGTGATTAGCCAGACGTCCATCGTCCATCGTCTATCGTCATGACCAACGACTACGGCAACAACCCCCTGCTTTCGTATAACAAGTACCTTCGCGTCCCTGAGCTGATCGGGTTGCAAGATTGCCTTTCCGATCCGGAACATCATGACGAACTGCTGTTCATCACGATCCATCAGGCTTACGAGCTTTGGTTCAAGGTGATCCTTCATGAAATTGATGCGGCAATCCAGTTGATGAACGCGGACGGAGCGGTCGCAGCGGAGCGCACTCTGCGCCGGGTTGTGGAGATTGAGAAGCTGCTCGTAAACCAGATTCATATCCTCGAGACGATGACGCCGATTAGCTTTCTCGGTTTTCGCGAACAACTGAATCCGGCCAGCGGCTTTCAATCGATGCAGTTTCGCGAGATTGAATTTTCTTCCGGCCTTAAAGACCAGAGTATTTTGCATGAGTTTCGCAATGACAATTTCGCTTACGAGCGCCTTCGTGCTCGCTTTGAATCGCTGACGTTGGCTGACGCCTTCTACCAGCTTTTGCGTCGGCGCGGACTGAATGCACCGGCAAATGATGAGAGCCTTGGGCAGGAAGAAAACAAAAAGCGCTACGGGAAACGAACGCGCGCCGTGCTTGAGATTCTCACGCACTTTGAAGATCGTTACCAGGAGTTTCGACTAGCCGAAGCGCTCCTGGAACACGACGAGTTCTTTTCTTTGTGGCGCTCGCACCACATCAAGATGGTCGAGCGGATGGTGGGCGGCAAACGCGGCACCGGCGGCTCGGAAGGCATCGGCTATTTGCGCACCACGCTTGAGAAGAGATTCTTCCCTGAACTTTGGGAGGCGCGCACTCATCTTGATCCTAAGCACGACGCGGGCTGTCCTTTCGCGGGTCACAAACAGAGCGGCCAGTAACTCTTCGGTGGCCAGGCATCGCAGATCTAATGCAGAGGCTCTCGGTGACTGATTCATCAGCTTCGCCTTCAACAAGTGTCAGCAATAGCCCTGCGGGATCGCTACGGGCGAGCGACAACTTTCGCCGTTTGCTGCTCGCGTGGCCTCTCTTTTTCCTAATCTGCATGGGCCTGGGTTATCCAACACTGAACCGTTATGAGCCCCGCGCTATAGAAGGACCTAGCGATACGGCTGTGTACTACCAGCTTGTGATTGGCGAACCCCATGCCGTTGGCAGAGATTACATGCGGAGCCGAATACTAGTGCCGCTGGTTGCCAAACCTTTCTACTGGTTTGCCCGTTCACATCTTAAGAGTTGGGAACCGGTATTTTTTGGCCTGCTGGTTGCGAACTCATTATTCTGCGCGACAGCAGCCTGTTTCCTGGTCAGAATCGGCGATCGAGTGATTGGCGATCCCGGCATTGCCTTACTGAGTGGAACACTGTATCTGCTGAATTTTGCTATCTCCAATCTGCAACTCGCGGGCTTGGTAGATTCAGCCGAGGCGTGTTTTATGCTGGCAGTGACCTGGGCTTTACTGACTGGGAAGTGGGCGTGGCTGCCGCTTTGGGGCACGTTGGGAGCTTTAGCCAAAGAAACCTTTGTGCCGTTTGCATTAGTGTTCACGCTTGCCTGGTGGATGATTGAACCGGGCCAAAGCTCAACCAGGCGCGTCAGAGCCGCATGGGCCGCGGCAATGGGCGCGGCAAGCATTTTGACGCTCATTATTCTTCACTCGATCGCGGCCAGCCACATGGTCTGGCCCTGGAACATTGCCGCGCAGGCAAACGCGAGAGTGAATATTTTTGCAGCGCTTTGGCGGAGCGTTTCGAATCATGGCTTCTGGTACGTGTTTGGGTGGCTCCTACCGCTCGGCTTGTGGCGCTTGAGAAGGCTGCCTCGCCCATGGGTCATCGCATCAATAATCGCAGCTCTGGTCGCGCTGCTGTTAGGCGCCTGGAAAGATATGCTTGGTAACGTGGCCCGGCCGATGTTTGACGTAATGGGACCAGTCCTTTGTCTGTCGGTAGCACTCCTGCTGTCCGGGCATTCACAAGCAAAGATTGGTTCCAGGTCGCGGCCGTCAGAACCAATGTAATGCAGTCTAGATCTATGCCAAAAGACGAACAACGGAACGCGTCACGGGTAGATGTAAGTCTTCCGGCTCGCTGGGAAGGTGTGCTAGAAAGCTGCGCCGCCACAATCACGAATCTGAGCGTAAGTGGATGTTTTGTCCTTTCGGGTGGGAAGGTAGGGCCCGCGGAGCTGATTCGGTTGGAAATATATCTGTCTGACGACGAGCCTGTCTATCTATGGGGCGAAGTCGTTGACCAGGCTGACGAGATCGGGTTCGCGGTGCGGTTTACTTTTGCCGGCGATGAGGATCACGCGCGACTTGTCAGGTTCATTCAAACTCTGCGTGCGCCTTAGTGAATCATGGTCGGTCGAACCGGTCCGCGCGCAGGCCCGACAGTTGCCGGCATCAGAAACAAGTTCTCGCTTCCGGTTGGGAATCAAGCATCCGCATTAGGTGATAGAATAGTTGAACCTTCATTAAGGAGCGGCTTTCATGTCAAAGAATGTCCAATACGTCACGGACGCTAACGGCGAGAGAACCGCAGTAATCCTTCCCCTTGACGAATACGAAGAGTTACTTGAGGACTTGCACGTAATTCGCGTCGCGCAAGAGACAAAAGACGAGCCACGCATACCATGGGAACAGGTGAAAGCCGAGCTAGAATCAGAAGGTAAGCTCGATGCCGACGCCTGAGACTTACCAAGTATCGCTGAGCTCGCGAGCTGGCAAAGAAACGCGCAAGCTTGAACGTCAGACTCTGGCGATCAAAAGCCGGAGGACCTCGATGGTAATCTCGTCTGTTTTAGCTTTGGGCCTCCTTTGTTTTGTTAGACCGGTCTACGCCCTGTACACGTTATTGGCGACCTCTCTGTGGTTGGTCATTGCGCTAGTCCTGATCTCTAAGGACGAAGCAGACGAGCGACGTAAACAAGGTAGCCCTCCTTCACCGGACCTGAAATGACCATCCAATTTCCCGAGCGCTTCAACATGGCCGATTACTTCCTCTATCACAACCTGGAGGAAGGGCGGGAAAACAAGGTCTGTCTCTATTTCAATGATCAAACCTGGACCTACGCAGAGACGGCGCGCATGTCGAATCGTGTCGGCAATGCGCTGCGGGAGCTGGGCGCGGAGCTGGAAAGTCGCGTCCTAATCGTTCTGCCCGATTGTCCCGAGTTTGTCTGGACGTGGTTTGGCGCGGCGCGTATCGGGGCGGTGATAACGATGGTCAATCCGCTGCTGCCCGTCAGTGATTACGAATACTATCTTGATTACACGCGAGCCCGCGTGGCGATCGTGGATGGCTCGTTGATTGAGAGCTTTTCCGCAGCGGCGCAGGGCGCGCACTACCTGCGATCGGTACTGGTTGTAGATGATACCGCCCGAGACGCCGAAGCCCGGCACTGGCGGCATTCAGGCAGCGTGAAATGGTTGTCGTTCAACGCAATCGTCTCGTCACAGTCGGACGTGTGCCAACTGGCGGACACGCATCGCGACGATATTGCGATCTGGCTTTTCACTTCGGGTTCGACGGGTCACCCAAAAGGCGCGGTGCATCTGCAACACGACTTGCCTTACAACACCGAGGTCTATGCCAAGCGCACGCTCGGAGTTATACGAATCTGCTGTTCCCTTTTGCAGTTGGCGGCTCAACTGCTTTGTTTTCGGAACGCTCGACGCCCGAAAAGATGTTTGAAGTAGTCGAACGCTATCGCCCGACGATCCTGACCACAGTGCCGACGATGATCAATTCGATGCTGAACGCGGAAGGGGCGGCCGCGCGTGATCTGTCCAGCCTGCGCTTCTGTTATTCGGCAGGCGAGGCATTGCCCGGGGAATTATATGAACGTTGGATGAAACAATTCGGCGTTGAAATCTACGACGGCATCGGTTCGGCAGAGATGTTCCATATCTACATCACCAACCGGCCCGGCGATGTAAAGGCCGGCAGTCTGGGCCGGATCGTCGAAGGGTACGAAGCGAAGATTGTGAACGCTGATGGTAACGAAGTTTCGGCCGGCGAAATGGGCACGCTAAAGATCAAAGGCGATTCGGCCGCGCTTTGTTACTGGAACGCGCATGAAAAGTCGAAAGAAACTTTTGCGGGCGATTGGTGCACCACCGGCGATCAGTTTCATGTCGACGAGCAAGGCTATTACTGGTATCACGGCCGCACCGACGACATGTTGAAAGTTTCGGGCGTTTTCGTGGCCCCGGCCGAGATCGAAAACTGTCTCTTGCAACATATGGCTGTGCTTGAGTGCGCCGTCGTTGGTCACGACGCCGGCGACGGACTGGTTAAGCCAAAGGCTTTCATCGTCCTGCGCGAAGGACACGTACCCGGTGAGGAATTGGCGAGTGCCGTCAAAGAGTTTGTTAAGTCAAGAATCGCACTCTACAAATACCCGCGGTGGATTGAGTTTGTATCGTCTTTGCCGAAGAATGACCGCGGAAAAATTGATCGCAAACAACTCAAGCGCTAATTATCGTTCACCATGCTCCGTCGCCCTTCCCAGCTTAGAACAACGGGCGTAACTACCGGCGGTGCTCAAGATTGTAATCGCGCAGCCGCCGATACAAAGTCGATGGCGAGATGCCGAGCAGTTCGGCCGTCTTGCCCCGATGCCAGCTGGTCTGTTCGAGAGCGGCGAGTATCTGCTGGCGCTCGACTTCCCGCAGTGACAGTGGCCCTGAGTTAGGAGTAGCGATCTCCGCCAGTGCGCCGGGCTGGAGCGCGACAGGAAGTGCGGCGGCGAGGGAAACGCGAACGACCTCCGGCGGGAGCTCGCTGACGGTGATCTGTCCGTTATTGGAAAGCAGCACCGCACGCTCGAGACAATTCCGCAGTTGCCGCACATTGCCCGGCCAATTGTAAGAGCGCATGGCGTCGAAAGCTTCTGGCGTAATGGCCGGAGGATTTGTTCCGCCCACGTGTTTCAGAAGATGGCGCGCCAGCGGGTCGATGTCCTCCGGCCTTTCGCGCAACGGTTTCAGATCGATCTGAAACCCGTTGATGCGATAGAGCAGATCGGAACGAAAAGAGCCGTCCGTTATGACTGAGTCGACGTTGCGATTCGTGGCGGCGATGATGCGAATGTTGACTTCGACTTTGCGCACACCGCCTACACGGAAAAAGGTTCGCGTCTCGATTGCTCGCAAGAGCTTCGCCTGGAGCGGCGCTGGCAATTCAGTGATTTCATCAAGAAACAACGTTCCACCATCAGCAAGCTCAACGAGTCCCAGCTTCCTCGCCTTGGCGCCCGAGAATGCACCCGCTTCGTACCCGAACAATTCGGATTCCAAAAGCGACTCTTGGAAGGCCGCGCAATTCAGATCGATGAAGGAACGATCGGCCCGACCCGATAGACGATGAATCGCCTGGGCGACTAGCTCCTTTCCCGTTCCCGACTCGCCGGTAATCAGTACGGACGTATCTGATGGCGCCACGCGCCCGATTAACCTGACCGCTTCTTTCATCGCTTCGGAAACGGAGACTATCTCCGGCAGGGCCGATTGTCTCGCCAGTTGCTCGCGCAAGCGCAGATTGTCAACGCGCAAGTGTCTTTTCTCGGCGGCCTGCCGCACCCGCACGTCCAGTTCGGTGATGCTGTATGGTTTCGTGAGGTAGTCGTAGGCGCCGAGCTTCATGGCCTCGACCGCAGTTTCCACTGTGGCCTGTCCCGTCAGCATGATTACCTCCGGAGGATTCGGCCTTTCATGCACGCGACGCAGCAGCTCGATACCGTCCATCCGCGGCATGTTTATGTCGCACAACAGCACATCAACATTCGTCTCTTCGAGCTTGCGCAGGGCGGCTTCGCCGTCGGGCGCAACCTGTACGCGGTAACCGTGGCGCTCCAGCTCCTTTTGCAAAACCAGACGCAGGTTGGCTTCGTCTTCCGCGACTAGAATCCTTGCTGGTTGTGTATCACTCAAGCTTTCTGCGCTCCGCGTTCTATCGTTCCCTTTGCTGATTGATGGCCGGAAGAGTAATCGTAAACGTCGTGCCGGCGCCGACCGTGGACTGTACGTCGAGCGTTCCGCCGTGCTCGGTTAAGATACCATAACAAACCGCGAGGCCAAGACCCGTGCCGTGCCCGACCTCTTTTGTCGTGAAGAAAGGCTCAAAGATCCGCCCCAGATTCTCCGGCGGAATGCCCACCCCTGTGTCTCGAACTTCGATCAGCACGTTGCCATCCTGGTTGCGGGTGCAGATTGCCAGTACCCCTCCGTCTGGCATCGCGTCGATCGCGTTCGCCGCCAGCGCGATTACTGCCTGCTGCAATTGACTCGCATCACCCGACACAGGGGCAAGATCGTCCGGCGTCTCGACCTGGATTTCGATGGCGACGCCACCTTGCTGGTGAGACAAGAGGCGCGCCGCGGAAGAGACTACGTCCTGGAGATTGACTGACGCATGTTCGACGGTGCGGGTGCGGCTGAAATCAAGCAGCCCGTTGGTAATGCTCTTGCAACGAAAGGCTTCGCCGCGAATAAGACCGAGATACTCACGGACATCGTCCAACGCCGGCGAGCCGTCGAACGCACCTTCTTGCAGACGCGATTGAAGCGCTTCGGCACAGGCCGAGATTGTGGCCAGCGGATTATTTATTTCATGGACGACTCCAGCGGCAAGACGGCCAACGGCCGCGAGCTTTTCGGCGCGCGCGACGGCGCGGTTCGCTTCGACGCGCAGGGTAATGTCCTCACCAACGGTGATCACATGACTCACTTCATCATCGGCGCCGGCCCACATCGGAAACTTGCTTATCAGCCAGTGCTTTACTTCGCCGTTTGCGGTCGTAGTCTCCTGTTCTACTCGCTCAATTTCACCTGTCTCGAAGACTTGAGAGATTTCCCGTTCGAGAACCTCTCGCTTTTGCCGCGTCAGAATCTCAAAGATGTTTTTTCCAATTACCAGGCCACGTGCAACGCCCAACTCTCCCAACTCGCGATTACGATTCCAGGCAACAATCCGATAGTCCCGATCGATTGCGTAAAGCGAGAGCGGCAGGCTGTCTATTATTGCTTCGATGAAGCGACGCTGCGTTTCCGCTTCGGCAGTGCGCTCGTCAACCTCTTTCGCCAGACTCGCTGAAGCATCGCGAGCCGTCAGGTAAAGGGAAGAGATGTGCGCGGCAAGCGCTGCCTGCTGTGCCGCGGCGTCTACCAGGCGACATTCGGTTTCACCACAGTCTTCGAGGTCATCGAACGCAACGATCAGTGCGCCCTTCGTGCGGCCTCCAAAGCGCAGCGGGGCCGCGTACTCGACTCTATGCACTTGATCGCGAAGGAAAAATTTTTCCGGCTCGCTCAACAGTATTGGAACCGTTGCTGTTGGATCGGAAAGCCAGACGTGCAGCCGGTCGAGATGCAGCGGCGAAACATCTTCCGCGCTTCCCTCTCGATCAAAAACGCATCCTGCCCGCGCGCCTTCGCGCAGATCCACGAAAGCAGCGCACAAAACTGACCCGGTGCCTTCGTAGGTCGAACCGGCAACGCGTCGCACCAGTTGATCCAGCTCAAGGGCCCGCAGCAGGCCGCGACCCAGGTCGGCCAAAAACCTCAGCTCGCGATTGCTCCCGATCAATTCCCATTCGCGTTGAGCCGCCTTCAAGTGTGAATTGATACGCGAAAGCAATTCGCCGGGAGTGGATGGCTTGGTGATGTAATCGTCGGCACCGGCGGCAAATGCTTCGACTTTGCGGTTCTCGTCGTCGCTGGCAGAAAACACGATGACGGGAAGGTTGCTCGTCGCGAGTTGAGCGCGAAGTAAGCGACAGAGTGCGAGACCGTCGACGTCCGGCATTTCGAGATCGAGCACCACCAGGTCGCAAGTCTCTTCGCTGAGCAACCGCCGCGCTGACGGAGCGTCGTCGGCTTCGAAGACTCGATAGCCTGCGTCACCGAAGATCTGGCGCAGCTTCTTTCGCGCGCGCGCATCATCATCGACAATCAGTAGCGTTGCGCCGTTTGTAGTCGTGCTGGCTGGAGCGGACATGCTTTCAATCCCGGGCGCAGATCGTCAGGGCAGATCCAAAAGGAAGCTTAGAGATTGTATTGCGCCTGCTGGTCGGGCAGCATCGTGACGCAACACACATCCTGATAACGATTGAAAGCGATGCGAGCGGAGAATGTCAAGATGTCGAAACTGACTTAGGACAATATAATGCCTAGTTTACGTAGCCGGTAACTTTTCTAAGACAGAATGGGCCGCGCGATGAAGGAATCGCACCATGAAATTGCGACACGGGCCCCTTCGTGCGCTTGGGAATTCAATTCACTGAGGTGGAAGCAAGCTCGCCATTCGGAGCCTGCACCACGCTCGTTTCCGCTTGTGGGTTGCGGCCGTTGGGGTCGAGCTTGTGAGTTGACTTGACTCGGTACATCGCCTGGTCGGCAGTAATCAGGAGTTGGTCAAGCGTTTCACCGTCAATTCCGAACGTGGCGGTGCCAACGCTGATGCCCACACGCGCCCGCTTGTCACCACTCACGTGCATTGAGAAACGCGTCACCGCATTTTCAATACGAACGCGCAACTCGTCTACCTGATTGCCGACGAGCTCCTGCACGATGGCCACGAATTCATCGCCAGCGTAGCGGGCCAGAAAATCGTATTCGCGCAGTTGCTCCTGGATGATGCGCGCGGTTTCGCGCAACATTTTGTCGCCGATCTGGTGACCGTACGTGTCGTTCACCAGTTTGAAGTCATCGAGGTCGAGCATCACGACCTGGAATGGCCGGCCCGTGCGTCGCGCTCGCGCCGCTTCTTGTTCAAAGCGCAGCGACATGTAACGCGGATTGGGCAATCCAGTCAGCGGGTCAGTCAGCGCGTTTGATTCTGCTTGCGCGTGCTGCATGGCATTCGCCAGCGCGTCTGACGCCAAACTGGTCACTGTCTCCAGCAAACGCATGTGGTCGTCGGTGTACTTGTCGAGCAAGGTCGAATAGATCGAGAGCGCGCCAATCAGACAATCGTCTCTGAACAGCGGCAGCGAGGCCATCGAAGCGTACTGGACGCCCGTCGGTAGATCTACGCCGACGAAATCCAGACTGGGGTGAAGCTCGTTGACTGGAGTTCGATTGGCGAGCGCGAATCCGGTTACGCCTTCACCCGGGGCAATGCATCTCGATCTCAAGGCTTCGGCATTTCTGCCCACGACATGCGCGGCGCTCGCATGGCCCTTCACCGCGTCGTACAAATAGACGGCGCAAGTATCGAACGGGACCACGTGTCCGACTTTATCAACGAGAATTGTCAGGGTGTCCTCTACCTCGAGCGAAGCGCCAAATGTGCGCGCAATCTCGTAAAGCGCATAGGCTTCCTTGTGCGCATTCTTGATCTGATCGTAAGCCATGTAGCAGCCACGTTCTCTGGTTTGCGCGATATCAACCTCAGCCAACTCGAGCGGCACGCGCCAGTCATTATCAGTTGACTGAGTCTGCAATCCCTGGCTCGTGATCTGAGCTTCAAACCGCGGTAAGTGCCTGATGAACTGCTCTACAACCGTTGGATCGAAATGAGTGCCAGAGCCTCGCCGCAGCAAGGCGATTGACTCGTCGCGAGTCATACCGCGACGGAAGGGCCGGTCTTCTCGCACCGAATCAAAGCAATCGACCACTGAAAAGATGCGCGCGGTTAGCGGAATCTGCTCGCCCTGTAAGCCGTCTGGATAGCCTTTTCCATCCCATTGTTCATGATGGTGCCGAACGATGGGAACCACCGGATAGGGGAAGTCGACACGGCCGAGGATCTGCGCTCCTATCGTCGTGTGAATCTTCATCTTGTCGAATTCGGCGGAAGTTAGCCTTCCAGGCTTATTCAGGATATGAGGCGGAACGGCGAGCTTGCCAATGTCGTGAAGTAAAGCCCCAGCCTTCAGCGCGGCGATTTCTTCCTTGGTAAGACCAAAGACCTCACCCATGCCCATCGCGTAAAGCTGCACCCGACGAACATGACAATGTGTTGTCTGATCCTTCGCGTCGATTGCGGTCGCCAGGGCTTCGGCTGTTGCTAGATGTAACAGGCTCGCACTTTCAGCCTCGCGCGCCTTGGCGCTGAGTCTTCCCAGAAAGATTTTTCGCGCGACATATGAACTGCCGATGACCAGAATTCCTGAAGCCAGAAACTCTCCTCGCTGAATGCCGGTAAAAGAAGAAAACTCATAGAGGACCCAAGCGCCTAAAGCCAAGCCGGTCACAACCAGAGCATACCAGTAGAGTCTGGCCGATCGGTTGTAATCAGACATATCGGGTGTGTCCATTTACGCTCCTCGATCTATCTAGTGCCTGTCAGATCTCCGTCACTCTGGGCGCGTTACGTTCGTTGTATCGATCCGGCGGGCTCTTGTGGCCGGAAGCTAGTGTTGGGAGCAAATCAACACTCGCTTCCTGCACGGGGACAAGAGCGGCAAGCTATATCGCACTTGCCTGCCTGACCGGGGATCAGGATGGGCCCGCTGCCTCTGGTGCGCACGCCACAAAGACGCGAATACAATTTCAAGAAACTAGGCGGCCCGGACTCCGTGCGGAGAGCCCGTGAAGCGCAAGGCTTCTAAGCCGCACGTACCTGAATTACAAGCGATATGCCGAAGCGCAACCGCCAACCGTTAAGCTGGCTAATTGTTGTAACTTCGGGTTCTAACGCGGAGGGTCGGAATCAGTCTGAATGGCGGCGTTGAGGTCAAGCGCTCAAAATGAACCGTCAACTTGAGATAACCGGTCAGATTGCTGTTGGCAAAATCGATCAAAATCATAGAAATCCACGCGCCCGTCGGGTATATCGAACTTGTTCGTCGCAACCGCAGCTTTCGATACCTGTGGCTGGGCCAAGTGGTCAGCCAGATGGGCGATTGGTTTGATACCATTGCGCTTTACACGATCATTCTCAGCCTGACGGGTTCGGGGCGTAACGTCGGCCTTTTGATGGTGGCGCGCTTTGTTCCGAGTTTCGCCTTTGGATCAATCTCAGGCGTTTTGGCCGACCGCTTCAGTCGGCGCGCAATTATGATCGTCTCGGATCTGCTGCGCGCCGTGATCGTGCTCGGTTTTCTTTTTGTCCGACGCGCCGATCAACTTTGGATTATCTACGTCATCACGGTATTGCAACTCGCCTTCTCGACTTTTTTCGAGCCGGCCAAAACGGCCGCGATACCATCAATTGTGGATGACCGCGAACTGCTTTCCGCGAACGCTATCACTTCGGTAACCTGGTCGGCGATGCTGACTCTGGGCGCGGCAATTGGCGGTGTGGTAACCGGCTTGTTTGGGACTAACGTGGCCTTTATGCTTGATTCGGCTTCCTTTCTCGCCTCGGCCGCGTTCATCGCGCGCATCCGTTTTCCCAGGCGTCCGCGACGTGAGAAAGCCAAGGTGACAATTGGCAAAGCACTTGGAATAACAGACACAGTGGAGGGCGCAAGCTACGTTAAGCATCGTCCGCGAGTGCTGGCGCTGCTGTTAGTCAAACCCGCCTGGGGCCTGGGCGGCGGTATACTTACCCTGCTCGCGGTTTTTGGGGAGAAGGTTTTTCCGGTGGGCCGAAGTGCTGCCACGGGAATCGGCGTGCTTTTTGCCGCCCGCGGAATCGGGACCGCCATCGGACCAATCGTCGCGCGTCGCATCGCCGGTGAAGGCCGTGAGCGCATGCAAGCGTCAATCGGCATTGCGTTTCTGATCGGCGGTCTTTTTTACGTTGCTTTCGGCAGTGCTACAAGTTTCCTTTTCGCGCTGCTCGTGCTGGGAATTGCGCATACGGGCGGCAGTATTCTTTGGGTCTTCTCGACTGTGCTGCTGCAACGCGGCGTCGAAGATCAGTTCCGCGGCCGCGTTTTCGCCGCGGAGTTGGCTCTGCTGACATTAGCGATGGCCGCGTCGAATTATTTGACTGGCGAGATGCTAACTCGTTTTGGCTGGTCGCCGAGGACGGTGACGATCGCCATCGGGACGCTTTTCATGATTCCCGGAATCCTTTGGTTTGTTACCAAGCGCTGGTGGGACCGCGGAAAGGAAGAGCAAGTGGAAATAGTTGTTCCAGTTGATCGACAATTAGAAACCGAGGGTGCATAGCGTAATTCTTGAATTACAGCCTTTTGTGCTTCCATACGGGGATCCCCAAAATGAAAATCAAAGTCGGCGTAATGGGCTCAGCAAGCGATCCGGTGTCGGGAGCGGGTGAGCCGCTGCGCGCTAAAGCCGATGTGCTGGGCTGCGTCATCGCGGCGCGCGATGTGGTGCTGATGACCGGAGCGACCACGGGAGTAGTTTATGCGGTCGGTAAGGCGGCGCATGATGCGGGAGCTTTTCATGTTGGCGTCTCACCGGCCAGCAACGAACGAGAGCACGTCGAGAACTACAAACTGCCAACCGACGCGTGCGATGTTTTGATCTATACGGGCTTTGGTTTGAAAGGTCGCAACGTCGTGCTCGTGCGCTCGTGCGATATTGTGCTGTTTATCGCGGGAGCGATGGGATCGTTGAACGAGTTCACGATCGCTCACGATGAAGGCAAAGTAATTGGCTGTTTGACAGAAACAGGTGGCGTAGCGGATGAAGCCGAGTATCTGCTGCAAAAGTTTTCCCGACCCACTGGGGCTCAGGTACTGCTCAATACCGAGCCGGAGCACCTGCTATCGGCATGTCTTGACGCGATAAACCAATAAAGCCGAATTCGGAGGACGATAGATGGATTTAGGACTGAAAGACCGCGTCGCGCTGGTGGCTGCGGCCAGCAAAGGAATCGGATTTGCCGCTGCACGCGAACTGGCGCGCGAAGGAGCGCGCGTCTTTTTGTGCTCGCGTAACGAATCCCGCGCCAGCGAAGCAGCCGCGAAGATTAACAACGACACGGGCGCCACGGTCGCGGGCATAGCTGCTGACGTTACGAACCAGGAAGCCGTCGAGCGTTTTGTTGAGCTGGTTCGCGAACAGGCAGGGCACATCGACATTCTCGTAACCAACGCCGGCGGCCCGCCGACGTCAACCTTTGCCGACGCGAGTCTCGATACGTTTCGCAAAGCATTTGAGCAGAACGGCCTCTCGGCGATTCGCCTGGCAATGCTGGTGCTGCCTGGAATGCGCGCGCAAAGGTGGGGACGCATCATCAACATCACTTCCGTCTCGGTCAAACAGCCAATCGACGGGTTGCTGTTTTCAAACACTGTGCGGGCCGGGCTGACCGGCTGGGCCAAGACGGTTTCAAATGAAGTCGCCGCCGACAACGTCACGGTTAACAACGTCGCTCCGGGATACACCTTGACCGAACGACAGGACGAGCTGGCGGAAGCGCGTGCTCGCGCGCTGGGGAAAACCAAAGAAGAAATGATCGAGTTATGGGCTGGGCAGACCCCGATTCGACGGCTCGCCAGTCCGGAAGAAATCTCCGCGGCGGTAGCTTTCCTCGCTTCCGAACGCGCGTCTTACATTACCGGGGTCACGCTCCAAGTCGACGGCGGTTGGGTGAAAGGTCTGCTCTAGTGAGCCAAGCCGCAACAATTGAAGCGTACCATTATAATGCTGATCTCGCAGCCTCTCAGTTGGATCATCCGAGCTGGAATTATGCCGAGGTGGTCAAGATCACCAGCTACTGGTCTGGTGAATCAGCCCCACTTGGCCGCCATGCGGAAGCGCGATTGATTTGGAGCAAGGAAGCCATCTGCGTCCGCTACGTTTGCAATCAGACTGAACCGCTCGTTGTCAGTTCAAATCCGCAAACTAACACCAAAACCGTCGGCCTGTGGGATCGCGACGTTTGCGAGATCTTCCTTGCGCCCTACGAACGTGCGCCTGAACGATATTTTGAGTTTGAAGCCGCGCCTACGGGCGAGTGGATCGACCTCGCGGTCCGCACAATGCCGGATAAGCGCGAAACTGATTGGGAGTTTCATTCAGGCATGACGGCTGCAGCGCGGGTTGAAGAGGACCGCGTCGTGATCGCCTTGCGCATACCTTGGAACGGTTGGAGTCACAAACCGCGGGAGGGCGAGCGTTGGCGCGTTAACCTCTTTCGCTGCGTAGGCAGTGGCGCTACGCGCGGCTATCTCGCCTGGCAGCCAACACACACAGAGCAACCAAACTTCCACGTCCCGGAAGTCTTCGGGTGGCTGCTCTTCAGATAACGGCAAACCGATGTTCTTGCTTTCATTGCCTTCAAGAGTCTATTTGTTCATCAGACGCTTGATGTATTCAACATAATGATCGCGATCCCGTTCATTCATTTCTGCGATGCTTACGCCGATTAAATAACCGTTTTCGGTTCCCGATTCATCAAGTCTTTCGTAGCGAACCGAAACGCCCTGCAGCGCTACCGGACCGCCGGGTAGTTCAAGTTCGATTCTCAGCCGGCGATTCTCGCCTACCAGATAATGCTCGCCAATCCTTATGGCCGGCACTACCAGGCCAAGACCGGTTGTGCTGACATCCGCTGTATGGCCGCTGATTGAGGCCCGACGGCGCGGGCCGTTCAAATTGAGTTGCTGATCGATCAAGGAAACGCTGAATGGCAGGCGCGCACAAAAACGTTTTGCGCGGCGGCGATTGCCGATGAACTCGCGCAGGCGAGCTGCGATCGTGCGGGCCAGTTCAGGCATTTCGACCTAAGACCTCACGCTTCCGCGGACAAAGCGTTCTGCAAATCGGTCGCGGAAGGGCAAAGTCGGGAAAGCGGGGAAATCGCTACTTCATTCTAAATAATCGAGACGTGAGGGCGCAATAGCCAGCTTCACGAACAAAGGTTCCTCCGGCGGCGGATTCAGTGGCTTGCCGCCAACGTCGCCGCTCCTGATTCCGGACTGGTCCATGAAGAAAGAGAGGCGTCCGGTGCGGCCGTATTGCGCCGGTTCGGCGCCCACGGTGAAGCTCTTCGCGTCCTTCGCAAGCATAATGTGAAAGCGATAGCCGGTTGATTCAGTGCCTTCCAGGTCTTTTGGCAATAAGCCAGCGGCTATCAGCGTGGCCATATCGGCAAACAAACCCGGGTGTTGTTGCAGGTAAGCAAGTTGCGCCAGGTTGATGCGCTGAAACATTGCCTGGACTTCACTGTGGTGCGTATCGATGCGCGCATTGAAGAAAAATGTTTTGCCGGCTTTCCTGACTACCTCCTGATTCTCTTTATCGCCAACGACCCATGCGCCATCGACGCGAATGAGCGCGACCTGATCAGTGTCGGTTTGCGTGGGATCGTCGTCCTTGGGAACTTTCACAAAGACCGTGGCCTCGTCGCCGCTGATCTGTTCCCCAGTGACTTCGATCTTACCGGAAAGCGCCGCCGCCACCTTTTCAAACTCTGGCCTCAAGTCTTCAAACTCTTCCGGCTTCAGTCCATCAACCGCGGGCTTGTAGATCGAAATCGCGAACGCGTCGCGAAAACGCTTTTCCCGCATCGCTTTGTAAAACTCGCGCACGGTATCGGACGGGGAACGCTGCGCCTGCTGCCCAATAGTTCTCTCAGCTAAGCCCGACGAAACAAACAATACCAGACCGAGAAACAGAGCGAACGCGCGCGGTTTGCGAAACAAGTCTGAGTGAACCATCAATTCTCTTCCTCTTCATGAGATTCGAGGCGCGCCGTTACTTTATCGCAAGCGCGCCTCAAACTTATAGAAGCTTCTTATTCCAAAAACGTTGCTAAGCGATCAGCCGCTCCTTCCAGACCCATTTTCGGTTCTGAGAATAACTTCGCGTCCTACCAAATACAGCAAGAGCATCAGCACCAGAAACGGAAGCATCGACAAAAGATCCGCATTAGCCCCGCCGAAAAGCGGGTTGCTGCGTGTCGACCAATCTTCAATCGACCGGTTGAAGTTTGCCAGGCTCTGTTTGGGCACGCCCTGCAGGATAGCGATCACGATTGCTGCAAGCGCGCCGCCTGCTATGTATCCCGAAGCCATTAGCACGCCCGGACTCTTGTCAGTCTCCGCGATTAGTTGATCTTCAGTAAGCTTCTTGTGTTTCAGTTTGTTGCGCAGATAGCGGTCAACCAACCAGCGAATCATCCCGCCGATGAAGATTGGGCTCGAAGATGACAGCGGCAAATAGACCCCAACCGCAAACGCGAGTGAAGGAATGCCGCTCATCTCGAGAACGATGGCGATCATTACACCCAGAAGCACAAGGCCCCAAGGCAACTGGCGGTTCAAAATGCCCTTGATGATGTAGGACATCAGCGTGGCCTTCGGCGCATCGTATTTCGTCACGGCAGATCCGTCCGGTCTGACCCTATGAATGCCGTTGATTCCCGGATCAGCGAGGTAGACAGGTATGCCTTGTTTGTTTACAAGATAACGGCCCGCCGGGCCACCTTCAGTGTCAGTCTTGTGCCAGGGTTTGTACAAGCCCGGATCTTGATTGGCCTGCGGCCCCTTCAGCTTTTCTTCGGCCCCGGCGATGGAAGGATCAACTTTAAGAGTAGCGGGAAAGTTCTCTTCAACTTTGTAAACGACTTTGCCGGTGTTGTCGACTAAATACTCGCCTGGATCTAGTCCCGCAACCGTCGATGCGCCGGCTTCGTTCTTCAGAATGCGATAGTTGCCCGGCGTTGGCGGTTTGATTTGATCGGTAAAGGCAGCCAACGAGCCCAACTTACTTGAATCTACCGTAGCGCTTTTTGTGGCCGATTCAAACGTTAGTCTCGGCACATAAACCGTAGCTGAGTTGTTTAGCACCAGCAGGATTGGTCCTAAGATAAGCGCCGAAGCAAACGCCCCCACCAGAATCGCGATCTGCTGTAGCCTGGGCGTTGACCCAACCAGAAATCCTGTCTTCAGATCCTGTGACGTCGTTCCCCCATTCGAAGAGGCGATACAGACTATTCCGCCGATGGAAAGGGCCGTAACGTAGTACGTTGGACCGGTCCACCCGATAATCAGGAATATCAAGCAGGTAAGGAGCAACGTCGCTACGGTCATTCCGGAAATCGGATTTGAAGACGAACCGATCTCTCCAGTCAAGCGCGATGAAACTGTGACAAACAAGAAACCAAAGGCCACGATCAGAATCGCCCCTATGATGTTCCAGCGCAGGTTCAACTGCGGAAAGATCATGATCAAGCCGAGCAAAGCTATGATCCCGCCAATCACAAACTTCATCGACAAATCCTGATCCGTGCGCGGCGCGCTGGCGGTTGCCGCCTGGCCACCTCGAAGGTCGGCAAGCCCGCCCTTCAATCCGCTCCAGATTGTGGGCAACGATCGAAACAAGCTGATGATGCCGCCTGCGGCCACAGCGCCCGCGCCGATGTAAAGCACGTACGCGCCGCGAATCTGACTCGGGCTCATCTCGTTAATAGGTACAGTTCCGGGCGCTAATGCAGTGGTCATTCCCGAGCCGAAGAACTTGATCGCGGGAATTAGAACTAGATAAGCGAGGACGCCGCCCGCGCACATGATCGACGCGATGCGTGGACCAATAATGTATCCGACGCCCAGGAGCGCCGGAGAGATTTCTGCCGAAATTGAGCCAGCCTTGAAGGGCGCGCCAAAAACCTTTTCAGGCGTATCCTTCCAACCTTTGAAGGCGGCCATCAAAACCTGATAGAGAAAGCCGACGCCCAAGCCAGCGAAGATCGTCTTGGCTCCTGTTTGCGCAGTTTCATCAGCCGCGCCCGCATGCTCTGCCGATCCCTGTGCTGCTGCCGCCCGGGACTCGTCAGAGGCGCCGGCCTTCAAAACTTCAGCGCACGCCGTCCCTTCCGGATATTTCAAGTAACCATGTTGGGCAACGATAAGCGCGCGGCGAAGCGGAATCATCATCAAGATGCCTAACAGGCCACCGAGCATGGCTACGAGCATCACGCGTGTGAACTCGAGATCCATTCCCAGGATCATGATCGCGGGCATCGTCACGCCCACGCCGAAAGCGATCGATTCGCCGGCCGAGCCAGCCGTCTGCACAATATTATTTTCGAGGATCGTCGCGTCTCTCAATCCAAATTTCGAAAGAATTCGAAAGATCGTGATAGAGATCACGGCCACTGGTATTGAAGCGCTTACCGTCAAACCAACTTTGAGAACCAAATAAAGCGAGGACGCGCCGAACACCATCCCGAGTAGCGTGCCAACAATCAATGGCAGCGGCGTTAGTTCTCGCAGTCGAACACCTGCCGGAATGTAAGGCCTGAAGCTAGCCAGATAAGGATTGTCTGACTTTATGCCCACTATATCCGGATACTCATTGGCGCCGACGCTTTCAGAAGACATCTTCTGTGACCTCCGACCGTAGTTTTGCACCGAGGAGAGCGCGGGATTCTAAAACGCCGCTACTTTACACGGCCCAGCCGCGCAAGGGCAAGCAGATTGTAGGATATCCTCGGGCTTTTCAGCGTTGCCTGTTTCGATTAGAGTTGCACCGGAATTCAACCATAAAACCGAGTGGCCCCAGAGGAAATTATCCTGCTGACTCTGTGTTCTTCGGTGTCCTCTGTGGTTAAATTAGCGTTCGCCAACTCTTAACAACTGGAGACCCGCACAGATGCACAGACGCCGCGTGTTCTCACTCTTGCTGGCAATCTTGCTGGCAACGCTTTCACTAAACTCGCGCCAAGTTACTTTCAGCAATGCAGCGCGCGCGCAAGCGAGAATTCCCGCGCCCGAAGACGTGCTCGGCTTCCGCCCCGGCAACGATCGCAAGCTGGCAAGCTGGGCGAAGGTGGTTGAGTATTTTCAGAGACTCGCTGCCACGAGCGATCGCCTGAAGTTCGAAGAGATCGGCAAGACAACCATGGGCGCGCCATTCGTCTACGCGACCATCAGCGCGCCCGAGAATCTCAAGCGGCTTGATGAGTTCAAAGAGATTCAGCGCCAGCTAGCCGATCCGCGGATTCTGGAATCGCCAACCAATCCCGCGCTGGCCGATCGCAAAGCTGCTCAGTTGATTGCGCACGGGAAGACTATTGTCGCGATTACCTGCGGCATTCACTCGACGGAAGTCGGCTCGTATCTTTCGAGCATGCTGATCGCCTATCGGCTCGCTTCATCCGATGAACCGGAGATTCAAGAGATTCTGAAGAAAACGATCATCCTGCTCGTGCCCTCGACGAATCCTGACGGCGTGGACATCGTCAACAACTGGTACCAGAAAACTCTGGGCACCTCTTACGAAGGCACCGATCCGCCAGAGCTATATCATAAGTACACCGGCCATGACGACAATCGCGACTGGTACGCGTTCACCCAAGTCGAGACGCAACTCGTCGTCGACAAGATTCTCAACGTAACTACATCGCGAAAGAAATGCGCGGCGCCGGCTTTAAAGGCATCACCACCAATTCGACTTACGACGCCTGGTCGCCTTCGCGTGCTTATTCGCATTATCACGGCGGCGTGCGCATTCTGTCTGAAACCGCGTCGTGCAAACTCGCGACCCCGATCACTGTGAAGTTTGAAGAGCTGAATTCGCGCGAAGGCTACGATCCAAAGAAAGAGTCGCCGAACTTCGGCCCGCTTTGGCGAGGTGGCGAGTGGCACATCCGAGACATCACGAACCACATGACCACCGCAGCTTTCCTTCTGTTGAAGTACGCAGCGCAGAATCGCGAGCATTGGTTGCAGAGGTTTTACGAGATTGAGAAGGACGCCGTGCGACCGCGAAAGAATGGTGAAATGTTTGGCTTCATACTGCCTACTCCACCATCGAGAGGTTTTAGTAACACTTTCATTTTGAGTGATGTTCTCAGAAGAGGTGGTGTTGAAATCGCAGAGACGGATAAAGGTTGGTTAGTAAGAAGTGACCAGCCGTATGGCGGGTTTGCTAAAGCATTATTAGAAGTGCAACATTATCCAAATCTCCGCGACTCGTCAGGAAATCCCATTCCACCTTACGATGTAACCGCTCACACTTTGCCTCTCCTGATGGGAGTAACGGCTGAGCCGGTATCCGTTCCGTTCAACTACACGCCGCGAAATTATTCCTGGGGAGGCGGGCTCTATGGTCTTTGCAGAAATCAGAGTGAACGCCTGGCTATTTACAAATCTCATTTCCCTGCAATCGATGAAGGTTGGACCAGATGGCTACTGGAAGCAAAGAGTTCAACCACCTGCGTGAAACCCTTATCCTTGGAGGATGCAGAAGCGCGTGAGAGCAACTTGCGCACGAAGTTCGACACTATCGTCATTCCCGATCAACCACGCAACGCCATCCTCCACGGCCACCGCGCGGGCGCCATGCCGCCCGAATACACTGGTGGTCTAGGTGAGCAAGGCATGAAGGCTCTACGCGAGTTTGTCGAGCAGGGCGGCACACTCGTCTGTCTCAATCGCGCTTCGGATTTTGCGATCGAGCAGTTCAAGTTGCCGGTGCGTGATGTCGTCGACGGTTTGCCGCGCACGGATTTCTATGTGCCGGGATCGATCCTGCGCATCGAACTCGACACTTCGAATCCGATTGCGGCGGGAATGCCGAAAGAATCGATAGCTTGGGTTGAGAACTCCCCGGTGTTTGAGGTTGTCAGAACCGGGAGCGGTAGCGACCGGCTTGATCCTGCGAATGTGCGCGTCATCGGCTGGTATCCGAAAGACAAGGACCCGCTGCTTTCAGGTTGGCTGCTAGGCGGTGATCGCATCAAAGGCAAGGCGGCGCTGGTCGAAGTAACAATGGGCAAGGGCAGGATCATTCTCTTCGGCTTTCGCCCGCAATACCGTGGGCAATCGCTCGCGACCTATCCACTGTTCTTCAACGCGATCACGAACCACTAAATGAATTAGCCGCGCGCTCCCAGCGTTATCTTTCGAGATACATCTGCGCCGCCATCTTTGTCAGTTTCCATACTTTGGCCCACTCGATGCGGCGATTGCCATTTTCGCGGCCAGTCAGCTTGTCGAAGAGCAAGCGGCGAAACTTTTTGCCTTCGCGCCGGAGCATGAACTCTTTCGCAAACGGCTTCGCTGTCTCAAAGAAGCTGAATTCCGGATCGGTGACGATGCCAATGCCTTCCAGGGTCATCAACGCGCGCATGATGTAAGTGAAATTCGCCGGCAGGCGGAACGGATATTCATACATTACTTCGGCGAGATCGTAGGTGAGTTCTTTGAAGTTCACTTCGCCGAGTCTTAGATTCAGATAATGCTGGAACAAACCCTCGACGACGGGCCGGATCGACTCCGGATCGACGCCCGGCTTGAGAAAGTTAAGATTGATGATGTCCTGGCCCAGACCGTGCACGTCGCGTCCGACGACGTGAAAAAATGCGTCGATCATTTGCGCCTGCAGCCTGGTCGTGATTCTTCCAGTCATGCCAAAGTCGAAGAAAGCAAGATGACCGCTGTCCATCACCAGCAGGTTTCCTGGATGCGGATCGGCATGAAAGAAACCGTCTTCAAGCAGTTGTTTTAAATAAGTCTTGACCAGTAAACGGTTGACTTTGACCGGCGAGATACGCCGCGCCCGCAATGCTTCGAGATCAATGACCTTCGTGCCGCGGATGAATTCGAGCGTCAACACTCGCGCGGTCGTGTGCGACCAGTAAACCTTCGGAACACGAATGGCGCGCCAGTCGCGGAAGTTCTGACGAAAGCGATCGGCATTGCGTCCTTCCTGCGCATAGTCCATCTCTTCGAAGATGGTCTTATGAAACTCACGCAGCATTCCTTCCCAATCGGCGTTCTCGTTTGCTTCGGGAAAGAAGCGATTAACGAGTTGAATCAGCCGGTAGAGAATCGCTATGTCGAAACTAATCAGCTCGGAGAGATTTGGCCGCTGCACTTTGACCGCGACCTCTTCTCCTGTATGGAGACGCGCGCGATAAACCTGCCCGAGCGACGCGGCCGCGATTGGTTCGGCATCGATCTCGGCATAGGCTTCGTGCAACGTGCGGCCGAGTTCGCCCTCGATGCGCGCGTAAGCTTCCGCGGTGGGAAATGCCGGCACCTGATCCTGTAGCGTGGACAGCTCTTTGATATAAGAGAGCGGGAGCAGATCGCCCCGCGTACCGAGCGCCTGACCAATCTTGATGAATGTCGGCCCCAGCCAAATCAGACTTTCTCGCAGCCATACCGCCTGCTTGACCAGGCGAGCTTCTTTGCGTTCTGAGCCTTCCGCTCCGCGAAAGATCAATAGACGCAGCGCGCGCGTCAGTTTGTCCAACAAACGGCGCGCGGCATCAAGGGCCCACTCCTGAAACCGTGCTTTGCGTCCGCTGGTCCGCGCCTGTTCGCGTTTGCGAACCGCCAGGCGCCGATTGAAGTTGGCGCGAATGTCGTAGCTGTCGAGGTAAAGGTAAAGCGAGAGCAGGCCAAGAACCCTCGCGACATTGGCAGCACGCAACCAGCCACGCAGACCACGACCTTTGAGAATCTCAGACACTAGATCGTCCGTAAGAGCCGGCTTTCGGTTGCCATGCTTTCCACTTCCATTCGCTGGTCCGGCGATTTGCGCGAGCGGCAGCGCGATCGACATGGCGTCGGCCCTGCCGTTGCCGTTTCCGCGAGCGGCGGAAACCTTAATTAGTGATTGCTCAATACTCATCTTAAAACCGTCTGTTCAGATCCGACGCGCAACTTGTCCCGCGTCTAAAGGTTACAGACTTCCCATAATTCAGTCTATACGATCGATAACATGTGCCGCACGCCGGTTCGTTCAAAATAACTCTGGGCGCGGGTGACGTCCTTTTCGATCTGCGTTCGCAATTCTTCAATAGAGCTAAACTTCTTCTCATCGCGCAGACGATACAGAAACCGTACTCGAACGACGTCGCCGTAAAGATCGCCCGCCCAATTCATTACGAAAGTCTCCACGGAAGGTTCCACATCACTCCCGAACGTGGGCCTTATGCCAACATTTGTCACGCTGCGGCGCCACTGCCCTTCAATCAGCGTGCCGGTTACATAAACGCCGTTGCGCGGTATGACGCGATTCTGCGGATGCACGTTGGCTGTGGGAAAACCGAGCTGGTGGCCGCGTTCCACGCCGCGTTCGACACGGCCTTCGACGCCATAAGGCCGGCCCAACATGCGCCGCGCGAGATTCACACGCCCCTGCGCCAGCAACTCGCGAATCTTGCTCGAGCTGACGCGCTGCCCGTGAAGCCGTACTTCTTGAACTTCATCAGCAAAGAAGCCCAGCTCGCCACTCACTCTTCTTAACAACTCGATGTTGCCTTCGCGGTTGTGCCCAAACGCAAAGCCGCGGCCCAGGTAAACCTCTTTCGCTTGCAATCGTTCTTCGACAATGTCGCGCAGAAAATCTTCGGCGCGAATCTGCGAGAACTCTTTTGTGAAGCGAATAACGATCGTCTGTTCGATGCCGAGGACGCCAAAGCCTTCAACCTTTTGATCCAGAGTTTGCAGCAAGGGCGGGGCCGATTCAGGGTGAAGTACTTCGCGCGGATGTGGATCGAATGTGATCACGGTTGGGACTGCGCCAATCGCACGAGCTCGTTCGGCGACAGTACGAACGATCAATTGATGACCAAGGTGCAAGCCATCAAACACGCCGAGTGTCAGCACCGTGGGGCGCTGGATTTCTGCGTTATCTGTACCGTGAAATAGACGCATAAATTGTAGGAGCGGACCTGCGTGTCCGCCCGGCAACGTAATGCAAGTATCACCGCGATGAGGGCGGATACCCAGGTCCGCCCCTACATTTCCACTACTAGTCCATCGTATGCCCACTCAACTCCGGCTGGCAGCCGCGCCGAATCGCGCGCGTGTTTCACATCGTGCGCCATGTGCGTGAAAAAGGCGCGTCGCGGCTTCAGTTCCGCGATGTATTCGAGTGCACGCTCGAGCCACAGATGCGTGGGATGCTCTTTGAAGCGCAAACAATCGAGCACGAGCACGTCAAGGTCGCGAAGTGCATCCATGGTTGCTGCTGGAATTTCGCTCAGATCAGTAGCGTAAGCAAAATCGTTGAAGCGATAAGCGATCACTGGCAAGCGGCCGTGAATGACTTCGAGCGGTGTGACTTCGAGATCCTTTCCTAAACAGAAAGACGCGCCCGCAAAAACCGTGTGTGGAATCACGAGCGGAAGGCCACCACCAAAATACGTGGGCTCGAAAACATATTTGAAGATTCGGCGAATGTCGGGCCAGGCTTTTTCATTGGCGTAAACACCAAGTGCGCCATAACGAAAATTGAGCGGCCGGATGTCGTCCAGGCCGAAGATATGATCCGCATGACAATGCGTGATCAGGACGGCATCAAGCCACTTCAATCCGCAACGCAGTGCTTGCTGACGAAAGTCCGAAGACGTATCGACGAGCACCGTCTGGCCCGCGTGCTCAATCAGAATTGAAACGCGCAGACGTTTATCGCGCGGATCATCCGAGGTGCACGTCTCGCATTCGCAACCGATCGAGGGAACGCCGGTTGATGTGCCGGTGCCGAGGAAGGTCAGTCTCATAGAATAAGTCCAGAGTCGTGAGTCTAGAGTCTGGGGTCTTCAAAATCAAAATGTGCTCCAGTCTTGGACAACGGACTGGAGACTCGGGACTTCAGACTCCAGACTTATTTCCCGCCGATGATATCGCGGCCGGTGTAAGGGCGAGGCGCTTTTGAAGTTGCCGTGCTGGTCAGCGAAACATACTGCATGCGCAAGTCGGCGAGCCAGCCTTCGAGAATCTGTTCTTCTTCCAAAACTAAATTGCCTCGCGTTTTGTGCTGCAACATACCGAGTACGTCGATCCAGTGTTTCGCTAATTCAAGATCGACCTCTCGCTTTCTGGTGACAGGGTGTTCCACCATGCCCAAAGACGAGGCCGCATTTGTCGCGATCGACATCGCAAAGTTTATGAAGCTTGCCGGATTATCGACGTCCGGAATTCCAGAGTCCTCAATACCCTCTGTCCTTTCCGCCGAGTCCGGGGCGGTCTTAGCAGGCGACGCGCCGGCGCTAGCCGCCTGCGCTGACGGGCCAGGAGCGTCGGCGCGAGCCGAATCGGTATCAACGGTTGTCACCACGGGAGGAGGCGGACTCGGCGCCGGCATCTCTTCGGGTGAAAGTTCGCGCGGAGTGCCGTCGGCATTGAAAAGCCGGCGATCAGTTACCTTAAAATTAGTTTGTTCTTCGCTCATTTGTCTAAATAGGCGTCCCTCCTTCACGGCCGCCTGGACGATCATTTTTCGACTCGAATATAAACGAAATCCTAACACTCCCATCTACCACTCGCAAGATGGACTTCTCGTAACACAAAGCTTCAGCCGTCGTCTGGCTTGAGACTTTTCTCCTTTGACCCTAGACTCAGGCCACCGACAGACTTCGAAAATTGGATCCTAATTCAGAAGCATGCCTAAGACTTTCGCAGACCTGGTCGCCTTGATGGATCGACTGCGCGCGCCCGAAGGCTGCCCATGGGATCGCGAACAGACCTACACCACGCTTGCTCCGATGCTGCTCGAGGAAGCATACGAAGCTTTCGAAGCAGTCGAAGACGCCAGCGCAGGAAGGCCGGCTGGTCTGCGCGATGAGCTTGGTGACATGCTCTTTCAGATCGTTTTCTATGCGCAGGTTGCCAAAGAGCGGGGCGACTTTTCAATCGATGACGTAACTGACACAGTGCATTCGAAAATGGTGCGTCGTCATCCCCACGTCTTCGGCGATGCGCAAGCTGAGAACGCCACCGAAGTGCTGCGCAATTGGGAAGCAATTAAGGCCGAAGAGAAACGCGCTGCCGGAGATGCAGGCGGATCGAAAGACGCTTCCATCCTGGATGGAGTGTCCGCAAAAGCCCCCGCATTGATGGAAGCGCATCAACTTTCAACCAGGGCTGCGCGCGTTGGCTTCGACTGGCAACGGATACAAGACATCTTCGACAAGATTCAAGAGGAACTTGATGAACTACGCGCCGCGATCAGAACCCACGCCGAATCAAAACTGGAAGATGATCATGTGCGCGTACGAGAAGAGCTGGGTGACTTGCTGTTTGTGGTGACGAATATCGCGCGTCATTTGCAGGTCGAGCCCGAGGCGGCGCTGAAACTCACGAACCGAAAGTTTCGCCGACGCTTTCGTCATATTGAAGAGAGCCTCGCGGCCCAGGGTAAGACGTTCGATAGAACAACGCTCGATGATTTGGAATCGCTGTGGCTGGAAGCGAAAACCAGGACTTGAGTCTGGAGTCCCGAGTCTGAAGTGGAAGAGCCCAACTTCGGACTCTCGACTCGAGACTCCCGACTTCACTAATCAGTCGTTTATTTGGATCGAGCGCAGAATACTCGCGAACGCATTCTGGAAGGCACCCGAATCACTCTGCGGCGCCACTGTAAATATGAAGAAGAGGTCGCCGTTGCGGAGTTGGGTGGTAAACAGCGCGACGTTTTCTGATCGACCAGTTGCTTCGTTAATGTTGCTAAAGTTGGTCGAGAGCCAGTAACGTCCGGCGCTGCTGGAGCGCTGGTAGCCGCCGCGCTGTCGCATGTTAGGACTGTTACGCAGCATGCCGTTGACTATCTCGTCCGTTGCCGACTGAAGATCGCCGTACTGCGTGCGCGTGACGCTCAGGTTTATGCCATGTGTATAGACCGCCTGTCCACGCGCCTGCCCGTAAGCTCCTTCCGGCGCAAACCAGACAGAGTTGTTGTCCGGAATCTCGCGCCAGTTATCAGGCACGTTCAGACGTAAGACATTGAACTCTGTGTACGTCCGGAAACGCGAGGACGGAAGCGATACGCGACCCGTTGGACCATTGTCTGGATAGCGCCCGCTGTTTGGATACCGGTCGTCATTGGGATAACGCTGTCGATTGTCGTCTGGATAGCCGCTGTTGTCGGCCGGAGACCGCTGGCCGCTGCGCACGATCTGTTCAGTCGTGGGCGCCTTCGGATAGGTGTGCAGGCGCGCCTGGACGCCCTCGAAATCGCGCGAATAGCGAATCGGATTCTCGACCCGCAGGTACTCCGCTTCCTGATTGATACGCGCGTAGCGATTCGCAGGGCCGGGGTGATCGCTCAAGAACCCGCCGCCACCGCCGCCACTGGTTCGTTCGATGGTCTTGAACATGTTGGCGAGGTCATGCGGATCGTAGCCAGCTCGAGCCATGATTTGCGCGCCGAGAACGTCCGCTTCGGTTTCATACTCGCGGCTGAACTTGAGAAAATAGACGCCAACGGGAGCCGCAGCGAGCTGACCGACTGCCGGGCCGCCGAGGATCGTGCCACCAATACCCAGGACGCCGGCGAGCAACGAATACTTCTGAGCCTTCGTTGCTTGAGCCGTGCCGTGACGCAACGCTACGTGGCTCAGCTCGTGGGCCATGACGCCGGCCATCTCGCCTTCCGTGCGCGCAGCTTCAATCATGCCGCGATTGACATACATCGGACCACCCGGAAGCGCGAAAGCGTTGATGTCGCTCGCGTTCACGATCTTGAAGTAGTATTGAAACTCAGGATGCTGAAACTCCGGCGGGATCGAGCCGACCAAACGTTGGCCAACTCGGGAAACGTAATCAGTCGCCAGTTGATCGCGGAGGATCGGCAACTGCTGCTCAACCTCTCGCGCGGCCTGACGACCGAGCTTGAGGTCGTCGCTGGTGTTGAATTTGTTGTTGTGATAACTGATCTTGGTTTGCGCAAAGGCAGAAAGCGGCAGCACGAAAATCGCCACGGTTGCCAACAAGGCAATTAACGTCTGCGTTCTGTGATAATTCTTTTTCATCTTTCCCTCCATTGAAACAACCCTAACCTGGTTTGTCTCCGGCTAGTCATTGCGGTTTGGATGAGTCTCTCCAGACATCCGTTCGCCCGCTCCCCGCTCCACTCAGGCTGGGGACCGCGGGGCCGCAATTTATCTCCATTGCGGAAACAGCGTCCCATACCTGAAGTCCAATCTGCACGAAATCGTAACGTCAATACACGGCCGAAGCACGCTTCTAAATCAAAGACTGCTGCAAATACGGCCTTCCGCGATCTCCCGCAGCTAATTACGCAAGGACAGTGCCAGAGCGGAGCCCCTCGTCCGCTGTTACTTGCGCGGATCGATATGTTTGTTTAGCCACGCCGCGAGTTCGGCGAGTGGCGCGATACGATGTGTGGCGCCTTTCCATACGCGGACCATCGAGATGATAAGAAAAATAAAAGCCGCAAGTTTGAAAAGTGATCCTCCCACTGAGCTGCCCGTTATCAGCGCTAAGCCCCCAAACAACATCACAATGGCTATGATTGCCATATGCAGCGCCAGTCCCTGAGCAGCGTGCGCGCGCACCCGAACCTCTTTTCGCGGCACCAGGATCAACTCGATAATCGAAGCCACCACGCCGACGTAAAAAGGCGCGTATGGCATCACGATAGCCCACTTTTCAGGCAGACCCAGACCTTCTACGTTGCGTGACGTTGGCTTCTGCGCTGCCGGCACTTGAAACTGAGAGACCGGCGGCTGGTAAGGTGCGGGAGGCGGTGAGTACGTTGGGGTTGGGGGAACAAAGACCGACGGATATGAAGAGTCAAGCGACGGTGGCGCATCAATCCGGCGAGTGGGAGCTTCAGAGTAGATATTGCTTCGCGGGCTATCTGTGCCGGCTGGCCCAACGCGGCTGGTGGCGCCTTGAAATTCCTCTGTAGACGGCCCGCCCTCTCCCTGGCCCCACACTTCTTCCGCGCGCTCGGCCACTTCCGTGTCCAGTGGATTGGTGTCGTACTTACTCCTTTTGGGATGCATTACAACTACTCTCTACGACCGTAACATCGTCACGGTTTCAATCTTACTCGTCCACGATTCGATACTCAACCTCCTCCCAGCGCTGTTCGCGTTCAGAGATGCGAAACGCGCGCATAACTGGCTCAACACTGCCGAGGCCAATGATTAAATAAACGGCAGAAGGATAGTAAGCGAGCCGCACATCCGTTTCTGAAGGGGCAGGTTCAGCCGAACGCGGATGAGAATGATAAATCGCCAACAACTGCTCGCCGCGTTCGCGCATCTGCCGCTGCGCGGCAAAGAGTTCTTCCGGTGCGGCCTCGTAGGAAACCAGCGTGTCTGGCGCGATGTTACGCAGGCGATAGATCGTTTGTGCGCGATTGTCGGCAGTGCCGCCAATCAGGCCGCAGCACTCATCAGGAGACGCCTCACGCGCGTGAGCGACGATTTGATTAAGCTGAGGGCTATGAAGCGTCAGCATTCAATGGTCGAGCGTATCAAGATTCTTTCAGTCGCGCCTGGCGAGCATTAATGCCGCAACAACGAGTCCGGACGCCAGGACGCCTAAAGCTATTCCAACCTCACTCCAATACTCGAACCCAAGAAACGGTGGAGGCATGAAGGGAGTTATCATGCACAATCCGGATTGATCGTGAGCATAGCCTTCATTGCAGGCCGCGTACGACGCTGTGTAAAAGCAATGCGCAACCAGCAGTAGCCTTCTAATAGCGCGACCAAATGCCATGCGCTCTTAGACAACGTCATGCAGATTCCTGTTCCACGTGATCGCGAAAGCCCGTCATCAGTCTTGCACAATCTTGAGCTTCAGCTCTGCCAACTGTTTCGGATCGACTTCGCCAGGCGCGTCGATCATCAAATCAGAGGCGGAAGCAGTCTTCGGAAAGGCCATCACATCGCGAATGTTGTCCGTAGGCACCAGCGCCATCATCAAACGCTCAATGCCCGAAGCGATCCCTCCGTGCGGCGGCGTGCCGTAGCTAAGCGCGTCGAGGAAGAATCCAAAGCGCGCGCGTGCTGCTTCTTCGCTCATCCCCAACCCTTTGAAGACGAGGTTCTGAATGTCTCGACGATGAATGCGAATCGATCCGCCGGCGACTTCGATGCCGTTGACTACCGCGTCGTAAGCTTTGGCGCGCACTTGCCCCAATAATCTCTGCTCGCCGTTCTGCACCGCGCGTTCAAGTAAAGGCAAGTCATCGTCGACCGGCGACGTGAACGGATGGTGCATTGCGTAATAACGGCCGTCATCTTCGTGGTATTCGAACATCGGAAACTCAGTTACCCACAAAGGCGCGTAGACCCTTTCGGGAATCAACTTTTCCCGGCGAGCAATCTCATTTCGCAGCGCGCCGAGACTGGCCGAAACAATGTCAGTTTTGCCGGCAACAATCAGCACGGCGTCACCCTTTTGCGCGCCCGCAAGCTCGGCCACGCGATTAATCCCATCTTGTCCGAGCGCCTTTAGCAGCGAAGATGAAACTTCGTCGCCCAACTTGATCCAGGCCAAAGCAGTAGCGCCATAGCGCTTAACAAACTCCTGAAGTTCGTCCAGAACTTTGCGCGACAGCGATGCGCCGTTGCCCACGACAATGCCCCTCACGTCGCCACCGCTCTCTAACACGGACGCGTATGGAATGAAGGTCGTGCCTTCCAGCGCCGGTGAAAGATCCTGTAGCTCCATGCGCGGGATCCGCAGGTCAGGTTTGTCCGATCCCCAGCGCCGCATCACTTCCCCAAAGCTGTAACGCGGAAAAGGCGTCTGCAATTCAGCATCGATCACTCGGAACACGCGCACGAAGAGCGCCTCGATCAATTTGTAAATCTGATCCGGCGTAGCGAAACTCATCTCCACGTCGAGTTGCGAAAACTCCGGCTGGCGATCCGCGCGCAGGTCCTCATCGCGGAAACATTTCGCTATCTGAAAATATTTGTCCAGACCCGCGATCATGCAAATCTGTTTGAAAAGCTGCGGCGATTGCGGCAAAGCAAAAAACTTCCCCGGCTGAATGCGCGACGGCACGATGTAATCGCGCGCCCCTTCAGGCGTCGATTTGATTAGGATCGGGGTTTCGATCTCCGTGAAGCCCTGCTCATCCATGTAGCGGCGAATTTCTGCCACGACGCGATGGCGCAGATGCAGATTCGCCTGCAATTGCGGACGGCGCAGATCGAGATAACGATACTTCAAACGCAAATCTTCGCTCGCCAGCGTATCGGAGGTTAGTGTCTCGAGCTGAAAAGGAAGCGTGCGAGCGTCGTTAAGGATATACAATTCGCGCGCGTGCACCTCGACGTCGCCGGTCGTGAGCTTTGGATTGCGCGCGCTCTCGTCGCGCAAAACCACCTCGCCAACAACGGCAATCACGTATTCGCCCCGCACCTCCTTCGCTTTCGCATGAGCTTCGGGCGCATCGTCATTGAAGACAACTTGCGTTAGCCCAGTGCGATCGCGCAGATCGAAAAACGTGAGCACACCAAAATCTCGGCGCCGCGCTACCCAGCCCATCAGCGTCACTGACTTGCCAACGTCTTCCTGGCGCAGTGCGCCACAGGAATGCGTGCGTTCCAAATTTCCGAGGTTATCCAGCATGTATTGATTTTACCGAAACACTCTTGAAAACGCTCAAGAACTAGTTGTCTGATGTTGCAGCCGGAGAGCGGCTCGGCCGCCGCTCAGTGCGGTAAGGCTTAGCCTTACCGAAGTCGCTAACAAGACTTGAGAGGCTACGCCTCGGGTTGAGGCGTAGCCTCAAAACGATTTGAAATAGTCGGCCGGAAAGGCACAGCCTTTCCGCACTGGGCGGCGGCAGAGCCGCTCTCTTGTGCTGCGCAAGAACCTCAAATACTCTCCGCGAAGTTCTGTGCGATCTCGATCAGATTCCCACCCGGATCGCGCACGTAAAAGCGCAACCAGCCACGCACCGGCCGCTCGTCGGGCAGGATCTCTACTTCCGCATCGCGCAGCCGCTGTTCAGCACGGATAAGATCCTCAACCATGATGCAGACATGTCGAGTACTAATGCTGTTATCGTCGGCTCCATCCTCGACGGAAAGATGAAGCTGCACGCCACCAAGTTGATACCACGCGCCGATGCTTACTCGCGATCCTTCCGGCTTGGGAATCTGTTTTAGACCGAGCACGGAATTGTAGAAATGCTTCGCCGCCTCTTCCGCGGACTGCGGCACGGTGACGTTGACGTGATTGAGTTCTGTAATTCCGATACTCATTGCCCGTGGCTCTTAGCGTCTTGGGGGTTTACTCGCTTTCCAACTTGAAGTGCGGATTCTCGATGATCCCAAATATATTTCCGAAAGGATCCTTGACCGTGGCCACTTTGATTCCGCCGCCCACGTCTTGCACATCTTCATTTCTTGTGGCCCCGCGTTCAAGCGCCGTCTTAAGTGCAGCTTCGGCATTCTCCACGCCCCAGTAAGCGACGACGCCCGCGGCCTTATTTGTTCCGCCGGCATCAGCTGGCTGTAAACCCAGCTCATAGCCGCCGACGCTGAATCCGACGTAGAACGGCTCATCAAAATAAGGGGCGAAGCCGAGCAGGGTGCTATACCAATCCCGACCCTTTGCGATGTCGTCGACGTAATAGATCGCTGTTCTTAGTCCAAGAAACATCTCTGCCTCCGTTGTTCTTGACTATTGCTTAGATTCCGATTCACTTGCGAAACTCGCGACCGCGTCGAACCGATGTTCCGTGCTGGCCTTGTCATCCGTCTTGCCATCAAGATACGCATTGAACTCGGCGGATCGATTGCGCGGAATGCTGAGTGATTTCCACTCGCTCGACCGAAAGTGCTTCGCGAGAAAAGCAATCTGCCCGATGTGATAGGCGTAATGCGTCAACTGCCGATTGATTGCCTGCACGATGGTGTGCTCCTGGCCGCGAATCAAAACCTTGCGATCGAAATCTTCCGGCGTCAGCGGCTCGAGCGCACCGAACAGACAACTCCATCCCTTTTCCCAGTAAGCCAGCAGATCGTCTTTCGTCGTCTGCGGCTCGATCACAAATTCCATATCGCGATGACGGTCGGGTTTTTCGCCATCAGTAGTCAGAAAATCAGTCCAGCGCGAAAGCATGTTGCCGGCTATATGCTACATGATGACAGCGATGCTGTTCGACTCCTCATCGAGCGTGATGAAGTATTCTTCGTCCTCCACCTGCGCGAGCGCTTTTTCGGCCAGCTTCTTGTAGGCGCGAAAAGAAGCAATTGCGTCGGAGAGATAAGCTTCTGTGATTGATTCGTTCATGTCGTCTTTCAGTTAGTTAGCCTGCGAAGCAGGCGAAAGCATAAAGCCTGGGGCGTGAGCCCCAGGATCGATAAGGTGTATTTTCCCCGAAAGCCCGTGAAACGGGCGACAGCCACCCTGTCACAAATATCGTTCTCGAATTTCACTGCCATCCGCTGTCGCTCGCTTCGCAAGCTTGTTCTCACTTTGGCTTGTTTACCTGGGGCTCACGCCCCAGGCTTTATGCTTCCGCCTGCTCCGCAGGCTGGCCGGATCCTCCTCTTAAGGTGCACAAAGTACAGAACCCGGAGCGGTAGCGACGGGATCATCAACTCAACTTGAGGGATCGCACCCGCTCGCTACCGCTCGCGGTTCTGTAATGCGTTGGCGACATCTGCGCGCTTGAGGCAGCGCTGGTCGCCTGAAAGCATATCTTTAATCGCCACTTCGCCTCGGGCGCGCTCATCGTCGCCAATGATTGCTACGAAAGGAATACCTCGTGACGACGCATATTTGAATTGCTTCGCCAGTTTATCCGCTTCCGGATAAAGATCCACGCGCAAGCCCTTGCTTCTCAGTTCGGTTGCGAGCGCAATCGATTCGCCGATCGAATCTCCATTCCAGATGGTCACCATCACGTCGGCGGGCGACGAGATCAATTCCCTGGGAAACATCCCGCGCTC